>ENA-OWNT01005790-OWNT01005790.1-seawater-metagenome-genome-assembly--contig:-NODE-5790-length-10017-cov-5.678974_pt1 | contig 10017 bp, 9 predicted proteins | sample MGYA00238136_ERZ651165 | MGnify/ENA primary metagenome ERZ651165 (study PRJEB26861, sample SAMN08777766) | seawater metagenome | isolation source: coastal seawater | place: USA: Florida | collected...
TCGCCGTTCGGGGACATCGAGATGGCGGCGTTGCTGTAGCTGCCGGAGAAGGAGTCGGTGAGGGCTCCCCAGATCGACGAGGCGATGCCGCCCGGCTGGGTCGGCGCGAACGTGATCCCGCCGCCGTCGAAGGCCGCGCTGTTGAAGAGGTTCGCCGCGTCCACCGTCGCCACCGCGCTGTCGAGCAGGATCGTGTGCGTGAACACCGCCCCCGAGCTGGTCAGCGGCGGCGGCGAGAAGCCGTTCTGGGCGAAGGCCGCCACGTCGTCCAACCAGCAGCCCTGCTGCGGCAGCGGCAGCGAGTTGTCGTTGCACAGCACGTCGCCGGTGGGCGTCTGGCGGAAGGACGCGCTGACGTTGCCGTCGCCCTCACCGGTGGAGAAGCCGATCACGATGACGATGAGGCTGTTGCAGTAGTACTGGAACGGCCCGGTGTTCCAGGACCGCGGCGAGGCGTAGGCGTGGTCCGCCCATTCGTCCAGCAGGTCCTCGTACGACTCGCCCCAGGTGACCTCGGTGCCGCCGGTGAAGGTGTAGCTGTCGAGCGCCGTGACCATGGTGGACGTGGCCGTGCCGGGGTACGCGAGCTGCTCGAAGCGATCCGGCTCGTTGCCGCCGCCGTTCGCGGTGAGTGCGACGCCGAATGTCATGTCCAGGGGTGCGTTCTGGATCACCTGCTTGATGGCGTCGCGCGCGTACTCCCAGCGCGTCGACGGCGTGGTCAGGGTCGGGTCTCCCGCCCACGCGCTGTTCATCGCGTTGCTCTCCTCCACGAGGAAGAGCACCTCGGGCAGGACCGCCGGCAGCGGCTCCTGCGCCTGCGCCGCGGGGGCGAGCAGAGCGGTCGCCGCGAACGCGGTGGCGAGGGTCAGGCAGAACCGACCGACGGAGGAGATCCGACTCATGGGGCCATCCGGGAGAGAGCTGTTCATTCGCACACCGCCGCTTCCAGCTGTCCATAGACGAGCCCCGCCTGGACCTGCGAGGAGTTCGACCGCCGGTTGGTGCCCTGGAGCGGGCTGAACCCGGTGGACACGATGTCGATGGTGTAGCCGACGACGCCTTCGCCGAGCGAGTTGCCCGTGAGCGGGTCTCCGCAGGTGGCGACGCAGAAGTCGACGGAGTAGGTCGCGAGCGCGACGCCGTTCGAGTCGAGCACCGTGGGCGCCGCGACCGAGGTGGACGCGGTCCCGATCCAGGACGTGATGCACTGGTTCGGCTCGTCCGCGGCGGTCTCGATCATGTCCGAGGCGTTGACGAGGTTGTCGCTGAAGCGGTCCCGCGCCTGGTCGAGGCCCGCCAGGGCGCCGTACGCCACCTGCCGGTGATGCCGCAGGTTCGCGGTGATCTTCATGTCCAGCTGGGCGACAGAGATGGCCGTGACGCCCAGGATCGTGAGCGTCACCAGGGCGACCATGGCGAGGATCAGCGCGTATCCCCGCTGACCCTCCATGCGCGTGCGCAGTGCGATTCGCTTCATGGTGCCTCCTACCAGCCCGCGTTCAGGGCCTGCCACGTGCCCGTGGCGTTCCGCATCAAGACCTGGGTCCGCGCCACCCGCCGGTGGTATCCGTCCGCCGTGCCGGTGCCCGACAGCTGCCAGCCATCGTCCGGGTCGGGATCGACGACGGACGACACCGCGGCCCGCTGGGGGTCCGGGCGGAGCGTGCGCGCGACGAGGTGGATCCGCACGGCCGTGACGTCGGCCCAGTTGGTCGTGGCTCCCGAGATGTCCAGGCCGGCGCTCCAGACCGTGGCCGGGTCCGTGCAGTCGACGCCGGTGCCCCCCATGCAGATCTCGAACTGCATGTCCTCGATCCCGATGGCGATGGGGATGTCGTCCGGGGTGGGGTAGCCGCCGTTGCTGCTCGCGTTCGCGGCCAGGACGTCCGGGACGTAGTAGAGGACGGGCTGGTCGGCGGAGCCGATCCCGGTGGAGTCCAGGACGTCGTCGATGTAGTAGGCGACGTAGCGGGGAGGCGCGCAGATCATTCGCTGCGGGAGGGCCTCGGTGCACTCCGCCGTGTAGTCGGACTGGTTGTTCAGGGTGACCGGGACCACGCCGTTGTTGCCTGGGCCGGCGACCGTCCAGAGGAACGATCCCGGCTTGCCTCGGAGGAGCGGCGTGTAACACATGATGTGCCCCGCGGCCTGGCCGTTGTTGTTGTAGAGCGCGGCCTGACCGGCGGAGTCGGGGTGGAAGACGACCGAGGCCGTCGTGCAGTCCAGCGGGTTGCCCGTCACCCAGCCCCACGAGGCCCGGTTCGGGTCCTTCATCACGATCTCGATCGCGTCATGGGCCGTGCCCGCGGGCCAGTCCTGGTTGATCCACAGCCCGTACAGCGGGCTCTGATCCGCGGCCGCGCCGCCCATGGTGGGGCCCTGGCCCCCGGCGCCCCAGACCGCGCCGTCCCAGCCCACGCCCCAGCCGGCCATGGACACGTCGCGGGACAGCATCTCCATCGCGACGCGCAGGTTCTGCTGCATCGTCCCCATGTCCGCCTGGCTGCGGTATGCGGCCGTCTGGTTGATGAACACGGTGTAGATGAGGATGCCCACGAGGGACGACAGGGCGATCGCGATGATCAGCTCGATCAGCGTGAAGCCCTTGCGCGCCAGCTGGACGGCCGAGCGGGTGATGCGATCGCGGCGGGTCAGGACGTGGTTCATCAGCAGCCCGTCGGGTTGTAGCGATCCTGGAGACGCGTGGTCGCCAGCGTGACGCCGTGGCGGCGCCCCGTCACATCGATGTAGGTCACGCGGACCCGGAGCAGCACCTGGTCCGCGTCGGTCCCGACCGCCTGGACGTGGTACGTGCGGAGGTAGATGGTCGGGCCCATGCCGCCCGCGGCCGTGCCGAGGCTGTTGACCCGCTGCCCGATGGTCCCGTCGATGAGGCCCGGGAGATCGTCGAGTCCGTCCGCGGCCGCGGACGGGAACGTGCCCATCACCGCGTAGTCCGCGTTGCAGGCGCCGCCGTTGGCGATCCAGGTCTCCGCCATGAGGTCTTCCATGGCGTCCTGGGCGAGCATCGTGCTGATGCCCAGGCGGTAGGCCTTGCCGGAGGCGCTGATGGACGCCCCGTGCAGGCTCCAGAGCGCGAGGAGCCCGACCACCATCACCGCCATGGCGATGAGGAGCTCGATCAGGGTGAAGCCCTGCTGCCGCTCGGAGGTGTTGGCGTGGAGGCGACGTCGCATCAGGGCACCGCGATCTGCACGTTGCCACCCCGATCGATGCGCACGACGCGCTGCTCGACGAAGGAGGCCTGCTTGTTGCGAAGGACGACGCGGATCACGCCGCCGGACACGAAGTCCGTGGGGCGATTGGCCGCGAAGCCGCGAGGACTGAAGACCACCGAGTCGGGCATGTTCAGGCCGGCGGGGCCGCTGAGGGGAGTCCACGGCTCGATGCTGATGCCGGTCTGCCGGCCGGGCCCGAGCGCGAAATCCACGACGCCGTCGGCCAGGGGCGCCCACTGCAGCGTGCCGGTGGCGACATCCGCCGCGTGGAGCTCGTAGCGTCCCGCGTTCGCGCGCCAGTCCCCGTTGCCGGCGCCGGCGTCGGCGCCGAGCAGGCGAAGCGCGCACTCGCGGTTCTCGGAGATCGCGGTCATGCGGCACTCCGACACGCGCTTGGCCAGCTCGCGGGTGGCCTGGTTGAGCCGGTAGCGGCCGATGAGGCTGCTGAGATCGGTGGCCGCGAGGGTCGCCATGATCGCGACGATCGTGACGACGACGAGGAGTTCCAGCAGTGTGAATCCGCGAGCATGAGCGGAACGCGCGGTTGCAAGAAACGCGCCACGGCCAGACCCGCCTGCGGCCGGCCGCAGGCCGCAAACCCTGGCCCGGCGTGGGTTCCCGGGGGTTGCCGGCGCGCAGCGCGAGCGCATGCCCAGACCCGGGATGGCGCGGCCCCGCGGGCGGAATGGCCCTCTCGGCTGCCTACTTTTTGCATAGCGTGCAAACACTTCAGGGTCGAGTCGCCTCCTCGATGCGCGCCCGGAGGGCCGCGTGGAAGCGTCGACGCGAACCGATCTGCCGCAGCCGCGGATCGTCCTGAATCGCCTCCTCAAGCAACCTATCCGCGGCGTCGAGAGCTTGTAAAGCTTCGACGAGGACGGGATCTGCGGCGCCCGTGGACCCGTCGAGGAGGGTGCGCGCCCGCTCGAGGTGGATCCTGAGCTCCCCCTCGTCCAGCGCCATGAGGCCGGCGCGTCCGGACACCGAACGACTGCGCCCCATGTCGATCCACTCCAGCGCGCTGGCGAAGTTGCCGCGAGCCAGCTCGACCTCGGCCATGAACCGGAGCAGCTCGCCGCGCTCCGGGGCCACCCGGATGGCCTCTTCGAAGAGCTCCTGGGCCTCCGACAGGCGCCCGGCGGCGAGGTAGAGCTGGCCCAGGGAGGTCAGCGTGCCCGGCTGCCGCGGGTCCTTCTCGAAGGCCGTCCGGAGCATCCGGTCGGCGCCCGCGGTGTTGCCCTCGTCCATCAGCAGGACGCCCAACCCCCGGTACCCGCCGAAGAACTCGGGGGAGTAGTCGATGGCGCGCTGGAACAGCTGCCGGCAGGGATCGCGGAGCTCGTCGTGGCCAGACAGGTACAGGGCCCAGCCCTTCCCGTAGAGCGCGGGTCCGTGGTGCGGGTCGGCGGCGATGGCCTTGTTGTAGGCGACCTCGGCGCCGATCAAATCCCGGTCGCGCAGCTTCGTGTCCCCCTCCTCGGTCCACCGCGCCGCCGAACCGCAGGCGACCAGGGAGACGAGGCACAGGGCGAGGAGGCAGCGGGCCGCGGTCACGTCCGACCACGGGCGGGGACGTCGATCCCGTAGTCCTTCATCTTGTAGAGCAGGGCCCGGTGCGAGATCTCCAGCAGCTTGCAGGCGTGGGTGCGGTTCCCGCCCGTCTGCTCCAGGGCCGCGGCGATGAGCTTGGCCTCGAGGGCCGGGACGCGCCGCTTGATCGAGAGGTCACCGGCCTCGACCGCCGCGCCCTTCCGGCCCTGCGCGTCCTGCACCGAGGGGGGAAAGACGTCCAGCGGCAAGCGATCGCCGTCCGACAGGATCATCGCCCGCTCGATGGCGTTCTCGAGCTCGCGCACGTTGCCGGGCCAGCGGTAGCTCATGACGGCGGTCATCGCGTCGGGATCGAGCCCCGTGACGGTGCGGCCGAAGCGCCCGTTGAACCGGGTCACGAAGTGCTCGACCAGCACCGTGAGGTCCGCGCTCCGGTCCCGCAGGGGGGGGATGCGGATGTGCATCACGTTCAGCCGATAGAACAGGTCCTCGCGGAAGTGCCCCTCGGCCACCCGCTTGTCCAGATCGCGCGACGTCGCCGCGATCACGCGCACGTCCACCTTCGAGGACGTCGTGGCGCCGACGGGCCGCACGACCTCGTCCTCGAGTACGCGCAGGAGCTTGACCTGCAGGCTGGCCGGCAGCTCGCCGATCTCGTCGAGGAAGAGGGTGCCGCCGTCCGCTTCGGCGAAGAGGCCGCGCTTGTCGCGCGCTGCGCCGGTGAACGCCCCCTTGACGTGGCCGAAGAGCTCGGACTCCAGCAGGTTCTCCGGGATGGCGCCGCAGTTCACGGGGACCAGCGGGCCCGAGCCGCGGTCGGAGTGCTGGTGGATGGCCCGGGCGAGCAGCTCCTTGCCGGTGCCCGACTCGCCCGTGAGCAGGATCGTGGTCTTGTAGCGGGCGATCTTCCGGACGGTGTCGAAGATCTTCTGCATCCCCTCCCCCCGACCGACGATGTCGTCGAACCGGACGCGGTCGTCGAGGGCCGCGCGGAGCTGGACGTTCTCCTCCCGGAGCTCCTCGCGCTCGATGATCTTCTTGAGGAGGAGCACCACTTCGTCCGACCGGAAGGGCTTGTTGAAGTAGTCGTAGGCGCCCGACTTCACGCACTCGAGGGCCATGTCCGCGCCGCCGTAGGCGCTCATCATCACGACGTACGGAGCGGGCTCGTGGGGCAACGCGCGGATCGCGGCCAGCAGCTCCCGCCCGTCCATCCCCGGCATGCGCACGTCCGAGATGACGACGCCGAAGCGCCCGTTGGCCAGGAGCTCGAGGGCCTCGCGCGCGCCAGGCGCAGCCGTGGGCTCGAAGCCCGCCTTCTTCAGCACGACGAGCAGCAGATGACGGATGTTCTCTTCGTCGTCGACGACGAGGACGCGCTTCATGCGGGGCGGTTCGGGCGCAGTCATGCGGCTCGGATGGTAGCTTGGCGGCGCCCTGGGTCGCTGCCGCGGTCCGCTCGGGTCGAAGGCCGCCCCGGTGAGCGCCATCCCCCATGTCCTCCTGATCACGCATGCGTTTCCGCCCGACAGCCGGGCTGGCGTGGAGCAGTACACCGCCCGCCTGGCGCAGGCCCTGCCGGCCCGTGGTTGGAGCGCGACCGTGCTGACGGGGCGGCTGCGGCCGGGGGTGGCCCAGAACTCCGTGATCGAAGAGCACGTCGACGGCATCCGGGTGCTCGGCGTCGTTCAGAACTGGCCCTACCGGGATCTGCCCGAGGCCGTGACGGATCCGGCGCTCGACCGCGTGCTGGCCGGAGTCCTGGGCGACCTCCGCCCCGATCTGGTCGCCCTCCAGAGCCTGCACGGGCTGTCCGCGGGATTCCTGAAGACGGTCGCGGATGCGCGGATCCCGCTGGTGCTGCACCTGCACGACGGCTGGCTCGTCTGCCCGTCCGGCGGCCAGCGACGCCATCCCGACGGGTCCCTCTGCCTGCCGGTGGATCGCAGTCGCTGCGGCGCGTGCTTCGACCGGTTCCGCCACCGGGAGGGGCCCCTGGAGCGATGGGGCCGTCGGGCGGCCGCGAAGCTACCGGGCTCCGTCCCTCCGGATGCGCTGCATCGTGCCTTCGGGGCGCTGCCCGCCGCTGCCCGCGTGACGCTCAAGCGGGTGAACGAGCGAGGCGCGCGCGCCATCGAGGCACTGCGGCCCACCGCTCCGCAGGGACTGGACGGGCGCATCACCGACCGGCGCGCCACGCTGGATGCAGCCCTGGCGCACGTCGATCTGGCGATCTCGCCGTCGGCGTTCCTCCCCTCCAGCCTCGAGGCGGACGGGCTCCCGCTGCCGCCCTGGCAGGTGGTCCCGAGCGGAGTCCCAGGAGCGCGCCAGCCGCTGCGGGGGCACGACCGGCTCCGCGTCCTGTTCCTCGGCACCTTCGTGCCCCACAAGGGCCCCCAGGTGCTCGCGCAGGCGCTCGCGCAGCTCCCCGAGGAGGTCGCCGGGCGGATCGAGGCGCGCGCCCATGGCCCCGCTCCGTTCCCGGCCTGGCAGGAGGAGGTCGCGCAGGCGGCCGCCGGGCGCCTCGAGGTCGGCGGACCCGTGCCCGCCGAAGCCGTCGCAGGGCTGATCGCGGAGCACGACGTGCTGGTGGTGCCGTCGACGTGGGCGGAGAACGCGCCGCTCGTCGCGCTGGAGGCGCGCGCGGTCGGACGGCCGGTGATCGCGTCCGACCTGGGCGGGCTCACGGAGCTCGTGGAGCACGGCCGCGACGGCCTGCGCTTCCCAGCCGGAGACGCCGCGGCGCTGGCGACGATCCTCGCGCGGCTCACGGACCGAGAGGCGCTGGTCGCCCTCGCCGCGTCGGTGGAGGCCCCGCCGACGATCCCAGGCTGGGTGGCGTCCATCATCGCCACCTGGACCCCGCTGCTGCGGCCGGCCTCATGAGCCGCCTGACCGAGCGGGGCGAGCCCGGGGGACCCACCCCGGCGATCAGCGTGGCCGTGCCGGTACTGGACGGGGGCGCGCGGCTGCTGGACCTGGTGCGGGCGGTGCGCGCGCAGGTGGTCGGCACCGGGCCCGTGGAGCTGCTGCTGGCGGACTCCGGCTCCCGCGACGGTGCGTTCGACGAGGCCGTGAAGCTCGGCGAAGCCCGCGCGTTCGATGTGGCGCCCGGGGAGTTCGACCACGGCGCCGTCCGCACCGCGCTGGTGCGCAGGGCGCGCGCGCCGCTGGTTGCGCTGCTCTCCCAGGACGCCGTGCCGCGGGGGGAGCGATTCCTGGAGGCCCTCGCCGCTCCGTTCGTCGTCGCCGACGTCGCGGGGGCGACGGCCCGCCAGCTCCCCCGCCCCGACGCGGACGCCCTGCAGCGCGCCGAGCTGGAGCGCTGGACGCCCAACCTCGCCGAGCCCTTCGTGGTGCGCCGGCTGCCGCCCGGAGGCCCCCGCCTCCACCCGGCCGAGCGCATGCGCCTGGCGCGGCACGACAACGTCGGGTCCATGGTGCGGCGCTGCCACGTGCTGGAGCACCCCTTCCCGGCGCGCCCGTTCGGTGAGGACCTGAGCTGGGGCTGGCGCGTCCTGAACGCAGGCCTGGCGCTCGCGTACGTGCCCGCGGCGACGGTCGAGCACTCCCACCGCCCGACCCTCAGCGCGGTGTTCGCTCGCAACCGGGTCGCGCATCGGCAGGCCCGGCGGGAGTTCGGCCTGCTCGCCGTGCCGACCCCGCTCGCCGGCGCCCTCGCGCTGGTGGCAGGCGTCCCCGGGGACCTCCGCGACGGCGGAATCGAGGGCGTCCTCCGCGGGCTCCCCCGACGCAGCGCCGCGCTGCTCGGTCAGTACGTCGGGGCCCGGGAGGCATGAGGGTCCTCCTCCTCCCCCATCGGTTCCCGCCTCACGGACGCGGCGGGGTGGAGACGTGGGCCTGGCTCCTGCGCGGGGCGCTGGCGGCCGAAGGCGCACGGGTTGGCGTCCTCACCCGCGACGATCGCCCGGCGGGCGGCGCTCCTCCGTTCTCGGTGGTCGAGGCGGTGGACGCGCAGGGCCCGGTCTTCTGGCTCCGGCACCGCCACGGCGACAGCCGGACCTTCCGCGACACGTGGGCGGATCCCCGCGTGGAGGACGCCGTAGCCCGCGCGGTGCGCGCGTTCCAGCCGGACGTCCTGCACGTCGGCCACGCGGACGGGTTCGGCGTCGCGCCGTTCCGGGTGGGCGGCCGCCTGGGCGTCCCGGTCGTGTGCACCCTGCACGACCCGAAGTGGCTCTGCGTGCGCGGCCAGATGCTCCGCCCGCCGGGGACCCCCTGCCGGACCGTCGACGAAGCCCGCTGCGTGCCGTGCGTGGCGAGTCAACTCGACGCGGGGCCGGTCCGGGGTCTGGCGCGGCGACTGGCGCCGGGCTTCCTGTCGACGCGGCTCGCAGCCCGGGATCGGGAGGTGGCGCCCACGGGTCGCGCATCCACCGTGGGGACGCGGCGGTGGCGGGTCCGGCAGGCGGCGCTGCGGGCGGCCCTGGAGGGGGCTTCCGCGCTCATCAGCCCGAGCCGCTTCCTGGCCGAGCGGTTCGCGGAGCTGGGGATCCGCCGGACCATCGACGTCTGCAGCAACGGCCTGCCGTCACTCGCCCCTGCCCCCCTGCCCGACGGCCCCCTGCGCATCGGCTGGTTCGGCACCGACGTGCCCTCCAAGGGGCTCGAGGTCCTTCTCGCTGCCGCCGAGGATCTCCCCGTCGAGGTGCACGTCCACGGCGTCTGCACCCGGCCGTCCACCGAGCGTGTCCGCATGCACGGGCCCTACGACGGGGACCGCGTGCATCAGCTCATGGCCGCGGTGCACGCGGTGTGCATCCCGTCGACCTGGGAGGAGAACCAGCCCTACGTGGCGCTCGAGGCACGGCGCGCCGGCCGGCCCCTCATCGCCGCGGCGCTGGGTGGGCTGCCCGAGCTGGTGCGGGACGGGGTGGACGGCTGGCTCGTGGCTCCTGGCGACGTGGGATCGCTGAAGCGGCGCCTGCGCGACCTGCTTGCCGACCCGGGCGCTCTGACCGAGGCCGCCGGCCAGGTGCTGCCGCCCCCCACGGACGCGGCCATGGCCCGCGACCACCTCGCGATCTACCGCGCGTGCACCGGCGCGACCGTCCCCCTCGCCTCCGCGGATCCGGACCCGTTGGGGGTGCGCGATTGACGTGAGGATGGTGCGACTTCCACAATGATGGATGCGCGGTCGCTCTCCACGCGGCTCGCTTCCCACCTCCGAACGCCTAGGGGACCCATGTCGAGCAACGGTGCC
>ENA-OWNT01005791-OWNT01005791.1-seawater-metagenome-genome-assembly--contig:-NODE-5791-length-10016-cov-4.235134_pt1 | contig 10016 bp, 4 predicted proteins | sample MGYA00238136_ERZ651165 | MGnify/ENA primary metagenome ERZ651165 (study PRJEB26861, sample SAMN08777766) | seawater metagenome | isolation source: coastal seawater | place: USA: Florida | collected...
ACTCAAAACCTTGATTGCTAAAGCGTTGCCTGCAAACGCAGTTGCCCACGTTTTGCATGTGGCTCGAGCTGATGGTTGGTCACGAAGGGGGAGCAACAAGCTAAATATGGTTTGCAGGATGACCGTTGGCAGTGCTGAATACCCTCCAGCCGCCGCATCTGAGTATTCAGCGTTTCGTCGCAGGGCAGCGGGCATTTCCCATGTCGACTCGCCTGTCGAGTGATGAACAAGAACGTGATGAACGTGATGAACGCGATGGCTTACGCAGCATGATATACATCAACTCGATGGCAGCGGCTTGCCTGTATCTTCATTGAAGTAATACTTCCTTCCCGAGGGTCCATGTCGCCCGACAACCCAGCATTGGCCTAGTAGAGATCGTAGTCTCCGCGACGCAATATAGCGGCTGCGATAATTCTCGTAGTATTGCTCCGCGGAACGCCTGTAAAACAACAACAACGTCGAGTGACGAAAACATTACCCATACCACTACAGATCGCAAGCACGAACATGTCTGGGAATTCGGCGTCCAGCGTTACTTCGAGTTGACACCGTTTAGTCGAATCATCTCGGTGCAGGAACGCCTCCTCGGACTACGCGGTATGCAAGAAATCCAGTTAATGATGAATACATGGTGCAATACCACGTGACCAACGCTACCTCTTTCAAGTCTTGATGGTGCTGTTTCTCCCATTTTGCTTCCTCTTCCATGGTGTTGTGTCTCGCAGCGGCAATAGCAGCGGGACTGGCGAGTGGTGGAGGATCGAAACGACGTCGGTAAACCAGCGCATACTGTTGGACTTTTGGAAGGCGCTTTTTTATCGCCTGTGGTAGCACATGAGTCCGGAAATTATAAATATCGTCATCACCACGTGCACATCGGCACTGGCAATGTACCTCGAAAGCAGCGTCTTGCACTTTTTGTCCTGGCGACTGTGCTGAGTGCAATTCTTGGATAAATGCCGAAGCAAGCTCGTTCTCCTCTTGCGCCTCTCGAGCAGCAGCAGCAGCTGCCGCAACTGAGGTCGCCGTTGCTTGGTTGGCCGTTGGTTGCCCATCGGCTGCGGCAGGCAGTGCGCCACGAGCCTTTGCGTCCGCAACACTGAATTCACTCAGGTAAGCTTGTTCTTCCTCCGTCGCGCGCTGTGCGGCGCTGACGTCTTCTTCATCTTCGGCCTGTTAGAGCGAGGCACAATAAACAACCGACAGAGTTCCATGAAATCTAATGACACGTGACAAACCGCTGTCATGGCCGCGATAACTTCGGCTTGAGATGAGGCGGCCGCCTTTTGCGTGAGCTGCTTTGCAGCATTTGTGTCGGACGTGGTGGCTGATTGGCCCTTGAAAAAATCAACAACTTGAATTTCCTCAATGGGAGCTGTTGGTTTGGCTGATTGGTCTGCGTCGGGGGATGGAGGTTTGCTGTTCGCACCACCATGCCAGACGCTACTGAACCCTCCATCCTCAAGCGACAGTTGGTTTAAGTGGCGTTTTTGGTTGGCCTTGAGAAGTATATTTTCTTCGATTGTGCCTTTCGTAATCAGTCTACGTCGTCGCCATTTAAAGCAGTGAATGAATGTGCAGTCAGAAGGCGGTTAGCATCATATTGAGTAAATACCGATAAATATGAACGTCTCGCGTTTGACCAATTCGGTGGGCTCTGTCTTGGGCTTGCGCATCCATGGCCTGCGCAAAACCGAAGTTGTCACGAACATTGTATGCACAGTCATTTTGTCGCGGCATGACACGGCATCGCACCGGATTCCAGTCTGAGTCGTAGAAAATTACAGTGTCAGCACCGGTCAGGTTAATGCCTAAGCCTCCACTTCGTGTTGACAGAATGAAAACGAAAATTTTGGAGTCGTTGTTGAAGCGATCCATGAGCCGCTGCCTCTCGTCCACCTGTTGTACAGCAACAACATCAGAAATACGCTCAAAATGCACCACGGGCCATTTGCAAGTACCTTGGTTGAGCCGTCCAGCCGCACGTAGATATAGCCATGCAAGTTCAGGAACACTTCCAGCACATCGAGCATCTTCGTCATTTGAGTGAAGATTAACGCCTTGTGGCCACCTTTTTTAAGTTTGCGCAGCAACACAGCTAAATGCTGCAATTTGCCACAATCCCATTGTACAAGCCGCTTGTCGGGATGCACTGATGCCCGTGTGCTCAACCACCGCGTTGCGTGAAACCAATTACCACAAGACCGCAAAAGTGCGAGTCGCAAAACTTCAGCTCGACGCCAAGCTTCGTAGGACGAATAGCCGAACGAACGATACCCATTGCCACCTCCGGCGGCTGCCCCGATTGACAATCCGACATATCTGGATGCTTGAGAAGTTGGCCGCTTCGCAAATTGAGAGGCCTGTGCGGCGGCACTTCGTTGTGCAGGACGATGCCGACTTCGCCACGAGCGAACTGGTCTAGTCTGGGTTTCGGAGTGATCCACGCGCAGGTACTCATCGCAGTGGATTCGCAATCTATGTGCCGCTCGCGGGCGTGTTTTCGGGAGTACAAACATGAAATGAGCAAGCAAGTGCTGCAATTGTTGGTTCCGTGACTTCACTGTTTGAACTAACGGAGAGCCGATTTGGCTCTGCGCAACTTTTTCTAGGTGACTACTGTACGAATAGTGGTGCCATCGGTCATGCAACACGTCGACGGAGGATTTTCCCACAAGTTTTTTGATAAAGGCGACATGCCGAGATGCAGGAAGCAGGCTCCGGCGCACGAGTCTGCGTTGGCGGATTGCTGCACACATATTTCGTCTTTGTTGTTGCTGTTCACGTTCCCGACGCCGGCGAGTTTCGGAGTACCTTGTCACCGACACTATGCGCAACAACAATTGTTCTGATTCTTGCGGTTCCGACTGCTGCCGATTGTCGGGTGCGGTGATGGAGGGTGCAGACGTTGGCTCAATTTCCGTCATCTTGCCACAAAATGAGTAGTCATGCAGCTCTCCGTCTGACTCAGATCTTTGTGCGCACGTCAGAACTAACCCTAGGGCAGCCAGGTAGGACGACGCTGCGGCACCACTGGACGAAAACGCAGGACGATGCAGTCTGTGACGCCGGAAACTCGCATCGTGCGTGTTACGACGTGACACGATTGATCTAGGAGACATGCCAGCAAACACGCCAGCGACGTCATCCGAAAGGTCGCACAGGAACTGTGGCACATGCACATCCAATGACTCGGTGATAAAAGGAGTTTCAACGGGTCTCGGCTCAAACAGATCGGGATGGTTACACACCTAAGAATGCGCAAAGAAAAACTGTTAGCGTAGCATTGGTAAATGCACTGCCACGGCAGACACACGCACTTTTCGAAGCTGCATGAGCACTCCCATCATCCCAATGACACTGCCACTACTCAGAGTTGCGCGTGTACTGGACCTTGACATGAATTCTTCGTAGAGGAAGCGCTGACGCCGCGAGAGACCGCAGTAATGGACATGCTCGTGCTTGGAAGGGAGCTGCTTCGCAACCTCACTTTTCAACCGCCTCAGAATGAACGGGCGGATGACACCATGCAGCCGTGATACGAGCAGCCTATTGACATCCGACTTTCCCTCAACCATCGCTGTCAAAGGATTGGAGAACCAATACTTGAATTCACCTCTGGAACGAAAAATAGATGGCATCAAGAAGTGCATCAGTGACCACAGCTCCATCAAACTATTTTGAAGTGGAGTGCCAGTCAATAGCAAGCGTCGCTTGGTATTGAAGTGCAACAACGTTTGCCACCGTTTTGACTGAAAGTTCTTAATGTTTTGAGCTTCGTCCAATATCAAATAGTACCATCGTTTACGGCGGAACATGGACGCATCTTGCACAACGAGTTGGTATGATGTAATGCACACGTGGAAAGCATTGGCCTTGCTCCATCCTTCTCTCTTCTTCTTGCGCTCGGCAATGGAGCCGTAATACGACAACACTTTGAGGCTGGGGCAAAACTTTTTCAGTTCAACTTCCCAATTGAGCAGCGTGGATGTTGGGACCACCACGAGGTGCGGGCCCCACACGCATTTCTCCGCCGCCAAGTGCGCCAAGAGAGATATTGTTTGCAATGTCTTCCCAAGACCCATTTCATCAGCAAGGATCCCATTCAATGCTCGCCGCTCCATTGACGCCAACCAGTCCAAACCTTCTAGCTGATAGCTGCGTAAAACTGTTGTCTTGGATAGAAGGTACGGGCTGGGAGTACTGCTACACTCGATGTGTTGATCTTCATCGCCGCTATCTCCACTATCATGTGCATCCACTGCGTGCATCGCACGCAGCTTTTCCAGTGGGATGTCTTGTTCTGCCTTCAGCGCTGCCAACTCCGTTGCGGCATCCATTTCGGACCCTGCTTCTTCTTCTGCCGCAAGCGTTGTTTCGTCGTCAGGTTCGCTTGCAGAGCTAAAGTCCTCATCGCTGTCCACCTCTGTTCCAGTACTTGCATCGTCGGAGTCATCAGCTGCGACCGTACCTTCTTCTGTGCTCGACACCGCATACATTGCCTTCAACTCCTCGATGGGCATGGTTTGTTCGCGTAACAAAGCGCTGATTTCGTCAGCTGAGTCGCTTTTTCCACTGGAAAGCTTTTCTTCAGCCGCGAGGGTGGTCTCATCGTCCGACTCGCCAGAATCGCTGAAGTCTTCGTCACTATCACTGTTGCTCCTGCCGTTATCACCAGAGGCAGTTGGTGACGACTCGTTGCTGCCAGTCACCTGTTGGGCCTTGTCGGCCAACATTTCACGAAGCTGCTCGATGGGGATGTCCTGTTCGGCCTTCAGAGCAGCAAGCTCGCGTGCGTGATCAGCACCTGTGTCGGTCGCTTCTGCGTCAGCGAGGGTGGTTTCATCATCGGATTCACTTGACTCACTGAAATCTCCATCACTACTTTCAGACTCCTCGCTTGCGCTAGAGGCGGCCAGCGACGCCCCCGGATCGGTTGCCACGGTATTTGTGGGGTCCGAGTGCATTTCGCGCAACTTTTCGATGGGAATACTTTGCTCAGCTTTCAAGGCTGCCAGTTCGGCTTCATGGTCTGCATTTGATTCATGGGCGTCCGCATCCGCGAGGGTGGTTTCATCGTCCTCCTCGCTTGATGCGCTAAAACTATCATCACTGGAATCGCCCGAAGAGCTGGAGCTTGGACTGCTTCCACTGTGAGCACCGGAAGCATCAACCTCCCTTTCGTTGGCAGAGTCTCGACTGTACATCTTGCGAAGCTCTTCGATCGGAATCTCCTGCTCTGCCTTCAACGCAGCAAGTTCAGCAGAAGCGTCCGCACGCGGGTTTTCTGCTTCTTCTTGAGCTACGGTTGTTTCATCGTCTGGCTCGCTGTCACCGTCGAAATCGGAATCGTCGCTACTTGACGGCGAATTGGGGCTTTCGTCCTCCCCCCCATCGCGCTCATGATCCAGCTCCTGTTCCCTGCGCTCGCTCCTTTCACTGGATTGTTGAGACGACAGAGTCGCGTTTGCCGCTCCGTACAGTTCACGCAGCTTTTCGATGGGAATGTCCTGCTCTGCTTTCAACATTGCAACTTCGGCGGCGGCATCAATTGGCTCTGACACGGCCTCTTCGGCGGCCATCGTCGTTTCGTCGTCGGACTCGCTGTCGGCGCTGAAATCGCCGTCGTCCGCGCTTTCTTCGGGTAAATCTTCCTTCGTGGCAACGCTGGAAATGCCGTCCACGGGGTCACTGGGCGCGCGCCCATCGTCGACGCGTTGAGGAGAGTTGAGCCCGCCGTGCACGGCAGTGGCACCATTTGCGGCTTCCTTTGGCAGTCGGTCTGCGAGTCGGGGAAGAGCTCTACTGGTATCACTCTGCATTGTGTCGCCGAGGAGTTTCGACATTCTTTCGGTACGGGCAATGAGAAACTCCAGGTGTTTGTCCATCAGCTGCTTCTTTTCTGCGTGCAGCCCAGCCTGCACCTGGAACACCACAATCTTGTCTACTTTTTGCCAAAACTTTGACACCGACTTCCAAATCGTTTTTGCGGTTCGCCGCAGCTGCATGTCACGCTTTTTTGCCTTCCGCAAAATTTCCTGCTGCTTGCGACGAAAGTGTGCCGTCACGCTCTTTGCCACTTTGTTCGCCTAGCGTACAAATGGCGCACAGCAACATGTTTACATGCGTCAACAAAACTTCAATACAGATGCAGCAACTGCCGAGGCAGGCGGAAATATCGTGCGGACCTTTTTCTTTTTGGCCTTTCGTTCGTTGACGAAGTCGGTCGACATCCACTTCATCTCTGCCAACAAGAAGTCCCAGTGTACTTTCTCTGGCTGTCTCTTGTACACATTGGTTTTCTTTTTTTTCGGAACAGCCACTTTAATCGCCGCAAGCTGCTTCTGCAAGTGGCCTCTTTCCTCAGCCAGAATGGAGATTAAATGGAAATCACTGGTGTTCATTGCATCTAACGTTTTCGAGGAAATTGCTGAATTGGTGTGGCTCGCACCGTCGCAATCACTCGCGGCCGAGGACGAGCCGTCCGTGGACGACAGTGATCCACGGCCCGTCTCGTCGGTCAAAGCTCGGCGGTGTTCTTCGTAGACATTGTAAGCTACTTTGGCTGTCAGCGGATTGACTGCGTCGTTGCATGGTGCCTGCTCGCTCCCAGAATTACTATTACTCGGGGACCGCGGTGAGTTGCGTCGACTACCTTTCGATGCCGTGAGGGGCTTTGGTTCTTTCTTAACGCGAGCACGCTTTGTTTGTGGAGCGGACGCAGTTCGCTTGGGGACCGCTCGCTTGTTTGTGGACTGGCGCCCCTTCGCACGAGATGCTGCTGCAGGCATGATTTGGAGCCCCTAGCCCGCACCAACCACTGCGCTGCGATCAAGCAGTGGAACCTGCCCAACAAAAAAGCAAAAAAGGCAAAAAGGCAGCGAATATGGGTTTTCACTCCGGGGCCCCTGCTCCCCGGGCAACCCTCACTTGCAACGCATGTTGAGTTTCGAATCACAAGAGCATGTCGATAAACTTTGTCGTGGACACACTTGGAGTTGTCGAGCGACCCACGGCCATTGCCAACCGGGATTGCGCAACACCGACCAACAAACGGCACAAGAAACCACGCACAAAAACAGCGCGCCTGAGACAATGTCCGAAATGATACTCCCGTGACTCACAACAGTACCGACGGCTTCCTTCACTCCAGCAATTGAACGTTCTGGACACCTGTTGTCTTGTCGTGGTTGTTTCGGTGATTGCATGTCATTTGCTGACTGTTCCGATGCCGAGCAACGTGCTCAACCCGCCGCCTCGTTGCCAATCATCTGGCAAGTGTGCGTCTGTGTCCAATGCCGGATTATACAACGACCAACACGCACATTCACACACGCTATCGTGGTGGTGGTGGTCGTCGCCGCCGCCGTGGCGTTGCCGCCAGTTTTGCTGTCCAAGACTGTCGCCTGCCGCAGAGTGCGTCTTTGTCTACTGCCTACCTATCGACCAGCGCCTTCTTTCATCGCTGTCGTCGTCATCATCATCGCCGTTGCGGTCGTTGTCGCTGGCGCCTTCTTCGTTGGTGTTGTTGCTGTTATTCGACGCCTTCCCCATCGCCGTGATGGTGGTGGTCGTCGTCGTTGTGCACCGCCGTCGTCCGCCGCCGCCGCTGTCAAACATCGGCATCTTCCTCGTGGTGGCGGCGGTGCTTGGCAGTGCGGGATTGGTCCTCGTCGTCTGTCGTCGTTGTGCATCAACGTCGGCGTCGGCGTCGTCGTCCGTCCGTCCGTCCGTCCGTCCGTCCGTCGCGTTGACGTTTGTTCTGCTGTGGCCGCCGCCGCCGCCGTCTGTCTGTCTGTCGTCTGACTATCGTCTATCGTCTGACTATCGTCTATCGTCTGTCATCGTCGTCGTTGTGCATCGTCGTCGTCGTCCGTCGTCCGTTCGTCGTCCGTCCGTCGTCGTCGTCGCGTTTGCGTTTACGTTCGTTCGTCGGTGTTCGTTCGTTCGTTTGTGTTGGCGCTCTCTTGGCGCGACACGGCGGTGACACGGCAGACAGACAGACAGACCGCAGCACCGCAGCACCGCAGCATCGACGTCGAAGGTCGAACGAAGGAGAGAGAGCGCGCAGCGAAGGAGAAGTAAGTGACTGTGAGTGAGTGAGTGACTGTGAGTGAGTGACTGTGAGTGAGTGAGTGAGTGAGGAAAGTTAGTTGTCGAGGTCACTGTCGTTCACTGTCGTTCACTGTTGTTCACTGTCGTTCACTGTCTTGTTCACTGTCGTTCACTGTGAAGGCGGCGGCGGCCGGCGGCTGGCATTCATTCATGCATTCATTCTCGGATCGCATAATAGCCTGTACGCTGAAGGAGTGCGTGAATGACTGACTGTGGGCGGTGGAAGGAGAACGTGTAAAAATGCGCGGTGAACTTTGTTTGTATGTGTAATTACACGTTTGTAAACGTGTAATTACAGATGAAAGCGGGGATTGTGTGTAATTACACGAAAAACAATGTAATTACACGCAGATCATCCAGCACTCAGTCAGTGCCTTGCGCCCAGCGCCCGTCAGTGAGTGCTGAGAGAGTGAGTGAGTGAGTGCCAGCCACGGTCACCCGCAGTCACCCACAGTCCCACATTCCGACATTTACGTTGTTATGATGTGACGACGACGACAAGTCTTCGTAATCTGGGAATCTGGGAATCTGGGAATCTGGGAATGTGGGAATCTGGGAATGTGGGAACACTCACTCGCTGCCAGCCACAGCCACAGTCGTCAGCCACAAACGCACTATCCCACAATCCCACGATCCCACATTCATTCATCCCTCATTCCACAATGATGATGACGATGATGATAGTCTTCACAATCTGGGAATCTCTGGAATCTAGAAATCTGGAAATCTGGGAATCTTGTGACAGTGAGTGAGTGAGTGAGTGAGCGAATGAGTGAGGGGGCGGCAATGAGTGAATGTGAGTGAGTGAGTGAATGTGAGTGAGTGAGTGAATGTGAGTGAATGTGAGTGAGTGACTGTGAGTGACTGTGAGTGAGGGTGACCGTGGACTTTGGATCGTTCGTTCGTTCGTTGAATTGAATGATGGATTCAGTCGGTCGGTCGGTCGGTCGGTCGGTGGCCAGTGGGAGTGAGTGAGTGAGTGAGTGAGTGAGTTGAGAGTTGAGAGTTGAGAGTTGGCCGGCAGCAGACGGTCAGCTGGTTGATTGGTTGGAGTGAGTGAGTGAGTGAGTGAGAGTGAGTGACCTCACGACAATGCCCATTGGCAAATGCTCAAATGCTCAAATGCGGATTTTCCATTTTTCGATTTTTGATTTTTGATTTTTTGATTTTTTGATTTTTTGATTTTTTGATTTTTTGATTTTTTGATTTTTTGATTTTTTGATTTTTGATTTTTGGTTTTGATTTTTGTCGCTGTTAGCGAATCACGCTCTCCAACTTTCTAACATATTCAACTGTACACATACCCTTTACTATTCACTCATTATTCAACTGTATACTCAACGCATCCCTGCCAACCCCCCAACCCCCAAACCTCCAAACCTCCAAACCTTCGAAAACTCAAAAACTCAAAACCTCAAAAACTCAACTTTTCCAACCGCGGCAGCGCTTCACAAACGCAAAACGCAATCAGCAGCAGTCACTCACAGTCACTCACAGTCACTGCACGCGAAACTTGAGGTCACTCACTCACTCACTCACTGTTCACTGACCGGACCGCACCAACGAACTGCACTGTGAGTGAGTGAGTGACTGTGAGTGACTGTGAGTGAGCATTTGGAATCTTGTACACAAAACTTTGTCGTTCGTTCGTTCGTTCATTCGTTCATTCGTTCGTTCGTTCGTTCGTTCGTTGGCAACCAACGAACGCTTTGCTCTGCTTTCCGCTTTCGTGGTCACTCGTTTTGGTGTGCTGGCCTTCGTTCCTTCGTTCCTTCCTTCGTTCCTTCCTTCGTTCGTTCCGTCGTTCGTTCCGTCGTTCGTTCCGTCGTTCCTTCGTTCCTTCGCTCCTTCGTTCCTTCCTGCCTTCGTTCCTTCCTTCGTTCCTTCCTTCGTTCGTT
>ENA-OWNT01005792-OWNT01005792.1-seawater-metagenome-genome-assembly--contig:-NODE-5792-length-10015-cov-4.752264_pt1 | contig 10015 bp, 10 predicted proteins | sample MGYA00238136_ERZ651165 | MGnify/ENA primary metagenome ERZ651165 (study PRJEB26861, sample SAMN08777766) | seawater metagenome | isolation source: coastal seawater | place: USA: Florida | collected...
CCGATCTGTTCACCCACCGTTCATCGATCGTCAACGAACGAACGAACGAACGAACGAACGAACGAACGAAGCGACTGCGAGCAGCGAACGCTGACGCTAACGACGCAACGACGCAACGACGCAACGACGCAACGACGCCAACGACGCCAACGACGCAACGACGCAACGACGCAACGACGCAACGACGCAACGACGCAACGACGCCAACGACGCAACGACGCAACGACGCAACGACGCCAACGACTCCAACGACGCCGACGACGCAACGACGCAACGACGCAACCACGCAACGACGCAACTGCGCCACTCTTTTTTCATTCGTCTTACTCAGCGCCGCGGTCGCCGTGATAAAAGACGCGCGTAGTTGTTCAAAGTGGTTAGTGGGACCCGCTGTGTCACCAAGAGTACGGTACTCGAGTAGTCTATCACTTTCACCAACCAATGAATGAATGAATGAACGAACGAACCCATTGTGCTTGCAGCCACAACAACGACGACGAGGAGGAGGAGGAGGACGACGACGACGACGACGACGACGACGACGACGACGATGAAAGAGAAGACGACGACTGTGGTGATGAGGACAGGGACAAGGACAGTGAAAGAAAGACGAGGAAGGTGATGTCGAGTGACGACGGCAGTGACGTCGACAAGAACGATGACGGTAAAGACAGCGACAGGACTAGATGAGACGATGACGATTGATTGTCATCAACATCGCCTCCAACTGCAACGACAGCAGCAGCAGCACTCACAGCCAAAATTGCTGGTTGTCTGCAAACAGTTACGGCGAAAGCAGAATTGAAAACATGATTGGTGTCGAAGAGCATTCGGCCTGTGGCCTGTCGTCATTGTGAACACAGGTATGAACACAATGGGCGCATCAACAACGTTGAGGTTGCTGAGTTGAAGACGGCGATGCCCGATAGAACGCGAGACCGCGCTGTCGGCGCGCTTGGGCTCCAGTTTTTGGCGGCGGCGCATGATCGGTCCGGCGATGAAGGCGCCGATAGCCATACTCGTCCACCAAGCTCCAAACCGTCAACCAACACAAACCACAGCAGACTCGCCAGGTCGTCGGAAAGGCACGCCCATCAGCTCAAACACGTCATTCCAACTCTCGGTGCAGACAAGCGCATTTCGACCAAGTTTTGGGTTCCGTCCAGCGACACCAGCACTGCGCAACTCCCGGCCTCGTTCGACCACGAGAAGGCGCAGTTTCGGAGTGATCAGGTGATTGCGATGCTGAAGCTCACGGAAGCGCTGGCGATTGCTCAGCGAAAGGAACTGCCCAACAAAATTTTGGTGCGTGGATGCTTGAGTGTACTTGTTTGCGTGATGACTGAGCCGAACCCTTCTCTTCTCTGACAATAGTGCGTATTTTGTGTGACAGAGTGACATGCTCGCCCAGTCTCTCAGAACGCTGGAACATGATTTTCTGAAGGTTTCAAAACTAGCTTTGCCGGCAATCCTCGGGTGTCTGGAGAGTATTTTCATCTGTGACCAACACCGTGGAAATGGAACGTCGCCTGTTGAGCGCGCGGGGAGGCGAAGTCCAGTCGCGTGGTCGAGTTCACGCAAAGCTCTGACTTGTGCTGCTGCGGCAGAGAGTTTGTGGCGCCACGTGAATAAAATACCGGGGCGGTCGTCTTCCCGAAGCCATCGACCAAAGTCTCCAAACCGCAGGCGGTCGCCCAAACATAGAACCTCCCCACGCATGACATCATCGCAAACAACTTCATCTCTCCCCAGTATCAGTGATAGTAAACATGGCCGTGCTCAGTCTGCATTGCCGGGTATGCGCACCCATGCAAGTACAGCGTCAAAGTTGCTGGCGAAGCGGCCCTCCACGTCGCTCCCTTCGCGCAAACACCAGCATTCTCAACCGAAGACGCTGTTCGTGGCCACGATCGAGAGCCTAGAGTCCAAGGAGCGAGGACCAGATGGTGTTGAAATATTGCCAAAAGTGCCCATCACGACATCTCCACGCCACAGCTCTCGTCTGAAACACACCGCGAGCGCTCCAAACCTTTACAGCTTCCCGTCGTCAAAAGGGGAAGTGGGAATTGTGATTCGACCTCAGCCACACAATGATGGTGCCCCCAGCATCGATGAACGCCAAGAGCTTCCCGAGTTCACACCGTCGGCTCGCAGGGTGAAACACCGCGGACCACGCACTAGCCGGTCGCCTCGACTCGGTCGACGAAAATTTGCAAACCTTGCAGTCTATTTCGATCTGGTGAAGGTGGAAGGCCTCGAACTACAAAAGCATATGGCCATTGGACCATGGGTGAGCACGCAGGCGGGGCGTGTACGCGAGGTATGGTACTTGGTCGTCATCCGCATTGCTGTTGCTTTTTGTCAAGGTGGTCAATCGCCGTCACTGTGGCAAATATTCATTCATAGGAGCGCCAACGCGAGCAAAGAGCGGTGTTGCGGTGCATGACTGCGTGGGCAACGAATTTGAAGCGGTCTTGCTTCGGACGACTGCAGCTGCATGCTGCGCATGTTCGGTCGTTGGGTAGATTCTCCCACTTTTTGGGTTCCAAGGTAAATCTCTCCCCAGTTCGGTACTATTGGAATCTGTGGAAGCGAGCACATGTATCAGAACGCCGTGACCGTCACAGAAAGATGCAGGTATGCCAACTATGCGGTTTGCCGATCTTTTCGAGTGGGCTCTCATCTGGAACTTTTCCCATCGTTCAGACTGCGTACGAGCAAAAGTTGCAAACAGTGAGTGAACAGCTGGCCGCTTCCAAACAGCGGATTGCTACGTTAAAGAGAGAATGTGCCAAATATCACGAAAGGGAGGAGCAAGCCGAGCACATGTATGACGAGAAACAAAACGAGCTGAAGGACCCCACAAGTGTTACGAATTATTGTGCGACTGCGGCGACAGTGTGCATTCAGGCGCTCAGTATTTGTTTGGACGTCATGGTATGTCGTTGTCCAGGTGTCCTGCAATGAAGCCTGTTTGGGTTGTTCGTTTGAAAACAATACTTTGTCCACCAAATGTAGTCAAAGTTAGTGCTCAAGCAGACGGTGCCAGCCTTGAAGCATCGCGAAGAAGAGTACGCCAGTTTTGCCAACTTTAGTGACCACAACACTGTCGTCCAAGACTATTTACATTCTGGCTTGGAGCTCGACCGCAATACGCTAATTGAGGCGTGCAAATTCGATATTGGTGTCACCAATTTTTTTTCAAGTCTCTCTGGGGCTGCTGAAGCTTCTGAAAAGGATAAATCCCAGTCGCCACGCTCCAAAAAGCGTAGATCATTGGTCCGAGCGCCAACGTTGAAAGTCAAGCGTGACCGCACCATTCAACCACAGACCAGTCATCGGGTCATCAGAGGTCAACCCGTAGAGCAAAATGACAACTGTGTTGTCATCTTCGCGGATCCGTGGCGCCACAAGCTCGCGGAACGACTGATTATGTGGATGAACTACCGAGTCTCAGAAGATCCTAGAAGTGCTTTTCAAACAAAGGCGGTTCGACGCTCCAAGGACGGCAAATCCAACGAAACTTTCGTTGGCATTAACCCAGACGTCCTGGTGTCTGCCCAATGGCTGCAGCAACACCCGGAGCAACTGCGTGAATGGATACTGCATGACCGGGTGGTCAACGCTACACTTCCTGTTTCGATGCTGCAATGGCCGACTGAAAGAGAGGTCTCCGACGCGCAACTGCGGTGTCGTCGAATTCTCGCTGAGGGCGCCAAGCCGCATTTTGCTGTGGGGACGTACATGTCGTACTTTGATTCGAAGTCCTTGACACAGGACGCGGAACGACAAGGTGGGAAGCATGTCAAACAAGCACTTTCGAAACTATGTTCAGCCAATGCCAAGCAAAACGACAGCAACGACAACGAGGCAGTCAAATTGATTTTCCGCAACGAACGAAACACGTTGTTTCGTATCCAACCTCAGACGCTCGGGCAACGCCTTCACTTTTGCTTTTTCGCGCAGCTCATGTGTGAGCAATCCCGCTTTCAGCTGCTTGCAAGTGACCGCAAGCGATTTGCGGACGAGAATCAACGCTTTGAGAATGTTCGTCGCGCAGAATGTTTGTCATCACTGTCCGCGTGCCATTGCTGCTTTATTAAATTGTGTCCTGTCCTCATGGTCGTGTAGGCTGCGAAGGCCGCTGTCGCGCTACGCGCGCAAGTCAGACGTTTAAACCATAGCAGTACGCAGCTGGCAGCTGATGTCACTCGTTCTGTAAAGGACCTTGTCCGTGGTGTGCGCGTCGCCGTGGTTAGGTTGGTACAATATGTGTCTTCGTTGTCGTCCGTGTGGTTGGTGGTCATAATCATGCGATTAGCAACCAAATGACTTCGAATGTCTCAAACTACTCAGGTACTTACAGCTTGTCAGAGAAAAGCTAGATTGGGAAAGATTCACCGCTGACATTGTCGGCGTTTGTTGGAATTACCTCAACCCATTGCTGCTGTGCGAGCAAGTCAATGAGGTATGGTTGTGGTATTGTTTCATGCCAGTATTTTGTCGGTAGTCGTTCACCACACAATTTATGTGCAACTTCACAGAGGAACTTGGAGTATGCCGACCTGGTATCAGTGGCGGATGAAGACACGTTGTTGGTGCAAGATGCGCCACCGAGTCCATCGTCGCAGCGACGCAAATCCTCTGTGAGAAGGCCAGAATCCGCACAGGCTGCCAACACTGCAGAGCACGTCCAGAGCGATAGCGACGACGGCGAAGATGACGACGACAATGCAGCTCTTCGGCCAAGCATGTACCATGCCCCCGAAATGATTCCGGACGAGTATGAACACATCGCCCGAGCCTTGTCACGCGGTAAGTTGCAACAAATTTCGGTAGCAACTCCACTGTCTGTGTTACAAGTGTGTTCGCGGGTTGTTTGTTTCAGGGTCGCAAGCGGTACACCCGTCCTGTTTAATCGCTGATCGCATCTACCGCAAACTTCGTTTTCCGTCCACAACAGAGTCTGTTGGTTCGGATGACCAAATGCGAGAGTATCGGCTGGTCTGCAGCGTCCTTCACAAGTAAGTCTGCAACACGTGTCAATTGGTTGGCTAAGACATTCGAGTGCCATTTCAGCTCAAAGCACATCTTCTGTTCTATCAGGTTTTATCCGGTCCTCCGCGATGTATTTGCGTATTTCGCGTCTGAGTCGGACTCTGCGGGGCAGTGGGCCCTCGACGTGAAGCAATTCAGAAAGTTTCTACTGCAAACAGAAATGGTCTTGGTGCACGCAGATGTCAAGCGATCTAAGAGCGCACAGGAACCGTCCCAGTCCACGACAAAGAAGCTTACGTGGACGTCGAGTGTCCTCAGCAATATGTCACAGATTCGGACTGCTGCAGAGGGAATATTTTTGCAAGCAGCAGGAGCTGGGTGAGTTGGCGGTCGCGCGGTGCTGTCACTCACGATTGAACTGCTGACTTTAGTTGTGGTGCGTGCAGTGGCAAACCAAATCAATATACGAGTCGCGTTCGAACCGTTGCTGATGTTTGTCTCACGGAACGCGAGTTCTGCAGTACTTTGCCGCACTTGGTGAGTTGTGGTCTCGAAATCATTCCCGCCATGTCGCTTTTTGCGACCAGGCCCCCGGCTAACCATGTTCTGCGCTTCAGGCTCTGTTAGTATACCCAATTGAGGACAATCCGGAGGTCCACCTTGCACTCGAAAAGTTCATTCGGCGGCTGATAATGCACCGTGTGTCGTACGTGTTGCGAATTTCTTGCTCGAACGTCAAGTGACGCGTACTTATCACGTCCTGCTCCGATCGACCTTAACAACAGACATCTCGGAGTGGGTGCCATCGACAACTTAGTGTCAACCACGTTTGCGATCCAGCACGTAATGATGCAGCACGTCGGCATCTTGAAGCATATTTATCGCGGTTATGCTCGAGGTTCACTCTTGTCTTTGCCTGTGTCCCTCCGAGAATTGCCGCTGACTTTCTTGAGTGTGTTGTGTGTGTGTGTGTGTGTTCTCTAGATCAACGTTCAAAAGCACTCCCCTTCAAAGGCTTCCATAGAATTTTGGCCGACTCGGACACTCTTGGTTGGCAGCTGTCGCCGTCAATGGCAAATGTACGTCAAGGGCCCCTTTCCCGAATGCCCATTTCGAGTTCTCACGGACGTGTGCAACTCTGTGCAGGCAATATTTTTCTGTTCGATCAAGTCACAGCAGTCTGCGGCGGTGCTCTCTGACATGATTTGCTCTCGTTCCAAAGAGAAGAACTTTTATGGAGAGGTTGATCAAGCAAACAATCGCGCTGGCACATCTGCCAGCGGAACAGTTGCGGACGAGAGCGCTGAGAGTGACTTGCTACACTTTCCGAACTTTTTGGTCGCAATTCTGGCCATCTCGCACGTGTATTTTCCGGACCCCACGCAACAACCCAGTTCCAAACTGCGGCTCTTGTTGCTGGGAAAGCTGTACAAAGGTATCGTGCGAGTTGAGCGGCATCGTCGCGCGGTTGTCAATGGACTGGAGCAAGTTGACTTGCTCGATATTTTTGAAAGCACACCAGAAATCGACTCCATCGTGCCTCGAGAGCAGGATTCCGATGACGAATACGACCCTGCCCACCGCCTCGATGACTCTTTCGACGGCTCAGACTTCGCGATCATGCAGCGTGAGCACGCCAAGTCGGAGTTTTTCGACTCCGTAACGAGGTAGTCAGTTGGTTTCATAATCATAAAGGTTATACAAATAAATGAACGCCAGAAGTTGTTCTGGCCGACACACTTTACACGCTTACTCAGCATGTCGTGCCGTGCCGCAAGCGTCAGGTGCGGTTACCCAAGTATTTGCTGGCGGTTCTACTACCGGTGGCTAATGTGGACCTCAGTGCTGTTCGATCGGCTGAGTCTGCGGCGATCACGGCCACCAAACACGGCTCCATCTTGTGCCACCATCTTCCAGCGCAGGGATTGGGAACAAGTCCACGCCTGGAAAAGTACGCAGGTAGTCAGGTGAGGTGACGCAGGCAGGACAACCTAACGGCTAGAGTGCGGCAGTGAGACGGTTCTGACCTGTACGTTGGAGCCGAGGGCAAGGTAGTGCGTCGTCAAGCACGCGGCGTTGCTGGCATCTGCTCCCGGGCGTGCGGCATCTCGAGCCGACCTAGGCAGGTGAAAAAGATACGTCACGATCAGCAATGCCTGCAATCGTGCCACCAACACGGTGGCTGCCTACTTACATGAGCGTCCCGGCTTCGCTGATAACCCATCGCAATTGCGCGTCGACAGCTCCGTGGTGTTGCATCGCAAAATCACAATCAAATATCTCTACGTTTGCTCCAAGAGCATGATCGCTGCCACGAAGGGACAGGAGTCCAACACAAACATTCAAGTTACCCACAGGCCTGTTGGCAGACAGAAGGTGTCATCAGTCGCAAGAGCGCCACGTGCAACCACCGAATTGTGCACAGCGAATGGCAACGAACCGAATGGTGGAGTCGTTGAGAAAGCAAAAATTCTGTCGAAATGCCCGATCCAGATCAAAATCAGCGTCTGTGTCTACGTCGCGGGCATACACACATTGATCCACTTGAACGTTCATCCCTCGCTCAATTGGCCCCGTGCCCGCCACGTCCAGGCACCGTCCTTCGTCAGCCTCCACGGCAAAGAAATGACGGCGCGGAAAACTGCGTGGACCACACAGCTGCGACCATTGATCTACTTTCGATACATCAATAATATTGGCGACAGACTTCCTCGGTATTCTTCGTGCAGCTCGCGAATTCACGTTGCTGGCGTTGTACAGTCCACCAGGGAGACCGAGGCCGAGAGATGCCACAACGTCATCGTTAACAACACCTGAGAATGAAAGATCGTGCAAATCATGAGCTTCTTGATAGGAAATCACACACATTCGCACAACGGCGACGCACCGCCGAGGTAAGCAGTACTCTGCCCGCTGTATGTGCCGCCGTCGAGATCGTGCCGGGCATCGCTCTCGTAGTCGGCAAGCATGGGGCCAAGTTCGTCTCGACAAGAATTCAAGGTTGACACCTAACAAACATGTTTGTTGCACAACACAGTTGAGTTGGAAAACGCGGCGAATGGACCGACAGCTTGCTCTACGAAACACTTACCCGAGACACGCCGACAAGGCCGGCAACTGCTAATAATACGAAAAACGGCGTCGCCATGGGGCGTATTTGCTCCATGAGACTGCTCTGTGCCAAAAACTGTCGCTGGTAAAACACGAGAAAGCTGCCCACGATGATGAAGAACGACACCGCGAACATCACGCTGGGAAGAAGGCCGAACACAATGATGGTAAAAACTGCCGTGAGCATCAGAGACGAGCCCTCCACAAAAAGCCGGATGATCGAGTCAGTGTAAAAGATCACCGCAGAAAGAGCAATTCCCATGCACCCATTGTTAACGACCAGCACCCAAGCCCATCCATTGAACCCATCAAAGAGTTCTGGAATGTTCTCCCAACCTGCGCGAATGATGTAATGGAAGAGCGAAAACCAGATGCTCCACAGATAGACTTGCACATTCTTCACGTGCAATGATGAATCGAATGAAGGTGCCGCGGCGCCCCGCCGCGCTCCGGCGTCGGTGCCCGGACGACCGTGTTGGCCGTCCTCTAGTTCAGCCATCAGCAGGTCATGCTCACTGACCCCAAATTTCTTGAGCTGGTGATCGTGTTTGTTGCTGGTCGTTGGCCCATGACTGTACTTCAGCAAAATCTCAGTGGCCAACGAGCCGAAAGACGACACCACGGTGTATAGTAGTATCATTGCTAACCCAACTGTGGAAATAAAAAACTGTCTACCTCCTTGTCCATCGCTCAGTCCTGAATTCACAGCGTCACTGTCTCCGGCCTGGGCGCTGGCAGCCATCGCCTCTGGCGACAGATGCTCGACGTTGGCCATTGCAAGGCACGAACCGAAGAACAACATGAGAAGTGCGGTGTATTGCTCCAGTGAAATCGGCACTCGAGTGAGCACTCGAAACAAGATTGTCGTGGTGAAAATTTTCAAGTTTGACAATGTCTGGAATGTCGCGGCATCCATGTTCTCCAAGCACACCATGGCTATCTCGTCGGCAACGGTGATGAGGAGGGCAGGGATGGAATACAACATAAAGGTACTCAACTTGAATCCTTTCAAGTCGGCGGTGCCGCGACCGAGTACCATCGTACCGACCAACGACAAAACTAAAGCAAGGATTTCTGACATCATGAACGCCGCGGCGGGGTGGAAAGGGAAGTGCGAATTGCTACCCTTGGCTAGTACCGTGAAAATGGAACGCATGCCGTGTAGCACGGAGGCCACGATAAAAAGGCCTCCGGCGGTAGCATGCCGACCGATGGATCCTCCGAGCGTCGCCCAACTGTAGCTCGTGTGCACACTGTTGCGCTTCAGTGCCGACTGGAAGATGGACTTCTTGGTCGTGGCGATCTTCACCATGTTTGCAGCGGCGCCTCACCCCTGCGGTGGACCTCACGGCGGACGCATTGTGTGATTTTCAGATGTCACATTGAGTCCACGTCCACCGGCAGGTGCGGATGCGAGAAGTGGGCCGAGCACTCCCACACCGATGCAGCCGACGCCTATATATAAAAAGGCACTGATATTCTCAGACCATTTGTTGGACACCGGCAGTGATTTACTTCAACCTCGATGCTCTGTTGTTCGCGACCCCAAAGCGACCCACACGGCGTGCGACAAACACAACGCGCCGTCAGCGGCGTCTGTGTGAGGGTCAAATAACCAAGTTAACAACCCAATCAAACCAGTCGACGACGACAAAGCAACGGTCACTGCGCAGGTGTACCGAATGGAGAAAGAACGACGATGAACGAACCAACAAACCAACGAACCAATGAACGAAAAGTAGACAGTTACCTCAATGTCTCAGCCGACGGAACGATCAGCGAATCGATTGCCCGACCACCAAAGTCCGTCGTCAGCCGACCTAAAGACAGACAACGAACGAACGAACGAACGAACGAACGAACGAACGAACGAACGAACGAACGAACGAACGAACGAACGAACGAA
>ENA-OWNT01005793-OWNT01005793.1-seawater-metagenome-genome-assembly--contig:-NODE-5793-length-10013-cov-4.592995_pt1 | contig 10013 bp, 6 predicted proteins | sample MGYA00238136_ERZ651165 | MGnify/ENA primary metagenome ERZ651165 (study PRJEB26861, sample SAMN08777766) | seawater metagenome | isolation source: coastal seawater | place: USA: Florida | collected...
CGACGGCGAGTCCTGCAGCACTTGCTCCGACGGCTACTCTTACGACATTGACACTTTCGAGTGCCTCACCGCCGGAAACTGCCTCGCCGACATCTGTGATTGCCGCGACGACTCGGATGCCGCTGACAACAATGGTTGCACCTGCCTTGAGAGTGAGGACACTGCCAAGCTGGGTTGCTGCAACTCCGATTGCGGATTGTGCTCGGACCTTTGCGCCACCTACAACGATGAGCCCTGCACTGACTTCGACAACTGCGAGTACTGCTACGAGCAAACTTACTGCATGGAGTGCAAGACCGGCTACTACCAGCCCGACTACCATGGCGAATGCGTTGCCTTGCCCGACGGCTGGGACACCGACCTCTGCTCCGTTAACATGTTGGAGAACAACGAGTGCGACTGTGGCTGCGGTGGTTACGATCCCGAGTGCGAGGAATACGCCGCGGATGGTTGCGACACTGGCGAATACTGCTCCACCGACGGTACTTGCGAAAGCTGCGTGCTCACTGGCTGCGCTCACTGTGCCAACGGCGACGGTCACGAAGACGGAACCTGCCTCGAGTGCACCCCCGGGCACTACCAGGACGACGACGGCAACTGCATCGACTGCGATCTGGACGGCTGCTCCACCTGCTTGCTTCAAGCAGCATCCGATGACGCGTCCGAGGACACTTACTCCTGCAAGGAGTGCGCTGACGGTTACTACATGAACAACCAAGATACCTGCTCCGTGTGCTCTGTGACTGAGTGCGCTGTCTGCGACTTGAGCGGAGACTGCGAAGAGTGCAACGATGGTTTCTCTCTCTTCGATGGAGCTTGCACGTCGTGCCCAGACAACTGCTTGGACTGCACTGGTGACTCCACTACCTGCAAACGTTGCGACGACGAGTACGAGGTCCTTGATGATGGAAGTTGCGGTGAAGTCGACAACGACTGCGGCGACAACTGCCTTGTCTGCGGCGCTCAGGGCGTCTGCAAGTCGTGCATGAACACGTATTTCCGTGACACTGACAACGTGTGCGAGGCCTGCATGGACAACTGCGCGAGCTGCAGCTCCGCGTCCACCTGCAACGAGTGCCTCAGTGGTTTCGGCTACGTTGACGCCAGCACATCGTGCGAGGCCTACTCTGATCCCTTGGAATACTGCGCCACCCAAATCCGAAATGGCGTTTTGTCTGAGGGCGATGAGTGCGAGTGCGTTGCTTGGGAGTGCGCCGTGATGGAGGAAGACACCACTCCTTCACTGGCCCTGCGTCGTTAAGTCAGAGACAGTTGAAGCTATGCGTGCGTCCGTATACTCACGCCAATAATCAAAGTTCTTTCTTTTAATTTTTTAGCGCACCCAGCCATTTCATGGCCCGTACAACTGCAACGTTTTTTTGTTCACGCGAACACATGCCAATACAACTGACGACAATTAATTCATTTGCACGTGCCGCTGTTTGGGTTCATACTGGGCGCAGGGCGAGTTTTGGGAAAGCTCTGCCTTACTGAATAGAGCACCATGATTGTGACCCTTTCATCCCGTCCGCGTCCAACCGTCCACGGTCACGTCTTCGCCCTCTGCTGTCATCAGGTTGCTTGGGAGCGTCCCACTTTTGTGTTTTGACATGTTCAACAATGTTGGGCAACGGTGGTGTTTTAAAGTGCTGTGGGTAGAGCTCTTCGACAGTTGCGTCCCTCAAATCAGAACGCTGTTGAGAGCAAGAAAGACACAGTCAGCACACACACAAAGTATACACCCACGCAAGAGCAAACTCGCGGCTGAACACGTGGCATTTACCTGATAAAACAATAAATACGCTCCAGGGGAAGTCACTTCCTTGAAGTCTTTGACATCCGAAACACGGCGATCGTTGCAGAGTCTCCACACCTACAACAATGACCAATTTAGTGTGGAAATATTATCAGTGCTGTGGTGCACACCTGCACCGCATGGTTGTACCGTTGAATCGGAGTCGCCATCGACGCTAGATTTTGCTGTGGCGTAGCAGCATGAAAACATTCACACGAGGAGGTGAGATCGGGACCGGCGGTCAACCCCTTGCTGCAACAGTCACAGCAAAAGTGTGTCGACAACACTCACCATCACCAGCGGTCTTTGGGCCCTTGATGTAGGCGTAATAATGTCCTGCCTTGATGCTGCCAGTGTGATGGCACACTCCAAACAAATCATACTTGACGTTACTTCGTGACAGCGTGTCAGGGATGCTTTGCACCATCGCGTCGATACGCTTTGCTTCAACATGCTGCATTTGACGTTTCTTTATTCTTTCCGCTTCTTTAGGATCGTCCGCGAAGTCACCAGCCTTTTCAACAAATCTTTCGATTACGCGGCATTTGCATATTCGAAAGTGTGCAAGAAAACCGACCTGTAACTTTGCGAGGTCATGTTCAAGTTGCTGAAGCTCATCGGGTTGCAACATTTTTGGAGTGTCATGAGGCTCCTTGTCTCCATCAGGATGAGCATCTTGTGAAACGAATTCGGTCAAATCTAATTCCTCGGGAATGTCAACAACGTTGCACAATTTGTAGCTGTACATGGACGCAGCACTCGCTTTACTGTAACTTCGTTGTACCGTCTTGAAACGCTTCAGTTGCACCACCTGTAGTCAACACAAAACAATGGAGCGCACAGTCAACGGTTGCACGGCTTTGCACACATCGTGCTGCGGGCAACAGACCAGCAGCGGTGGGAGTGCCCAACATCCCATTTGCTTTTCTTGTTCTGTTTCAGTGAATTCACCATCATTCGCACGAGTGCATCTCGAACAATATGCAGTGAGCTTCTCTGCTCGAACAAAGTTTTCGAGGCATGAGGAAAGGCTGGTCGGCTTCGTTTTCTCCAATCTGTGTTGTGCGATGGAGCGGTGCACCCGTGTGTGTTGCGCGGCGCGCAGACTGTAAGTACCACCTTCACAAAACAAATTCGGATCCCAGTCTATTGCGAGAGTTTCATGACTGCGTACACAGCTCGCGAGACGTCGTTGATCCGGCTGCAACACGCAAAGCGAGAACGAAAATGGGTCACGACGTCATCGTTTCCAGCAAGGTGCGCGACAGTTTTGCACAGTCACATACCGGAATGAGAGCTCCAGTGCTACCACCACTCCAATCCCCGACAGAGCATGCTGTTCCGCGGGCCGACACTTGACATAGGCGGAATGGGTATTTTGCCAGAACAGTTTCAAATTCGCCCCAATACGCCTTCACTCCCTTCTCCGGTTGGTCTTCGGAGGCACATTTCTCGCCAGCGGAATTCACACTCACTTGACCGGGAGCTTGCAGCACCCACATCCCGTTCCACTGGTTTGCTACCCACCCTTCGTCAGCTGCGGATGTGGGGGCCCCAGCCGTTTCAGCTGTTTGTGGATCGGGGGCAATCCAATTGGGACAGAAACGTTTGACTCCAGCGAAGACTTCATCATACAAATCCTTCGTTGTCATCTCCTCGGCAGCTACGCGGAGCACAAACGAAGTGCCGAACAATTTCGGCGCGTGCGAGTAAAGAAAGAACTTCGTCAAAGGCTCCAGGCGTCGGTGCACAAAGTACAGCTGCGTTACGAGGGGCCGTTTGCGTTGCAATAATCCGTCATTGGTCGGGTCAACCCGAACTCGAGTGTCTGGGAAGTCACGAAGTTGGACTGTGGCCGTAAACTTCGCACCACTTCCTTCTTTCCCACCGGTGGCCACACTGACAACTGTGCCCGCGCACCAGGTGTCGCGATCGTACTTTTGTGTGAAGCGAATGGTGGCTGGGGAATACGCGAGAATTTTGTTTTTGACGTCTCCATCCAGCCAAGCCACCTTGCCAGCAGAAAAAATTGACAAAATTCAGCGCGGCAACACGCCCAAATGATTGGAGCAAGACAATGCAAAGAGCGGGCACGTGAGGAAAGCCACATACCTCACATCGTTGGGGTTTATCATGCGTGAACCACCCTTTTGCTTCGACGTCAGCTTGATCCCCCTCCATTTTCTTAGCAGCGAGAGCTTCGGACGCCTCCTCGATGTCGCGAGCGGTATCAGCGATAGCACCTTCATCCTCAGCTTCAAATATTCGAGAAATTGTTGCAGCATAGAAGTTCTTGTTTGTTTTGTAAAACGCTTCTACTGGCGCGCCAACGCCGTGGAGCGTGTGCCCTTTGACATTAACCTGCACTGTGCAGCCGACGCACTCCTGCGACTGCGACACCAACATAAGAAAGAAAATGTAAAGTCTACGAATCATCCGATGTCGAGCAAGAGCCGGCGCGACTTACCGTGAGATCTAGATTCGGACGAGCCTCTCCGAGCAGTGGAACGTGACAAATGTTAATGACACTGTGCTCATAGCTAAAGCCTGACACGGAACTTGACAGTGGCAGAATATCCCCAATTGTATTGCCGTCAAATTCAACAGCGATCAGATCTTCGAAACGTGCTTCGCAAAGAGGATCGACATCATCATGACTCGCGGCATCGGCAGCGCGATGAACTGGCGGACTGTTCTCTGACATCCGCAGATCCTCTTGCAGTGTTCTCAGTACACCCTCTATGATGTCCTTGATAGTGCAGTTACTCTCGATTGAGAGTGATAACTGCAACGGCGCAGCATCGTGACAATGCACCATTACGCGTTGGAATCTCTTCGGGGTTTCCGGCAGAGGCACCGGCAAAAACGAAAAAGGTTCAAACCGAGACGATTCATATTGACATTTTTGGCATGTCAGGCTGGACTTGAATTGACCCGTGAAAAGAGCTGTGATAACACTGAGATCTCGTCGCAAGTGGTTTCTCCACCACTCCATCGCCACAACATCATCGCTGCGGTTGTTGCTGTCAGGCTGGTCGTTATATGGTTTGTCGTGGATCCGATTCAAGTCTTCGTGCAAACCACCCAGTAAGGTGGAGATCAATTCCTGAGCATCTTGTTGCTGGTAGCCTTTAAAGCGTCGATTGAATTGACCGATCGTCTTCTTGAAGCCTTTCGGTGTGATCGCAGCTCCTGCATTCGCTTCAGAGAACATATCGTGCAGCAGTTCGGAGAAGCTTACGGCTAACTTCCCCCCCATGCCGAGACGATGCGCCGTCGGGCTCGTGTTCAAATCGTGGCTCCACAGACGGTCATTCAAAAAGTACTGCCTCAACAAGCGACACGCGGCAATGCATTGAAGTGAAGCATTCATGTAGCATGTGTTCCCCATGTTCTTCAAGCCGACCACGCCCGGAATCCGTTTCGGATAGGCACGCGAGTAGAACCTCCGCTTTTTCTTCACAATTCTTTGCGCTGCAGCAGCGTCGGCCACCTGTGCATCACCATTGTGCCCAGACGAATTATCTCCACGGCGTCGCTTAGACGCCTTCTCTGCTTCGCGCTGCATCAGAAAGTCATGCATCCAGATCTCATCGGACTGCTCGTTATTGTCGCCGTCCTCGTCATCTTCCTCATCAGCGTCGTCCGCCGCTGCGGTGCCGCCGCCGTCGGCGCTGTCGCCTTTCGAACTACTTCGAGCTCCACCGCGTCTTTTGCCACGGGGAGTGGCGATCTTGAAGTCCAACATGAACAAAGTCAAGTCTTGTATCCCAAGATCTGCGAGTGGCAGTTCGTTGCCGTCTAATGGAACCCAATGCTCAGTTGGCACACCGTGAGAATCCGATGACGGGGCGGGACTCGCGTCCGCGCGCATCAACAGCCGAGTCTTGGTCAGGGGAACTTTCCCGGATTGGCAAAATCTATAGTATTGCTTGGCGCGAGACAACAATTGCCGCACAGACGTCTGACGAGTGTAAAGACGCGGAGGGTTTTTCGCGTCATTGAAGGCCGGATCCGCTGGGTTTCCGTTACGGCTGTCTTTTGTTGCCTTGGGACGAGGAGCTCCAGCTTCAACAACGGCGAGCCTCAGCTGGTACACTTCGACTTCGCGGTCACACTCGCACAGGGGATCACATGATGGCACGACTGTCACCGGTACGCTGCGGCACCGCCCACGGCAGTACCAGGCATTCAAAGCATTGAATGTGCGCGAGTTCACAAGTTCGTAGTCGCGGCCGCGGCGGAGCCCCGGCTTTTTCAGATTGGATGTATTTACGCGATTGGCGAATGCAGATTCTTTGACAGCGGACGGCGGCAGTGGTAGGAAGAATATATCATTGTTCATTGGCCCCGGCGCGGCTGCGTTGGTCTGCTCACTGTCGGGGTCGGTGTAGTGGCGCCATGAAAGCCACCACGCGGTTGGAATCATGAACCATGTTGTTCCAATTTCACCAGGGTCTGTGGGGTCGAATGTGCCGCCTGGTCCATGCATGCACGACTCGATGACTGCCCTCTCGACTCCCGGGGTGCTGGGTCGCACGACAAACTCCACAAAAACAGCGGTCCAAATTGTTCGTAAGGCTGGCACGAGTGTCGCTCCGCTTTTGAGCTCCCACTGTACGAATGCCTTCAGGTCGAAAGCTTCAGGTGCTTCAGGTGTGCTATCCCTAGTGGGAAAGGCGGACTCCATCACCCGATTGACGGCTTCGCTATCTACTTCATGCGTGGGCGGTTCCTCCATTTGAACCCGAGCCGGTGACATCGGAGACGCCGGAGGAGACACGTCGTCTTCGGCACCGCCGAATTCCGAGTCGCCGTCGCTGGCGCCAATTCCGAAAGCCACAATCATCTGGCGGAAGCCTTGCTTCGTGAGCTGCGCGTTGATGTGAGGGGCCGATGACCTAGCGCCAGGAACTGAGTACTTGTCGGACATGGGAACTGCGTTCTGGTCAGCAAAGAGATCGAAAATAAATTTCTGAGCCAATTTGAAATCAGACGCTCTGTCGAAACCGAAGCGCGCGAGCCCGAGAACAAATTCTCTTAGACTCAAAGTGCCTGTGTTCGTCGAGTCCAGGTGGCGCATGATTTGCCTAAGAACCAAAGGAGGCACGAAGCCATATGGAGGTGATAGCATAGCAGCCAGTGCCTCCGCATCCACAAATCCGGAGCGACTGTACCGCGTGCGGATGTGCTGGACGGCACCCCGAAGTGCCTCGATCTGGGCGTCCGAGAAGCTTGTCGACTTTCGCAGCACCGCTAAGGGCGACTGCTTGTGTATAAGACTGCCGTAACGGTAGCTCCCGGTGCAGCTAGCAGCGCCAATTGTTGAGCTAATATCGTCCAGCCACGCGATGGCTGGCGCTTTGGAATGCTCTCTAGCTAACTCGTAGAACTCTTTGATCGTGACGTCATCGTACCCGCTGGTCCCGCTTGCGGTTTTGCGCGCCGCTGCAATAAGATTTGAAGTGGCTTCATTGCGCCGACCAAGCGGGTCCACGTCGAGGGAGACGCGTTTGATGGTTTTGAGAGGTATGCTCCCGGTCGATTTTGGGTCATAACAACGAACTAACAGCTGCAGTTTCTGCATGGGCGATCCTGATCGCAACACAACGATCCCCGCGGCTATGTCCTTCAGTGTCAAAGTCGACGAGCCGTCCGAGAATGCCAAAAACAGTCGCTGAACGATGCTTTCCGGCATCGCGGGGAATATTGGCGCGACGAACGTATCATAAAACGTGTTCTGTTTGATGGTGTACTTGTAGATATCGCCTTGGTAACGGTTGTTGGCGGGGACGTGCAGCGCCATCAGACGATCAAACGCAGCTTCCAACTGGGCCACAATGAATCCTTGCTTCGACTTGGCCTCATCGTAGTCCATGAGACGTGACGAACGGAGACCCATGGTTGGGACCGTGGGGCGCGCGGTACTGCTGGCAGTTGCGGAACTGCGGACGTCGGAAGCAAGTTTTTGTTACAGCATTGACTCACGACATCGTGGCTAGAAAAGGCGCGTTGTGGGCCGCCTTCGAGGCCTCGGCACACCTACTGGTGGTTTGCGAACAAATTTGATTTCGTGCCAATTTTATTGTCGTGATTTGCTCGGTCAACCAATCAATAGACCATCCAAAGACACTCAAACAACCACCGATGCCATGACGCAGTGTAAGGTCCGACGAGCAAACGAACAATGGGACAGAAGGACAGAAGGACAGACAGACAAGACAACCAGGCAGCCACACCAAACACCAGTGCCAGCACAACACCACAACATGCATGGAACAACACACACACAAATCCAACCAAACCAAGTCATCCAAGCAACACAAGCAAGCAACCAACCAACCGACGAGCAAACAAACGAAGACAACGAAGGGACGACGACTTCGCCACTTCGTTCGTTCGCCACTTCGTTCGTTCGCCACTTTGTTCGTTCGTTCGCCACTTTGTTCGTTCGCCACTTCGTTCGCTCGCCACTTCGTTCGCTCGTTCGCCGCTTCCGCTTCGTTCGTTCGCCGTTCGCAACTTCGTTCGTTTGTTCATCACTTCGTTCGTTCGTCACTTCGTTCGTTCGTTCGTTTGTTCATCACTTCGTTCGTTCGTCACTTCGTTCGGTCGCTTGCTCGCGGTGACGCTGTGACCGACCGATCGACCGAGCGTCCAAAGTTCGTTCGACGAAGTTCGAAGTTCGATGTCTTTCTTCATTTCATTCATTCATTCATCGATGGATTGCGAATGCGAATGCGATTGCGAATGCGAATGCGATTGCGATTTTGATGGTTCGTTCGTTCGTTCAATCGTTCGTTCGTTCGTTCATTCAGATTCTCAGATTCATAGATTCATCATTTGGATTTTGGAGTCATTGATTCATTCATCGTCGTCGTCATGTAGTGAGTGAGTGAGTGAGTGAGTGAGTGAGTGAGTGAGCTCACTGACAGCCAGCCAGCCAGCCAGCCAGCCAGCCACTGCTTCACTCACGCACTCACTCACTCACTCAACTCAACTCAACTAAGGGCAGTCAGTCAGTCAGTCAGTCAGTTTGTCGCCACCCTCCCTCACACTCCCTCACTCACTCACAGTCACTGACTGACTGACTGACTGACTGACTGACCGACCAACAGACAGACAGACAAACAGCTGAGTGAGTGAGTGAGTGATTGTGAGTGATTGTGAGTGATAGTGAGTGAGTGATGGTGAGTGAGTGACCACCCATTGCCTTGGCTCTCTCTTGGGTTGGTTGGTTGGTTGGTTGGTTGGTTGGTTGGGGAGGTGACTACTGACTGCCTGCCTGACTGCCTGACTGACTGTGAGTGAGTGAGTGAGTGACCGCCCGCTCAGTCCCAGTCCCAACAACAACTACCACTGTACACTGCCGGCTCACTCACTCTCACTCCCACTCCCACTCCCACTCCCACTCCCACTGTGTGCGGTGTGCGGTGTGTGAAGTGTGAGTGAGTGACGCGCGCCTCGAAAGACCTCCACTCGCAACCACCAACAGTGATATTGGTCAATTCAATGGTGTATGGTACACGGTACATTGGACATTGTACTGGGTATTACATACTTCTGGATTAAACATATGCCGTGTGAGCGAGATAATGGACAGTGAGGTGCTGACAGTGCGTCCCGTTACGTGCACATTTAAGCAGTTTACTAAGTGTTCTACCTTTAGTTACCATCTGATCGACCCTTCTTACTTGAGGTAGTACAGAAAAAGACTCCACCGCCCACAGCCCACAGCCCGCCACAGTCAGTCGCACGGCAGCAGCGCGCCCTTCACTCACTCACACTCACTCACACTCACTCAACTGTGAGTGAGCGTGAGTGAGTGAGCGTGAGTGAGTGAGTGTGAGTAAGCACCAGCGTGGTAGTTCACTCAATCAGTCACACATCTCGGCGCTCAGCGGGCTTACGAACCATCCACGTGACCGATCATTCACTTCCCCTGGCGTATACGAGGGTATTTAAAATGTAACTCGTTTGGATTGATATCTGTGGGCAGTATTGCGGGAATCAGTCAGGTTTAGTGACTGATTGAGTGACATTTTGCGAAAACGTCGTTGGGCGCGGTCGGCTCAGTCGTTCACTGCCACGCACTGCTGGTCAGTCAGCCAGCCAGTGAAACGTTCGTTTGTTCCTTTGTCATCGTTCGTCGTCGTCCGTCGTTCGTTTGACATCGTTCGTCGTCGTTGTTCGTCGTCGTCGTCGTCGTTGCTGTTGT
>ENA-OWNT01005794-OWNT01005794.1-seawater-metagenome-genome-assembly--contig:-NODE-5794-length-10013-cov-4.318438_pt1 | contig 10013 bp, 12 predicted proteins | sample MGYA00238136_ERZ651165 | MGnify/ENA primary metagenome ERZ651165 (study PRJEB26861, sample SAMN08777766) | seawater metagenome | isolation source: coastal seawater | place: USA: Florida | collected...
GCTGTTTACTGCTTTGGTAAACACTTGTTTACTTTCGAGAAGTGTTTACTGAAAATAGTAAACGTAAACACTTCTCCTGTAAACGTGTTTACTACTCTTGTTTACCGCAAAGTAAACACACCCAAAAAGTGAACAACGAAGGCTGATAACGACAAATGCACTGTGAACTGTGAATGCACTGTGAACGAACGAACGAGCAGCAACAACAGTGCGCTGGCGCTCACTCGCTGTCGTTGTGTGTGTGTGGGGGGGGAGTGAAGGAAGGCGAAACGAACGCCGTTGTCGTCGTTCGTTCGTTCGTCGTTCGTTCGTTCGTTGTTCGTTGTTCGTTCGTCGTTCGTTCGTCGTTCGTTCGTTCGTTGTTCGTTCGTCGTTCCTTTGTCGTTCGTCGTTCCTTCGTTCCTCCGTTCGTTCCTTCGTTCGTGTGTTGCTTTTCGTTGGGCGGGCGGGCAGGTTCGTTGGTTGATTCATGGAGAGATTCATTGCCTAGTGCGTTCGTTGGTTGCGCTTCCTTCGCTTGCTTCAGACAACTTTACAAGGACGAACACATAACGAGCGCGCGAACTTGGCACGTCGCAGGCAGGTCGAAGGTCACGAGCACAGGGCCCAGACACAGAACACAGCACCACCCGGCCGTGTCTTGTTTTGTCGAGAGGCATGGGATAGAGAGAGCGAAAACAGCTGAGAAAAAAAACACCCGTATGGTGTTTCGTCGTGTACTTTTCGACGAAACATGTCATAAGAAATGCCGCACGAGGTTGTGCCGGATTGAGTTCTGTCCGTGGAACGCGATATGACGAACCTGCCACCTGGCGTATTGTTGGGTGGATGTTAGTCAGGTGCTGACCATGTGATCTTACAAACGGGTATCCCGTTGGGAACCATGTACATAGGACCGTGGCAGGAGTACAAGCTTGCGAAGCTCCACAAGGATGCGGTGCAGGCTATCCAGTCGCTCACGGCCAAACTCCCCCACATACACGCCGGCGGAGACGGAGCCGAAGGCCTCACTGCTGAAAATGTAGCAAGTGTTCTGACACATTTCGAAGATGCGATGGCTGGCGGTTATCCCCGCCACCAGGGCCGAAATAGCACTGCTCGAACGTCCTCCAGCATGCCTGACATTAATAGCCACAAGCAGGCGAATCGAGGTGACCTGCGGTCTGCACGGAGCACACCGTCGAGGAGTGGTAGCGCCAGTAATAGGGTGAGCAGACGGCGGCCGTCGGCGAAAAGCACCGGCAAATCTAAGAAGAGTAAGCAGCGTTACGTACCGCGAGCCATGCGAGAGGTGAACCGGCGCCGGGAATTGTATATGAAAGGTAGCCCAAAAACTGACGCCACCATGTCACCAACCGCCACCGATTCCCGCAGCAATGCAGGAGTGAAATTGCCACCAATAGACAGACCAAAACACACAGCCGAAACTTCCCAGCAAGCTGCTGGGCATTACAGGACGAAGGAAAGTGAGGGAGACGGAGGCTCACCGTTGGCATCCGCTGATGATGAAGAAGACTTGGAGAAGAAAGAAAAACAAGTCTTGTTAGCGGCGGGCGATGTGGACAAACTGCCGGACATGGATGATGTCGAAGTCGACGGTATGCTCGATTGGGTAAAGGGCCTGGAAGACAACCTCGGCGACGACCTCGGGATCGACTTTTCAGATATAGAGTAGTGCTCGCTGAGTGGCGTGTTTGTTTCATTTAGCTGTGAAACAAACCCACCACCGTTGGCACCACATGCGTGCCCCCCTGTGATACTAAGAATAATTATTCGCTTACGCTGAAACACTAAAAGAGGAAGAGCTCGGTGGGCGCGTGCGGCCCACTGCTGGTCCAGTCAAGACTGTGCATGGAAGCTGCGAGCAGCACGCTACCCATGCACGGGCATTGCCAATTACACTGTTTGGAAGAATGCATCCATCTCTTGCTTCGCCTTGCCGACTGCAGCACTAAACTTCGGGCTACTCTGGAACTTGGCGACCATGGCGCCAACCACCTCTTCTCCGGGCAGATTGAACTCTGCCATCAGTTCTTTCTTGGACACCTCAAGAAGCCGGCGGAAGGACTCGTTGAACTTTGCTGCAAGCTGTTGGTCACTCTTCATTGAGTCACGGAACGCGGCTCTGGCTTCCGGAGTGTCATCCTTCACGAACTGCTTGCGAGACTCCGCCATGGCGGCGGTGACCAGCTTGAAACTGCGCGTGATGTAAGCGATGGCGGCATCCTCGTCGATGTGTTCGGGGACCTCCATGGAGGCAGCCTCGCGGGGCTTGAAAATGGCCCAGAGCTTTTGGGATTCCTCCATCAGCTTCATAATTTCAGGATCCTTGTCCTCGAGGAGCTTCTGGACGAGTTTATCGTGCTTAGACTCGCTGCAGCTATACTTCTCGCACAAGGCCTTCTTGAACTTTTCCAGGTGAGTCTCCAGTTCCTGAATCAGCGTGCCTTGGATTTGTTCTGCCACTTCTTGAGTGAGCTGTCGGCCACCAGCCTGCACCTGCTGGAACAAGGACGCTTCCTTCTCACCGAGCTTCGGCAAGTAGGCCTTGAATTCCGCGATGCACTCTCTCTCGATCTTGAACACCAACTCCCTGGTCGTGCCCTGGGAGGACGACTTGCTCTTGTCTTTCTTCGAGCGCTTTGATTTCTTTCCCTTTCTCTTGGACTTTTTTGGAGAAGCTGGTTGAGACACGGCTTTCACCAGTGCGACCAGGCAGGCAGTACCCACCACGGCCGAGGCGACCCCGGCCACGATTTTAGCGTTTCTGTTCATCACGATCGAGCCTGTTCCCGCAAGGCAAACTTCCTCTGCACGTCTTTTAACAATGCAGCAACGAATCCCCACCGGACAAAATAGAAACCCACAAAATGCGACCACCCTCACCGCCCTCAGCCTCGCCATCTTTCAGTGCTCTCGACTGCGTCCTTGTCTCGTTCTCCGAACACTACGACGGCCCCGATTCCATCCAACACACCCATGAATCCCGCGACCATCACCGACCCATCAGAACGAACGCACGCACGAGCGAGCGAACGAGCGAACGAACGCGTTCCATCGTTGCCTCGTTGCCTCGTCCACCCGCGAGCATCCATCCCACGTCCCCAGACACATCGCAGTCGCAAACTGCATCCATCCGTCCCCACCCCCAACCCTCAATAGTTCGCCCCCCAACCCTCAATAGTTCGCCCCCAACCCCGCAACCCCGCAACCGCGCAACCCCGCAACCGCGCAACCCCCAAACCCCAACCCCCCAATCGTTCGTCGTTGGTTGGTTGATCGTTGGCCGAACGAAGAGAGAAGACAGAAAGAGGAATGGAGCGAAGCGATCGAACGAACGAACGATTGAACGAACGCACGAACGAACGAACGAACGAACGAACGAAGGTCGACCATCCAACATCCGTCATCAGCGGACACTCAGTGAGTGAGTGAGTAAGTGAGTGAAGCAGCGGTGGCCACTATGCCATACACTCACTGAGTGAGTGAGTGACAGTGACAGTGACAATGACTGTGAGTGAGTGAGTGCGTGCGTGAGTGAGTGAGCCGACCGCGTGTTTGTGTGTGTGTGGCGTGGGTTGGACAGTGAGGGAGTGAGTGAGTGAGTGAGTGAGGGCGGCTGTGAAGGCTGTGAGTGACCGCTGGCTGAGCACTCACTGATTGACTATGACTGTGACACTGTGACTGTGTTGTGACTGTGACTGTGACTGTGACTGTGACTGTGAGTGAGTGAGTGAGGTTTGTTGGGTGCTTGCTCTGAGACCGAAGATGAGTATGAGCCTGTATCACTTTTGTCCTTCGTTCGTTCGTCGTTTGTCGTTCGTTGTCCTTTGTTCGTTGTTCGTTGCGTTGTCAACGTTTGTTATCCTGATTTAGTGAATACCGATAGTACGAGACGTTGTACTATTCGGACATGGGAATGCGGAACTTTCGAAGATCGTTGTTTGGGTTTGGGTTTTGGGTTTGGGTTTTGAAGGAAGGGACGGCGGTGCGGCGGTGCGTCGTCGTTCGGTCGTTTGTTTGTTTGTTTGTCTGTGTGTGGTATCCAAAACAAAACGAAACGAAACAATCGAACGACGACGGTGGCAACGACGCAACGACGCAACGACGACGACAACGAACGCGCAATGAAAAACTGGACGCTCTGTCGGTGCACCGTTCACTGTGTCGCCGTCGCCGTCGCCGTCCGCCGCTGTCAGCTGTCTGCGTCACTCTCCGCCGGTGTTACCGTTGCGATAGTGGTCGTGACATCGGCGAATCGTCGAGCGAGCGAAGTCAAGCAAACAAAAGCCAGAACGCGAATGTAGTGACGTACGCACACCCAGGTTGCTTTCTTTTCATGTGGTGTGCTTTGTTGTAGAACTTGCGAGCTTGCGTTCAATGTGCTTGGCTGTTGAGAACGTGTTTGATGTTCTTCTTTGCGTTCAAAACCGGCGACATGCCGACGTACTTACACTGAAGCAACCCGGCAACTTTCTCGGGCGGCGGGCGACGCCGTGGTTGGAGGTGGCGTGACAGCTTTCGAATTTGAATAGCTTTGCTGCACAATGTGTGCTTGTGCATTATGTTTGCACAATAATGCATTTGCGTGTGATGTTTGAATGGACAATTCGTCTTTCAATATTTCGGCGGTGGATTAATTGTGTTTGCTGAAGCAACGCTAAAGTCATGTGAAACGCCCTTTCGTTCAAGCGAGCTTCAGTGGCACCGCCATGAACTTCTCCGACCCCACAGCGCGTGGGTACCCTGAAGAGATTGCGCTAACTGGGGCTGATGTGGTTGGGGCTACTTTTGTTGAGGTCGGAGGAGAAGTGCAACTTGCGTCGGATCTGTCCCCGACATCTCGTGTGGCACAAGTGATTCGCCGCGGTGACGTGATAACGTCAGTGAATGGCAAACCCACTGCCGGTCGGGTTGGATTTCTGGTCATCCAAGAGCTGCAAAGCTTGTCCATGTCATCTCGGTCGAAGTTCAGCATCGGGGTGTCCGTACCTCCTAGCGAGAGACTCATAGTTGTACCAGCCAACCGAGTTCAGGCCGTGAGCAGCAAACTGAGAACCACACGCTTGGTGGGCGAAGAAAACGGAGCATTATTATTTGATGCTGAGTGTCACCTTGAAAACGAAACAATTTCGGACATGACTCGCATAATTGGCGTTTCGGGACATTCTTCCCCGGTTTTGTCCATGCTCGACTTCCGCGTTGCTTTGGGCAATACGGTGGCGTTCAACAGCACAAAGATACAGAAGAATCGACAGCACCAGCTTGTTCTGCGGCTATGCCCAGCGCAGGTGGTGTTTGCCGATCACATGTCGCCACTAGCAGGCGGTGGTCTGACCGCTGCGCAGAGGCTGAAGGTATGCGAGCTGTCGCTCATTCGGCTACTCCCATTCGTCATTGATGCACTCACCATGTGTTATGTTCATGTTTTAGGCTGTCATTCAGGAGGCCATGTCGCCTGCATTGTCTGACATGCGACCGGCGAAAGCAAGCCGCAGCAATGATGGGACGCAAGAAGGTGAACTCGCAGAAACTGCCTTTGCTGAGCGGCTTGAAGAAGTCGAGAAAAATGCCGCCCAGCTGCGGGATTTCTCTGAACAGCAGTACCAAGACGCACTGGATGCCGAGTCAACAGCTGCAGCTACGATCGCCGCCGTCACGGCCGCAGCAGCTGTCTCCCCAACCACACAGGCGCCCGATACTGAGTCACGACCGACGCCCAAGAGTCGTTTTGCTCAGTTGCTGAAATCCACGTCTGCCCCGTTGGCGGGAAGTCCCGTTACCGGAGCCACGGTTACCAGCGATGTCGCCTCAGGGTCACGTGGCGGTCTCCATTTTGGCGCCAAAAGTGTTGAACCGCTTGTGGACCCAATCTTTGAACGCGGGGCGACAAAAACACGAGAAACCTTGCGCTTTGAAGACTGGCAAGCTTCACAGATCAATGTTGCTCCTAGCTACCGAGCAGAGCTAGTGCAGCGAAATCTGCGTGGCCCAAACGCCGCAAACACTGGCGCAGGGCAAGGAGTGCACCAAAATTCATCTTGGTATCGTGGACATCGTCAGCGCTATACCCAGCTACAACAACGCTACGGTCTCTCCGTTACCACCAAGGCTGCCGAAAAAGACTTCGTTGCACAAGTACTCAACCGCCTCCTCAACTTTTCGCTCCCTGACTCCCAAGCCGTCTCTGCGGCGCTAGTTGCCTTGGACTACGATGAATATCTGGACATTCCTTACATTTCTGCCATTCCCAGAGCAAAGACTATCTCCCTGAATGGCATCGGAGTCGACGACGTAATTGTGGCGTGGCAGCGTGGACCGAACCACGAATTCATCGCTGTGCCTTCGGCGGCAGCCATTGAGGACCAACTGCGAAGCTACATGGCCGAAGCCGATGACGATCAAACTGGTCGTGGCAAAGGCGAGGCAGAACAATCCGCCGCCATTGACGCGCGAGATGAGTGTCAGATGCGGATTCTGCTGCATGATGTTCGGAACACTACGTTTCACTGCGGCTGGCGGCTGCACTCCCTCACTGACTCGAACGGAAAATACTTTCAACAAGAAAAAATGTTGTTTGTGAAACTACGTTTTCAAGACCATGTTACTCAGATTCAAGCACAGCAAGGCTTGGACAAGCCAGCGAACGTTGGTGCCGCTCCCACTGACAACGCGGCTGCGACTTCTGATGATACGACTTTGGCCGACAGCTCCGGCCTCGGCAACTCGTTGGGGTTCGTCTTTGATCTGTCCCTGGTTAACGACGACGTGGACGATGACGGCAGTGGCAGCGAGCGCCACGACGAGCTGTCAGAAGACTATTCGTCAGGTGCACCGGTCGCAAAGCAAAGATCTCGCCTTTCAGAGTACTCATTGGACCAGGTCGGTACCTTGCGCGTTTGTGTGTGTGTGTGTCACTTGCAAGGTGCTAAGTCGGATTCTGTGTAATGCAGGACGACGACGTTCGTTACCTGTCTGTACAAATTGTGAACTTGAACAACAAAGTCGTGGCCTCCGGCCGAATTGACATCGCTGCAACACTGCGATCTGAGAGGGAGTCTTTACTCGCTGGGGATGAGATATCCACGTGGTTTGAGGTCGAGTTGCTATCCACCTCGCGGTCGGACACAGCACCATCTAATGCGTCGAATTCAGGCGTCACTTCTGTGGCTCGGCCCGTATTTGCACGGGTGCGCCAACTCCTTGTGTAGTCGCACGTGTTCGTCTCACGGACTCAGCACGACTGTACTGTTGCACCACTGCAGGCTTCTGTTCAAGGCTCGTTTTACAAAGTTGGTAGATTTCTTGCCGTGGCGTGCAGCAAACAATTTGGAATCGGGTGTGCAACAGAGTTAGATGCCTCGTCAGGACTCCTGAAACTGTCAGCCGACCCAAATGCTGCGTCATCCGACGGCGTGGTGGAGGGAGAGGACGGGGAGGACGGAGGAGATGCAAAGGACGGCGACACGGCAACTGTCTCATTCACTCAAACAGTTCCGAACTCGGCTTACACATGTGGCATGCGACGCGGTATGGATTCTGACGCGTGGTGCTGCATGTGTAAACAGCGTTTCTTCACACTGTTTGTTGTCGTGCCAGGTCATCTGCTCACCCGTGTAGATGATGTGCGAGTGACCACAGCAAATCTCAACGAAATCCAGGTTCGCAGCGGATGCACAGCGATCTGATCCCAAGCGATTTCGGTCTCATCGCCTTTTTGTATGCAGCTATTCCTACAAAATAGAACGGACGTAACTGTGGAGTATTGCACCCCAACGTACTTCACACTCGTACAGAAAGCTGAACTTCTCCCGCACCTGACGCAAGTGTGCCTCAGACTCAGTGAAACTCTCGATGTCACGGTCTTCAACTATGCAGATCTTCATGAGGTGCGCTTGCTGACCTGCAGCACAACGTCTGCGGACACAGAAGTTGTGAAATTTTGTTTGTCGATTAGGGAATCACCGAAGACCTGGTAGAACTGCGTCATCAAACGTTGGCTGCGATTGAGAAAGCCAAATCGGCCGTGGTTGAGGTTTGTTGGCATATTTTCTTGTCTTGCCGTGCGCAAATGTTCCCCTCAATCACTTTGTGTATTTGAAGGCTGCCGTTGAAATCGAGCGCCTTCTGGCGAAATGCGAGGAGCTCGAGCTCGGTCTCACGGGTTGTGACGACTTTGACGGTGAGTGGTTTTTATCTGTTCCGGGTTTTGCTTCACAGATGTGTATATGACTCGCGTGTCTGTGACTGCAGAAGCTGCTGCCTCCGTACAAGTGCCGATGCTTTCTGTGAACTTCGTGGACTCAGTCGTGCTCGCTCTGGCCGCAGTGCAACACCTCAAGCAGCAAGAAGCGGAGGCAGTTATCCAAATGTGGGACAGACGGTTGAAGGTCGCAGCTGCAGAGAACGAAAAGCAGCTTATCGATCTCGAGGATGCTCAGTTTGCTAACATGGTTGTTGATGACCATGCTGCGAGCAAATTGCCAGAGGTTTGTGCTTTGCCCTCTGGTTGCAGCGCGGTTCTTGATGAGTTTTTGACAGTATTGCGCCTGCCGGTGTCCAGGAACAGCGTGGGCGAGGAGATCATGTAATTCAGTTGATGCAAAATCAAATGAACACTCTGAGCCAACTCAGCGAGGCTTACACACAGTCGATTGAGAAGGCATTGAGCGAGGCCAATAAGGGCGATGCGCCGGCTCACTGATATCTGTTACCCTTTGACTAACGGCGTGTACGCGGTAAAACATGGGAACAGCGCGAGCGAGCGAGAGAGAGAGAGAGAGCATGGTAATTTATCACAACATGAAGTTCAGTTTTTATAAGATGCTGAGGTGTCTTTCAAATGCGTTGCATATCTTGCCCGTCGCGACAGAGGCGCTCAGAGGAAAACTTGAAAATGAATAAACCTCTTCTACGTAGTCTACCTCAACAGGACCGGAAGCATGAGCTCCGAACACGAAACACACGGATTGGTCTTGGGGCAGCTGGGGCACAAGATCTAACGGATCAACGAGCTTGCCTTTGACTGAGGTGCCAATCTTTCGGCAGCCGACCGGCAAGTGACGGGTAATAGGGTTTTTAATGACGCGCAGCAGCGTCTTTGATTCTCCAGCGGCACGGATCTTCATTTTGTGAAGCAGTTGCACCATTAAGCCGCAAAATCGGTTAAACTGGCGGGGGATGCGGAGGTGCGGGCTGACTTCGATGAGGACGTTCTTCGTCGTGTGTACATACACTTGGAGGTTTCCTGTTTTGTTGAGCGGTGAATCCAACAACGTCATCAACGTTTGGTGGACGATGTCAGGGCGCACATTTGTGTAGTCTCGGTTCATTTTCTTCAAGAGGCCTAAATGACCAGGGTTGCAGGTCAAGAGCTCGTACCCTTTCTTCGATTTCACAACCTCGAGGCATGCGCGCTCAAGGACCACGATCAGCGGCTTGAACTCGCGCTTGGCGGGATTCTCATCTGCATCGGCCATTTTGATTGCTTGTCACACAAACCGTGGATGCAAATCAAGTAGTTCACTCGACGAAAAAAATGCACAGAGATCTTCCACAACTCCCAAGTTTTGTTCACTGCTGAGCACCGTAAACCGTCAGGTGTGTGTTTGTTCCTCGTGGTCACACTTCTCAGCCGTTGATTCGGTCCGCGAACCCATGCGCTCCTCGTTTGACGCCACGTGTGCTTCTCTTCTTGAAGCCTCAGAGACTGTGCATGCACCCGTGCTCGAATTGAGCACTGGCCCTTGCGCCACGCGATTGTGCACCAACGGGGGTGGGTGGTTGAGGGGCGGGGGACCTGTCGCCACAGACGCGTTTCTGCACCCACCATCCAGTGTTGACAGTGGATGGGTCAACGAACAAAGCTGTCGTCGTTGCAGTAAGCGCAGTCAGCGACACTGACACCAACAACGTCGACGGCAACGACGGCCACAACGGCAAAGACGACAACGGCGACAACGACGACGACGGCGACGACGACGACGACGACGACGACGACGACGACACGACGA
>ENA-OWNT01005795-OWNT01005795.1-seawater-metagenome-genome-assembly--contig:-NODE-5795-length-10013-cov-3.785326_pt1 | contig 10013 bp, 10 predicted proteins | sample MGYA00238136_ERZ651165 | MGnify/ENA primary metagenome ERZ651165 (study PRJEB26861, sample SAMN08777766) | seawater metagenome | isolation source: coastal seawater | place: USA: Florida | collected...
AGTCTAAACCTCTTCAATAAAATTATAATATGTATAATAATCATATTCTTCAATTTGGCCAAGTTCAGATGCAACCTCTTAAATTTCTTCCATATAATTGGTTAATTTCTTACAATCAGGTTAGTTCATAAAAGTTTCATCATCATAACATTTATCATCCATATCTTGATCACAGTTACCTTAAATTTCATCATTTACTGTTTTACACTCTCCCGCTTCTACATTTTCCGGTTTCAAGGACAGTCACTCCCCGTCTCCCGATCTCATTTTCGTTGTCGTCGTGTGTGTTCGTTTAGATGACTGGTATTGAGCTGGACGACTCCGTCCTCGACACCTTCCAGGCTTTCGGCCGCAAGAAGAGCAAGGGTGAGTAGTTACTTTTGGGGTTCCGCCACGGTTTTATGTGTCCCGCGTTTGCTGACTTCTGGCTGCTGTTTGCTGCGACACTAGTCCGCTACCTTGTCCTCAAGGTGAACCGCAAGAAGGGTGTTGTCGAAATCGAGCACGAAGACGATGGTTCTGAGCAGGACTCCGAGCTCGCATTCAACAAAATGCTCGAGCACCTCACCAAGGAGAACAACCGCTACGTGTGCCAGAAGCTGTCCTACACTCACGAAGACGGCCGCAAGTCTGAGGACATCGCCCTCTTCATGTGGCGTGGTTCTGCCACCAAGCCGAAGGCTCGCATGCTTTACGCCGGTACCTGCAACTTGGTCCGCTCTTCCCTCTCCACCAAGTGCTTCCACGAGTACGACAGCAAGTCGGCCCTCACCCACGAAGACCTCGTGAGCCGCTGCTCCAAGTAAGCGACAAAGCGACCGTCGCGGAAATCCTGCCTGCCTGTCGTGCTACCTCTCGCTGCTCGAGCGCTTTCCAATGCGTCTCGCTGCTGAGGCCGTAACTTGTAGATATCCAGTGGATTTTTTGGATTGAATTTTATATGTACCCTTTTGCTTCTTTGGAGAACGCAACTGCTCCACACTGTCGTTTCCCCCAAATTTACAACCGTCCGGGCGGACCTGCTTGCCGGATTACCAAACACCGTGTACCGTCCAAGCGCAGAACAGTCATGGGGCTGTTCGTTTTAAAAAGTGGGCACCCCATTATCGACCACAAGCATCACAGCTTTCGATCGGGTGTGTTTGCATGCAGGTTGTTGCCGCATCGCTTTCGACGGAGGTGGCGATTGTGGCATAGATGCTCACCATGACACGTACGCCAGGGTAAGGTGTGCCTTACGTAGGGAGGTCACCATATAATAGCTGTCCAATTACCCCTCGCATCAAGCAGCCAAAAACGCCAGAAGCATTCTTTGTTGCGTTGTCACTCAGCATGCGTCAAACAAGACGCAAAGCCTGTTATACCACCAACAACCAACAACAACAACTAACAACAAACACATAAACGCATCGATTCATCGATCGATGAGAACCAAGCAAGCATTCGTTCACTGTCTGCGCCTTCATTGTTAAATTGCACTGTCACTGGTCCCTGTCCCCTTTTTCACTTTTCTCTTTTTTCTCCTGGACAACCACGGGTAATTGCACCTATCTATGTTGTGTACAGCACACGAGATCGACTTTCCAATCCACCATTCAACACATACTGAACGAATGAACCAGAAAAGTGGATCGTAAAAATGTTGCACGATACTCGAGTATCCTCTAGACCTGTGCAATGGAATCAAGTGGAACGACCCGACCCGACGCGACCCGACTTTCCCGAGGATTATACGAAAAATGACATGACGGCTGTGGGTGCGCACAAGGTCTAAGCCCAGGACCATAGTCCCGGTAGCTCCCTGTTGCACCACGAATGCACACAGCAGTGCATACCTATCTGCACACCTGCATATGGCTATACATAGATCATAGATCATAGATCATTGGTATCATTGGTAGTGCACAGTGTTGCACTGGCGCCAGACAACAATCAAGACAAAGACAATCAATCATCCATCATCCATCACAGTATCGCAAATAAATGAACCGAGTAAATCCACTTTTAATATAGCACATAGTGGCTTTACGAAAACATTGAAATGTACTGTACTATATGGCTACATCCATCAAGGGTTGGCAGGCAGCGAGGAACGAACAAAGTGAGTGAGTGAGTGAGTGAGTGAGTGAGTATGGAGTAGCCAACCAACCCACCGCCCGCACTCACTCGCTGTCACTCACTCACTCACCAACCTTCAACGGCGATCAGATCAGCGCGACGACGAACGAACCAACGAACGAACCAACGAACCAACGAACACTTCGAACTTCGAACTTCGAACTTCGAACTTCGAACGCTGCTTTCTTTCTTTCTTTGCTGCAGTGAATGAAGTCAGGTCGAAGGTCGTTCGTTGATTGAGTGATTGATCGATTGATCGATTGATCGATTGACACGCTCCAGTTTCGACTTATTACCTATTACCTTATTACTGTAAAGCATACAAGTCGACTCGACACCTCGCGGATCTTCTTCGTTCGACACGCTGTAGATACCTCTTGTTTATCGTGCGTGCATGTCGTGTGGAAACGTATGGAAATGTGAAAGTGAAAGTGTTGCGGTGAGATCGACGGGGCTCCAACGAATGTCGAATGATATCACGCGAGTCGATGTCAACCTTGGAAGTGGCACTCTTAGATAGCACATTGTGGCAGAGTCGACTCGAGCACTACTCGTGGGTAGGTTACTGTCAGAACTCTGTAGAGAAACGGTTTCTGCGATGAAGGGGTGGGGGAAGGAGAATTAAAGTATGAATGGTAGAGGATGCAGTCCGAACGAGAGAAGAGGAACATCCTATTTGTCTTGCGGTGCTTTGTCGACCGAAACAAATTTGGAGGGATGATTTGGACCTTCTTCAATTTGGGTTCTCGTGCTGGGAGGCGTGAACAGTTTTGAAATCCGAACTTGCGGCTATGTCCTCCGCCGAAAATGCAAGTTCGGGAGAGGACTCTGCTGCGTGGGAGGGCAGTGAACGGGACTTTGGGGAGCTTGTATTTGGAGAATTCGGAGATTCTCTTCGACCTTTCTTGCAGCGTGTTCACGCCAGCCTATCTGCGCGTCAGTCCCCCGCGTCGAAGTACATGGCGAGCATTCAGAAGCAACTCAACTGCGATTCGAAGCTTGCTAAAATTTGCATCATGACACAAGCGGGAATTGCTTTCCGGGAAGCTAAGAACCACAAGCAGCCGCCGCAACCAGTTGCTACTGCCGGGAGCTCAGACAGCGATGAAGAGGGTCCTCCGCAGCCACCCCCGCGTCGCGTCCGTCAGATGCACCGCGTCGGAGTCTTGAACAAACAGCCAACTCAATTCGGGTACGGCACCCGCTGTGTACTGTGGGTCTCGTAATCTGCGCATATTTTAGTCGTATTGTGTGCACAGGCCTTCCAAAATCATTTCTGTTGCCGAGGCGATTGCAGGGAGTCAGCCGTGTTATACAATTTTGAGTTCAACCTCTCTGACATTCATCCCGGAACTGTTGTGCAACGCAAACCCAATTCAGGCGTACACAATCACAGCCAATATGCAGTGTGCACACCTCAGTATCAACTCCAACTGCATTTCTATCGAGATCCCTGGTAAGAAACACACAAGTTCAGCGTGATGTTGCGTCCACACTCGCACTTCTTCACCGTCTCTGTGGCTTGCTCATTGTAGGCAAGCAGTTTTATGTGGTTGCCGCAACGCCAGCGTTGGCTATTCAATGGGCAAACTGGATCAATACTCGCATAGACGCTTTGCACCCTCAAGGAGCGAGCCGTAAGAAGAAACCAATGCTGCCGGCATTTCGGAAGCCGTCATTACCAGGCTCGCCTTCGTTCGTCAAAACTAACGACGTCGTTGTGGACAACGCTGTCATCGACAGAGTCATCTCCAAACTTTGTCAGGGGGACCTCGACGTCATGTTGGAGCTGTCGTTAACACGCGAGCAAGTGACGTTGTTGAGGTTGCTATTCGAAAAGTTCTTGGCACCCGGCTTCACGTTCATCTCGTCATCCAGTTTCGAGAAAGTGGTAGCGGCCAACAAGCATGACATACCCGCTGATGCCGTCAAGACTGTAGAGGCCGCCATGGAGGAGTCTCTGTCAGTGACATTTTCACACTTTTTACGGGCCTGTGGACCATGTAAGGAGGACTTCAGTGCATCAAACTTGCGTCATTTTCAGGAAAAGAGTCTCGCCCGCCTCAAGCAAGAAAATGTCGTCAAGGCCTTGCGATGGGCGGGATCAAGCCGGAATGCAGTCGGGAAGGATGCGCATCGCCGCGACAGTGCGTCCGACCTCGACGAGCGACGTCGTTTCGCTCAGTCCACCGCAGATGTAATGGCAGCCCCATTGTCACAAGAAGAAGCAATCACTTTAGTTCAGCGACTGTACCGTGCAAAGATGCTGCGTCGCCGTGATATTGCGGAGTGTCAGAGGTGGATGACAGCTTATGCTCCGGATGTCTTCATCTGTTTCCGGGCTCTGTGTGATGTCACCACTGGCACCAGTATTGGATTACTCCAATGTAAGCAGGGTGATTATCTTGGAGCCAAAGTGCAAGACTTGGCGGCCAGTCCTTCGGGCTGGTGCACGCTGCACGACAAGGACCTCAACAAAGGCTTGGTGTCGATGGACCACCTGGAACTTGTTGCTGATCTTTCGCAGTTTGAGCATTTGTTTGTGGCTTTGCGGGAGAAGAACACTGCTGCGGCCAAGCGTCGGAGTGGCGGCGGGTCGAAGAGTCCAGCACCGCAACTGCCCCCAAAGAGAACATCTTTCAAGGACGAGGCACTCATCAATGTGCCTGCCCCGATTGTTGAAGGCGGCGACCCAAACCACGTGAAAATGAAAGTCTCAAAGGGCAAGCATTTTGGCGTTGGGCTCGCGCGCGCGCCTTTGATTGCGGACGTCCGTTTTGCTTACGAAATTCCTGAAATTTTGGTTGCGTTCGAGAAGGCCATTTTACCACATGCAAGTACTGTGGGTTTGCTCCGCATATCTGGCGATCAGAGCGAGTACGAGACTTTGAAGGAGCAACTAGAGAGGGGAGAAGAAATCGACACGTCGATTCACACCATCGCGAACCTTCTGAAAATATTCTTCCGATCCTTGTCATCTAATGACCGCATATTTGCTCGACTCGATGCGGAATCGTTGATTTCTGGCGCTGGTACGCAATTGCTTCTGCTTTGCTTCCTGTACCTGCTTTTTCTCATTTTCCTTCTTTTTCATTTGGCATTCCGCGTTTTTGTTGTTCGCGCGCACCAGCCAAAGGTGCTGCGACCAGAGGTGATGTCGACTTTGAGGCGATCGTCGACAAGTTAAAAGAACCCACTCGGAGTGTTTGGTGGTGGTTTTTGGGGTTTGCTTCCAAGATTGTTGACAAGCATGCGGTGAACCAGATGACCCCGACAAATATTTCAACGTGCATCACGGTGAGTTATAGTCTATGAGCAGTGTTGTTGTCAGCAATTGCAAGCATTGATCAGATGTTTCGCTCTGCCGTGCCTTGCCCAATTTCATGATGGCAGCCGAACTTTTTTCCGGACTTTGAGCTCGCTAGCGCAACACCGGTGGTGACGCCCGTCAAACCAAAGAAGAAGAAAGGTGTGGAGCACAGTTGTAGTGGATCACCATTCAAACTTCAACGAGCATTGTGTAGCTCACTTGGAGTGCTTGATCTGATGTAGGATTATTCAGTAACTGGAAAATGCCGTGGAGTAAGCGAACTCCTGAGTTGAGCAACGCAGAAAAGCTCCGGAAATTTAAGATGCAGTCTCGTCGCATCACGGCCAATCCCCTTAGCCAGGTAATTTTCATGACAGTGTCCAGAGTTTCGTTTGTGCTCCGAGTGTTGCCATTTTTTACTCCCCTGATTGTTTGTGTCCGTGCAGACCTCTGTCAGCAGCATGGCCCAGGATCCTGTCGCAGCACTGAAATTGATGCAACAGAAAAATGTGTTTGTTGCCAACTTGATCGAGTGGTATTCACTGCGCACGGACGTTGCCAACAAGTAAAATACATTGCGGTATGTGGACATCCTTCCTTCTTGCGGCGTCCACGAACGAAAACCCGAAAGACTTCCACCTTCTGTTTATGGTTGCATATTGTACATCGTATATCAAATTGCACCTCGGGCCATCGTGCACCGTTCTTCACCACACCCAAACGCACATTGATTGCATCTGCCACACAAAGCGGTCCTAACAAAAGCAGCTTTCGGCACGCCATCGCCAACGATCGTCCCAATCCTTGCAAACACGAACACACAACGACACAACGACATGACGACAACACCAGCTGCAACAACACAGGTGCTACCACCATTCTCGAGTAGTGTTGATGTTGATGTCGATGGGCAGGCATGATATCATACTCGAGTAGTCATCATGATCATCTGGAGTAGAAAGATAGAAAGATGCTGAAGAAAGCAGCAGCTGACTTGACTTGCTTTGGACTTTGGATACGGAATTGGAATTGCTCGCTGGCTTTTCTCTCAGTCACCCCCCCCCAACCCCACCCAACCCCACCCACTGTGGCACCGCCGCAGCAACAACGAACTGCAACGTCATCGCCGTCGTCATCCTTATCGACATTCGTCATCGTTACGGACGGAAGGACAACGACATGCTGTGGAGCGTTCGTTGTTGTTGTTCGTTCGTCTGACAGTTTGCGCAAACTCAGCAACGAACTTGGGAAGCACCAGTAAACTCTGACGTGGACGACAACCCGCTGTTGACATACACGCCGTTGTGTGGTTCGCGCAAGGCTCACCGGCACTCAGGTCATGCGATGTTGTGGAGGCGTGTCGTGCTGCATGAGCGCTCCGGTCATTTGCCACAACACCTGAACGCTGGATATCCAACAAATGCACGCTGTGGACATGCACAATGTTGCAAGGACGAGAAGTCACCCCACGATACGTTTGTATTGCTTTGCCAAAGTCGTCGTCAATACGTCGTCGTCAACATGGTGTGTCGTCGAGTGCATGGTATGTGGTGCCACGCACAGGGGTGCTCCATTAGTCCAATGCATCACCGCAGCACCGCAGCAGTTTCCAACACCAAAGCTGATGAATCGAGGGCAACCCATTCTGCCGCGCCATCCCCAACGAAACGTGTTCCACGCTCTTATGCCACGAGCGCACGTGTCGCAGTGAATTGGTGGTCCCTACTACGTATAGTGCGTCGAAGAAACTCGTTCAAAACATTTTGCCGCCACTTTCGAAATTACTGGCAATGAAGTTTGCGTCAAAACTACCAATGCCAAGTTTCTGGAGCGAACACGATGCTCCCGTCGCCGACACCTAAACCAGCCAGCTCGTGCCCGAATATCGAACACTTGTTTTCCAAATTCGAAAACAAAACCGCTGCAAAGGCGTTGGCGGCCGTTGCTGGCTTGGTCACAGTTGCCTTCTTGCTGATGGAACTGTCGGCGGAAGATGAGTTTGAGAGCTCGACATGGAACGGTTTCTGGGTTCCACTGATCATGTCGTTCTTTGCGGGTCTGTCCACCACGATCGGTGGGTTGGTCATTTTCCTGATGGGAGAATCGCCCTCCAATCTGTCCATGGCATTGGTCCTAGGATTGGCAGCGGGGGTCATGATAGCGGTGTGCATTTTTGACTTCTGGCTTCCGGCTGTCCGCACAGCTTGGATCGACAGGGACCCAACGGAACTCCTAACTCGATCTGTGTGGACTGGTGTGGGCGTCATCCTATTCATCGGACTGAGTCGTTTCTTGGATGCGCACGGTCATTCACAGGAAGAGATTGCACAGAAGGCCGCGGGTGGCGTCGTCGTCGCCTCTGAAGGAGACGCTGAAGAAGGCAACGACGTCGAGGCGAGCGCGAGCACTGTGTACAGAGATGCCAGCGAGAGCGACAGCGAGGCGTCGGTCGCTACTGCTGTGTCGTCCGGCTCCGAACTCTCACGGGTGTCACATCGTTCGGCAGCTGAAAGAGAGGAAATCGCAGCACAAAAATGGAGACTCGCGCTTCTAATGATGATTACGCTGACTGCCCACAACTTTCCCGAAGGTGCGGCGGTTGCATTTTCTGCGCTAGAATCGCGCCGTCTTGGGTGAGTCCTGCTTTTTTGTACGAAAGCCATCAAGCGTCCATGCATTCGGAATTGTTTGTTTTGACGAGTGTGGCCTTGCGTTTGTGTGCCAGCGTCGTCGTGATGAGTGCCATCGCCGTGCATAACATCCCGGAAGGGCTCGCGATCGCGGTGCCTGTGCTAGCTTCCACCGGTGACCGATGGAAGGCGATCTGGATGACGCTCGCATCTGGGATGAGTGAACCTCTAGGTACAAGATTTCATCTGCACAACCAGTCACCCACACTTACCGCGGCATACATGTGGAGTGAACTCACTTGGTCTTGTTCGAAAATGTGTCTGTAGGCGCTGCTGTAGGTCTGCTGGTTCTGCGGCCGATCATGACGGAAGATATTCTGCAGAATATGTTGTGTGCAGTGGCGGGCGTCATGGCCGCTGTGTCACTGGGCGAGCTATTACCGGAAGCGCGTTCTTACGACCATCCTGCCGCTGTCATCACGGGCTTTGGTCTCGGGTTGCTGAGCATTTTTCTGACCTATGAACTCGTCTGAGACCCACTCAACGCAGTCGCTTCGCGCCATCACATCATCAAGATATCGTGTTGCGTGCAAAAGCGGCTGTTGTTTGCAAGCCAGCAATAAACCGTTGGACCAACAAGAAAGTTGTGAATACTGTACTATGAGTTTTGTTACTACATAAAAAAATAATGTGTGTCTACGCAACGCAGCGCTCCCACAAAAGTATTGCGGTTCGATGTGTTGGGAATCTAGTTGGAAGGGCGACAGGAATGTGGCACCACCGCAGAACACCACACACCATCGTGAACGTGTAGTGTCTGGCTCGGAGCCACACACGTGCTGAGCTCGCTACTGCCGCCTTGCTTGCTGGTGACGTCGGCGTCCACTCCAGCGATTCGAGGGCAATTACCGTCCGCCCGAGATCGGATCAAGGCATTCCATCTGAACGATAGAATTTCCGCGAATGACCTGCAGATGAGACGCAGCAAATATTTGACGACAAGTTAGTGGCGGCACAGAGGGCATTCAGGGGCAAACAATTTCTGGAGAAACGGTACGTACCACCATGCCAATATCGTGTTTTTCTTTGCCAACCAACAGCTCCACAGCCTCGTCCAGCACAATGTTCATGAACTGATCGAATCCACGGAGAACACCAACGACGTTGCGGCTCGCGTTCAACCGAATGGCCAACCGTTTGTCCATGTAAAGTTGCAAATTGGGCCCCGAACGTTTGGACATTTTGACAAAAGACGGCGCAGACGCGAGACGGGTTGGACAAGAACGAAGCTCAGGAGCACAGCACACCGGGACTTTGTGCAGCGACTCTAGCTTTCCAGCAGACGCGGGCAGGCAGAACGAGCCGGCGAACGAGCAGGACCAGAAGCAGCAAGAGCAGGAAAAAGCAAAAGCAAAAGCAAAAGCAAAAGCGAACAACGACACGACAAAAAAACACCGCCTCAGCTTTTGACACGCCGTTGCATCCCGTGTCCATTTACGCTGCCGCACTTGTCTCTGAAGCCCGTCGACTTCGTGTGCCGTTCTTTGCCACTTCACCCTCGTCACTGCAATCGTCGTTTGCCTCAACTCCGCATATCGCCGTCGTTCCCATCGTCGTCATCAACGTTGTGCCTTCCTCCCTTCCTCCCCTCCCCTGATCAAAATATCACACTTGCGGTGGTGCGGCTCTCTTCTATCTGCAACAAAAGTATGCACACACACACACACAAACCGCTCCCCTTTCCTTGCATTGACATTCGTCGTCGTCGTCGTCGTCGTCATCATCGTCGTCGTCGTCGTCCTCGTCCTCGTCATCGTCATCGTCGTCGTCGTCGTCGTCGCCATCATCGTCGTCGTCGTCGCCATCATCGTCGTCGTCGTCGTCGTCGTCGTCGTCGTCGTCGTTCGTTCGTTCGATTGTTCGTTCGTTCGATTGTTCGTTCGTTCGTTCGATCG
>ENA-OWNT01005796-OWNT01005796.1-seawater-metagenome-genome-assembly--contig:-NODE-5796-length-10013-cov-2.470008_pt1 | contig 10013 bp, 10 predicted proteins | sample MGYA00238136_ERZ651165 | MGnify/ENA primary metagenome ERZ651165 (study PRJEB26861, sample SAMN08777766) | seawater metagenome | isolation source: coastal seawater | place: USA: Florida | collected...
TATAAGAGTTGTTGCTATAAGGTATGGTCTAAGTGGCTCCATCCATGAAAAGGTAGAAGCCGCCCCTGAAGTACCGGAAATGATGGCCAGCAACGGTGTTATGCAACAAAGAGAAGCGCTAATGGCAGTAACGACGCTTGTGAAGGCCAGATTTGGTTTCTTACCATTCATGTAGTACTTCTTCTGTTTTGCAGCATGTAAAGTAGTAATCCAATTTTGATTTTAGAACAGTCCGGCATTAATTGATGAGTGCCAGAGCGTGTTGATGGTAAAAATGGTCTTGAACATTTCTGGGTTCATGCAGCATTCACCCTCAAAAGCAACTTATTGACCCAGGCCAGTAGAGTGGTAAATTGATAGCGACCGTTGGCGAGGGATGTGTGTAGGTGATTAGTCACGGTTTAAGGGGCTTCTACCAAAGGGATTCACTCTTTTTACTTTGCTGGAGCTTACTTGAAGGGGTATTCAACCTTTCCCGTAGCTGGCAGCTCATCACTATCCCACCGTGATGGGCTGTTTTTATTTTACCACTTTCATTGATGTCGTGATAAACGGGCTACAACTTCCCTCAATTATTTCTTTAGTGGTTATTTCAAAAGTGGTTTCGCTCCGAGAAAGGCTATCAATTTCTAGTATGTCCCATTCGTCAGCAAGGAAGTCATAGAAATCTGGTAGAGTCACGTCAAACTGCACTTCATCAATGAGTATCGTGTTGGCAAGTTGAAAGCTCATTCTATGAAGATTGCTATCAGAACTGTCAATGCCAATCAAGACATATTGTTGGGTGACAGTCTTATAGGAACACGGACCGCCATCTATTGGCCCTCGCCGGCTACTGCATGAACTTACAAAAAGACCTACGGCGCTTATAATTAAAACGACAATCAATCGCATCCTCTATGTGTTAAAGCTGGCCTCAAGGTAAGAACTTTGCTCGTTCTTCAGGACTTGGTAGTCTGCAAGTCTCCTTTTTGCCAAACCACTTGTATCGGTTGGTAGCTACAAAATCATAGATCAGGTTTCTGAGCGGTGCTGGAATAATTAGGAATACCAGAAAGATTTTATAGTACCACTTAATCATGCCTAAGGTGCGCAACACACCACCTGATTTGAAGTAGAGCCTGCCATTGACCCAAAAGGCCATGGAATCTAATTTCTCAACCAATTCAGTGGGTAATAATTCCTTTGCTGTTTCGCCCTGTAGGGTGGCAAAACGAAGGTTGTCGCTTTTGGCATCCACTTTAAAGAGCCAATTGATGAAGCTGTTGCAGAGTCCACAAACACCATCAAAAAAAACTATGGGCTTATCAGTTGCTGGCATTGACTATTCAACTATCTGAAACCTGAATTTGTTCATGTAGTATGATTTTGCTGGCTCAAATATGTGTGATGGAATTTGATTAGGCATTGAACTGCCTGAAGTGGTGGTCAAGGTGTTTGTAAATAAGGATGCCCCATTGTCTGCGACTCATTTTGCCAAATGTTCCATGTGCGTGCAAAGGTTCATCTGGAGCACGGTCACAGAGCATTTGCAATTTCTCAACAAATACGGTCTTGTCCTGTTCAAGTTGAGTAGGCTGGGTGCCCCCTTTCTTAGGGTCAAGCTCATACAAGGTTTGCACCTTTTCTTTAGGTGCCTGAATCACATATACTGCCAGAAATTTTATAATGGTTCTACTTACAAATGAGCTTTTGTCGCGATAATCAATTTCGCCAAGGGCCATTCTCAGTTGGTCAGTGATGTGACATACCATTTCGTTCACGTTCATTTTTCCCCATTGTCGCTCACTGTTTTCATTGATTTGTTCAAAACGCCTGAGCATGGTTTGTCGATCTTGTTTCCTCAGGATATTACCCATCATCAATCACTTTAGCTGCCTGGTAAAATCCAGAGCCCGTTGGCACAGGCTGGTCCAGTGTTCGCTATCTGCTTCTTCTACAATAAACCATGCCTTGAGTGGTGGCTTGGTCTTAAACGGACTCAACAGGTGCCAGTGATGAAGGCCTTCAGCAGAAGGGTCAAAATCTTTACCCAGGCGAAAACCCATCTCATTTTCATGAAAAAAGGCAAATACTTTATCTTTTACCTTAAGTCCCGGAGAAGACATCATTTTGCCTTCAATCACATCTTTGTTGTTGTCAATAAACTGTTTTACAAGTGCCTGGTAAATACTATTGTCCATTTTGAATTGCTTCTTTTGTTTTAGAGCTAAGCGAATTAAAAACAAGATCATATGAATGATCAATGAGTTCATATATCAGCTGATCAGGCAAACTGCCATCAACAATTATGGAGTTCCAATGTGTTTTGCTTTGATGCCAGCCTGGTTGAATGGCAGGATGTTGTTGTCTGAGCTCAATACTTTTTTCAGGGTCGCATTTTAGATTGACAAAGTGAAAGGGCTCCACCACTGCTTCGTTCATTTTCAATGGCTTTACATTGGCCAGAGCAAACATTTTGTCTCCAACCTTCATCCAAACCGTTTCACCTTTAAAAGGGTAATTGTCGCTCACGCCTGGCTTTGATAGGCAGTAAGCTTCAAATTCACTGAATGTCATGAGGTAAAGTTAAGCTCATTTCAAAATAGGAGAATCACTTTTTTTGTGTGGCTGAGATGATTTTACTTTTGGCATACCAAAGCCAATTTCAATGAATCGTCTTGAGCGCATTACCTCTATTCACATCATGTTGCAAACACGAAGGCTTATACGTGCGAGCGACATTGCAGAGCGTTTTGGCATCAGTCTGAGAACCGTTTATCGTGATATCAGGACTTTGGAAGAGGCCGGGGTGCCCATAATCAGTGAGGCAGGCCTGGGTTATTCGCTGGCTTCAGGATATTCACTACCGCCCATTCAGTTTACCCAGGAAGAAGCCAACACGTTGATGTTGGGGGCCAAGGTGCTTGAACCCTTTTCTGATGCCTCAGTGAAAAAGGTATATGCCTCTGCTCTTGACAAGATTAGGGCCGTTCTTAAAACTGTACAAAAAGATGAACTGGAAGCCCTTGATGATCAGATACGTGTTTCTCAGGCATTCTCAGGGCCGCCCAATTCAACTGAAAATCTCGTAAAGATTCAACAAGCCCTGGTAGGCAGGCATGTGCTCAGGATTAACTACCTGTCTTCCTATAAAAACCAGGAAAGTGAACGTGAGGTTGAGCCTATAGGTTTGACTTTTTACGGCAATTTCTGGCATATGATAGCCTGGTGCCGAATGCGCAAAGACTACCGTGATTTTAGAACTGATAGAATAAGTCAAATAGACTTTTCAATGGATTCATTTAAGCTCAATGACCACGTGGGTTTGGATGACTATTTAACCCAAATGAATGAAAGAAATGAAACTCATAAAGTGGTGGTGAGAATCAAGAAACGCATTTATTCATTTATAGTGAACCAGAAATACACTCTTGGATTTATTTCAGATAAAGACGTTGGGGATGCCTTTGAAGTGGAGTTTATTACGGGCAGCCTCCATTTTTTTGCGCAAAACATGCTCATGTGGGGAAGTAGTGTAGAAGTATTAGAACCACACTCCTTGAAAGAAATGATGGGCTTTTTACTGGCTGAACTAAACTCTCATTATTCTGCCTGAAGCAAATTGACTGGATTTCTGAACCCTGCTGACAAACCCTTGTCACCCGCTGGCAATAGCATTGCCAAAAAAAGAAATCATGACCCAACAAAACTCGGTAATTGAACTTGCCCTCTTTTCATTAAAGAATAAGGGGCTCAACGATTATTTAGGCAATTACGATTCATTTTCCAGCTCAATTAAGCAACTGGATGGTTTTAAGTGGCTCCACACTTTTCAGAATATTCACAATCCCGATGAGCTATTGGACATTGCTGAATGGGAAAACCTGGAAAAGGCCCAAAAGGCTGATGAAACCGTTCAACAATCAGCGGAGTTTAAAAAGTTGTTTGGCCCAATTGAGAAAGTAGAGTATTTCAATCATGTTAGGCAGCTCGGCATGAGGTCTACCCGCGAGATGGATGAGAACACCCTTCTTGAGCTATATGTATACAGGGTTGAAGAAGAAAAGCGGGAAGAACACGTGAAGGCAAAGCAAGAGTTTGCCGAATATCTTGCTTCAGAGGTAGAAGGTTTTCATGATCTTATCTGGTTTGAGGTAATTGGCGATGAGCAATGGCATGTTGATCTGTATTTCTATGAGCTTTTTGATGGTATTGAAGAAAACAACAAAGCGATTGAAGAGCATGAGGTTTCACAAAAGCTTATGCAGACTATTGCAGAATTGAAGTACTTCAAAACATTTACTCAATTAAAGACTGATAGGGTAAAGACTGATTTAACTAAAACCAATAAGCCTTACTACAAAGCGGCCAAGAAGGCCGAAGAGCTTGAGTTGAGAAGTCATCGCTTTCTTTCAGTAAACGGAATTGGTGCTCCTGATTCAGCACAGTTTGATAAAGCGATTTCTGATATCTACAGTGTGGCTTATAAGGTTAAGTTTAACTGTAAGGCCATTGGACATGATTTTGTGGTGCCCAAAATGGAAGCCTTTTGGTATGTGGAAGAAGGAAAGGATTTTGCTGAGTCAGAACGTGATGAATGGCATTGGCAAGTAATGATTCCACTACCCGAATTTGTGCATCCTTCAATTGTGAAAACCACTATTGACAATCTTGATCTGGCCGAAAGGGTATCGCTAAAACGCCAGGAACCAGCCCGGCATGTTCAGATCATGCACCTGGGTTCTTATGATCAGGAAGAGGAGTCAATAGGTAAGGTGCACGGTTATATTGAAAACCAGGGCTATAAAATGGCTGGATATCACAGGGAGATATACTTAAATGATCCAAGAAAAACACCAGAAGAAAAGTTGAAGACCATTATTCGCTACCAGATAGCCTAAACCAATTGAAACAAAAAGGGGCGGTTATTTAACCGCCCCTTTGCTATGCTATGTGTCAAACCTCATATTACTCTTCGTCATCTAAATCTTCTTCCTTGTCGTCTGCATAGCCATCATTTTCATCATCATCGTCGGTGCCGAATTCTTCATCATCCACATCAGCTTCTTCCAGCTCTTCATCGTCTACTTCATCAGCGGTTGTGAGCTCAAGGCCAACTACCTTTCTCAGGCGTTCGGGTATTTCTTCTGCGTAGTCTACATCAAAAGTCTCCGGCAAAACCTTGTAGCTGGCACCCAGTTTTTCGAATATTTCGACAGTTTTTTCGAAGGCCGTTCCCTTGCCAAACTCCGTGTTTTCAACTACTTCGGGCCTATAGCTATTCATGCCCAGTAAATAGTAACCTCCATCTTTTAATGGGCCTATTACGAAGTCTTTATTGCTCAAAAGGGAGAAGGCCTGCTTGATGCGCATTCCGGTCATATCAGGACAGTCAGGACTCAGGATTATCACTTTTTGGTATCCTTCATCAAACATTAGCTTATAGGCCCGCGCCATTTTGGTGGCTAAATCACCATCACCCTGCATGTGCTTGTCATAGAATTCATCGTTCCAGGTATCCCTGGCAGGAATGAACTCATTATAAAATATTTTCTTCTCACAGAATTCCAACTCTTGTGTAATCTCTCGAGTATGCTTTAGAAGTTGCATATAAACCTTGAGGGCCATGGTGTCTCCAATCTTCTTGGCCATGCGCGTTTTTACCTTGCCGGTTACCGGGTTTTTGGTGAAGATGACGAGTGCATTTTCGTTAGCGTCCATTCCTTTTGAATATATGGTCAAAGTAGGGGTATTAGTTTTTCATTTCCAAGAGGAAAAATCATTTTTATTGTTTTACATACAGAGCTGTTTATGTCTCGTAGTGAAGCCAGTTTTTTGGTATTCTCGCTCATTCGTTATCTCGTTTCTACTCTGATTGTTGGGGGTAATAATTTCAAGTCTAATGAGTGGGTGTTGACAGAAAAAGGGTTTGATGTGTTCTAAGGGAGATCACCGTCTCGTAATGGGAGTTTTGTTGTGTATGAGTCGTAACTGCTTGTTTATCAGCTGTTTTTTTTCTTGTTCATTCACTAAAGAATGTTTCCCGCTCATGGGTGTTCAGTGTTGGCTCGCCCATTATTCAATTTTTTAGAGGTCTGCTGGCAGGCTATTCTCATTGCTTGTCGGCACAACCAAACAAGGATAGAGATGACAAGTCAGGTACAATCAAAACTCAAAATGCTCCCAAAGTTTTCGCTTAACCGTAAGCTCATTGTGGGTGGTAGTCTTTCACTCGGGCTGGTAGCGGTGTTCGTTGTTGTTATGAAGCTGGTAAGTGTTTCTGAATCGAGTGCCCTGGATACCGGGGCTCAGGCGGCATCATCAACAGCAAGTTCATCTGGTGGTAGTGGTAGTGTGTGGTCTTCAACCGGCAATGCCCTGTCAACTGACGATTCGTATGCCGAGTCGGATATTAATAAGAATGGGGCGAATTCAAAGTATCTTGAAATCACCAATTTTGGCTTTTCATTGCCTTCTTCAGCTGTTATTAGCGGTATTGAGGTGAGTGTGGAGCGAAAAGCTGAGGTAGTAAATAATATTTCAGATGCAGAAATATATCTAACTAAAAATGGTAGCTCAAATGTTGGTTCCAATTATGCTGCAGCTGGGTATTGGAGTACGTCTGATGAGACGGTTGCTTATGGTGGTGCTTCTGACATGTGGGGGGCCACTTGGTCTTACTCAGATGTTAATGCTTCAGGTTTTGGTGTTAGGATACGTGCTACCAACGATAATTCTTCAGCCAAGGTGATCGCTTATATTGACTATGTGGCAATAACGGTTTATTATGATGTGCAGGCGGATGGTCCGGGAGGGGTGTCAGCAAATCTTACTATTTGGTTAATGGCTGACGGCAATGTGTATGAAGATGGTTCTGCCACTGATGAAGCCGAGGAGAATGACACGGTGCTGGTGTGGCAAGATCAAACAAGTAATAATTATGATGTTAGTAGCGCGGGTTCTACGGGTTCGAGGCCACACTACGTGTTTTCATCAATGAATTACAATCCAGCAATTGTTTTCAGTGATAATGGTAACAGGCATCTGGCTACAGGGTCAAACCCTCTGGCAGATGACATGTCCTGGTTTGTGGTTTATCAAAGTACCCAATCAGCTTCCTCAGGAACTTACAGTGCGAATCCGGCCATTGTAGGAGCTGAGAATTCGGCTGGAAGTGATGATTACACAATTAGTCAGCAGGGAGGTAGGCCTTTCTTTAAGGGCACTTCGGTCAGTGGATTTGGAGCGCAGAGCGCATCAACCTTCAATAATGGCCGGCCCACGCTGCTTGGTGCAACACGAACAAAGTCAGCGGTGGGTACCAATTACCTCTATGTCAATGGTGCGCAACAGGCTTCAGCTTCATCTGATAATAATAGCCTGTCTGATCCGGCATCCCTTGGTATTGGTAATCATGATGATCCTGTAGCGGGGAGTCAGTTTAAGGGGCGTATTGCTGAGGTAGTTGGATTCTCAGGTGTGTTGTCCTCTGCTGATAGAAATAAAGTGGAGACCTATTTGGGTATTAAATATGGTATTACTGTTGATCATGATTACATCTCGTCTTCAGGTACCACTATTTGGGATCAGTCAACCAATAGTGTCTATCACAATCGTTTAACAGGTATTGGTAGAGACGATGCCAGTGGTCTTGATCAGAGGCAGTCAAGAAGTGTATTGGCGGGCAACGTAGTGTCAATTGGGAATGCAGATATAGCCGCTGACAATGTGAGTAATCTTAATGCTTATTCGGTAGATGAGAGCTTTGTGATTTTTGGTGATGACAATGATGTTCTGAATGGAGCTTCAGAAACTGATTATGGCACCACTACCAATGCAGAGGCGATAGACCGGCGTGCAGCCAGGACTTGGTTGTTACAGGAGACAGGGACAGTGGGTACGCTGGAGGTGACTTTTGAATTGAATGACTTTCCCGGGGTTAGAGCCAATGCTTCTACTTATGACTTTACTGAATTGAGATTACTGATAGATGCAGATGGTGTCTTTGCTTCAGGTGCGTATTCGGTTTCACCTACTTCTTATGTTTATAATGGTTCAGATACATCCATCACATTTCATTACGACTTTTCTTCAGGTGCTACCTATTTTGCTTTGGCTACCCTTGATGAAGTGGGTTCTCCATTGCCTGTTGAGTTTAGCTATTTTGAAGCCGAGGCTCAGGATGAAAAGGTAGCGTTGAGTTGGGGAACTGCAACTGAAACCAATAATGACTACTTTGAAATTGAGCGTTCTCAGGATGGGCTCTACTGGGAGTCGGTGGTTATTACTCAAGGGGGAGGGACGCGGATTGTGTCCTCTGATTATCTGGAGTATGACTTTCAGCCCCTGTACGGTAAAACATATTATAGAGTTAAGCAAGTGGATCATGATGGAACTACTGACTACTCTGATTACCGTGAAGTGAGTTTTGTATCCGGCAAGATGTTGTCGCTTGAAATAAGAGGTGTTTATCCTAATCCATTTGTTGATGCCGTTAATCTTGAAGTAGGCTCTGTGCTAAGCGGGGATGCGGAGATCGCAGTGTTAAACAGCTCGGGAGCTCTGGTGCATGAAGTGACCGCCAATGTAAGCTCCGGTTCTAACTCAATAAGATTGGAAGGTCTTGGTGGTCTGCCTGATGGCCAATATGTGGTGAAAGTGATGATTGGAGGGGTGCAGGCAACAGGCAGATTGTTGCGCTCTTGATTATGGGATTCTATTCTTAAAATGAATATTGATTCCCATAAAGAGACTAAAGCTGTCTGGTTTATTCCAAAATCGAAACATCCCATTCCAGGAGTAGATGTGAGAATAGATTTGTTTAAAACCTGTTCTGAAGCGCTTTTAAGGCACTTTTTGAACTGTGTGTTTACAAATTGGTATAGATGGAATAACAAGTTTGGCAAAACTTTGGAATACAAGCAGGCAACAAAAAAGTAATTCGATGGTGAATCAGGCGAAACAAAACATGCAGCAGCGGCAAAAACTGTCGCTAAGGCAGAAGATACTGGTAGGCTCAGTAGCTTCTGTTGTGCTCATCGTTATTCTATTTTTTGTATTTAAGATAGGATATGTGATAGATACAAGCGCAGACGATACTGGTGGACAAAGTCCGGCTTCTGCGTCTACTTCAGGAGGTTCAGGAAAGGCATGGAATACGACTTCCTATGTTTATTCATCTGATAATAATGATGCCTATTGCCGTATTAACAGCAGCGGTTCAAGGTCAGAGTATCTTGAGGTTACAAATTATGGTTTTGCCATTCCAAGTAATGCCACAATAGATGGTATAGAAGTGGCCATTGAGAAAAGTGCTCAGACCAGTAATAATGTGGAAGATGCGCGTGTATACTTGACGAAAACCGGAACCAGCAATGTGGGGTCCGATTATGCCAAGTCTGGCTATTGGACAACAAGCGATGCTATATACAACTATGGAGGTGCTTCAGATTTGTGGGGTACTACGTGGAGCGTTTCTGAAATTAACTCATCAAGCTTCGGAGTTAGGATAAGGGCATCTAATGACCACGCAAACAGAAAACGCTATGCATACATTGACCATGTTACAATAACTGTTCATTATACCATACCGCCATCACCAGGCGGTGTGTCATCAAACATGGCAATGTGGCTCGATGCAGGTACCGGTGTTACCGGAACTACTCAGGTTTCAAACTGGGCCGATCAATCAGGTAACAGCAATGATGCTGCAATGAGTACTTCTACTTACAGACCGGAGCTGGTGAGCAATGCTATTAACAATAATGACGCAATTGATTTTGATGGAGGTGACGAGTATCTCCAGGCATCAACGGGTGGATACACAGATGATGTTTTCGTTGTGTTGATACCAGATGACAACATAACCAGTTCACTTACAGGCCAGATTCCCGTGTCACTCGATGCCAACAATGCTTCAATTCCATATGCTATAGTTGGACTTGGCAGTTACACTTCAGGCTTGACTGACGAAGTTATTCACTATGGTGTAGGTCAAACAAATGGCTGGAAGGAAGGTTACACCTCTTCAT
>ENA-OWNT01005797-OWNT01005797.1-seawater-metagenome-genome-assembly--contig:-NODE-5797-length-10012-cov-4.838551_pt1 | contig 10012 bp, 8 predicted proteins | sample MGYA00238136_ERZ651165 | MGnify/ENA primary metagenome ERZ651165 (study PRJEB26861, sample SAMN08777766) | seawater metagenome | isolation source: coastal seawater | place: USA: Florida | collected...
GAGCGTTTTGTTCATCCGCCTTCGTCTGCGTCTGCGTCTGCGGCTGCGTCTGCGGCTGCGTCTGCGTCGCCTTGTCATCTGCCATCTTCTTACTTTCTGCCAGTTTGTTTGTTCGTCTATCCGTCTGCAGTCTGCCAAATGCCGTCTGCCGTCTGTCCGTTCGTCCGACTGATGGTCCGACTACCAGACTGCCCGACTGTCCTTCTGTCCTTCTGTCCGTCTGGCTGGCTGTTTGTCTGGCCGTTCTTCGTCCGTTCGTCTGTGTCTTCCATCAGCTGTCGTCCGTCCGGTTGTGATGTTGTATTGTTGTGTTTGCTGCACGTCGTTGCCTGAACGTGACTCAAACACGCATGTCGGGGCGTTTGTTGGGGTGTTGACTGTTGATTGTATGAGGTGGGCAGCAGTCAACAGTTGTTGGGGTGGTGTTCGTTCTACCCCACCCCACCACCGCCCAAACCGTCTGTGAGTGCGTGAGTGCGGACACGTTTCGGGCAACGTCGCACTGTCAACACCGTTCCATCGTACGGCCTCGAGAATTGGAATATTGAATTTCAAGTTCAAAAGTTGCGTGTGATCTTTGGTGCTACAGATATGAAGATCGCTTTGATTGTGGCAGCGGTGGCTGCCAGCGCCACCTGCGCGTATGGCATGTTCGACGCGCTGGATGGTGTCGGCGACTGCACGTCTTGCCTCCAAAGCTTAATGGTTTGTGTCGTAGTGTGGTACCTGCCCGTGTCTTCGAACGCTGCCTCTTGACTCCGTATGCATGTGTACTTTCTCCTTGCCTAGTATGATTCCACCATCGATTGCACGGAAGCTTGTACGGATCCTATATCGGACTACGCCGATGACGTGACCGATGACGACGACGACTGCTGCTCATGGTGGACCTGTGGTGCTTGTGACGACGACGTGAGCGACGGCTACTACTACGGCTACTACGGCTACTACTACTACTACTACTACTACTACTACTACTACTACTACTACTACTATTCCTACGGCTACGACTACAGCTACGACTACAGCTACGACTACAGCTACGACTACAGCTACGACTACAGCTACGACTACAGCTACGAAATCGACGACTCTGGCTACTACGGTGGGAATGACGACTACAGCTACTACGGTGGGAATAACGATTACAGCAAGCAAGATGGTGGAGACAAAGGTGACGGCAGCAAGGGTGGCAGCGGCAAGTTTTACGCTTCATATGAGGAAGAGTTCTCCTACTTTTACCGCTGAGGTTCAACTCTTCCACGTTGAAGATTGTGCGTCCTCATGCCAATGTGGGACGTCAAACTAAATTGCGTATTGTCAGCCTGAGTCCTGTGCAACACCGGAAGCATTGAGGCGTTATATTCGGAAGAGACAACTCCTACTTTTAGACGAAACAATAATATGACAAGTAAAGTTAGCGACGAAGTGTGAATTAGATGCGATGCTTGCATTTCTTCGTGTCATGGGTTCTATTTTCTGTCTAGACAGTTTCCTTGCGTCATGGCAGCTGCAGTAACTGGTCGGCCACCACGCCCCCAACGTGGTTCTGAGACTCTTTGTCGAGCCGTGATCGGAGTGCAACGTTCTCGATTTTGAGTTTCGATAACAGCAAAAGCAAATACGAGTACCGTTCGTCAACACTACTTCGAGCAACTGGTGACTTTCCTAGTTCACATATCGAATCAGCTTCATAATGGCGCAGATCACAATCCAACAATCGATGTCATGTGTGTACCGTTTGATATGGCATGCACAGCGTCCGTGTCAGCTAGTCGTTGCTGAGTTTCGGAAAGCTTTGCCAACACTGCGTCTCGATCCGTCACCAGTCGTTGGTTCTCAGCTGCGATATCACGATAAGCACGCACAGCAGCTTCATGATCCATGTCTCCTGCGTCCGTACCAGTCGTAGATCCAGAGATCCTCAAAATCAAATGATCTCGACTGCGCTTCAATTCCTCATTTTCCTCCAGCGCACGCGATGCTTCGACCGCTTGATGCTCTGCTTCCAGTCGAAATTCTTCGACCTTTTGCTTGAGATTGTCAATCATGGCTTTTAAGCGCGTGACCTGGACAATGCAAGAAAGTTTACGCCCGCTTCACATACTCGATGACTTCAAACGATCTTCCATCGCATTATGGTATCCAGACTCACCTCCCGATCATTTTCTCCGAAAGTGTCAACAACTTTTTGTAGCGATTCTGAGTGGGACGAACTTTGGCTGGAACGAGCCCCTTGTGCCTGCGAATATGACGAGCGAGGAGTGAGTATACACGATGTGCATCACAAAACAACAACTGAACGACAAACTTCATTCTCCACCCATTGTCGTAGAGCGTCGTAGCGTTGCTGCACCACCTGCATTATTATGACGGGCGACGTTAATTCCACACAATCTTGCGAAACACAAGGACGCATCAGACCTCTAATTGCTCTTCTTTTTTGCGCAAATCTCGAATTTCTTCTTGCTGACTGCGAACTAACTTTTTTAATTGACCTGATTGCTGAGCAAGCGCCTCCACAGCCTTGCATGCACAGAACCACCAGATCAGCATCACTCACAGACGCAATGCCAGCAAAAATGCATCGTGATGAAACCTCTTCGCCCAAAGCCGACGAGTCACTGGCGGTGTCGTCGCCTTGGCCAAGCGACTGCGATCCGGTGTATATCGCAACGACAGTCTCATTAATGGACTTGGCTTCTGTACGGAAAAATTTCACGAACTTCGAGTCATACAATCGCGACAACAAAGGCAACTGGGCGACAGTGGTGGCGTCTGTTTGCGCGGCTACTTCTTCGTCCTCTGGTGAAAAATCATCTGGGGTCTTCGCTGACGGCCAAGTGGCATCCGCGCGTCTAGAATGTCGACCACGAGACCGTGTCATGGAAAACGCTGTTGAACTAAGCACCGTCTCCAAACTTGAAAAATACATGTCCAAACCCAACCGTGGTCCTTTGACGAAATCTAGAAGCTTAATCGCATTGGACGGTACCACCGCGGCACTATTTCGTTTCGCTTTTGCAGATTTGACGGTTCCGTCGCGGCATTGGCACTGCATACAAATTCCGACGTACAAGCACGCAAGTCCGCGAATATGCCCACCTAATTCAGTGTACACGCGGGATACCACAGGATCGTCGCGATATCGGCTGGGAAGTGGGGACGGATCCAACTGCCGCACAGTTCTCGCAGCCAAATCTAACAGAAAAACATTCGAGCTACTTTGCCAAATTTCTGTCACTACCCTCGGCATGCCACTAGTCCACTCGCATATTAACCGAAGAGCCGAAATCTGTACAACGGGCAACACAAGCCCAGTTCCCGATGCTGACAACTTGGACAGCAGTCTCAGTAAGTATTCAAGAAGAAATTGCCCGCCATTCCCTACTGGAATTCGGAGAGCTAATTCCTTGACAGTAGGATTGCTTCTGATTAATTTCTCAAACAGTCTGCAGGCTGTCCAAAAAGTGAAGACTTGTTCTGCCACGATTGCCGATGACGAGGTGCCATCTGTTCTCACAGCGTGACGAGAATCTACTTCGCTAATACACATTGTGAGTAGCTCGTCACCGGCCGTACTTAACTCGTCTATTAAAGTTCGCAGAACGTTGTCGGATCCTGCCCCGCTGTCTCCTTCGGAGACCTCCGCCATTGCGAGAAGATGCGCAGCCGACATCATTGCTTCGCCAACAATGGCAATCAAATGGTCGTCGTTGTCTTCCCAAAGAGCCCCAAACAAATATACTGCTGCTTGGTGCACAGGAGACGCCACCGCAAGTTCGATCATCGATGCGGCGTCACGATGTGGACTTTGTGTCGGCTGAGACTGCAGTTCCAGTGATGGTATGTTGTTGTTGGGGTGCAGAATTGTCGACATCAGCAGCGACGGGATCGCTACAGGCGCGGTGCCAAGACGCGCCGAAATTTTTGTCCTATTCAACGATGCTTGGTTCACTCTGTGTCGTCGGACAATGTTGCCAAGGAGTTGAAAGCACTTCGCATGAAAAGATGCCGCCAGACTTCGGGTTTCGTAGCTGAAGCACAACTGCAAAACAAAAGACCCCCACGCAGCAGATCAGCGCACGTGACTAGATCCGCATGACTGCGACAAGGTTCAACATACCGCTGCGAGGAGCTTGATTAAGCGAGTGTTCCCTAACTGATCCTGACACGTTTTGACAGTTTGCCAAGCACGCATATAGTCGATGGCAGCATCACTCCCTGAACTTAATCCCCCAGCCGGCACCGGGGTCTCCGCCTTTACAGCCAACAATGTCACTCTTTGACGACACAGGAATAGGCATGGGTTGAAACGCGATGCAAACACAACGTACTTTCGCGACTAATGACGAAAATATTCGCAATGCCTGGTAAAACTTCGATTTGCGCAACAGATCTTCATTGTGCTGTGCGGTCGGAGGAATTTCGTCACACAAGGTCTCAATCTCTAAGAATGTCATCACCTCCTGGCAGCATTGCTCGGACGAGAACAACTTGCAGGTCATGGCATTATTTTCTAACGTATTGCCAATAACCTGAAGGCAGTCCTGCACGATTGGCCCAAGCATCGCTTCGTCTTTCATTATCGCAAGCAGGCTTCCCCACACGTCGTTGAATGCACAAAAGTCCTGCACTTGCGTGTTGTGCTCGGTTAGACACACCAACAAAAGTAACAGTTCATTCCTGACTTCTTCGCGCTGGTCCGTGAGGACATCCACAAGCCTCATCATGCCGGCATCAATCCCGAGCAACGTCGTACCGAGCATTTTCGGACGATTTTCAGCCAATGTGCGCAGTAGAGTGACAGCATTGCGTCGAAGAAACAATTTGTCCTTTTCCTGTAGCAGGCTGAGTAACTTGTCGACAGCGATATGGTCTTGGAGCAGGAATTCCGTGTTGATGTACGGACTGTTGTCCTTTCGAGTGTGATTGGAGCGAGAATCTACCTCCACCAACTTCACCAACAGTTCCACGACCTCTGTCACAACTTCTTGTGATGATTCATTTCTCATCGTCTCAACCAATTGGGGAAGCGCAATCCGGCCAATTTCCTCCTTGAACGAAGCAGTCTTTGTCAAGGTTTTCAAGGATGCCACAATGTCAAGCTTTTGCTGCGGTAGTGTTGCCACTGCAAGCCGCTGCAGCAGCAACTGGACATTAGGTTGGCCTGAATCATTCATTGTGATCTCGTGTTATCTCTGCGGCATCCCAACTCACCGATGCGCCGACCTGACTTGACAGCGATGCGTCCGCACCAGAAATTCTGCCTCAGTGTCCAGCAGCAATTTATCAAAACATGAAAGACTGCTCAATTGTTCCACAATCAAGGAGCACATCATTGATGTCACGATTCCACTTGCAAGAAAGATCTTGTCGTTTATCGGGTCATTCCAACGGGTTCGTTGTTTGTGTCGTTTCATTCGTCTGACGGTTGGTTGGCACTTTGCTGTCCGTGCAACGCCGAGTCGTGTGTATTATCTCACGTTGTCGTCATGAGCAATCAAGAAAGTAACAAAGAGAAAACTCGTTCGTCATGAACGAAACTGATGAACCGTCTATTCGTCACGTCCGTAGTGTGCATCCTTCCGTGCGTCCATGTATGGCAAGCCAGTGTGTTTGACGAGGTCCGTGGTTGATATTGTGTAGTGTTGTGTACTCGTAGTGTTCTGCTGTGGTGTTGTTGTTGTGGTTGTGTGTTGGCTTGATTTCGTCATCACCTCGTCAGCAACAACGCAACAACAACAACAAACGTCGTCGTTGTCGCAATGACCTCTTTTCAAACACACTGCCATGCGTTGACTGCCAGCCGCTCAAACCGAATCACCACTCAATCAGTCATTGACTATCACTGATATCCAGTTATTTCACTTTTCACTCACTTGATCACTAAATCAGGCATATTGAGTCACTGTCTTTGGGGTTAAAAATAGTCATCTCACGGTTCAATCACTCAGGTGGCTGACAAGCAGTTGGGACGGCAGATTTGACTTTGGTTGTCGTCGTTCGTTGTTGTTTGGTCGCCGTCGTCGTTCATTGTTCGTTCGTCGTTCGCTGTTCGTCGCTATCTTGATAGTGCTCCGCATGGAACAAGAAGTGAATGGGGGAGATCGAAGCTTTCTTGAGGCGCTCGTGGTATACTCTTTTCGCGTACATCTTGTTGGGCTGCCTGTCTTGCCCGTGTAGAGTTGGTATTTAGAGACCTGTTCCGGATGGAAAATCAAAATGCAAAGCTGGCCGCAGTTTGAAAATGCTGGGACGCACTTGCGAGATCACTTACGCGTGCCGTGCGATGAGCTGGTTGTTGTTGTGGTTTTATTTTGTGTGATTTTTTTAGCGTTTGTGCAACGCGCTGATTGCTTTGCTTGTTGAATTATTGAGTCAAGACAAAGATTTGGAGTGTGCGCATGGTCATTGTTTAACAACGGACATCATGGACCTGGGCTTCGAGTCACCTATCCGTGGCCACCGCATTCCTCGCGAAGTTCAGAATACAAATCAACTTCTTCGACTTCAGTATGAGAAAATACAAGCAATTCGGCAAGAAAACGAGCAGCTGTTAAAAATGTCAAGAGGAAGAAACCCTGGCATGGAGGAGCTCATGCAGCGCAGCGTCAGTGGGCGGACAGACCGCCGCCCCACAAATTTCGAGCTATTCTCAGCAGGCAACGGCCGAAGTAGCTACCGAAGTATCCTGGAGTCTAAAGGGTTGACCTTCATAGATGATACCACAGACAATTATTTTGATGAGTCAAAACGTGCAAGTCTCGCCAAAGAAGTGGACGTGATCACTGGGTCCATTGAATCTCTCAACATCCAAGAAGCTGCCGAAGACAAAACAGTCGCGGATCGCGTCGCAGCAATTATTGAAGAGCGGAAGCGAAGAGAAGAAGAGGCGCGCAAACTGACGGATATCCCACAAGATTTATTATCACAGTTTCAAAAAATTATCACAGGTCCCAGCTTCCGAGACTCACAAGTTGTTGCAAAACACCTCAAATTCGAATTGAGGCAAAAGGACATGAAAACTTTGAGACCCCGTATTTGGCTCAACGACGAAATCATCAACAGCTTTCTCAGTTTGCTTGACAATGAAAACCCACAGGTGTTCTGCCATTCCAGCTTCTTTTTGACAGCAATGATGTCCGACAGAGGGTACGTGACTCCGGCAGCAAGTCGCGTTGCAGGTGTCATTGCATGGGGTGTCACGGATTTTGCTCCAATTATGCTAGGTACGCTGCTGTGCGGCGGTGGACTAAACGTCGGAAAATTGACCTCTTTGCGCTCGACCTAATGTTGGTACCCGTCAATGTCCACAACACACATTGGACGTTGGTGGGATGTGACATGCGGAACAAAACTATTACGTACTACGATTCCATGAGTGGTGACGGCATGGAGTAAGTGTACTGTCGTATTTGTGCTTTCGCGGCTGATTGTTCGCAAATACAGTCACCACAGGTGTCACGGTATTTTGTAACTGGTCACTCTCCAGGTACTTGGCTGTCATTAAGGAATACTTGATCGCAGAACACGCAGACAAGAAAGGGGTATGTTTCAAAACCTTTGAACGGTGGTGCTGCTGCTGCAAATCCGATGTGAATGTTCTCATTCTTCCTTCCTGCAGACTGATTTGGATGCGTCAGAGTGGAAATTGCAACCGAGGGTATGCCACAGAACACTGTGTTGTTATCGGCTCATTGTCATCACATCCCTCACATGTGTGACTGTGCTTGACTGTTTATGTGACAGCCACCAGAACCCGTTCCACAGCAAATGAATGGGGTGGACTGTGGAGCATTTACGTAAGCACATGAATGTCCTGAAGCCAAGTGTTCATGGCTCTCTGTTAATATTGTCGTGCGTGCACAGGTGTGTATGCGCAATGCATCTTGCGAGAGGATTGCCACTCATGTACAGTCAGTCGGAAATTTCACAGCACTGGAGACCTTTTCTTGGGTGCTCTATCCTGCGCGGAGAAGTGTTGCCCAGATGACCAGCACATTGGAAAATAGTTGAGCGTCGTTGTCTATTATTCGCTTTTTTTAGATCACTTTTTTTCTTCTTTTCGTTTTTTTTTTTTTTTTGTACTTTGCTACTCTCACACATCTGGTTTACAGAGCTGTCAACTTGTGCTAACAACACCATCACCAAACCATTTTCGTTGGAAGCAAAGCACCCAGCTATTCATGGATTTGCGATACAAACCATCCAAGTCACATTCTGAACGTGACTCGGGGCAAGAGTAGCATGACCACTATTGACGGCTTTTACTTGGCCTGCGGGTGCGCGGCAATGAACTCGACCGCGTCGCTAATGGACAGGAGCTTGTCTGCCTGATCGTCAGGGATCTCAATCGTGAACTCTTCCTCAATAGCCATAACAACTTCCACAGTGTCGAGCGAGTCAAGACCTGTTGGAGCACAAAAAGACAACACGATCAGAAAACAGTGCGACCTCAACACCAAAGTCGGAGTCATTGGCGTACCCAAGTCGTTTGTGAAGTGAGCAGAGGGAGTGACGGCAGCAGCGTCAACCTTTTCGAAGTTCTTCACAACATTTTGCACACGTTCGGCGACCTCGTTGGCGTCCAAGAAGCCAGCACTGAAGAAGCGTGCCTGGACGCGAGAAACTGGGCGTGCGACAGTGCGCGCAGCGGAGAGGACACGGCTCATCATTTTGGAACTATGAACGGGCAGGGAAGCGAAAAGGAGCGAAAAAAAGTGAACAAATGGGTCCACAACAAAAGCACCGCCCCAAAAACAAAAGAAAAAAGACCAACACAAAAAAAGCCAAGGTCGTGACGTTGGCCGTGAGAAGTCAGTCCGTGTTTCGATTTTGGCGTGTTGACCGCGATCATCAGCCCGCCAACTGCCACGCACCACACGTTGCTTCTTCGTTTCAATTTTCGATTTGTGACGAAGTGACACTCCAATGGATTGTAATTCCAACCTACCAACGAATGATACATCAACCAGCCATCCCAAGAGAACAAACAGACCCGAGGTCGTCGGATCGATGATAGATTGATTGATTGACGAAGCGCACAGAAAGTGCGACGACGGACGGACGGACGGACTGACGCACGGACGCACGAACGGAAGGACAACGAACGAACGAGCGCGTGGTCAGTCGTCAGTCAGCGGTGCGGCAGGGAGTTGACTGACTGACTGCAAGTGCGTGTGAGTGAGTGAGTGGAGGACAGTGGCGAGTGAGTGAGTGAGTGCGTGAGTGAGTGGGTGGGTGCGTGAGTGAGTGAGTGAGTGGACTTTTGATTGAACCCAACGAACAGGGAAAGAAAGGTAGCGGAGAAATCCACAGCAATCCTTGTAATAGATACAGTCGTGGTCATACTCCATGATTTCAACCAAAATACCCGCATACAGGAATGTACGTATAGTGGCAATTTCATGTATTACCTAATACGGAACACTACACACTGTGGACGTCACCGTCTGTGGTGTGAAGCTATGTACCCTGCATTAGGAATATATGGTGTATGTGACCTAACCACAGCCAGCCTCCAAGTGCCGAATGTTGTGACTTTGTCAGTACTAGTACTGATGAAGTAACAGTAGACAACGCATTTCGGTGGCATGAGTACTAGAGTATGGCACAATGGCAGTGACAGCCTGGGTAAATAAATGCAGTGTACTAGTACAGAAGCTTGGCTACTTTATGACAACAACATCATCAAGATTTATTTGTCGGCTGCGGCTATGGCTGAAGAGAATGCGAGGTGGTGCTCACTCACCCACCTCTTGCTGGCTGGAGGAATTACCCGGCCGTGTCCTGGAGCTTAGACCTGTGCTGCGCACAGGCCTAACCACGTGGGTGCTCACGCACCCAGAGCCCAACCTTGACGATTCGGACCGTCGCCTCCGGGAGGGTGCGCGAGCACCCTCTCGGGACAACCCAGGACGGCCGTGGGTGCGTGAGCACCCACGTGATGTCCTGGGGGTTAGGCCTGTGCGCAGCACAGGTCTAAGCCCCAGGACATGGCCGGGTAATT
>ENA-OWNT01005798-OWNT01005798.1-seawater-metagenome-genome-assembly--contig:-NODE-5798-length-10012-cov-4.787016_pt1 | contig 10012 bp, 4 predicted proteins | sample MGYA00238136_ERZ651165 | MGnify/ENA primary metagenome ERZ651165 (study PRJEB26861, sample SAMN08777766) | seawater metagenome | isolation source: coastal seawater | place: USA: Florida | collected...
ATGTCCTGCACAGGCCGGAGTCTTCCCTGACTTGCATGCACACTCAGCAAAACAAGGCATAGAGCGCGAAAGACCGGCTGTGGGACGTCGCTGACAGACAGTGAGAGGAATGTCACACGCTGCATTGTAAATAAACTATCACCACGCAGCCCACTCCCTCCAGAACAGACAGGACGGAGAAGCACTGCAGTAGAATCACACAACACAAACGACAACACCGCCACAACAACAATAACAACAACGACGACGACGACAACAACAACAACAAGCAGCGGCGACAGTCAGCGAGCGAGCGACAGACGACCAACAACGACCCACAACAACCCACAACGACGAAGGAAAGAAGGAACGAACGAACGCAGGAACGAACGATTGATCGATAACAAAGAAAGAAAACAGAGCAGAACGAAGAACGACGAACGACGAAAGCCGAACGGAAGAACGACGAACGACGAAAGCCGAACGACGAACGACGAACGACGAACGACGAACGACGAACGACGAACGACGAACGACGAACGATGACGAAGGAAGGAGCCAAGCGATCGATCGATCGATCTCAGTCAGAGCTGCAGATCGCCTCCTCACAGTCACTCACTCACAGCTCACTCACTCACTCACATTCACTCACTCACTCACAGTCACATTCACTCATCGTCGACTGACTGTTGTTGACTGACTGACTGACTGACTGTGAGTGAGTGAGTGAGTCCTACGGCGTACGCCGTTGCACTACGTGCTGGGTCTTCGCCCCCACGCCCAGTAAACACGACCTGGGACTCCACAGTCGCCGCTCCGCAGTCAGTCAGTCAGTCGCTCCACAGACAGTCACTCATCAGTGAGTGAACAACAAACAAAACCAACAACGCCTCAGCTCACTCACTCACTCACTCACTCACTCAGCGTTCGTTCGTTCGTTGCCTCGCCGCTTCTGCTTCTGCTTCTGCTTCTGCTTCTGTCCTCCCAGCCACCGCCTGACACGCTGCTGGATGGACCGACAGTGACTGACAGTGAAGAGTTCGTTCGTTCGTCCGTCGGCGACGTCGTCGTCGTCGTCGTCGTCGATCGCTCACGTCACTCACTCACTCACTCACAGTCTCACAGTGCACAGTCAGTCAGTGCACCCACCGCCAGCAGTCAGTCAGTCTGTGCTCAGTCGAACGAACGAACGAAGGAATGAAGACCCTCATTCATTCACTGTCGCCGAGTGAGTGAGTGAGTGAGTGAGTGACCACCGATTGACTGTCGGACTCACGGACTCACTCACTGTCACACACACTGTGGGCAGCTGTGGGAGGGGAGGGACGAGACTGTGGGCGGCAGTGAGTGAGTGAGTGAGAGGCGGCTGCTGGGGCTGGGCGGGACTTCACTCACTCACTGTCACTCACTCACTCACTGCCACTCACTCACTCACTCACTGCCACTCACTGAGAGAGTCAGTTACTTATGCAATGAAGTGAGTTTTGAGGTGACTCGCCGCTCGGTCAGTCAGAGGAGGAAGGGCGGAGTCAGCTGAGTGAGTGTGAGTGACTGCGAGTGAGTGACTGTGAGTGACTGCATCCAATCAAAACCGCGAGAATGAGAATTTGAGGTGGATGGAGACTTTTAATTTCACACAGTACAGTTTGAAATGAATACTTTAGTACTTCGATGATACGTGAACTAATTTTCCAAAATCAATGCATTTTTTCCACCGAAGGCAAAAGACTCGAAGACTCCATCAAAGCCTCACTCACTCACTGCCTTGCTCATTCGTTCGTTCGTTCGTTCGTTTGTTCGTTCGTTCACGCACCGACCTTTTCACTCGTCCACCTTCAGCCCCCACAAATCAATCAACCCGCCCGCCTGGCTGGCTGGCTGGCTCGACAGTGCACAGACAGACAGACTCGAACACTGACTGACTACCTGACCTCACTCACTCACTCACTCACTCACTCACTCACTCACTCACTCACTCCCACGCCCCACAAATCATTCAAAGTCAACGACACTGTCAGTCACTGTCAGTCACTGCGGCGTGTGACCCACTGGCGAAGTCACTTCTTCCCACAAAGTCACTCAAATCATCGGACCGCCGCCGCCGCAGCCGTCGTCGTCGTCCTTCGTCGTCGTCCTTCGTCGTCGTCGTCGTTCTTCGTCGTCGCTCTTCGTCGTCGTCGTCCTTCGTCGTCGTCGTCCTTCGTCGTCGTCGTCCTTCGTCGTCTTTCTGTCGGTGAAGCTCCCTCCTCTGTCGTCGTTACTGTATTCATTTGCATTTTTCTACGGCGAGAGTCGAAGGAAGTCGAGGTGAATCGATGAGGGGGAAAGAATGAAGTTGCACGCGCAAGCAACAACAGACAGACGCAGGAACAGAGGACACTGGACGCAGGAAACAATGAAAGCGGGTCGAGAGGTTGAGTTGCCATCGTGGGAAAGTGCGCGCGACACACACATGGGCTGAATGGTGATTTGAGGGGCGAGAAGAACGAGTGGAGGCACATGGTGACCACGAAAGGCAGACAGAGGTGGGCGAAAAGGGCATCACGCAATCAACGCAAGCGTACAAGACACACAGAGACACAACCCGATGGACGGACAGACGGACCGGTAAGCACGTTCACACCGACAGATATTCAGTCGAACACACAACGGACTGACGACGGAAGAACAAACGTACAGACGGCAAGGCACGCGCGATGTTAATGCTGACTAAGCATGCACATTGTTCGAAAAGCTGTTTTATATGCGCCCGTGTTCGCTCGGAAAGTTAATGTGCGATTTGGTTGCTTTTTTTCGTGCACGCAAGTCTGTGGCTGTCAACAAGTGTGAACGTGTCGCGTTCAACAGGTTGTCTCGGTTGACCAAGGCTTGGTACTAGTAGCACCCGGTGCGGGCTCGGCTGAGTGGCTTGAGTCAGTCTAGCAGAATGCCACTCTCAAAGCTGTCCGCCGTGGCAGCGACCCTCCTCGTCGCAGGCGTCAGCGCACAAGGCTACTACGCCCGCGTCTCCGGTGGGTACGCCAACTACGCTTACGGCTCGTGGAGTAACATTGGTGGTGGTCTCTACAACACCAACTACTACCCCTACGCCACCATCCAGGCAGGCCGATACAACTACATGTACGGCTACGCATCCGTCATCAGTGGAGGAGACTCTGCAAACGTCTACTCGTCTTGGTCATTTGTCGGTGGAGGTACGGACTGCCGCACCTACAAGGCCTACTGCTCCGTCGAGGGTGGCTACTACAACGCTGCCTACAACAACTGGGGCGAAGTTGCTGGTGGACGCCAGAACACCAACCGCGGCGAATTTGGATTCAACGGAGGAGGTTACTCCAACTGGAACAATGGATACGACTGGGAGACCATCATCGGCGGATTCGACAGTTACGTCTACGGCTACTCCGCCACGATCGCCGGCGGCTACCAGCAGGGTGCCTGGGGAAGTTGGACCATGGTCGGCGGTGGGTACCAAAACCGCGCATACAAGACTTTGGCCACAATCGCGGGCGGCAACGACAACACCGTTTACGGCAACCGTGGCAGCGTCGGTGGGGGCTACTACAACTTTGTGTACGCTTACTCCGCCACCATCCGCGGCGGCTGGGGAAACAAGGCGAACGCCTACGCCAGCGGCATTCTCGGAGGCTACTACAACTCCGCCTACGGCTACACTGGCAGCATCATGGGTGGGCAGTACAACCGCCTCTACTCCTCGTGGACGAACATCATCGGAGGGTACTCCAACTCTGCTCAGTACGCTTACTCCAACGTCGGCGGCGGCTACGACAACTGGTCCTACGGCTACGCCGCGGGCGTTGGTGGCGGCCAGTACAACAATGCGATGACCAGCTACACCACCATTGGCGGTGGACGCTACAACAAGGTCTACGCTGCTTACGGCCAAATTCGTGGTGGACTGTACAACACCGTCAAGGGCTATGCTGGCACTGTGACGGGCGGCGCGTACAACACCGTCTATTCGGGCAAGTATGCGGCTGTCACTGGCGGCAGTTCCAACTTGATGTATACTGCATATGCATCCACCATCGTTGGTGGTACGGATGGTCTGGTAGACGGGTCTTACTCCACTGTTGTCGGCGGAGACGACAACACAGTTGTTGGGGACTACAGCATCATCGTGGGTGGACAGGACAACGCCGTATATGGCAATTACGCTTCTGTGCGCGGAGGTATTGGCAACACTGTCGACGGCGACTACGCCAGCTTGGGTGGTGGCTATGGCAACGATGTTGGGGCCTACGGTGCAGTGAACGGAGGAAGCAGCAATCTTGGCTCAGGATCCTTCTCTGTTGTCGGGGGCGGTGGCTCCAACACGGTCGTCGGCTACGGTGGTGTGATCGGCGGTGGTACGTCGGGGTACGTCAGTGGCTACATGGCAGCGATGTTCGGCGGCAAAGCCAACTATGTCGATGGCGGTTATGCCACCCTCGGTGGCGGTGCGTCCAACTCGGCCATCGGAGACTACTCCTTCGTGGCTGGCGGGCAACTCAACTCTGCTGATGGTGCATATTCCAACATCTTGGGAGGATATGGCGGTGGTGCCGACGGCGCTTACGCGTTCGTGAACGGCGGCTGGAACAACTACGCCAGTGGTTTCAGTGCTGGAGTTGTCGGAGGCAACGGCAACTCTGCCAGCGGAGATTACACCTCGGTGGTGGGTGGCACCAGCAATGATGCGGCCGGCGACTGGGCTATCATTGCCGGAGGAGCTTCCAACACGGCCTATGGCGCTTACTCCTTGGTGCAGGGAGGAAACAGCAACAGCGCCATTGGCGCTGCGGCGGCTGTTGGTGGCGGCATTGGTAATGCTGCTATCGGCGACCACGCATCTGTCGTGGGCGGCAACGTGAACTCGGCTCTTGGTGACTACAGTGCCGTGATTGGTGGCGTTGGCAACACCGCGAATGGGGCAGGTGCTGCCGTGAATGGTGGCAAATTCAATACCGCCGTCGGCCAATCGTCCGTGATTGGAGCTGGCAACGGAATTGTTATCACTGATGCCACGGGTTCCGTCGGCGGCGGCTATCAAATCGACGCTGACGGCGCGATTGTCACTATTGCTGGCGGAAGTTGGTCCACAGTAACCGGCGACACCTCGACGGTTGGCGGTGGTTTCCAACAGCTCATCACGGGCGACGCCAACGTCGTCGGTGGTGGCCACCTGAACACCGTCTCTGGCTCGTACAGTGCGATTGGCGGAGGATTGACCAACTTGATCGATGCTGACAGTTACGCTGTTCTCGGCGGAGGTTCTGTGAACTTGGTGAACGCCCAGTACGCTTCCAACATTGGCGGAATGTACAACAAGGCACAAAGCAACTACGCCGCTGTCCTTGGTGGTTTCCGCAACAAAGTGAACTCTCGCTTCTCTGCCATCCCTGGTGGCTCCAAAAACACAGTGAACGGCCGACTTGGGTTTGCTTTGGGTTTCCGAGCCAAAATTACCAGCGACTACAGTGGGTCCGTGTCGGTGGACGGCGATGCTTGCGAGGTTCGCGACGACTACACCCTCGGTATCTGCGCCAACTCTTTCACAATCCGAGATTCAGGCGGTGGCTCCAACGAAGTGCTGGATTTGTTCGACTCCCGGGCTCGCCATCTCGCGGCCGTCGAGGAGTTTGGGAAGTCCATTGACTCACTTTCGAAAACACAAAGCGAAAATGCCAAGGTTCATGCAGAGCATGAAAACTTGCTGGATGAAGTTGCCAAGCGCTCAGACAGCATGGCATCTCACCTGCAGTCTCTGGACTACGACGCTAGCTTGAAGGCTGCTGACGCGCTATTGGCACAGCTCAGCTGAATACGACGGCGTGTCGACCAATTGTGACTCTCTATTTTTTTTGAGCAAAATGCTCTTAAAACTTTACCTAAATCTTTGGAATACTTGTTGTTGTGCATGGTTGCCTGCTTATGTGTCGGCAGTGTCGCAGGTGTGGAGCTGCAGTGCTGGTGGACAACAACCATTTCACGACTCCGTTTTTGTCGAGAAGTGAAGCGCACTTTGTGTGGAAGAAAACGTATGACTGCGGCCAAGACTCAGGAGGCAAGTAGGTGGGTCACGGTTTGGTGACATAGTGTTTCAAGATGTGCACTTCTTTAAGCTTGTTGACTCTTGTCAATATTGATTTGCGGACTGCACACAACAGCACAAGAACGCACATCAAAAAAGTAAAGTGAACATTCTTGTCACGCGTTCAACAAAGAGCAACGAACTTTGGCACGCCAACTGCCGTTGCGAGTGCAGTCTGTCAAAGACACTTTTGCCGATCCGACCGCAATTTTCCTGCGTTGCTGTCTGTCTAAGATGACTCCAACGGAGCACAGCGGTAACTCAATACAATCAGTCAAAGTGTTTACTTCACTCACAACTTGAATCAGCAAGCAAACCTGGTCGCGAGCCGATCCTCAATAGTCTTGAGCATCGCAACGAACCCTGATGCGTCATTTGGGGCCTGCATGTAGTATGGCACGGCAAAATCTAAACCCACTGTCTGCTCACACTTAGCAAACAGAGTGGAACCACACCAACTCGAGTAACTTTTCGTGATATGCCTCAAGAAGCTCAGAAGAAGTTGCGACCGACACCAGCGCTAGCAGCAACCGCCTCTCAGCTCGGCGAACATTCTCGAAGCCCTTCCACACGCTGTCTCCTCGTGTGTCGGATGCCACAATGCTTGTTTTGCATTTTTGAATATGACAGAACATGTTGTGAAGGGTATGGTATCGCTCTTCTTCTTCTCTTGAGATATCTGCATGAAGCGACTCAAAAAGCTTCACTCTCGTCTACATCATCGCAAAAGCGTGCGCATCATGAACAAGGGAGACCGTCACAGCACCACTTTGCTGATGTCAGCGCAGGAGCGTACCAGAAGTTCCTTGAAGCAAAAAGTACGCATGAGAATGTCGACCTCTTTCTCGAACAAGAGCACGCACGAATTGCAGTACATTTGTTTCAACTGAGCATAGGATCGTGTATCGACCGTAAGCTCAGCGGGGTTTTGGAGACTGCGCTTGCAACGAAGCAGCAACTCCTGCAAATCAATAGCCTGCGGCCCAGGTTGTTGTCCGCAAGCTGCCAGTTGTGCAACTGCGTGCAGTGCGAGCACATTAAAGTACAGTGACCGACTCACGAAGTTATACGAGTCGGCGGACTCAGCATTGAGGGACAATTGAATGAGCTGTGAGAAGTTTTGACTCACAACCTCAAACGTTGCTGTGGTGTTGAGAGGACATGCTTGTTGAATGGCTGAGAGGTACATGAAAACCACCAACTGTTGTGCGTTCTGAAATGTGGTGGCCCCAGAAGACGGCGAACTGACATCTGCATCAGTGCCCGACCGTGATTGCTGGAGCTGACTTGCCAGAACTCCTAGGAGTCGACTGAGGAACTCTGGTGTACACTCAGTCACTCGCGTGGGCTCACTGTGGAAGAGAACTGCCATGTAACATATGAAGGCGTCGTCGTGATCTGAAGATGCTAGTTGACCGCCCTCAAGAAATGCTTGCGTCACCTGTTTGTCGATTTGTCGCCGTCTTTCGACGTCCTTCAGTGTGGAAATCCAATTCCGGACTTGCAAACACGCTGTTTGCGTCTGATGGTGTGAATCTTGGGATCCAATGTATGCAAGCAGCGTGCGCATGTTCGGTGAATCAGGAGGCGCGCCCGACGAGATCCAGATCTTCACTCGAAGCGAGTCCAACAATAACGGACTTTGCGGAGACAACTTGGCAAGACTCTTAGCCGCCTCGGAACCTCGACCAACTTCGTCTAAAACCACGGCCTCCGCAAGAAACAGCTCGTCAATCTGTTGGGTTTGGAATAGGTTTCGTTGATTGAGCACAGCTTCTTGGAGAATTTTGATGAGCTGTAGTGCTTCAGAGTGAGACTTTTTGTCGTGCCAGTGTTTTGTTGCTGCATTCCAAAGAAGCCGGGCGATTGACACAATGAGCACCTTGTTGGTGCCTGCTTTTGGTTTTGTTGTTGTTTCTTTAAACAGTTTGGCAGCTTCAATAATGAGATCGAACCGATCGCGCTTTGATTGTGCCTCCCAAAAGATCGCGAGTTCGAGCACAGTGAGCTGCTTGCGAGAATCTGAAATACTTGCGATAACTTCCAGTGAGACATCTTTTCCATGCTCCAGTAACACTTGGGTGGCCGATGCTCGAACGTTGTCAATTTTCGATTGCCGCAAGCACTTGAAAATTCGATCGTAATTCGACGCACAAGCCAGCGCCCAGAAGAATAAGAGGCACATTTCAACGGAGGCGGGTGAACTGTCATCTGCTACCCGCGCAGACAGTTCCTCGACAGCAACTTGGGTGTTTCTTCGCTTAAAGGCAATCAAAGATCTCAGAAAAGCACGCTTGTCGCGATCTACTTGAGTCATGGCGCTGCAGCACGCCGGAATTGCTGCAGTAAGCTTGCTATGCAAGTTCATTATCTTCTCGGCTTTGCGCATATCGGCACGTTGATGAGCCACAATGGCACATTAAAACAAGGCACTTTCGGCTTCATTGCCAATGTTCGGGGCTAACAGCAAAACTTGCACGAACGCTTCGTCAGGCACACTGTGTGAAGCAGTGGGGCGTTCCATGGTCAACAGCAACTCGTGAATTTGGTGCACATTTGCTGCTGAAGATCGCAGATGTTGCTGGTCTGTCACTTTGCCATCTCGGGATTCTGATGCAGCAGCCAATCGAGACAATATGCCAACAGACTCTTGAGCACACTTGAGCACCTTGTCTTTACGTCCGCTGTTTGACAAATGGACTGCACTATTTTGCAAGCACAACGTAGAATAAATGTGTGAACGATTAATTTGCATTCAAACAAACGGCGAACGCAATACGCATACCTGCGGCACAGGCATCGTATCGCCTGGTGTCCGAGGACAGGAGTCAATCTGTGTTTTGAGATTTCAGCCAGCATCAAGCACGACAAATATCGTGTGACTGACAAATCAGATGATGGCGAACGGTGATGTTTTCTTGTTAGGTTGTACAGGGCTGTCGCCTTTCGCTCCACTAATACCAAGGAATCAAACGGAATCTCTGAAGCCGCCGCCAATGATGATACAGCTTGACGCAGTGAGGCATTTCCTTCAGTTATGTTGAAGTCTCCGGCGACAATTCGTGCAGAAACCTCATCTAGCCGTGTTACAATGTCCTTCATCGGAGCTGTGTTGCGACGCTAGAATACCCAAAGCCACGCTACGCTGTCGGAAGCTGTCTAAACTTCAAACAGTGTTTTTTTTCAGGCGGCACTCGTTTCGATCCCTTTTGATCGCACTATCAGGCCCCTTTTATTTTACTGGTGGTTTTGTAAACAACAGATCACAAAGTCGTACGGACGCAACTACACTGTTACTGAATACATCATGTGTGTAGTGAGACAGAAAGCGCTGCCCACTCTACGCAACGTCAACTTCACCGTCAACTTCATTGTCACTGCCACCGTCAGCGTTGCCGTCAATCAACAACAGCTGTGTGCGCCACTTTCGTGTGAGCTTGACACGCTACGACGAGCGTGTCGACACGCTCCGTGCGCCATTTGCGCCAACTGTGTTTGGCGCGCCAACCAGACAATGAGTGTGACAATGAGTGTGAGTGGGAGCGAGAGAGTGAGTGGGTGCGTGAGAGTGAGTGAGTGAGTGAGTGAGAGTGAGTGAGTGAGTGAGGGATCGATTTGGCTGTTCACCGTTGCAGACCGCCATCGATCGACGAACCGTCGACCGTCGACCGTCGACACACCAACACCACACCACCAACACCAACACACCAACCAACACCACGAACCTATTCACTGCCGCTGCCACTAACAACTAACGACTAACAACTAACAACTAACAACGGATCAATCAAGGGACCGTCGTTGAAGCACACAGATTTATGTCGTCATGGTTGCCGCTGGTCTGTTGTTACGTCGTCAGCTCGTTGCTCGTTGTGTTGCGTGATGTGTCCGTTTGACGTGCAGGGGGTGATGGAGATTGAGACCATGTGCAAGTGTTCA
>ENA-OWNT01005799-OWNT01005799.1-seawater-metagenome-genome-assembly--contig:-NODE-5799-length-10010-cov-10.173563_pt1 | contig 10010 bp, 16 predicted proteins | sample MGYA00238136_ERZ651165 | MGnify/ENA primary metagenome ERZ651165 (study PRJEB26861, sample SAMN08777766) | seawater metagenome | isolation source: coastal seawater | place: USA: Florida | collected...
CGCCGCGGTCGTTGCGGCCCATGACGCGGGCCACTTGGGCCACCTTCTCACGGTCGTTGAACACTGGCAGGCGGAGCTGGAACAAACACAAATACGCACAACAACATGAGCGACGAACTCGAGCACAAAAGCACAGGCGGACAGCATCTTGTGTTTGCGCGAAACGCGAGCACACATACTTGGTGGATGGACTGCTGCAGGTCCTCGATGTTGATCTCGCCGTCTTTATCGTGGTCGAGGGCGGCGAAAATCTTCAGGACGGAGAAGCGGCTGAGCAAGTTTCGCACTGCGCGCCCGAACTCTAACAAAAACGTGCGCAGCCACGACGGGAACTCCGACACCGACATAGTGATGCTGCCGTACGTGCGGCGCAGGCGGATGGTTTTGTCGTCGGCGCTGGCCACCGGCTCCGCGGTCCCAGGGTACACTTCTGGGAAGAAGCACTTCAAAAACTGATCCTTGGTGATGTGGTTCCGAGACTCTTTGTCCGTGATGTCGAATATCAGCATCTGGATCTCCTCCGTCGTCAACTGCAATTTCGGGAACACGGCCTTGAGGTCCAGCTGCAGATCTGTCCAGTGAATGCTCTTACTCGCCTTAAAAAGACAACACACAAGGCCACTCCACGGTCAGTCACAGCCATTCCGCGAGCGACGACACAGGTTGGTACCACCAACACAACAACGCGCAACTGACCCGACTCTTCTGCCCGGATAAGCGGTCCATGAAAATGTCATTCAGCGACTGCGTAGCATAGTAGTGGTGCAAGTTCTGCTTGTAAACGCCGATGATCTTCTGCGTCCAATTGTCGGGGAGACGGACGCCATACTTGGCAAAGAAGTGCTCGAGCTGCACGTGCGGCTTCCGATGCACCATCACCTGCACACAGTGGTATACATAGCACAGGTGAGAAAATTGTCAGAGCTCCATGGCAACTCTTCAGGCACACATCAACAGCACGCCACTGACCAGGTCGGGGGCCAGGTGCGGCTGGAGTTCTGCCCACGGCACGGGCCCATCAAGCCCCAGCACGGTGGACAACAAGTTACCTGCATTGGACACGGAAGGTGAAATAATGAGCATGGTGGTGGTCGAGGCCACCAGCAGTTCTCAATAACGAACCCCACTCGTCGACGGAGAGTGTCTTTGTCTTCGGCGGGTAGTTCTGCGCCACAGCGTTCAGCAGCGTCTTTTTGTCTTCGACAATGAGCTCGCGCAGGCGCAGAGCCAGCAATTGCAGCCGCCGTTGACTGGCCGCAGCTTGGTTCCCGCGCTCCGCCTTGTCGCGCGCGCCGGGCTTCCAGCGCACAACCTCAACCTTCGTGGATCCAGACCTGGACCGCTTCGACTCCGCAATAATCTCGGTGGTCATGAACTGCTTCACCTTGGGTTCGTCTGGATTCTCACTGGAGAACTGAAAGACAGCGCCCAAGTTGCCAGCTTGACCACAGTAGTCCGAGGCACTGAAGATGGTGACGCACTTCTTGTCGTGGTGGTATTGGACGCCATGGTCGACGCACTCGTGGGACCGGACCAGCCGCTGCAGCCCACCGCTCTGTTCCAGGAACGTGGCAGTGATGTCAGGGCCAAAGATGACCCCTGCACCTCTCGGGTTCAGGACGCAGTTTGGTTGGGGACCGGGATCGCTCCACAGCACATCCTGAGGCACACATTGCATCAACTGAGCTTGCAGCACGCGGCGACACGACGGCATGATAGCAGAGCTGCACAAATCTGCCCGGCATGACACGGTTCGCCCGAACTCACCTGGAAGATTGCGTTCGCGAGGAATCGCATGCGGGCAGGAATGTTGCCAGCTGGGACATCGCGCTTGCGATCGATGGCGTTGATCGAGCCAACGCACAGCATACTCTTACTCGAGTGCTGCAAACATCCCACAAAAGTGCGCGATGAAGACGACTCAGCAACCAACTTTCACAACATGGCAGTAAACCACGAACCTGTGTCCACCAGCTGTCGTCGCACGTGCCTTCGATTTTTTCGCCCAAAGTTCCACTCTCTTCATCTTCTTCCGCCAACGATTCTTGCGCCTTGAGAAGCTTTTCGGGATCGATATCTGTGTCTTCTAAGCTATTGGAGCGTTGATGGCCGCTTGAGTTCAATCCCAAGTGATCATCAATGTGTGAGGCGCCGGCTGCTTTCTTCTTTTTGGGCGACTTTGCTGCTTTCTTCTTCTCTTCCTCGCCTTCCTCGTCTTCATCTGTTGCACCAAATTGCATCGCGTTGCAGGACACGTATTAGGAGTGACTGGCGACAAAGAGGAAGAAACAATGAACGGTTACGCACCAGCACCGACGATCGACGACGTTCGCACGGCATCCCAGTTACCCAAGCCACCGTGCAACACGATTGTGTGCCGGCACAACACCGTTGCCTGTTTGCAAAAAAAAAGGAAACGGCCACAATGTAAGCACGGGGACACGCGAGGGTCGGCGAAGCACACGAAGCAAACGTGAAGAAACGCACCAACGGCAATACGCGGAAGCAGTGCTGGAACAGCTCGTAGGTTTCCATATCGTACTTGCCGAGCGCCTCGTTCGTGAACCCGTGCACCCCCATGCCGAACGCCTCGTGGTTGCCACGATTGACGGCGACATATTTCGGGGCGTGCACCTTCAAGGCACACACCGCGAGGAAGATTTCGCAGCTGTTCGAACCGCGGTCGACCATGTCTCCGTTGAACACAATCACATTGTTGGCGTGGGGCAGGCCCGTGATGCTGTCGATGATATGCATCAGGTCGCGCAGCTGTCCGTGGGTGTCACCGACAACCGTAAACCTGCAAACATCTGCAAAGCAACACGTAAATTGCACATGGCAATAGCCAGTGGCACACAAGAGGACATGGGAACAACAAGCAACGCACCGCCTCCGAGCTCAAAATCGTCATCACTACTCTCGGAGACTTCCTCCAAACCACTTTTCGAGGGCTTCGCGGAGCCGCCAACGCGGGGACTGGATTGAAAGTCTCCCTCATTGAAATCGAAATACGAATCCACCTCCTCGTGACTTTCGTCGGTGTCGGACGTTTCCGAGTTGCGGCGTCCTGAAGCGCCCGCCTTCGCTTTCAGGGCCTTCGCTGGCTTCTTGGGCTGGCTCTTTAGAGTCAACATACATTGTTGCACACACCACAGTCAACAAACTTGGTCCGACGACATCAACTACACAGAGCACGCCGGGCCAGATCGAGCCAGGTCAGCAGCATCAAACATACCTTCTTGGGCTTGTAAGGGTTCGGCCCGTCGACGTAGAGCACGGATGGTTCATAATCGAACAGCGCGATGGATCGCTCCAGGATGTCACGAGCTTGCGCCTGTGGGATGGTGCGACCATGGCGTACGGTGTCGAGGATGCTCTTGAGTTCATCAGCTGTAAACGGGACGACATCGGGTTCAGGTTTGGCGGGCGGCGCGTCAGCCTTCTTCTCGGGCTCCACCGCCTGCGTAGTGTCTGCGGACGCCTCCTTCTGCGCCTCCGGGGCAACGGCAGCACTTGCAGAGTCCGCACTGGACGCCGGGTCCTTCTTCGCAACAGCTGCGGCCTCGGAAGGTTTCTGCTCGTCTTTGGAAGCCGCTGCGTCTTCCTCTTCGTGGATGGTTTTGAGCCTCGACCCATCAAACTGTTGCCGCAGCGCGGCAGAGATGGTGGAGGCTGCGTTGACGCGGTTCTCCACGTTGACGTCGATGCGATTCAAGACGTTGAAGAACTGCTCGCGACGCATCATCACGGCCGGGGCCGACGCAGCGCGCACCAGCGCTGGCGCCACTGGTGACGTGGACGACGAACCACTGCCTGCGTTTGGAAGTCCAGTGGTGAGACCGAGCCGGGTGCCAAGGGAACCTTTCGCGCCGTGATACTTCATCATGCTCACATCGTACGAGGCTGCGCGCTGCAGCACGTTGCGCTGCTTGCCACGCCCTGCCGGGTCTGCGGTGGCATCGCCGAGATCAGGCCAACCGCCGCTGCTGTCGATGGCAACTTTTCGGTCTTTGGACTTCTTCTCCGGTTCCGCACCCGCGCCAGAGGTCGCGGCGGGGTCGTCCGCCTTGCTGTTGCGCCCCTCCATGAGGTTTATTTTACGCTTCGCGGCTGTTTGAGGAGAGTTGGAACGGGATCCCTGACGCGATCCCGTTGACATGCAAAAACGGCAAGCCGTCGAGGTGCACGGGCCGTCGACCTGATACGAAGGTGCACGCGCGCCAGCGGTGACCGGACCGGGGCTCGCGGCGACGCAGACCTTGAACGGAGGTAACGCGCAGGCACACAAAAAAGCACAGAGGAACGGGCAATCAAGTGCGTGTTCCACAGGGGACGATGGGGCCAAACCCACGCGCGGACCGAGAACAGGAAAGGAAAGAAACAAAAAGAAACAAAAAAAAAGGCAAAGCAGCACAAAGCAAGGCACGCCAAAGCAAAAGAAACAGCGCAAGCAAGAAAAAACCAAACAACAGGAGGCGGCCACGACCGAACAACCACGTCAACAGCCACATAGCCAAACAGCCCATCAACAAGAAACAAGGTCCCACTGTGCGAGCGTACACCTACCATTCAACCAACCAACTCCGCAACCTGCACGCACACGTTCGCAAACTGCTCACTGCGCACACGAACAAAGAGGGCACACCGCGCGAATGAAATAGCATCCAACCAAGGAGCGTTCGATCCAACGAAGGAACGGAAGGCACCACCAACGACAACGACAACAACAACAACAACAACAACATCAACAACAACAGCAATGAACGAAATAAAGCACAGCGAACGAACAAACAGGCAAACGGACGAACGGCCAAACCGAACAAACAACAACCCAACGCATGGACGAAAACGCCCCAAACTCCTCGCCGCAATGATTAATGAAGCACCGCGAACGAACAAACAGACAAACGAACGAACGACCAAACGAAGGAACGACCAAACGAACGACCAAACGAAGGAACGACCAAACGAAGGAACGACCAAACGAACGACCAAACGAACGAACAACAACAAACAACCAACACACGAACGAACGAACGAACGAACGAACGAACGAAAAACACAAACAAAACAGAAGAAGCCTTTTGCCGTTCGAACAATGGTCACTTTGACTTTCAGTGCCACTTTTCTATCCCTTGCTCATCTGAAATCGATGCATGACACTGAGAGTACCTTTACATTCACGGATTGTGACCTCTTAACGCTTTCGAAATACGTCATGTCGAACGATGGCCATTTCGACGTTGAAACGTTATTTCATCAACATTATAAAGCGACTTTCGCGGCGAAAGCACAGTGTTTGTACCTTTATAGCAGAGGAGAGCGACCTCTTAACAAACAACATGCGCCGCAGTCCAGCCGTCGTTCGTTCGTTCGTTCGTTCGTTCGTTCGTTCGTTCGTTCGTTCATTCGTTCGTTCATTCGTTCGTTTGTCCCTCTCTCTGCAGCTGCCGCCAATGCTCCAAACCGTGCATTACTTCGTCCGAGTGAATGTTTCGCAACGCTGCTGACCGCCACAGCAATTGACTGATTGAGTAACCTACCGTTAGAGGGTTCTCCACAGTGCATTACCGCGGAATCCATCGACTGAAGGCGTGGAGTTCACCTCAAGGGACGACGTTTGTCAGTGCGTGGACGCCGCAAGCAGTGAATGATTGAATGAGAGACAGCGCGGACGCGGAACAGCGATTGATAGCATAGCAGTGGCTCACTCGTTCGTTCACTGCCAGCGGTACTGAATCAGTCGCTTCCGCCCACCCACCCACCCACGCCCACGCCCACTGACTGACTTTGTCGTTCGTTCGCCTTCGTTCGTTCGCCTTCGTTCGTTGTTGGCGTTGACCGCCACAACACAAACAATGCGACGGCGTCGAACCCCAAATTCCGTGTACCGCTCACTTGCCTTATCACATTCACTCATTCACTAATTTCCAAAACACAGTGCTGTTACTGCGATTGCGGGATTTAGTACAATGACCAAAGCAACATCACAGTACGCTGAAAAATACGGCGAAGTGCGGGGACCGACCGAAAGACGACTGACCGACGCGCCAACGCGCCAACGCGCCAACAAAAACGAGCGTGTCGGAGCGTGTCCGCGCTGTCCGCGCCAACAAAACGAGCGTGTCGGAGCGTGTCGGAGCGTGTCGGAGCGTGTCGAGGCGTGTCCGCGCCAACTGTGGTCTGGGGCTTGCTTCGGCGAACGAGCTGCTATGGTGGCGGTGATGGTGGTGCAAGGCGTAGAGCATGGGCCGGAGTGTAGGTGTTCCCCTCGAGTGATGCACGAGCAGTCCGACGAGCGCTCGTCGCGCGACTGCCCGAGTAAAAATGAAATGACAAGAATTGTGTTCTTGGTTTTGCTTTTTGTGAGCAAAGCGTTGCGTGGCGGGATGCGGAGAACGATGCGCTGATGCGATGGCGGTGCAGTGCAACGAGTAATGCGGTGCGCGGTGCCACGGTGGCGCGGTGCGTCGAGGGATGCGATGGCACAGTACGGCGCTGCGGTATGATTGCTTCCCCTTTGTTATATTCCTGTGTTTTGTTTGGTAAAATAAAGTAGATGATCAAAAGATGCGAACGCCAGCCGCAATTTTTTCGTGAGATTTCGAAAATTGTTCTTTTGCGAGCGACGTCGATGGGGAGTAAAAAAGTAACGGCAGATGGATAACTTGAGTGCTTGTGTTGTAGGTTTTAGAAGTTTGTTTGGTGCTGCTGCACACGGCTTCCACAAGATGTTTGCTGACGTCGCTGCGGCGAGAAACTCCCAGTACAAAACCGCAATGAGACATTTATTACTCTTACAAAAACTATCACGGGGCGACTAATGACGCAGCAATTGTTTGACGGCGACTTCTACGAATTGAGAAAGTCGTAGCGCATCAATCGGCTTCCTGGGCCACAGGAAGACTCGAAGCATCGGCCACTTCTGCGACCTGCACAGCCACAACCGGGTAATCGATGTCGGGAGTGCCACGTGCAATGCGCGCGCTTGGTGCTCCTCCATTCGTTGGGCCGGCCACCACAGTGCCGCGCGGCTCGTCGTCGCTGCTGGATCCCCCATGCCGAGCCCGTGACCGGGGTTGACGTCGACGACTCCCACTGGGAGCAATACGGGTCATATCAACTTTCTGAAACGCTTTGCGCCTCCACAAAACTGCAAGAAAGATACAAGATGTCGAAGAACGAAAAATCAAATGAAAACCCCACGAAACATGGAAGGAAACGAACGAACGAACGAACGAACGAACGAACGAACGAACGAACGAACGAACGAACGAACGAACGAACGAACGAACGAAGCACACGCAGCTGCAGTCAACAGAGTGACAGCAATTCCACGCCACGGCGGACGCATGCTGCAGGACGACGTACTGTAGAAAAGTGCGCCGATGATCACGGCAAAGATCGAACCGCCAACGACGCCGAGGGTCCACCATCCAAAGAACCACCAAAGTACCACCAGCGCTTGATACATCCAGACTCTCTTTATCTGACAGCAAAAGCCGCGCAGTGCATGAGGCTACCCACACAGAAGAAGCAAAAGAGGCAAAACCAAGTGTTAGAGACTGCACGACTTCGCTGCGACGCGCGCGAGTGACGGGAATTCAACGGACGGACGGACGAGCGACAAGCAGCACAAACGTACGTGCTGGCGTATCTTCAAATTGACGTATGCGAGAAAGAACACGATGGCGAAAACCATTAAACTGAACGAAGTGTAGGACGGGATCCAGTACCTCCAGGACTGGTTGCTGCATTGCCATCGCATGCAGCGTTGCCGGAACGCCGCCGGCAAAGTGGGCTCAGTGTTTGAGATTAGATCGTCGCCGTAGAGGCTGTCATCGCCGTCGTTGTCCAACGACGCGCCGTCCGACTCCGTGCAAAAACAGTCTGCACCGCAGCACGCAGCGTTACAACATCAAGTTCGCCCACGCGGTACGACGCAGACGACGACGAGCACAAAAACAAGAGCTTACCACGCAACTCCAAGTCACCGTCGTCGAACGTGTAGTCGTCCGAAACTGTTGCGCTGACGCTGGACCACTGCTCGCAGAACAGGCCGTTGTCGCTCTCCTTGACGCACTCGGACCATTCCTGCTGGAGCTGGTCGTCGTCCACATAGTATGAGGTTCTGCGAAGTACAGCGACGAGGTTTCAATAAGTCCACGGCGGCAATGCGCATCTCAAAGCTATTGTCTCGCGGGACGTACACATCAAGGCCTTCGGCGATCGCAGTCGTTTCTTCACAGTACCACGTTTGGCAGTACATGCCGTTGGACGATGAAGCAGTGCATACGCATTCGCTGTACGAGTCCACTTCGGTGGCGGCGACGCTGCAGCGCAGCAGCCTGCGCGTGCGCGGCGACCCACCTGCACCATTGTCCGTTTCCGCGTCCGCAGTGTCGTACGTAGCCTCGAGGCGCCTGTATCCGTAGTAATCAAGGTAATAGGCGTACGAGCCGCAATGCATGGGCACGGTTGAGGCTTGCTGCACGGGCGTAGACGAACAAACAAAAAGAAAGAAAACGGCAGTGGAATACAAACGTCAGCGACAGCACACTGTAGACGAAGGGCATAGTGCTTCCGCGTCAAAAAGAACGTTGACGCACCGTTGTGCAAGACCACACTGCGCAGTAATCCGACGACCCGATTGGCAGGCTGTAGTCGCTCCTAGGTCCGAGCGAGGACGCGCAGTCGCCGCCGTCCCATCCACACTCCTCGTTGAAGTTCTGTGCGAACGAAGAAAAACGAAGAATAGACGTGCCAAAGGCACGACGTCTCAGTGCCTGTTTTGTCAACCGAGAGCGCGTGGTTCCGTGCGCGGAGCACTTACATTGAAGTCGCAGACATCGTTGGCGTACAACGTCAAATTGCCAGGTTCCGTGCGGTCGTGGCACGGTGCTGTCGTGACTTGACAGGTGCACAGTTGCTGCGTTGAAGCGGTGCTACGGTGCAAAAGCGGTGCCATGGTTAAGGCTTCCAAGTGCGAGTGCACGAGCATGGAGCAACGTAGCGTTGCCGGCGAACAAAAAAACAAAAAAAATAGGTACCTGTCCGCGTCGTCTGCGTCAAGATTGGTCTCCCACTGGACGCAGAGGTTGTCGGTGGCGTCAAAGCACTCGGAAAAATCGGAGTCCTCGTCGGCGTCGTCCAGAGAACCGCCCCAGTACATAGCGACGCCGCGAATATGGTGCGTGAGGACGTACTTGGCATGCACGCTGCAGTCATCGGGACTGCATCGCGGTGCCGCGTAATATGCCAAACACACGTCGCAGGAAAGGACGGGGCGAAACAAACAAAACCAAAAGTTAGCCAAAACGTCGACGCACGCAGCAGCAGCAAGCTTGGAGTGAGAAAATGCTTCGCCGTCTTACCCCGTGCAATCGTCTGGGCGGCTGTCAAAATAAGAGTCGACCAGGGAAGTCTTCAGCAGCCCGCCTTGGCATGTGGCGACATGCGCGAGCAACACGGCGATGCTGGTGTGTTTGCGTACGCGAGGCATCACTGCCGAATCGGCGTGTCCACCAGGGACCGCGGGGCCCGCTTAAAGAGTCTTCATCTACCTTGTCTTACACGTACTTGTTGGCCGAATGTCTTCGCTGATTCGATCTCAAAGTCGAAGTGGATGTACTTTCTTGCGCTTAATTTGCGTCGCTTTGCAGTCTTGACCGACAAACAACTGCTGCTGCCAGCAAATGCGTCGCAAAGGAAGAATAAACTGCTACTACCAACCGATAGAACAGATCGTCCAAATGTGAACTGCCAAACGAAATACCGTAACTGCTGGGCAAAGTTCGAACCGCGCAACCAAATGACGAACTCCCGAACTCCCGAACCACTGAACTCCCGAACGAAACCAAAGCGAAAGAACAAACGAACCGCAACAAAAGAACGAACTCCCGAACGAACGAGCTCGCGAGCTCCCGAACTCCTGAACGAACAACGAACAACGAACAACGAACAACGAACAACGAACAACGAACAACGAACAACGAACAACGAACAACGAA
>ENA-OWNT01005800-OWNT01005800.1-seawater-metagenome-genome-assembly--contig:-NODE-5800-length-10010-cov-4.120407_pt1 | contig 10010 bp, 10 predicted proteins | sample MGYA00238136_ERZ651165 | MGnify/ENA primary metagenome ERZ651165 (study PRJEB26861, sample SAMN08777766) | seawater metagenome | isolation source: coastal seawater | place: USA: Florida | collected...
CGACGAACGACGACGAACGACGACGAACGACAACGAACGACGACGAACGACGACGAACGACGACGAACGACGACGGCGGCGGCGGCGGCGATAACGACAAACGATGATTAATGATGGCAAGGACGACGACGATACGACGATGACGACGGAGTAATAGCCTGTTCAAGTGAAATGACTGTGACAAACGTTCACTCCTGCGACGGATGCTCGGGCTGCCACCTACAGATAAACAACGCAAGCATGTCGTGGTGGAGAAGACGGCAGTTCGCCGCTCGTTTTCGTGTGTGCTTGTTGGCTTAGATGGAAAAGTAACTCAAAGTGAAAAGAAAACACACACAAGTGCAGACTCAGATATTTTGCTGCTCCAGCACCATGCGAGTCGCAGCTTCGCTGCTCTTGGCGGCGGCCAGCGTTGCCACCTGCTCGGGCGCTGAAACCTCTGGGGCGGCGCGCACCGCCCTCAATGCAATGGGTGTGGCGGACATCATCGAGCTTCTGAGGGAGTGGAACCTGGACCACGTCTTTGGTGCAGAGTTCGAAGAGATGCGCATCAACGGCGCGCTGCTCAACATGTTCGCACCCGGCGACTTGAACGAGAACAACTTCCCGCGCGCAGACAAACTGCACTGGAAACTGCTTGACGCAAAGTTGACGGAGCACCGGAAGCTGACGGCTGCGCCCACTGGGTCCCGTCGACGCAGCCTTGTCACCGCCGACGATGACGACGGATTCTCTGGCATCAACATCGTGGCCAACCGCAGCAAAATTTCTTTCGGAGAAGTCGGGGACGTGCAGCTGCGGCGCTCTGGTGCCGGCATGCTGGAGGTCTTGGGCGACTTCCTGCTCGGTGAAGCCGACTCTGACGCGGACGCCGTCAACGTGGGGTCCACACTGATGCAACTGGCGGCGGACATATCCGACCTCAAGGACTCTTTGACTGGGGTTGCTCCTCCGGGATTGTGCCTCAGCAGTTGCATGGACTTTTTGGAGCGGTACCCCAAAACCAAGTCTGGTGTTCAGTGCATCGCCCTCGACTCCTCCACGACGCAAGACATGTACTGCGACATGGACGTCCACGGCGGAGGATGGACCTACGTCGCTCGTGGATCGGACTCCAACGACGGATGCCAGCAGGACAGCTACGGCACCGTCAGTACGAACATGACCATCAACTCACGATGGTCCCTCGGGCAGGACACGATCAACAATCTCGCAATGGGTTACGACTACCTCGAGTACCTCGTCACCACGGGAGAAAACAACGACAACGGGTATGATCCGTTGGACCAGTGGCGTTTGTTCCGCATTTCCACTCAGCATGTCCTCAACTTTGCGGAGCCCATGGATGCGACGTACAACACCCAGGTCTGGCAAGGCAACCACTGGATCACCGTGGAGTACGAATGCAACACCGCCGATTGTGGGCCTTGCTGGGAGCCGGGGCGCCAGAACTTCTGCTGCGATGACACGATGTCGGACTGTGAGTTGGCTCTCATGGACCAGGAAGGCCAATGGTCCAATTCAAACACCAACCAGCACCTCCGGTGCGATGTTAGTGACTACGATCAGGACCAGCTCGTCTTGTGAGTTCGCGCCGTCTCCCTGTCTGTCTTTCTCTCCGTGTGTGTGCGTGCGTGCGTGGTGTGTGTGTGCGTGGTGTGCGTGGTGTCTGTGTGTGTTCGTTTCCGCGGTCACCTTAAAATGTCGCCATGCCACGCTCATGAGTGTTGCCCACGCTGCTCCATGTCACAGGCTGGTTCGCGGCAGCAATAACCGCGGAAAAGAATGCTACTCCAGCTGCTACCAAGCTAAGCAGCATCAACCAGATGCTGCGAGTGGAGTGTATTGCATTACGGTTGGTGGAGATGAAACCAATCGACTCGACCTTTACTGCGACATGGAGACCATGGGAGGAGGATGGACCTATGTTGCGCGAGGCTCTAATTCAGACGATGGATGTGACACCGACGCGTTCGGTACAGTCAGTGCTGACCACTTCCTGAACTCTAGGTGGTCTTTGGGGAATTGGGCCATCAATGAAATTGGGTATGACCAAGGAACGAAATGGCTTGAATATTACGTCACGGTCGGCCACAACAGTGACAACGGATATGCCCCGCACGACAAATTCCGACTTGCGCGAGTACCGCTTGGTTCGAACTTCACACTCGGCTCTGGAATGGACGTTGACTACGACGTGGAGGTACGGCCCACCAACACGCTTTTTAATTCACTCCGTTGCTTGTTCAACCAGCAAAATGGCCCTGAGATATTTTTCGTTGTGACGTGCTGTGCCGATAGGTGTGGAATGGCGGGGGGTGGACTGCCATGGAAAAGGGATGTGCGAGCACCGATTGCGGACCGTGTTGGGAGCCGAGTTATCAAAATTGGTGTTGTGAGAACGACCAAAGCGGCTTGTTGCTGGATTGCGCTCAAGCTGGCATGAACCAGGAGGGCCAGTGGTCCAACGCGAACACAAATCAGCATCTCCGTTGCGATGATAGCGACTCCGACCAGGACCAACTCGTCCTCTTCGTTCGCTGAGCAAGCCACTCTCGTCTCCCGCAAGAACCCGCGCGGTCGTGCGGCCCATGCGTTTCTCGCGGACATACTTGGATTTCTCTAATTGCAACGCTGCATTCGTCGCACTTGTGTTTGTTGCCAAGCAATGTCTAATGTTACCACACCGGTACTGTTGCTGTTTTGTCACGTTGCCAGTTTTCCTTCGCTGAACGTATCCCCCACCATCCTCCTCGGTGACTCTTTCCTGATGGCCGGTACAACATGTATGGACATCGAAAGAGAGCCGTCGACTCGGGGGGAGTTTTGCTGCTTGTACTGTGAAAATTCTACCCATCTTTTATTCTAGGCGCTGGGGTCCCTCCACGCCTTCGTCGGCAGCATCCATTTGGTGGAGAGTGCCTCCTTGCTGTGCGGCCGTGTCGGACTTGCACCGCTCTCTGGGAAGCGGCTTTTCACGGCTATTCTTCGTCGACGCTGGACCAAGCAAGAAAGAGAAAAACAAAGACAATCGGGGTTGAGTCTTCGGCACGCATATTTGATGCCATGCCGTATCATGAACTCACGTCCTCTATCGGTCACACTACGGAGCAGAGCCTTCATGCGAACCACCGCGAGACTGGTTGCGCGGAGTTGGGAAATGTGTCGATGAGTGAACGCCGCTTTGATATCTCCTTCGGAAACCATCACCCGTTCCACATGCTCGATGTTGTTCGCGGCAATGGCCGCGCTCGTTGGGCGACGCTTCTTAACCTTCTTCTTGGCGACCCTGCAGCAACGAAGAAGAAAACATGAACGATGGATGCCCGGAGGTCCAATGACATGAACGCAGTGTCGGCCGTACCTCGAGGTCCCAACCCACGCGCCGCCTTCCCCGTCCGAGCCGGGGCTACGGGGTGTGCGTGGCCTACGACAGCGACAACAACAATAACAATATCAGCATCAGCTCGGCGGACACCCCCACCACTCGGTCACGACGGTCACGACGAGCGCATTCATTGCACGTGCGACTGACTTGGTGAAGTAAGGATGCTTAATGATGTCCGGGCACATCGGACGTTTGTCGGGATCTTTGTTTAACAATTGGGATATCAAGTCTTTCAGAAGATCATCCACAGGTGCCTGCAAGAGGGAACACGCGCGGGGGAAAAGGTCACGCGCTGCACAACTTCCGCAAAGTCCCGAGCTCGCGACACGCGGACGCTACCTTCTTCTTCCGTGTTGAGCTACGCGCAGGAGAGCGACTCCCATCTAGTTCCAGAATGCTCGAGCTGTCGGTAGCTGGGGTGTCGCCCACTGGAGCCTCCGACACGACCGTAATTTCGGTGTATTCCGGAAACTCAAGATCGTTTTCCATGATATCTTCGGCGGCAGAGTACCTGCGAGTGCAACGAAAGTATCAAGCAAGCCGCTCTCGTAGCTACTATGGGGGTTGGCGCGCCCGCGATTCAACGTACAATGTGACCTGCCACGGCAGTTTTCCGTATGCCAACATGTACAACGTGACTCCCAGCGCCCAAATGTCGATTCGCTTGCCAGAAAACTCCTCTCCCGTAAACGTCTCCGGGGCCATAAAGGCGGTCGTTCCCACAGTATTCGACACCGAGTCTTTCCCGTGGTCATGTTGTTGCGACAAACCGAAGTCCCCGAGCTTTACAACAGACTTGCCGTCCTCGAATTTGTGCAGCAGGACATTGGCAGGCTTCAAGTCGCGATGAATTACCCCATTGACGTGAAGGTAATTCAACCCGGCGACGATCATCGCGGCCCAATCTCGCAACGTCTCGCCGTCCACTGGCTCGCACTCCAGGCTGTTGGGTCTAATGGCTGACCCATTCATGAACTCACTAATAATGTAGATGGAGTCGCTGTTCGGGTCGTCGATTACCTCGATGCAGTCCACGACATACTCATTCTTGAGCTTCTTCCAAACTGCAATCTCGCGAGCCACGTTGTCCAGCTCATTCTTGAACCGTCCAATACGCTTTCGCTTGAGCTGCGACTTTCGCATAACTTTGCATGCGTAAATTACACCTGCAGCAGCGACGTAGAGCGCGGGTGGGGAAACAATTAAGAAAAACGAGAAATTAGAAATGTGCGGAGCAACGGCACAGCGAGCGCACACTCGCCCACGCACCTGTGGCTCGGTGGATCGTTTTGTAGACTTGGCCGTACGCTCCCTGTCCTAGCAATTCTGTGAGAGTGTACTGATTGACATGGAGTTCGTTGGTGTCTTTGTCATGAATTTCTTCCACCTTCAGCGTGTGCTGGGTTTGCCGACGCTTGACAGCTGTTTTGTTGTGCTTGGAAGGGGGACTGAAGTCTACAGCAGCCTTGGTGGCTGTACGCTGCAACCCTGGGCTGCCGCTAACAAACAGCACAGAGAGAAGGTGTGTGTGAGTGACAAGGCCCGCGCGTGTGTTGGAGCGTGTGAAGTTGCGCCTTTTCTTGTGCACTCAGTAGGCAAAGCCGGGGTGCGGGGGCACGCACGGGGGCACGCACGGGGGCACGCTTGTACTTACGATTTCGAGTTGGCTTCCGGCGGCACTTTCGGTTGCGCTGGCGCAGACTGGCCACCACCCATTTTGCTAGTGGGTTCTCACGGCCCGTCGACGTCGATGCCGAGACGCTGCTGGTGCTGCAGTTTGTACATGGAGTTGCCTCTCCCACGGACAAGAGAGTTGCTGGACTTCTGTCCCAACCAAGGTACACAAAAACCTAATCCAAAATTCTTGTCAACCACAACAAAACGCGAACAACGAAACAAAAGCAAACCCCACACACGACATGCATGCTTGACCGCGGGCGTCGTCAGTGTTGCAGCAACTGCGTATGGTAGTGGCTGCGCAAAAACAACGCGAGTGGAAGTCACCGTGGACCGCTGATCCGGGAACTCACGGAACGAAGAGCCAACCAATCAATCAACCACGTGCCAGCAAGGTCAGGCACACCTCACTACGCTCGATTGCCGACCGACCGGCCGACCGACCGACCGACCGACTGCTGCGTGAAGCCTGAAACGTCAAACCAACAATGACAACCACAGCCACCACCACTACCACAACAACGATGATAGCGAAAACGACGTCGTATGAGCAACAACAAACGAATCAACCGACCAACACCGCCGACGTAGGGTGACCAAATGAACAAGTTAGCAATTCACGAATCAACAACGGCCGAGCCAACACTGCCGTCACGACAAAGACGAAGCTGTCATCTGTCTGACCGTGACTGACATTGACGACTTCCGCGACACTTTTTGGAGCACACGCACGCTGACTTGCTGACTCACTCACTCCCTCGCTCCCTCGCTCGCTGACTGCCTACGGTAAGAGATGACGAACCAACGAACGAACGAACCAACGAACGAACGAACGAACGAACAACGAACGAACGGACGAACGAACGAACGAACGAACGAACGAACGAACGAACGCCAATCGAACTTTTGTACGATAACTGTACATTTCCTGTACACTGTCACTGTACACGTTTGATTACCCCGTCTCAACGCCATTGTGTGAGCTGACATGTACGATGTACGCTGCACATCGATGCAGCGTCCACTGACTGTGACTGACAGTGAGTGACTGACTGACAGTGAGTGACTGACTGGTGAAGTGGTGACAGCCACCCAGCCCCACCCACTCACTCACTGTCACTCAGTCGCAGTCATTCAGTCAGTCACTCAGTGAATGTTCAGCGCAGCCGAGGGTCTGCGTGCGGTACGGCCGGTCCGCTCCTTCTCCCCTTCAATATGCATATTCCCATTTCAGGATACTCACATCCTCATATTCTACCCTTTCATACACTCACACTATACTGGTACACCTATCCGCTGCCGGGAGTTCGTTGTTTCTGAGCACTCCGTTACACGTTTCTGGGACCGGCGACCACTGTTCAGTTCGGCTACGCAGCCTGTATGTCGTAACTGCCAGACACTGCGGCTGTTGGGACCATGCAGCTCTGTTGGGTCTTTGGTGGCCGATATACCAGGCCGTGGCGCTCGTAGTGGGACTTGTATGAACCGGCATAGTGATATGTCGTGTGGGTGTTCATTGTCCGTTTTGGAGACGCGTAAGGGACTTAAATCGGCCGTTGGGTTGGAACGCGCGACTTGTGCGCGATGGTTATCTATAACTAAGACTGCTTCGTAAATCTCCCCTACAGTGTCGTATAAACACGCAGTAAGTGTCATATATGGATATATCGTGCTACATATCCGTTTTCAGTATTCCACGTATGTGAGTGGGATTTAACGTGCGTTTTCCGTGTAATCCCGATTATGGATAATATTCCACTATCGCGTCGCTCAACCCGTGGCATCCCCCGGAGGTCGGCGCGAACAGCGCAGTTGGGCGTTGGCTGGGACGCTCGCTGGGAGTGACTGCGGGAGAATCTGCGACCCATCGAGAAATTGGAATTCGGAATTCGGAATGTGGAATTTGGAATTTGGAATTTTGGAATTTGGGAATTTGGGAATAGTAAGAAAAGTATCAACTGTACTGTACATTCTATGGCTATATGATATGTGAACTTAGCGTTAATTAAAAGTGGTTATGTGAGTACTGTATAGTGGATTCCACTGAAATTAGAAATTAGTATGGTTGGTAGTAATGTAGTAATTATCGTACTGAGTACAGTAATTCTGTAATTCATTTGTTATGGTGAGTGACGCGAGTCTCCCCCAATCAATCCATTCAATTGTCAGTCTGGTGGTTGGTTGGTTGGTTGGTTGGTGGTCACTCGCTCCCTCCCACGCACTCACAGTCACTCAGTTGGAGTGACTGCCTTCCTTCCTTCCTTCGTTGTTCGTTCGTTGTTCGTTCGTTCGTTCGTTCGTTCGTTCGTTCGTTTGCGCGTTCGTTCGTTCGTTCGTTCGTTCGTTCGTTCGTTCGTTTGCTTGTTTCTTCGATTCTTCTTCTTCGGCTCTTCGTCGTTGTCTTGCCGGCTTAGCTGCCCCGAAGACAGACGACGACGATGACGACATCGAATAATAATGCACTGCGTGCGTGTTACATCCAAGGTTCGAACAATGGACGCCAAAGTGAGCACAGACGGCACGGCGATGCGATGAGGTGTTGTTGGCGCCGACCGCGCTGGCGACCTTCACAGAATGCAGCCACCTGGCCAGCAGCTTGGGCGTGCCGGAAAGTGGTCGGGAATGCTGCGCGTGCTGTTCCTATGATTGACCCCGACAATTTATGTGATGTCTTTTCGACCGGGCCCACAAAACATTTATTTTTTTGTGTTTTTTTTCGCTCGCGCCAACTTACTTTCCTCGAAACACGCGTGCCTCCAGCGCAAATTCACCCGGCGCAGCCAACAAGCTCCCGCGGAGCGTAATTACTTGTTGAGTTCAGGTGGTGGAACACCATCTAGTCATGAGCGAAATGCCACCAACTGTAAACGATGAAAACACTGCCATGACGACCCCGGTCGCCGACAGATCTCAGCCTGTTAACAGAAGGGTCTCCGAGATCGGGGCCGAGAACTCAGGCATTCAGATGTCGCCCAAGCAAGAGAAGCTGCTGGGTCGATTGCACGAGCTCATGCAGAGTTTCAAGGCGTTGAAGAACAGAGTGAAAACTATCCAAGCATCTGGTGAGCACAGCTGCGTGATGTACACCTGCCGCTCCTTTCCTTTCTCAAACCGTCTCGGCTCACTTCGTTTGCCCATTTTGTGTTGTCAGGTGGAGAGGGAGGCTTCTCGCCCGACAAGAAAATGTTCCAAGAGTACCGCGCAGCTAAAGAGGCCGAAATTCAGAAACTCAAGGACGACCACGATGTGCGTGTTGGACGTTTGACGTTTGCTTGTCTCGTGATGTGGCAGAAAACACTCGCCTTCGGCATTTCCATCTCGTCACGTCGCTGACATCTCCCTCTGTGTCCTATCGGTCAGAATGAAATAGAAACATTAAAGCAAAGACATGAAGACGAAATTGATCGATTGAATGCCGAACACGAGCGTGAGATGGAACAAGCGATAGAATCTGCGGTAAGTGCATGAACAACAGTTGTCCCGTGTACATGCAAGGCCCATTTGTTGTGACCAGACAAATTGATTTCCTGCTCCATTGATCAGATGCGAAAGGCTGCGGCTGAGAAGGAGGCTGCCTTGTTGGACGCAACGTTCGAACTCCAGCAAGAGGAAGCAGCTGGTTCGTGCCTGCCTGCCTTGCATCACCCCCCGGTGCATGTATTTCTTGTGTACCTGCTCCTTACATCTAACTGTGCTTGCGCGTTTCCTTGTCCCTTCATCAGAAGCAGCATCTAAAGTGGACGAGGCAAAATCGGATGCTAGGAACCGCAACAGCAGTGTTGCGCTCGGCATCAACAATTTGATGGAAGAGTATCCTGAAGAGTTGAGAGATCTGATATTCGCTGACGATAGTTTGGAATGAGTGCGGCTGCCCACCAGCGCAGTTTGCCAGCAGATTGTCAGTTAATCCAATTACGGTAGTTATTTTGCAACAGTTTGGCGTGGTCCGGCCTGTCCAGCCCAGTCCTTGTTTAGACTCCGCCGCGCGTTGATGGTCCGCATTGCGTGGAACACAGGCTCGTCCCACTGTAGTCGATGTAGACACCGTCGACGTCAGTCCAACTCCGTGAAAACAGCGTCAGTGCAGTCCTCTCCACTTTCATGGCCTCGTGTTCTATCCCCCGCTTCACCGCTACTGCATGCACGGTCCCTCCCTCATCTATTGGGGTGTCGGGTGATGAAGAAGAAACACATTTACGTCGTGAGCAATGAGCAATGCTGCGCTTTTGGAACAGTCGTGAAGTGCGTTGTCGTTCCCTTTCGAACATTTTCAACAGTGCGTCGCTTGGAGTAGTAATCCTTTTTTGCTATTCCACGCATTCATCCCTTAACACCCCTGTTATATCTGGCAGTCCCGATTGTAGATAACAATAGTAATCCTATCCTCTTATAGGATTACGCGTGATTGCAGTAGGAGAAGTGTGAGGGATTCCGATAGTCCTGTAAAAGGATACATTTGCGCGAGGCAGCTGAACGAACGAAGGACCGGCGGCAAACCGACGAATTCTGAAAAGAGTTAACTAGTGTGCTTACACAGACATATTCTATGAACCGTCATTAGTGAATTATTATGTCGGAAAATATTCAAAAAAGGCCATAGTTTTAGGTTTTGTATACTAGTGTATTTCAACAGACATGTATTTGTATGGATTTACGGGTGAAGTTGTGTCTTAAATGTCCGTAAAAGAGCCATGGATTACATCAGTCCGTGGGTGGGTGGGTGCACGGAATGAAACGCCAGCCGAGCGTAGTCGATCAACGTTCAACGACGCTCTCACCTCACTCACAGTCACTCACAGTCACTCACAGTCACTCACAGTCACTCACAGTCACTCACAGCGACCAACGAACGAACTAACGGACTGTCAACGACGAACGACAAACGACGAACGACGAACGACGAACGACGAACGACGAACGACGAACGACGAACGACGAACGACGA
>ENA-OWNT01005801-OWNT01005801.1-seawater-metagenome-genome-assembly--contig:-NODE-5801-length-10010-cov-3.639585_pt1 | contig 10010 bp, 8 predicted proteins | sample MGYA00238136_ERZ651165 | MGnify/ENA primary metagenome ERZ651165 (study PRJEB26861, sample SAMN08777766) | seawater metagenome | isolation source: coastal seawater | place: USA: Florida | collected...
TCCGGAGGACAGCGAAGCCACCATCACACCGACAACAATTGGAATGCCGCCGAGCCACGACGCTTCTTGCCAGAAGGCTCCATTGTACATTAAGGTGTCTGGACTGAACGAGAACGCCATGGTGAAAATCAACAGGACATACATGAGGAAAGAGGCAAACATAGCCCAAAAAGTGCCGCCGGGAATGGCAGTTGCAGGGTCGCGCAAATCTCCTGACAGATTGGATCCAACCATGATACCGGTCACGGCAGGGAAGATGATTGAGAACACTTGTAACAAATCACATGGTTGGTAAATGTTTTCGTGGTTCGTTGACGAAGTTGCAGGGCATGCGGCCAAGTTCTGCTCGTTTGGATACCTGCCCAAGTCACACAAAAGTTACAAAATGTCCGGAGAGGCGGCGCTGACGACAACGGTCACGTACGGCCAGGGCTTGGCGGTGCCTGCAGCCGGCATGGCCCAATTAAGGTGAAAATAGTTGCCCGTCACATTGTCGAGTCCAACAACGACATTAGGGAACGTTAAGTTGGTCGTTGTGTATTCGCACGTCGTGGGATTTGCGGTCAAATTCGTTTGGCATGACGGCACGATAACGGTGGTGGTGTTCAAGTTTTTATCCACGGGCACCAGGTAGGATGCGGCACCAATTCCAACAGTCAAAAGCTGCAAGATGAACAAGGGGATGTTGACTCTGGTGAATGCGTCAGCACCAACCCAAGAGACCACAAAGCAGAGAATCAAAGAAACGACGCCAAAAATACGGTTGAAGTTGATGGTTGTGAAACAGAAAGTGTCATCGTCGACGTCATCTTCACAGATGATGACGCGCACAAAGTCAAAAAGAGCAATGCCTTCAGCAAAACCAATGAAGTAAAAGGATGCACCGAATGCGTTTGCGATGTAGAACAAAACCCCAATGGCTCCTCCGAACTCTGGTCCCAGTGACCGGGAAATCATGTAGTAGGCACCACCGCCCTCCATGGTGCCGTTGGTGAGAATGGCGCTCAACGACAGCACCGTGAGGATGCACAGAAGTTCGGCGATCGCAAAGATAATCAACATTCCCACAACCCCGGCGGTACCAAGTCCCCATCCGAGTTTCAGAAACAAAATAACTCCCAAGATGTTCAGGATACAGGGCACGAATACACCATCGAAAGTGCCGAGCATGTTTTTGGACTCCACCTTTTTATCTTTCGAGTCATCTTTGCTGCCTCCGCCTGACTTGCTGTCGGCAGGTTTTGACTTGCCAGGCGCACGCCCAAGGGACCGGTGGACCAAAGAATGAGAGCCCGGCGTGCTGGATCCATAGAGGAGCGGAACGGAGTTGTCAGGGGCGTTGATGGACATCGTTCCGAGAACACGGCAGCCGCAGCTTCCAAACAGACCGCCGGTACTGCTTCACTCAGGTGTGAGGGGACAGTCCTACTGTCCAGTGGATGTTGTTGTGCAGTCGAAATGTGCGAGATGAAAGAAACAATGAAAATTCATCGACTTGAATCGGTATACAATGGAACTCCGTTATCAAATTTCCCCACCCGACATTCCACTGGTACTGCATGTTACGCTACCGTGCCTTCTTTTTCTGTTGCAATGTAGACTAGCGTGCAGTCAACAACGCGATACACTCATCGTCTCGACGCTACTAGGTCTCGCTGGCAACAACAAACAACAAACACAAGCTAGGCTGCCTTTCGTCGAGGGGACGACAGTCTTCGACATGAAAACGTCGAATACGCGAGACAAGGACACGACAAGGCGACTTGACTGCTCTGGCAGCTGCATCAAGAAAGCACGCACCTCCAACCAAGAGCGACACACAGAACAGAACAGAACAGAACAGAACTGAACTGAACACAGCAAACGAGAACACAGATGGACAAACCACAAACGCGCACAGCACACTGCACACAGCACACTCAGCACACTTGCAAATAGCACACAGCACACACGCCGTGGACGCACACACACAGGACGAACGAGAGACGAGAGGTGGGAGACAAGTGACGAGAGACGAGAGACAAGACCAGACATGCCAGACATGCAACTACCCGGGTCACCAGACACCGAAACTACAACTCCAAGCGAGAAACGCGAAGAGTATGGCATAGAGAGGCAGCAGCAGCAGCAGATAGAGCAGAAGAGCAAACAGACGAACGATCCAACGACGACCGAAGCAACGAACGAACGAACGACGATGTGAGTGAGTGAGTGAATGAGTGAATGAGTGAGTGAGTGAGTGGCCGCGGTGGACACTGACTGACAGTGAGTGAGTGAGTGAGTGAGTGAGTGTGTGAGATTGACAACAGCGTGAGTGACTGACTGACTGACTGAGTAGCTGAGTGAGTGAGTGAGTGAGTGATGGTGACAGTGTCACGTCAGTGAGTGTCACCACCAACCCCACTCACTCACTCACTCACTCACTCACTCACTCACTTAGTCGCCCACTCACTCACTCAGTCGCCCACTCACTCACTCACTGTGGCGCTCAGTCAGTCAGTCATCACTCAGTGAGTGAGTGAGTGAGTCGCGGCGTCCACTCACAGTCCGCGGCGGTGGGTTCACACTACATGTATATATTCCGGAATGAATTGTACCTTGGTACTCTGTATTTAGTACTAGTACCCGCAATATCGGAAATGACGAACGTGTGTGATCGCGACGTCGTCGGCCGCCGACCTGGCTGCGTTGTGCGTTGTGCTTCGTTCGTTGCGTCGTCGTTGATGCGTTGTTGCGTTGCAGTGTTGCAGTGTGTTGCGTTGTGTCACTGCGGTGGTGACGAGGTGACATACCATATCGTGGTAGCGTAGTGGTGGCGGAGGGAGTGGCTTCCAATGTTCATGCTGTGCTAGATGAAGACAGATTTGTGGTAAACAGCACGTGATATTTGGTGCGGCAGCCGAGGATGCATTTCAGGCCGTCCAACAGAACTTACGAGAAGGCGTGTCCCAGTTTGTGGCACTCGCCCCCGAGAGTGTTGAACTCTCACGCAAAATAGTGAGATCGACAGTAATACGAGGTAATAAAGAGAAGAATTATGGCTCTGCACCAACCGCGGACGAGAAACTTACGGGCAGGTGCCTGCCCGTGGTCACAATATCGGTATCGTGACAGTCAAGCTTAGGGTTGGTGACTATGCTGCGGCCAAAGACCCCCGATAGGTCCACCTGCACGGCATGGAACAGACCTCGAACCCTCCTGGTCATTGGAGTCGCGCTGGCTGTTACAGTTTATTCCTTTGTTATTCTTGTTGTGGCAACGTCAAAAGGACCAATAAAAACCGCAGCTACGTTGCATACCGACGGTTTGGTGCTCGCCCACGATAGTGCACTACCGCTCATCGGTACCTTGTGTGACGATGTTCAGTATCGTGATACACCGGAGTGCAAATCGTATCGAGAGTTTGTTGATACAGAAGCCGACAAGCCGGATGCTCCATCGGAAGACTCTGCGGGCTCAACATTGGTTGAAGTCTCCAAGGTGACGGAAGAGCCGCAGTTATTGCCGTCCCATGAAGCACCATCCACGCAGGTTGGCGTCGACGACGTTAACTTTTTCCGACAACTCGTCGCCAAGCAAGCCCCACAACTTCAGACTGCCACTTTGCTTGCAAATGAACTCGAAGTGCACTTTACCGGCGAAATAGCACTTGTTGCCGTTCGCAAAGGCGCTTTTGGTGGTCTCCCTCCTCAGGTGTCTGGACCACAAAGAGGGATCACACTCGAACAAGCGGGTGGCGTCAGCGAGCATCTGCACTTAGCGAAATTGTTTGATTTCTACACTTTGCGACCCGACATTGCAGGCTTGTATCAGATTCATTCTCAGAAAGCGGCGCATCCACCATCGCAAGCAAACCAATTGGATTCGTCAGCTCCCCTTGAAGCTGCAGGGCCAACCGTGTTTCTGAAGTTTTTGTATCGCGAGCAAACAAGTGACGAGACTGTCAAGGCAATCAACAAGTTGCGGCGCCGGATCTGGGAAAATCAGAATCCTCCTGATTGCAACAAAGCCCGCATTTCCTACTACCAACTGAAGGTTGGGATGAATTATGGTGTGGGAGTCAATACTGAGTATATGGTTGCTGCGTTTGCACGAGCAATGGAACAAAATCGTACTTTCGTTCTTCCAACGAAGAAAGGGCCTTCGAACATGGCGTTCTATTGGGCTCAAGACTTTTGCAGACAACAGTCCTGGTTGTGCTACTTCCACTCCATCTCAAAATGTGACGAGACACATCTTGGCGTGAGCAACTACATGAGGTTGCCTGACGACTCCTCCGACGCAGGAAAAATGGCTAATACACGCGTTATTAAAAGCATTGCCTGCCCTCGCAAGGACGGCGTTGTGGCCGCCAAGTCCATGGCCGCCTTAGCGAAAGAGTTTACGCCGTACTATGAGCAAGACATGGCAGCGTCCCCAAAGCTTCGTGGAAAAGCTAAATACGCCACGCATAGCGCTTGCGGGGACGAATTACGTGCTGTTGGCCATTGCATTGGAAGCACGATGTGGGTCGCCTCTTACTTGACGGAGCTTGTTTTCAGACCGCGGCCGTGGCTTCTCGCCCTCTTCGAAAAGGAGAGACAAATATTTGCACAGGGTTGGACACATCCGATGGGTGTAATGCATATTAGGAAGACAGATAAGTTAGTGGGAAAATTGAAAGAAGCGCGGGATCCCATGGCAACCTATGACCTGGACAACTACTTCAGAGCGTCTGACGATCTTGCTGCAGCTCAGCAATCATTCTCCCAAACACATTTGGATGACTTCAACAGGTTCACTTCGCCCGGTCGCACACAGCCGTCGTTGCCTCAAGCATATGTCGCCACGGACACGAATACCGTTATTGAAGCTATGCAGAGTACGTGGGGTAAACCACCACATGCACCGCTGCTCTATTTTGCCAATCAGACGAGGTACGAGCTTGGGACAATCTTGCAACTGCGCACAAAAATGGGCTCAGTTAACCAAAACGAGGAAGCATACAACGCCATTAAAGATATTTGGCTACTGTCAGAGGTTTGTGACTTTTGCATCGGTGCTGGCTTCGTCGCAGGCCAATGAAGTTTTAGCTTGCGACTTTTTCGCTGTGTAGGGACACTGGTTTATTGGCACGCGATCGTCTTTCTTCGGAAGAACTGCTTTCTTACTGATGTTCGCTGGTGGTCGCATGCAAGACTACCGATTGATTGATAATGACCCATGGGGCCGCTTCCCTGCTGGGCGCAGCATATGCTTTTAACATTCCACCGATTTTTTCCCATTGTGTTCATAAATTGTTTAGATAACGAAAGGTTTCTTGCAGTAGAAACGACCCCTTCCCCTCTCGCAGTTACCCACGCTTGATGGAGCTGTACAACTTCGATGTTCTAGAACGCCGATGAGAGAGCTCCAGCCGTTGATCGTTTTGCTTCATGATGTTGTGGAATTTTTTTAGCGTTGGTAAGGCATCGGGAAGCTCCCAACCTTGATACAATTGTGGGTAGCGTTCAGCAAACGCTTGATCGAGGTCATCTTTTACCGGCTCGTACAGACGAGGTTCGTACTTCACTTCAAAAGCAACACCGACACTGGTGTTGAGATTGTAAGTCGCATGACCCCACCAGTTAGGTGCGAGTACGAAGTCGCCAGGTTCTTGTATGCAGAACATCTGGTTATCACCACGCTCTTCAAGGTTCGAGAAGTACTCTTGAGCCTAATTAGAGAAAATGCGTTAGAACGTTGTGTCAGGACATTACGCAACAACGACCGGCTTACTGGTAAAACACTATATCTGGCATCTTGGGGGAACGTGACAGCCCACAGCTTACGACCGAAGGCCAAAAAGTTTAGAGCCATCTGATGATAGTGCGCTGGGGCTCCCGACCCTGGCGCACCGATGTATATCTGAGCATTTAGTTCGAGAGGCCAACTCTCGGAATCAAAGTCGTTGGCTCTTTGAACTGTAGTGTTGGGCAGCTGTCGCATCCAATCGAATGGTGCCTGCATTCCTTCGAGAATTTCCGGATGCTGTCGATAAAACTGCGTCGAGAATAGATACCGAACAGCACTTGAACTGGGGCCACCAAAAGCCGTGGAAGGGGTGTTGTGAATGCCGTCGAGGTACTCATTCAGCGACGTTTTGACGTCACTGACTTTGCGGTACGGGGACGAATGTTGGCGCCGATGAGGAATTGTTGCTGTGGACACCTGAAAATGGCCGAGTCGTCTGCGGATAGATGCCAAGGTCAAGTGGGAGCGATCAATGCCTAGACTTGCGGCTGCCTTTCGAAAGACTGCAGGCCGGCCAAGGTCAATGATTTTTGCAAGCGTTTCACCTGTTGGAAGTCCTTCATAGACGTCGAATGCACATGGTGTGTTCTGTAAGTCTTGAATTGCCTGAGAAACTTGGCCAGTGTACCATCCGCCGTCCCAGCTCGTTGAATACGAGCGGGCAATTCGGTCGTTCGCTTGGGTGAACGAGAAGTTTTCGCGAGTTTGGGTCCAGAGCTTTGTTTGCGCCTCAAATGAGTTACTCGGAACCAAAATATTCCCGTCGGTTGAAACTTCTATGACATCATTTGCGACCGGATAACAATCGTTCAGCTCAACACAAATCTTCTGTTCCATCTCGAAAAACGTGGAGGACACACGATCCGCGTTAACGCCTGAATGCAAACTCCATGCAAGGTGTGCGGGCGTTCGACCGTAGAATAAATCAGTGTCCCGGAGCCCCGTTAAAATGGCGCGAAGTTTTACGAGGTTCCTGTCGTGCAGGTGAGGGTGCTTCAATCCATCCACGAGTGCGTCGACGACAGCGGCGACAAATTCGCGGGCAACAACGCCCCAGTTGTTCATTGCTAAAATGTGCAAAAAGTTTTGGCCGCCTTTTGGCGTACTCACGGATAGATCTGCACTAATATCAAAGTTGGGGTTGCGGCGAACTAGATCAAAGTAGCACATGGCAAACCTACAGTCGCAGCAGCACGTTGTTGGACGGGAGTAGTGGCACACAATGAACAAAACCAGCTGTGTGTGCTTACTCTTCATTGACGTGATGATTCCAACTTTGAGTCACGTAACCGGGGAAAGTCTCCCGCTCCCACTCACGAGCCAGCGACACAAATGACGGAGACGCCAGCACAAGACTTTTGTACTCTGTTTCATAAATATCTCCTAGCCAAACGGCACCTGAGAACCCGGGGTGCTCGCTCAACTCCTGAAAAGCTGTTTTTATGTCAGAATCGCGAAAGTTCCTGTGGTCTCCAACCTGCAACAGTCTCTTGGAGACAGTATGGCCCAGTGGCTGCGCAAACAAGTGCAAGTACGAATACCCAGATCCGTTGATGGCACGCAAAGGATGAAGATTTGGGTTTGTTGCGAGAATGGCCTGCACTAAAATAAGGTCCGCGGGGAACATTTTTGTGACGTCGGCCAAAAGTGGTAGCTCGTGAGCCTGGTACGGAGTGGTGGAATCAGCGCTAACACCCTCCCTGAGCAGAATCAGCATCAAAGTGCGAAAGTCGTTGTTGCAATCCTTTTCGTAGTGAGTGTAAAGGTACCGTAGTATTGGAACAGTGATGTTCAATTGTCGTTCCGGCTTTCCTGATGGTCGATGAAATATTGGTTGTTCCAAAATCCAGTCTTTCTTGCGAATGTTCACTCGTCTATCGAGGAGCATGCTGATTGCCTCCACAAGATTGTCAGGTGACACCCATGACCGAAATCCTTTGGAAAACCAGACGTGGAGTACGTCCCGATCCGTTTCTTCGCCAAGAAAACTGTGTCCTTTCTTCGGGTACGGGTTCCTTTGCTGTGTTGGTGACAGTAGTTGCCGGAAGGCCAAGCTATCGCGACGCCGCAGCTGAGCTGAAGGTGCAGGTGGCCGTTCCTGAAATTCAGAGGCGTCTAAGTGCCCATCTCCGTTTTTGTCCCGTCTCACAAACAGTTTGTTGGAAAGTGTGGCACTGGCAATGTAAAACAAATTGCTTTCATACTCTTCCCTTGAAATGCGACCGTCGCTGTTCTCATCCACGGACTCAAAATCATAGTGGAACAGTGATGCCGCAACTGGTGGGCGTGGGTGCGACGTAGCTTCAATCGGTGCAGCGGTTGGTTTTGTATCGATCGCCCACACTGCACCACTACAAAGAATCACTGACACAAAAAACGTGAACATCATGTTGCACAGTGTGTTGCACCAACGCCGTCCGAAGCTCCAGGTGCTATGTGGCCTCGTGCCGCCATGTATGTATGCCCCCCCATCGCCGCCCACAACTGACATATCAACTGTAAAATCAGCCGAAAAGCACATCCTTGAAACAAAATCTGCACATGAAGTGTCTGCGTTGGTCCTGCCAACTTGATCACGTCGTTATTCGAAGACAGGGCGACAGCTAGTTTCACATCGGTCAGCTGCATACACACCATCACCAGTCACTATCTATCAGCAAAGCAGGCAAAGCAACAAACCGACGAACGCACCAACCAACCAACCAACCAACCAACGGACAATCAAACCAAACCAGTCAAGACAGCCCACCAACAAACGCGGAATGACATGATCGACGGCATTGACAGCAACGACAGCGATGATGACGACGACGCGGACAAGTCGACGCGGCGTTGCGTGGCGTGGCGTTGTGTGGCGTTGTGTGGCGTTGCCTTTGCGTGCACTTTCATGTTGCTTGACACTGAAGGCGTATTTGTCTGTGGGACTTGGTTGAGTACGTCACAACCGTGAGCACATACATCACTGACACAAAGCGCGCGCAAACGCCGCTGGCGTGGGTTGGAAATAGCGACGGTGGTGGTGGGTGTGGTGGGTGTAGTGACGTGGTGAGGAGAAAATCTGCCCCGCGTGAACAGGGAGGGACTGGATAGAAGGGTGGGTGTTCTTTGACAGCATGCAGTCGGGATGTCCGTGTCGCAGTGCACGCAGGATAGCTTGTTGCCCAGCAATGTTGTGCCGATAGCATCGCATGTTTTAGAGCATATCGTGCAAAAATCGGAGATATTTTTGGATCCTTCGATTAATCTCAGGAGTCGTGCGGTCGTTTCACGTGCGAGTGGTGCCGCGCACCAACGATGTCACAGGCCGGGGTCACTGATAACAAAGAGAACGCACGCGACGGACAGGCACCAAATGTCGTGCTGAAGCAAAAAGAAATCTTCGAGGCGATTTCCCGCCTCAAGCAACAGGTTCTCGATGTCAGTGCAACCACTGAGGAAGCCAAAGTGAGAACAACTGCGTTAGAGCAACAACAGGCGTCTCAAGAACACAGATTCAATGAAAGCGCATCGGGAGCTGCAACAACCCTTCAAGAAACCGACCACAAAATGACAGAGGCCTCGAAACACCTAGAAGACCAAACAGCATCAATTTCATCGCAAACTCAAGCACTAGATTCAGCACTGCAGGTGTTGGAACAAAACAAGCATGGACAAGTGGCGTCCCCATCCACGACGGACTCAAAGGTTCTTTCCATGGTTCCAGAATTATCCACTTCTTCAGATGTTGTTTCGGATCCGCACAAACCCAACTCAATCTGGGCGAAAATAGTTCATGAATTGCGACGCGGACTGTTCATCGTGCGCGATGCCTACCTGCACCATCCAACATATGGCAGCATCATTGCAATCGTTGTCATTGTGTTTTGGATTCGGTACACGCGACGACGGTGATGACTGCGTGGAAAGGCCCAGCCCACGCGCAAAGACTTGGACACAAAAAACAAATTCCACGATGGTCACTAATATTATATATAAAACACAACAGCTATTTCGGCGCTCAGCTCCGTCTTGTGGCAACAAACTTTCGGGACCGTGCCACTGACTTTTGTCGAGCCACTGCCTCGTATCGGTTGCGCTTATCTCGTTCGTCCAACGCGGCTTTCTGTCGCTCTCTTGTTGCTCGGAACTTTTGTTGTTTCTCGCGCTTGTCAAGGAACCTGCAACAATAGAAAAGTGTTCTCATGAGTGATTACGCAGTCCAGCATCATCCTGCAGTTGAGCAGCGCAAACGTACGCTT
>ENA-OWNT01005802-OWNT01005802.1-seawater-metagenome-genome-assembly--contig:-NODE-5802-length-10009-cov-3.502517_pt1 | contig 10009 bp, 5 predicted proteins | sample MGYA00238136_ERZ651165 | MGnify/ENA primary metagenome ERZ651165 (study PRJEB26861, sample SAMN08777766) | seawater metagenome | isolation source: coastal seawater | place: USA: Florida | collected...
GCCGACGGCACGGCCTTCTCGCTGTCGGCCTACGACCACCCGATCCTGCCTCTGCTGGTCGATGCACGTTCCGCGCGTCGGGCCATGCCGGACGTCCCCGAGGTGGACTTCGTGTGGCCGCAGGATGCGCTGGCGCAGCTGGAGCGAGCGCGCGCACGGAGCGTGGAGCTGCTCGGGCGCGCCCCCCCGGGGCTGTGGCCGTCCGAGGGCTCGGTGTCCCCCGAGGTCGTCGAGCTGGCGGCTCGAGCGGGGTTCCGGTGGCTCTGCTCCGACCACGGCGTGCTGGAGCGCAGCGAGCGCCTCGGAGGCCGCACGCCCGGAGGCTGGGACCTCGGCCACGGGATGCGTGGGTTCTTCCGCGACACCGACCTCTCCGATCGGATCGGGTTCCGCTATGCCGGGGTCCCCGCCGCCGAGGCTGCCGAGGACTTCCTGGCGGCTGCCGTGCGCGCCGCAGGTGACGGCCTCGCCGTGGTCGCCCTCGACGGGGAGAACCCCTGGGAGACGTTCGCGGATGCCGGGGGCGCGTTTCGGGAGCAGCTACGAGCGGTGCTCGACGACGGGCCCCTCACGCCGGTCCGCCTCGACGACGAGTGCCGGCGGCCCCCCGTCGGCACCGTGCAGCACCTGCACACCGGCTCCTGGATCGGGGCCGACTTCGCCATCTGGATCGGGCACGAGGAAGACCGCCGTGGGTGGCGACAGCTGGCCGCCTTGCGGGAGGCCGCCGCCGGCAGCCCCCACGAAGCTGCGGCGCTGCACCACATCCACGCGGCGGAGGGGTCCGACTGGTTCTGGTGGTACGGGGAGGACTTCCACACCCCCTTCGCGTCCACCTTCGACGGCCTCTTCCGCGCCCACCTCCGTGCCGGCTGGCGCGCCCTCGGCCTGGAGCCGCCGGAGCGCCTGGACCGCACGCTGCTCGACCCGTCGCCGGTGCAGGTCCGACCGCCAGCTCGCTGGCTCTCGGCCCCCATCGGCGTGCACTGGCCGGACAGGGTCGGCGTGGGGCGTATCGGCATCCCCCAGGGGGCGATGGCCCGGGGGCGGCCCCCCGAGCTGCTCTTTGGCTTCGCGCCCCGTGACGACTCCCTGACCCTGCACCTTCGGCTCGAGGGCCGGGGGCATCGGCTCGTGGTCGACGAGGTCGATCATGGCCTCGCCCTGCCGGAGCTCGCCGTGGCCCTGTCCCTCGACGACCCAGGAATCCGCGAGGTTCGGGTGATGGTGGTGGGGCCGGAGGGCCCCGCCTGGCCCGAGCCGGTGGCGTTGGCCGTGCCGTCGCCGCACGACCTGTGGATGACCTCGTGACCAGTGGGCGCACGGCGAGTGGTAAAACACCGCCATGAACGCCCCGCCCCTGGCGCTGATCCTCCACCTCGACACCCCCCTCATGCTGCCTGACGAGGGCCGCGCCGACTGGTGGGAGCGCACCGGGGCTCGCTTGCTCCGCGCCACCGCTCGCAGCGGCGTTCGCATGGGCCTCGCCCTCGGGGGGCCGGTCTACGACTGGCTGGCCACGCGGCCTCCCGCCCTCGGAGCGCTCCGTGAAGTGGTGGGGGAGGGGCTGGTAGAGCTCGTCGCCTGCCCATTCTACGGCCCGGTGCTGGGCTCGATTCCCGCGACCGACGGCACCGATCAGATCCTCGCCCACATCACCACGGCGCGCCGGCTCCTCGATGCTCGGCCACGGGGCTGCTGGCTCCCGCGCCGCACGTGGGACCCAGAGGTCCCCCGTCTCATGCACCGGGCAGATGTACAGTGGACGGTCGTGGAAGACGTCGCCATCGCGGCGCATCACGTGCACGAAGGCATCGACCCCTGGGGCGCGTGGCGCACCGAGCGGGGCGGCCATGCGCTCACCCTGCTGTCGAACGACGTGGGGGCCGAGGCGCTGCGGGGCGTGGCCTCCACCAACGACCTCGCCAACTACCTGCGGGGCCGGGGCTCCCAGGGGGCCGAGTCCCTGGTGTTCGCCTGGAATGTTCTCCGTGCCGGAGAAGACCCAGACAAGGAAGTCGGCTGGCTCGTCGAGGTCATCGATGCGCTCCGCAGCGCCGACGTCCGACTCCCGAGCGACCTCGCCGCCGACCTCCGCGGTCGCGTCTACCTGCCGTCCTGGGCTCCTCCAGAGGTGGGCACGCCGTGGGAGCGGCAGCTGCTGGTGGCGCCCCAGGCCGACCGTCTCCACAAGCGCATGCTGCGCGTGTCCCGGCTGCTCACCCGGCTGGGCAAGCGGATCCGCCGCAACGACCCGGATGCCCCAGACCCCGACCGCATCCTGCAGGCGCGGCGCTACCTCCACCGCGCTCAGTCTGCCGCCCACTACGAACCCCGCGGCATCGGCGACGACGCCCTGCGCGCCCGGGCCTGGCACGACCTCCTCCGTGCAGAGTCGGTGGCCGAGCAGTCCGCTCATCTCGACCGCCGCCTGGTGAGCGAGCGGGTCGACCTACGCACGGCGGGGCATCATCAGGTGTTGCTGCGCACGCCATCCATGGCCGCGGTCGTCGACCCGGTGGTGGGCGGGGGGCTCACCGAGCTCGGCTTCTTGCCCTCGGCGTTGAACGTCGTCGACTGTCCCGACCACGAAGGCCACGAGCGGGCCTCCTTCCTCGACGCCGTGCGGGGCGAGGCCGACGCCCTGCCCGAAGACCCGACGCTGTCGCTGCCCCGCTACGAGGTCGTGGCCGTGGAGCGGGCCAAGGACGCCGCTGTCCGCACCCAGCTCTCCCGTCGCGCCTTCGTGAACGGTGTGGCCGTCGACGTGCACAAGGCCTTCGGGGTGCGGGTCGACCCCCGTCTCGACGTCGTGATGGAGGTCCACGCCGCTGGCCCGGTCGGGGTGGATGCCGTGCTCGAGCTCACCATCCCCCTGGTGCTGGGAGGCTCGCCCGACGACCTCGAGGTGGTGACCTCCCACGAGCACCTCCTCCTCGGTGAGCTCGACGAAGACACGGAGCTCGACGACCTCGCGCTCTGTGGGGCGCCCGTGGAGGCGCGTCTGTCGTTCCGCCCCGCCGCCCGCCTGGAGGTCGTGGACGCCCCCCGTGGGGCTCAGGTCGTGGCCCGCTGGCCGGTCAGTGTGGCGCCGGAGCAGCCTGCGCGGGTCCGCATGAAGCTCGAGCTGGGCGTCGAGGGGACCATGGCCACCCGCGTGGCAGCGCCGCCCCCCGAGGCACCGCCGGCCGAAGAGAAGATCCGGTTCGAGTCCACCGAGGTCATCGAGCGCCCGATGTATGGCACCCCCACGCCGGTGCGGGAGCGCCAAGCCGGGCCCCCCACGAGCCGCCCGGCGCCCGAGGATGCTCCGCCGGTGCCGTCACGTCCGGCGTCGAACCCGCCGTCAAGCGCGCCCTCGAGCGCGCCGTCAGCCCAGGCGGCCCCGCAGCGCCCGAGCGGCGATGGTCTGCCCGGGCTGGTGGTCGCCGCCCATCCCCCGGCCCCTCCGCAGGGAGTGCTGCTGGTCGCCCACGACGACGACGTCGCACCGACCGAGCTGGGTCCGCCGTCGTTCGACGACGAAGAGGACGGTCCGCCCACCGAAGTCGGCCCCGCGGGTGCCGCCTCGTTCTTCGACGACGACGGGCCGCCCACCCTCATCGCGCCTTCCAACGAAGGGGGCCCCCCGGCCACGCCCACGTTGGAGCCCGAGCCGGAGCCAGCACCCGAGCCGGAGCCAGCACCCGAGCCGGAGCCAGCACCCGAGCCGGAGCCGGAGCCGGAGCCGGAGCCGGAGCCTCGAGCCGAGCCCGAGCCCGAAGACGAGGAGGAGCCCGAGGCCTTCCCCGCGACGGAGATCTTCGTGCGCCCCACGGGGACGCCCGACATCGCCCCTCCGGCCCTGCTGGACGACGCGTCGGATCATGCCCTCGACGACGCCATCGCCCGGGCCGACGACGAGCCCTCCGAGCCCCGAGCGGCCGGCACCATCACCCCCATGTCGGTGCTGGACGCGGGGGAGAAGGTGGGCGACACCATGGTGCTGCAGCGCAACGCCTCGGTCGATCCTCCGGCGGCCCCGGCCCACGCCCACCTCACGCCGAAGGCGCCCACCCGCACCCGCTCCCTCGTGCGACCGCGGGGCAAGCGGTTTCACATTCCGCGGCCCTCGCTATACACGCCCCCACGTCATGACGACCCCACCCCGCCCGAGCGGGACGACGCTACCGGGGTCGCCAGCGGCGGGGAGGAGGAGTGAGCGTAGGTGCGTTCTGTCTGGTGCTCCATGGCCACCTGCCTTGGGTCCTGCACCACGGTCGATGGCCTCACGGCGAAGACTGGCTCTTCGAGGCGGCCAGCGAGACCTGGCTGCCCATGCTCGAGGTCGCACGGCTCGCCCGCGACGAGGGCATCCGGGTCGCGTGGACCCTCGGCCTGACCCCCGTGCTGCTCGAGCAGCTGGCCTCCCACCGCTTCCGCTCGGGCTTCTACGACTACCTGCACGAGCTGCGGGAGCGCGCCATCACCGACGAGACGGACTTCCGGGTTCGGGGGGAGGAACACCTGGCGTGGCTGGCGGTGAAGCACCAGGAGCGCTTCGACCGCCAGATGGTGCTGTGGGAAGAGCTCGGCGGCGACATCGTCGGCCCGTTCTCCGAGCTGGCGGCGTCCGGCCACCTGGAGCTGCTGTCCAGCAACGCCACCCACGGCTACCACCCGCTGATCCTGCACGATGCGTGCGCGCGGGCGCAGGTGCGGGCTGGGCTCGCCACCTCCGAGCGTCACCTGGGGCATCGGCCCAAGGGGGTGTGGTTGCCGGAGTGCGCCTACCGTCCCGAGGGCTGGTGGCATCCGGTGGCACTGCATGGCGACGCCCGCGACCGCTCCGGCACCGGTCAGCTGTTCGCCGACGAGGGGGTCGAGTTCTTCTTCGTCGACACCCACCTCGTGCGGGGCGCCCGGCCGCGGTGCACGGTCGACGGCGCCGTCCAGACCCCGGTGCCCGAGTCCCAAGCCGGCTGGGACACTCACCGCGCCTGGCGGAGCGAGCTCGAGCCCCACAAGGTGGTGGAGCGGGGCCAGGTGCTGCCCCTCTCCGTGCTCGCCCGGTGCCCCGATGTGTCCGAGCAGGTGTGGAGCGGCGAGATCGGCTACCCCGGCGACGGCCGCTACCTCGAGTTCCACAAGCGCCATGGCCACCGCGGGCTTCGCTACTGGAAGGTCACGGGCAACAACGTCGCCCTCGGCGACAAGGACCCCTACCACCCCGACGACATCCCCTCGGCACTGCACAGCCAGGCACGGCACTTCGTCGACGTGGTGCGGCAGCGCCTGCGCGACCACCACGCCTACACGGGGCGGTGGGGGGTGGTCTGTGCGCCCTTCGACGCCGAGCTGTTCGGCCACTGGTGGCACGAAGGTCCCGGCTTCCTGCTCGAGGTGATCCGAGCCATGGCGGCCGACCCCGAGGTCGAGGCCCTCACGGTGTCCGAGGCCCTGTCCCGGGCCCCGGCCGACAAGGCGGTGGAGCTGCCCGAAGGCACCTGGGGCGCCGGCGGCGACCATCGCGTGTGGGACAACGACGAGCTCCGGTTCTACTGGGAGATGGCCTACCGAGCCGAAGACCGCTTCCTCGACCTGTGGCATCGCGCCGACTGGGAGCGCAGCACCCACATCGGCGAGCTCCTGGCCGAGGCGGGGCGCCAGCTCCTGCTGCTCCAGGCCAGCGACTGGGCCTTCGTGATCAGCACCGGTGGGGCCGTGGACTACGGCATTCGCCGGGTCGCGGCCCATGCTTCCTGCGTCGACGACCTGCTCAACGGGGTGGAAGACCTGGTGCAGGGGAGGGACGTAGACCCCGTCGTCTACAACACCCTGGAGCGATGCCGCATGGTCGACCCGGTCTTCCCGGACCTTCAGCTCAGCTGGTGGTCGTGACCGGGCGAGCGCTTCGGGAAGACCCCCTCACAGGCCGGTGGGTGGCCCTCAGCGACGACCACGTGCGGGTCGAGCCGTGGGTTCCGCCCGTGCCGGTCGACCGTTCGGCCTGCCCTTTCTGCGCGGGCGTGCCCGGCCCGGTCATCGGTCGGGTGGGGGAGGCCTGGGCAGTGCCCCATCGAGCCCCGGCGCTGCGGGTGGAGGAGGGGACCGAGGGGCTGCGCGATGGGCCCGGCTGGGTACGGCCTGGTCTCGGCGCCCACGAGGTGCTGATCGAGTCCGCCCACCACGAGCCGCTGGGAGAGCAGCCCGTGGCGCGGTCCGTCCATGCGCTCCTGCTGGCGAGGCTACGCCACCAGGATCTCCGCCGCGACGATCGGCTTCGGTGGGCCGGGTGGCGGCGGGTCGAAGGTGGTCACCAGCGGCATCCCCACGCCGAGGTCGTGGCGCTCCCCATGCTTCCCCGCGACGTCGAGGCGGAGCGTCTGTGGCTCGGGGCCCATCCTCATCGCCTCCAGGACGTGGTGGACCACGAGCGGCATCGAGGGGCCAGGGTGGTGTTCGACGACGGCGAGGTCTTGGCCTGGTGCGCCCAGGCGCCCGCGGTGCCCTTCGCCGTTCGGGTGGCCGTCGACCGCGCCGGTCCGACCTGGCTGCACGCCCCTGACGACACCCTGGGTCGTGTGGCCCGGGTGGTGCGGCGGGTGGGGCTGGCCCTCGACGCCGCCCTCGGGCCCCACCAACGCGAGGTGGCGCTGCATCAGGGGCCGCTGCACGAGCCCCGGGCGCCGGGATGGTGGGTGGAGATCCGACCATCCACGGCGGTGCGCCCGAGCTTCCTCGGCGGCGTCGTTCCTGCCCATCCGGGCTGGCCGGAAGCTGCCGCCGCTCGGCTGCGCGCGGTGTGCCATGATGCGGGCGAGGAGGAAGGGGCTCAGCGGTGAGGTGTCCGTACCATCCGCACCAGCCGGCGCGGATCTCGACCCCAGAGGCGACGAGTGGCGCCGACGAGGGGTGGATCGGGTGGCTGGAGGGGTGCTGCTCGCTTCCGGCGTGGCGGTGCCCGCACGGCGATCTGCATCCCGCAGACGCCGCGTTCTGCACCTTTCATGGGTGCCCGCGCCCCCCGTTGTCCCGGGTGGCCCACGAGGTCGCTTGGGGCCCCCGAGGCATGCGCGACGCCACCCCGCCGTCCTTGCTCGAGCGGACCCTCGAGGTGCCGCCCCAGACCGACGGCCGGTCCACGCCAGCCCTGGCCGGCAATGTGCTGGTCTACCTGGCGCGCGATGGCCGGGTGGTCGCCATCGATCTCGGCGGGAATCGCCACATCGTCCTCGTCCACGATGTCGACGTCGCGGCCATGCGTCTCGTGGGGGGCGAGGTCGTGGCGGCGCTGCAGAGCCGGGGCTCGGTGCGCTACCTCGCCTGGTCGGTGGCGGACCTCCGCGACGCGCTGGTCCTCGGGGTCGACGACATCGCGGCCACGGCCAGCACGGCGACGACGGTGCATCTGCTCGGCTTGCCCCTCGAGCGCACGCGGCTCCATCAAGGGGCAGGGATGCTACGGCTCGTCGTGGAGCACGACCCCGTCCCCGACGAGATGGCCGAGCTCTATGAGGCAGTCACGGGCTGCCCGCCGGGTCCGTGGCTCGTCCGGCGTACACCGAACCCAGCGGGGCCGAGGGTTCCCCACGCGGATCTGCGCCCCCAGACCCTGCACCAGGTGCCCATTCCCGTGCCGGGGGGTGTGTTCCTCATCGGCCAGGTCCGCTGGTTCGGCCGCAACATCGATGGCGCCTTGCTGATCCCCACCGTCACCGCACCAGGGGGGGGCCGTGCTGGTTGAGTCCTTCCTCCTCGTGGCGTCGGCCTGGGCGGCACCGACCACGGTGGTGACCTTCGACAACGGCGAGTTCAACGCACCCTTGTACAGCCCGCGCTGGAACGGGCGCTGGCGCAAGCCGAGCCTTGCACAGGAGCTGGCCACCTCCGTCGCCCGGGTGACCGGGGCCAACCCTCGGGTGTTCACCTACATGCCGCCCGGGCGGACCGAGGGGCGACCCGGCGAGCTGCATCCGGTGCCCGCAGTGCGTCCCGGCTGCGATGGGCCTGCAGCCACCCCCGACGACCGGTGCTGGTGCTCGCCGGCCGACAACTGCTGGGGTGCCCTCCAGGCCAACTACCACCCCTCGGGCAGCACCAGCCTGGTGCGAACCGCCGCGGCCGTGCGGGCCGCGCTCCGGGCCGAGGGGGCGGACGGCCCGCGCTTCGAGGTCCACTTCACCGACTTCTTCGAAGAAGACCCAGGCTCCGCCGAAGACCCCGCCGATTCCGACCGCTGTGTCACCGCCGACGGCGTGCGACGGGCGGTGGCAGGGCTGGTGGCCATGGCCGATGGCGAGTCCCTCGACCACCTGGCCTTCGGGCTGCTCAAGGTGTCGGTCGACCCGCCCCCCCCCGGGGGAGGGTGGGGCTTCACCTACTCGCTGGTATCCGCGGGCGATGGCTGCTGGTCGGGCGAGAAGGGCCGGCCATGGACCCACCGGTCCGCTCCCCTCGAGCTCGTGATGGGCATCGTCGTGGCCGGTGTCGACACCGGAGAAGCCCCGGAGCAAGGCGCTCAGTTCATCGATGGCCTCGAGCAGCAGCTCCGCGGCGACGGGGAGCAGCTCGGCCTGGTGCGGCTGGTGGAGCCCCGGCCGCCCCGGGTCATCGAGGAGGCCGTCACCGCCCTCGACGCCGAGCCCTGGCGCCTGCCGGCTCTCCGGGACGCGCCGCGGGTGCCCTGCGGCACCGTGCACGCCCAGGGGGAGCTCCGCACGGCCCACGGCATCCTCCAGCTCCACGACGTGCAGGGCCGCTGCGATGGTCAGGTCGGGGTGAGCTTCGGCCCCGGCGAGCTGCGTCGCCACTTCCTCCACACCGCGGGCCTTCATCCGGGGGTGACCTTCCTGCCGCTGCAAGGGCGGGTCGAGGTGAGGTCACGGCCCGAGGCGGTCAGCGAAGCCCTCGCGAGCCTGGCGGAGCTCAACGAGGCCGAGCGTTCCTTGCCCCTGTTCCAGGCGGCCAGCGATGCGCTCGACCCCACGGTGAGCCCCGCCGGCGTGGTCCAGCCTTGGGGCACGGTGGTCGAGGTGCGGCAGCTGGTCGTCACCGAGCTGGATCACCGCCCGTGGCTCATCGCGACCCTCCTCTCCACCCTCATGGGGCTCATCGGCGGCTGGTCCACGGCCACGGGGCTGCGTCAGGTCCACGCCGCGCGAGCGATGCGCGCTGGCTACGAAGAGGCTGGTCGGAACGACCCCCTCGAGCAGCGTCCGCTGTCCTCGGTGATCGCCGAGGCGCAGCAGAAGGTCGACCAGGGTTGGGTGGTCCGGGCGCTCACCGGTAGCATCGTGGGCATCGCGCTCATCGTGACCTGTTTCTGGGCGGTGCTCACGCTGTACAAGGTGGCCCTTGGCTGAGATCGGAATCGTGCTGGTAGGACCGAAGGCCTGTGCGCTCGCGCCGCGCATCGGGGCCGACATCCCTACGATCCACGTCCGCCCGGACGCCATCGTCCCCATGCCCGAGGACCTCCCCTCGATGGTCCGCTACGCAGCCGACGCCACCTTCCACGGGGCTGACGCCGACCGCTGGCAGGTGCTCGCCCCCGAGGAGCTCGAGGAGCGAACCTCGGTGCTGTGGGCCTGCGCGCAGGTACAGGCATCGGGCCTGCTCCAGGCCACCAGCAGCTGGGACAAGGTCCTCATCGTCGGCTGGCTCGACGAGCCGGCGCTGCCGCCGGCGGTGCGCGGGGTGGTGGAGAGGGAGCGCCCGACCACGGTGCTGCTGGGGGGCAACGAGCCCGACCTCGAACCGCGTCTCGCCCAGGCCAACCGGGTGGTCCTCGCCGAGCTCGTGCGGCGCGACCAGCTCACCACGGTGATCTGCAACCCGGTGCCGGAAGAGGTGCTCGATGTAGCCCTCGACGCCGCCCGGGCGCCCGATCCCATCCGTGTGGCGCGGTCCCGGCCGGTCGACGTCGGCCCGGCGCTGGAGCTGCCGAGCACGTGGGTCATGCCTGCGCCGCCGGTGCACTTCTTCCGCCTGGTGCACGTCCCCATGGGCCATGCGCAGCGGCTGCCCG
>ENA-OWNT01005803-OWNT01005803.1-seawater-metagenome-genome-assembly--contig:-NODE-5803-length-10008-cov-4.272480_pt1 | contig 10008 bp, 7 predicted proteins | sample MGYA00238136_ERZ651165 | MGnify/ENA primary metagenome ERZ651165 (study PRJEB26861, sample SAMN08777766) | seawater metagenome | isolation source: coastal seawater | place: USA: Florida | collected...
CGAACGACGAACGACGAACGACGAACGACGAACGACGAACGACGAACGACGAACGACGAACGACGAACGACAACACAGCAACACCATCCACCAACAAACATCGCCGACGAAAAACGCAGTCCAAACCAACCCTCGTGGCTGCCGCAGAGAAGCTACCGTTTCACGCGAGCATGCCGTAGGATTTGGGGAGGACATACGGAAGCAATCAGGTTGGTGGCGTGTGGTGTGTGGCAGCGACAATGCCACAATCGTTCACGGCCCAAAGATATGTCAACAATGGCGGTTTGGAGGCAAGATGCGAAACGCAAACGCGTTGCAACGCAATTGGGCGAGGCAATGGCGAAACGACACGTTAATTGTATGTCGCACGGTGACCACATTGACGCTGAATTTGAAACCGGTCGAGCCCAAGACGCGGATAGAGCACGGAAGGTGAGCCATAGGAGGGGTCTCGAAACGCAAGGCACTGAAACGCCATCGGGTGGCTGGATTTCGATTGTTGCGAACGGCAAAACAAGGTTGCGACGAAAAACTGTCGCAACAAACGACTATGTTGCCTTGTTTGTTATTAGAATCGTAGTTGGCGTGCACTTCTTGGTGCATGGACAGCATGGCGTAACTTAGGGCACTTGTGAGCTAACTGTGGGGCGGGGCGATCGACGGTGTGCCTCGCCGAGCGGGGTTAGCAATCGGCGGCCGGCTAGAACATTGTCCACCATGAGTGCACCCCTAGTCACCCTGATCGGGTCTCCACAAACTGTTCAAAGTCTCCTTGGGTACATTGAATCTGAGCCAGGGACTCGACGCCTGAAAGGATTGGACATTTTCCCGAAGGATTCTTTGATTTTCAACGTGTTGCCCCGCCCACCTTCCGCGCCGCAGCAGATGGTTGCGTGTGGCCTGACTCTGGAAAACAAGCTACCACAACGCGTTTATTTTCGGTTTAAGACCAACAAGCCGAAGCGCTACACAATTTCCCCCATGGAAGGCATATTAAGGCCAAAGAGTGTGACAACAGTGTGGGTGTTTGTCGATCCGGTGTATGTCGAGGGGCTTCTTCAGTCGAAAATCACTGGTGTGGTCCGCAAAGATGACGCAATTTTGGTCACCCTCGTCAAACTCGAAGATAAATTCTGCCGGATGTACGATGCGCTGACGAGTCGTGAGGACAAGGCTGAAGTGGTCAGTGCGCTCGGCAAGAATCTTCGGACCACCAAGGTCAATGGCAAGGTTGCCACGTGGCAAAAATGGCTATGTACATACGTTACTTCGTCGCATATGTCGTTCCTGGACAATGGTGGTATCAGTAATCCATCACCTGTTGCTGGAATCAGCATTCCACCTGCCTTGCCTGGATATGCAAGGGTTCCAAGAGTGTCATATGGTGACATGTCTTCCATTGCCAACGATATCCAACAGTGGAAATTGATGAAGGAACAAAGACACTCCTTGAAGAATCCCATCCCACTTCGACAACCATCCTACGGCGAGCGGGTTTCGGACACACGAAGTAAGATCCTGGAAAGTAAAATGGAAAGATTATCTTCACGGGAGGTGAGATCCTCTGGTAATTTGTCGGCTTTGGTTGAGGTTTGTACATCACAACATTTGATCAGCTTTTGCACACCGCGAGCATCTCATGATTCGATTCGTGCGTTTCAGGAGACTGATAGTCGTAGCGAAGGTAGCTACGGTGCTGGGCGTGACTCTACGCGAAGCAGTGATCGCAGGCGACGCCGGCGAGGTAGAAGAGAGCATTCCAACGACAGAGTTCGCCACCTGCGGTCACAAGCCGCCTTGGAGCGGTGCATCAGCAGCGACAGCAGCCCCCCGGAAAGATCGCCTTTGGTCATGCATCGAGATGCTTCGTACCGCACTTCCAGCCGGGAGTACGCAGACGCTGATGACGAGCACAGCGACGAACCTTTGCACAATGATCGTGGCCATGACGATGAGGCGGTCGGTGCCGCGCGCCCTGACGCGACGAAGCGGCAAGCATCGCCGGATGTCATAGGCCGCCCACATCCTTTGTTGATTCGAGCAATCTCCCAGTCGCCGACCAATGGTTCAGCAAACCGCGCTTCGCCGGACAGCAATACGCCCACAACACCACGTGTTGCGAGTCCACGCGTGCGTGTGGCGGCTGCTATGAGCGCGGAACGTCGCCAGCATAGCCCACGTGTGAGCAAACCAGGCTTAGCACTCACATCCTCCAATCTCCAGAAGTCGCCAAGGCCGTCGGAGGAGGGCCGGTTGCCTTTGGATGAATTTCGACGCGGACCAACCGGCGATGAGGTTCTACAGCACCGCCGGAAGCGTCAACATCACAGCAAGTCCCGGCACCGATCCCATTCGTCATTAGTGGATGACGACACAGATGACCTCTCGACAAGGGCGACTGGGAATTGCGATAGCCGCGATAACCGTAGCAGTGTTGGTGCTGACGACAATCAGGAAGGCACAGACGAAGACGAAATGCTTGTGCGACGACCGTCGAAGCCTGATATTACTTCGCGGGCGTCCAATGTGTTTGCACGTCTTAAGTTGGACGAGGAGCGCCTTCGTCGGCCACGCAGCGCTGACACCCGCCGGAACCGTCCACGGAACGTGTTCCTCACTCAATCTCCTGCCAACTCTGATCATGGTGACAAAACGCCGAAGATGTCACCACAGGCCAAACGTGTTCAAAAAACCCTTTCCAAGACGTATTCGGCTGGCTCAGTGCAGAGCTCGTCCTCAGCGGGGACGCCTTTGATGCGTCGGCGGCGGTCTCTGCTCAAAAAGAAAGGCGCTACTCGTGGCGACAAAAAACCGAGACGTCACAGCGACTCTCCCAGCAATTATCGTCACAAGAAAACGCATCACACCTTTGCTGCGGACGGTGCACAGATATCAGACGACGATAGTAACGACTCAGAAGTCGAGCCAGTGGATCTGCCAGGTCCGGACGGCACTGGTGAGTCAGCGTTATCTTCGTCGCTGTTCCCAGAAACTGCGCCTGCGTTGCTGCGAGAGGCGGCGGATAGCGCGAACCACAACGTGGATATGGCGCGTAAATGGTCGAACGTGTCTGCACACCCACACAATGGCGACTTGGACCCGAATTCCCCTGCAACGCCCACCACACCCACGATGTCCGGGCGTCCTCTTAGTCGCCAGCCGTACGTTGGGAGCCCACGGACAATGTTGGTCCCGCGCTCGAAGTTGTATGCTGACCGATTGCATGTGCTGTGTTTGTGAGCAGATCCCGATCTACGGCACGGCCCACTGGGTCAGGGCGGAGAAGTCGAAGTGGCAGTCGAAGACGCCCAGCCACGGCCGGTTCTAGGCGAAATTCAGGTCGGCAGTCCTCCGGGGGCCGCAGGAGGCGTGCCAGATCAGTCGAAGAACTCGTCTTTGATGACGACGTTGCTGCCCCAGCGGCCCAAACCGACGCCGGTGACCCGATCCACTCGCGCGCTCGTTCCACCGATCCGATCCCGCTGTCTTCACGGCACGCTCCAGCAAAGTGCAGGGTTTTGTTCGACTTTTTTGCTCGAGATGAGAGTGAGCTCACGGTACAGGCCGGTGACATTGTGTCGGTACGTTGTGCTGGGCTGTCACCGGCGTTCTCCTGGGCGTGTGTTGCGGCTCACTGCGTACTGGTTGGCTTTGCTCGTAGGCGGTACTGCACAAAGAACCGGGGTGGGCAACTGTTCGAGACTCTCACAACGCGATCGCTCTCGTGCCAGCCGATCATTTGAGTGTGATTGCAGATGCCCCACAATAAGCCACTTCGTGCAGGAATGCTTTGCAATCCGTGTTGGAGCCTCACTCCAGGCGAATGAGTCGCTGCCAATAAAACTCTTTCGACGTGTTTTGGCTCCCAACAAGCTTAATTAAACCAACAAACTTACTTACTGACGGAACGCTGGATCATCGCACGGGCGTCTTGCCCGCGAGCACTGTGAGCAAACAAACAAACAAACGAGCTATGGCACATTGTCTACGAAATAATAATTCCCGGCATCACCATTTACTACGAGTACTGTAACCCGCACGGCAGTTGTTCGTCGCAAAGCAGCACCATCATGTATCCACAACCAGTATTCCACCATTCCCACCCTCACCCCCACCACCAAAACACAGAATACCGAATGTGGATAAGTAAACCGTATGTGATGCTGATGTCATCTTCTCTACAATTAGGACTTCCCGTCCAAAAGCCGAAATAGTCTCAATCAGCCTCGTGTGAAAACGTGGAAGTCCTGGATAGAGATAACTATGTCGTGCACGCGCACCGCACAGCTGACTGACCGCCGCCTGTGGTGTGGTGTGGTGTGGTGTGGTGTGGTGTGGTGTGGTGTGGTGCGGAGTGACGTACGTGAGTGAGTGAGTGTGGGAGTGTGGGTGAGTGACCGACCGACGGCGGCGCTGGCCTGCTGTGTGTGACTGCTTCCTTCCTTCCTTCCTTCCTTCCTTCATTCGTTCATTCATTCGTTCATTCAGCAGCCGGCTGTTGGTCGGTTGGTCGGTTGGTTGTCAATCGATGTTCGATGTGTTCGTTCGTTCGTTCGTTCGTTCGTTCGTTCGTTCGTTTGTTGTGTTGTGGTCGTGTGTGCAATGCTTGATGCTATTGATGTTTGGGTCGTGCGGGGTGCGGGGTGGGGGGTGCGGGGTACGATGGCGTGCGTCTGCAAACACATGGAATGGAGTCGCGTCTGCGGTGACCGTCATTGTTATCCGTAGCACCACCACCAACAACAACAACAACACCGAGGGCACCCTGTGCTCGTTCGAGTTCTTTTACTTGGTGCCCGTTGATCAATTTATACAAACACCGACGCTGGCAAATAGAACTCGGACCTTGTGCGTGCCTTCGGGACACGGTCAATGAGAAGACGGGGTCCGTTGCAGCTGGTTGTCGGATCAACTTTGGCGGCTGGTGGCACAGATCGCACCTCGAAGCGTTCGTTTTGCAGGACACCGCGCTTGAAATATTGGCGACTCATGATGAGCCCGTCTTGAATTTTTCATTGCCTTTCTCGAGTGCAAGTTGTTTTGGCGAGCAATAATATCCGAGCAACGAATCGTGGACCCTGCTGCGCCGCGGGGTCCACGCGACATGTCTATCGAGGCCTCCGCCACAGAGAGTCAGCGTGCAGACTCATCTGCTACCGAAAATTTACCGGCGACCAAGAGTAGTGACGACACTCTGCACAGAGGCTGGCCCCAGTGGCGACGTTCACTCCAAGCCAAATTCGATGGCGTCGTGAACCAGCAGGAGGAGCATGAGCTCATTGTGAGCATTCTTCGTCGCATCCAAGAGGTGCTGTCCACCGGTGATTGGAAGGACAGCCCCAGCTCGCTGGAAGAGGTCACAAATCTTGTAGAGTTTGTTAGCACTTGCAACGTCTCGAACAACTATGTACGTTCACAGATCAGCCAAGTTGTTCGACACGCTGGTCGAGTCGGCATCACTGTCACTACCCAACCAGGAGCCACGTGGTACACATGTCACCAATGCTCCAGGGCTTTCAAAACGTGGTCATTGTGCCTGGAGCACCTCCGCACTGAAGGGCACATGGGCGTTACGGCCGCGACAACGGATCGGGGACAAATCGAACGAATGAAGAACTTATGTGCAGAAGACGAACCGACAATGGTGGACGGTGCCTCACGTGTTAGTGCGCCGGATTCCAAGATCAAGCGACGTGTTGGTTTAGTTCAAGCAGTGGTGCACCCAAGTCTTGAGAAGCTGGCGAAGAATGTGCTGCACTTTGCAATTCATGGCACTGCTCCACAGACCACAGAATATTTAAAAAAGCACGCCTTGATGGAAGCAAGCATCGATGGTTTCGAACAAAACAGTGCAGCTGAGCCAACCGCCCGTCCGTCGGCCGCACAGAAGAGGGTCTCGGGGAAGTCGACCGACCCAACACAACGTGATGATGTCGAGGCGCCATTGCAACAACCTTCGCAGAAAGCCACTCCGGATCATCATGACGGAGCAACGCACAGACAGCACCAACAGCACCAACTAGAGGAACGACACAAACAGCCAGAAATTGTGCAGCAACAGTCGAAGGAGGTGCAGCAATCGCGAGACGGTGGGCAGCGGCCGCGGCGGCGGCGGCAGCAGCATCGAAGTTCCCACCACTCCACACAAAGAACCGGCGAAACGCCTGCTGGCTGCGAACATTCCACGTCTGTGACATCCTTGAACTCCACATCGAGCCATGGAAATGGCCGTTGGCTGTTCATCAAGTCGTATCGCCTCCAGAATATGCGTACCCACACGAACACCGCAACCAATGCGAATGAACAAATGAGTACTTCAACCCCATTCCACAGCCGACAATTCAGCAGCAGTCGGGTCAATCCATGCCACGCTTTGCCACAACCATGTGACAAACTCGAGGAATGGGTTCTTGGCAACCATTTTTCGGCTCTGAACTGACGGTACAACGAGGCCAGGGAATGCAGACCAGACAGTACCGTCACTGCAATGCTGGCGCTGCACCAACAGAGGACGAGCAGTGCTAACCGCATAGTTTCGTGAACCGACCCGTGTTTGGTCTTTCCATGCTCGTGCAATCCTCTACCAAAACTGCACCGGCGCTCACATTGGTACGGCGAAAAAGCAACAAACTAAGTTTTCCCAAATCACCTTGCGAAAATTGAAAAGTCCACATGCCTCAGCTCGGTGTTGTCGTGGAAGTGATTAAAACTGCTGCACAACGCGGTGGCACGCAAGCAAGAGTCCATATTCACTGCAAAGCGCGCACTCATGGTGAACGGTGAACGCGCCGAAGGTCATACTACACGAAGAATTTTCTCAATGCACCTCCCACCACCCACCCCAGCCCACACTGCAACAACGTCTGTCAGTGCCGTCGGCGTGTGTTGAATCGGAAGCAAGCTGCGTCTGCCTTTCCTGTCAACACCACAACAACATCATCGCGACGCCGACGTCGCACGAACGAACCCAAACACGCAAACACCAAACAAACGGTCGCCACGTCGCCACCACGAACTACCAATTTATTCAATTTGTTTAAAGTGCAACACTCACGAAACCTCTAAGTTGTAGAATTTACAGCGATATTATGTCAGCGGTCGATTCCCTTCGGGTGATCGATGTGTGTGTGTGGGAGAGAGGACGTGACGAGGCACCAGTCACGTACGTACGTATGTGTTGGTGGTTGATGAGTCACGCAGTCACGCAGTCACGCAGCGTCGCAGGGATGCGCGGTGTTGTTGTGGCCGTGCGCAGTGGGTGTCACAGCCGCTATGTATACATACACCACCTGCCAACCATCTTCTTCTTTTGTTTGTAACACCTCAAGTCATCTCGAGTTACAGACGCGTTGGCCACCGGTTGGTCGGTCGGTCGGTCGGCGTGTTCTTGTGCTTCACCACCTGCGTCGCGCGTGCCTGAAGGAACGCAAGGCGACCGACCCAACGCCAAGACGATGCCGACCGAATGCTTCAGCGCACTTTGACGGTGCGTGGAACCATGTGGAAATGTAGCGTCGACAACTTTTGATAGATTGTTGACACTGTTCACATTCGTCAAAACCAAAAGTGAAGATATATTTTTGTGAAGATGTGATGTCTTTGTCGTGTTTCATTTGAGTTTTGCAAGGTTGACCGAGCACCGCAACCCTTGCTGTCCATGTCGAGAACGGTTTTCGCTTTAGTGGCAACGTCGATTGCTGCTTCGTGCCTTTTCGTGGACTGCGATGACGGAGTGGTTGGGACTCCGGATCAGTTCCTATCTCCCAAAATATTTGATGGTAAATGTGAACTTGAGGATTCAGAATTTCTGCCATCGGGCTCGTTTCAACAAACGGTCGCCCTTGCCTCGTACCCTAGGTCAGGCAATTCGTTCCTGCGCGGACTTCTAGAGCGCGCCACTGGCTACGTGACTTGTGCTCGCGGCTCTGACCACAAGTTAATCGCTCTTGGTTTTCAGGGGCACCGTATGGACCCACGAAAATCCACTGACCGTCATCGCTGCCTTGTGCACAAAACCCATGTTCCGATGAACCAGCAGCAGCTGGCCACATACTGGCGTGTCGATGAGCCCGGAGCTTACTCAGGCGCTTTTGACAAAGTGCTGATGCTCGTCCGAAATCCGTTCGACGTCGCTTTCTCTAGTTTCCATTATTTCGGATCCAATAATCACACGGGACTCAAATTAAACAGTGACGGTAGTGTAATGAGCATGACAGTGGGATCAGCCGGTGCCCACGCTCGAATGTGGGGGCGACACATCCAGTATTGGTTGAATCGGACAGTGGATGATGGCACTCCGTCGCAGGGCATCCACACAACAAACCTACCCAAACGGTGGATTGTACGATATGAAGACTTGAAGGCAAATCCACAATACTTCGTCACCAGAATTGCTAATTGGCTGGGAGTGACACTCGATGACGAACGCCTTCAGTGTGCTCTTGGCTATGAGAACAACATGGTACGTTGTGTTGTGCGCTGTGCGGTACCTCATTGCGGTGGCGTGGTTCTGACAGATACAGTGCCCGTCGCAGGTTTACCGCTCTGCCAACTACACACCTTTTCACAGTCTTACCCACATCCCTCCACGCTCTATTGCCAAGGCAAGCGATCATTTGTCATTTGTTTTTGCGTTGTCGCAGTGGTCGGAAGTAACTGGTTGTGCTGTGTGGTGCGTGGTGTGCACAGCTCGCCGATCTTGCAACTCATCAGCTACTCTGTGCGTTCGGGTACGCCGACGATCTGTTGAATCATGGGGTATGATGCGTGCAAGTTTTAGATCAATGCCTCACCGTCCGTGATTCTAATTTTCGATGAACTTTCACCTACTGTGTTTACGACAGGCTGATGCTGGCATACAGTGCGATGATTTGACTCCAATTCCTGGAGTGTCAGTAATAAGATGACCCTCTCCTCGTGTGACACTGAGTTGAGAGCGACAGGCTAAAGGGAGTAGCATGCACACAACCAACTTTATAGTTAAAGCGATACCCGTTCTTGAAATCTTTGGAATGAAAGAAAAGTGTCTGTGTCGTAAAAGCCCATTTTATGGCGATTGCATCGCCAGGCAAACGCTGCAAGTCAGTGCGAACATTTGCGCGGGAAGCAAGCCAGCCGTGCCGCCATGCCGCCGTGCCAAACAAAGGCCTGCACGCCTGCACTGTTGGCTTGGAGAAACGCAAAAAGCACCGTCACCATGGATGGTGACATCGTTCAAGGGGTTTGATCTAATTTATTGCAGTGAATCAGTGTTGTATGATGGGTTGGAAAATTGGAAAATTGTGGAAGTGCATTTGCGCAAGGCATGTTTTGGGATTTGGGATTTGGGGATTTTCAGGCGTGAGTCCTCAGTGGTCGGTGGTCGGTGACGGTGGTCGGTCGGTGGTGGGGTGGTCGGTGGTCGGTCGGTGGTTTGGACAATCATTGACTGCCGATTCAAAAAGAAAGAGAGTCAGCCGAATGAATGAACGAATGAGATGATGAGTGAGCGATGAGGCGAACAAAAGACAAAAGAGGGAAAGAGGAAAAGGGTGAGCCAAATAAGTTTGAAAATTGCAAGTTCTGTGAGCATGAGCGTTATGTATGATTCTTGTACTGTTCATTGTAAATTCTCCGAAGCTTTGAATCGGCGCGCAGCTGACGACTCAAAACCGACTTTTGGGTGAGTATACAGTACGGTCAACATTTGAAATTGAAATTGGAAACGATACCGCAAACAGCAATGGGCAACGAACGGTTCGGTTTGTTTGCTTTCGTCGATGCGCCTGTTGGTCGGTCGTCGGTTGGTTGGTCGGTCGTCGGTTGGTCGGTCGTCGGTTGGATGGTTTGCTGTTCGACGGCGCGCGCACAGCACCACCAACGAACAAACTGAAGACGGAAGATTCAGGCGACGTCTCGACGTCCCGCCCTCGTTCGCCGTTCGCCGTTCGCCGTTCGTCGTTCGTCGTTCGTCGTTCGTCGTTCGTCGTTCGTCGTTCGTCGTTTGTCGTTCGTCGTTCGTCGTTCGTT
>ENA-OWNT01005804-OWNT01005804.1-seawater-metagenome-genome-assembly--contig:-NODE-5804-length-10008-cov-3.905649_pt1 | contig 10008 bp, 5 predicted proteins | sample MGYA00238136_ERZ651165 | MGnify/ENA primary metagenome ERZ651165 (study PRJEB26861, sample SAMN08777766) | seawater metagenome | isolation source: coastal seawater | place: USA: Florida | collected...
CACCTGTACCGGCGCGGCCCCCTGCCCCAGCGCCCCCCCGGCGATCTGCTGCTGCGCCGCCTCCTGGTAGGCCTGGTTCTGGGACTCGATCTGCAGCATCTGCGCTGCCTGAGCGGGCCGTGAGAGGTACTCCACCGGACGCACCGAGCCATCCCGCTTCTTCAGCTTCTCCACCTTGGCCTTCCACGGTGCATAGACCGTCCAGCCGACCCAGGTGGCCGGCGCGTCCGCCTGCGGGAGCGCGGCCTCGAAGGTCCCGGTGCCCGCCGCCGACGGCCCCTCCCCGCTCTCGACATAGACGAGCTGCACCTCGAAGGCAGCCAGCGCGCCCCCGGCCGACTGACTGCGGACCAGAGGCACCAGCAGCTCCCCCGAGGAGGACGAGGCCGGCTGCACGGCTCGGCCCGCTACGGACGCCGACCACAGCTCGGCCTCCTCGGGCAGGGTGAGTCGAAGGAACTGCCGCCGGTTGTTCCGGACCTGGTAGCGCACGCTGGTCAGACGGCGGCCATCCGCCGTGAACATCGTGGTCGCCTCGGCTTGGTCCAGCAGGGTGACGAGCACGTCGACCTCGTCGTGCTCCTGGGCCACCAGGGGGATGCCGGCCGAGGCGCCGAGGTACTTGAAGCCGAGGAGCACGGGCTGCTCGGTCACGCCGACGATGTTGGCCGGTAGGGTCCGTACGTCGACCGGCGCGGCGCCCTCGATGTCACCCGCGGTGAGCTCGAGGGTACCCAGCGCCTGCACGCCCACCCAGCCCTTGGAGCGCTCCACGCCCACGGGCTCGAGCAGCGGCGCCGTGAGCTGGGCTCCATCGCTGACCACCTTCTCCATGTCGACGGTCAGCTGGTAGCTGCCCTCGGCCGCATAGTTCAGCAGGGCCGTGAGCGTGCCGTCGTCCGCGAGGGTCCAGTCGCGGAGCCCAGCGCCACGCACGTCGAGCACCGTCATGCCGTCCGGGATGCGGGCCTTCACCGTGTCGATGCCGGCAAAGAGGATGGTCTCCTGGAGCGTCGCGCGGGCCGTCATCAGGCCGTCGCCCACGCCCACGAGCGTGTGGACCTCCGCATAGACCCTCGGATCCTGCTTCTCGGCCTCGGGGATCTCCCGCTGCCAGCTCACCGACAGGCTGCCCGAGCTGGGCAGGGTCGCAGTGACCACGCGGCGGCCTCCGACCTGGCGGTCCTGCTTCAGCTTGGCGTTGGCCACGATGAAGTCGAGCTCCTCGCTACCTGGAACCCCCAGCTCCACCTCGGTGGCGCCAGCTCCGTTGAGGGGGAAGCTGAAGCCGCTGCGGCCCTCGGAGGTGCTCACGGCCACCGCGAAGTCGAGCACGACCTCGAAGGAACCTTGTCGGTCGGTGACCAAGGTGTACTGGCCACCCTCCAGCACCAGCGGTGCCTCCTGCCCACCGATGCGCGCCGAGCGTACCGCCACCGCCCCCGGCAGCAGCGGCACCCGGATCCACCCCCGCTCGAGCAGGTTCTCCACCGTCATCCGCGCGGTGAAGGTGGCGCTCACCGGCTCGCCGTCGTCGAAGACCACGTCGCCGGCGTAGCGGGACGAGGACAGCGCGAAGGGACGCGGCGCGCTGGGCTTGTCCTTCGGCCGGGTCTTGCTGGCCTCGTACATGGCCAGGAACTGGTCGAGGGTCATGGTGACCTGCTCCGCGCGGGGCTGCTGAGCCGACGCGACCGGGGCGATCAGGGCGAGAGAGGCACACAGGGCACCTGCGACTGAGCGGGTCATCGTTTCCTCCGGGTACGGCGTGCCTCCAACCGGACGACCTGGTCGGCGCCGGCGGGCACGAGATGGCGTTGGTAGCGAACGGGCGTGCCGTGGGCGGGCACGATGACGTCGAGGCTGGTGGCCTTGACGTCCGGGAGCTCGTCGTCGCTCCCCATGACGATGGTGATCTCGGGCCGATCGAGCTCCGAGCGGGCAGCGGCGAGGGACGCCTTCTGCTTCTTCTCTTTCTTCTTGGCTGGCTTGCGCTCGGGCCGAGGGGGCGCCCCTGGAGCCATCTTCTTCGGAGCGTCGACGACCATCAGCTCCTCTTCCTCTTCCATGTCCTCGAGGTCGAGCTCGGCGAAGTCATCGGTGGTGTCACGCCGGCCCTTCCTGCCCGACACCTTGCCCCCGCGGGCGGGCACGGCAGACTGGTAGCTCCGACCGGCGGGAATCTTCTCCAGGAACTCCTTCGTCATCACGGTGCCGGTGGACACGGGCTCGTTGGGCTCTGCCGGCGGGCCGGCGGCCACGGGCGACGGCTCCACCATGGGCGGTGGAATGGGCGCGGCCGACGGTGGTGGTGGAGGCGGGGGCGGAGCGGCCGCCCGCTTGCTCGCCCCGATCTTCGGCACCTTCGGCAGGCGCACGCGAGGCTTCTGACGCATCACCACGGCCACCTCGTCGTCGGACACGACGTAGGCCCCCTCCGGCTTCACCAGGTCGCCGTCAACATCGACGTCGGAGAAGTCGATCTCCGTGCGCACCTCGTAGGAGCTCGATGAGCTCCCCATCGTGACGCCCTCGCCGCCCAACACGCCCCCGACCACACCACCCACCACCCCCCCGGGGATGCCTCCCTCGATCCCCTCGTCGAGGCCGAGGTCGCCGAAGCCTCCTGCCATGTTCGGGTTGGGCTCGGGGTCCACCATGGGCTCGGGTTCGGGGGGGGCGAAGGTCGAGGCATCCAATGGCACCGGCGGCGGCAGATGCTCCGCGCGGGAATAGCCGGGGTCGAAGAACGTCACGCGCTCGTCCGAGATGAGGACGCGCTCGGCACGGACCACGGCGGCGCCTCTCGCATCCTCGACGGACCACAGCTGCCGAGAGGCCTCCTCCTGGGCCGCGGCCTCGGCCGCCGCACGCCGCTCTCGCTCCGCCGTGCGTCGCCGAGCATCCTCCTCGGCCTCCCGCCGATAGGCCTCGGTGCTCGATGCCCGCTTGGCCTTCCGCAGCGACCGCGTCTCCGCCAGCTTCTCCTTCACCTCCTGGTTCTTGAAGGCGTTCTTCAGATCCTCGGACTGGTCGAGCTTGGAGAGCTTCTCGCCGATCTCCAGAGCCTGGCCATAGGCGGCCTCGGCCTTGTCGTACTCGCCGGACAAGGCGTACTGCTCCGCCTCCTCCAGCACGGCGGCCTGCTCCCGCGCGTCGTCGATGGAGCGTGCCTTGGCCTGCTCCTTCACCCGACGCTCCAAGGCCACCCCACCCCCGCCCGCGCCCTTGCCGTCGAGGAGGTCGAGGTTGCTCTGGAGCCGGCTGACGTTCTCGTTGGCCGCGCCCATGCCGTCCAGCTCGTCGAGGTAGCGCTGAGCGTCGTCGAACTCATTGCCCATCCAGGCCTGCACGGCCTGCTGGAACACCCGGTCGGCCTCGGCGGCGCGGGCATCGCCCACCGCGAAGCCGTAGGTGATGCCTTCCCCCTCGGAGAAGCCGTCGACCACGCCGTGCTCGCCTTCCTTGTGGGTCGGGCGGAACCCCGGCGGCAGGTGCACCGTGACCTGGGACACCGCCACCTCGGCGTCGACCACCGGCAGCGGCAGCGACCGGTCCTCCCGGCGCTCCCAGGCCGAGCGCTCCCCGACGATGACGAGCTGCACGGGGAAGCTCAGCAGCCCTTGCACCGTCTCGACCGACTTCTTCAGCGGCAGCAGCCAGGCATCTCCGTCTCTGGCCGGCTCGGCGGTGTCGCCCGCCACCACCGCCCCCAAGATGCGGGTGCCCGGCGGGGGCTGAACCCGCAAGAAGGCGCCGCGGTCGTTGCGCACGGCGTAGTGCACCCGCATCAGGACCCGGCCTTCGTCGGTCAGGGCCGCGGTGATCTGCTGGACATCCACCAGGGTGGGGGGCTGAGACACGGGCGCGAACCGCACCAGCTGCAGCTGCGCGGCCCCCGGAGAGGCGGAGACGTAGGCCGCGGTGGGCGTGCCCTGGACCAGCCCCTGGCCGAAGTCGGGCAGCTGGGACCCCGCGCGGGCCTGCCAGCCACTCGCCGACGGCACGATCTCGACCTCCCCATCCCGTGCGACCTGCAGGGCGTAGTCGGTGCGAAAGGCGCTCTCCGGCACCAGCCGCGGGGCCACCATCGACGTGGTCTCCCCCTGCGGGACCGCCGCCGTCCACGACACATCGAGCTCGATGCGGGGCGCGTCCGCCTCCCGCAGGGCCACCACCACACGGTCGCCCTGCCGCTCCCAGGACGCCACCAGGGGGCCCGTGATGTCGAGGTCGGCGCCGGCGCCGGGCGCCGAGAAGGCCACCGTGTCGAGGGTGCCCCGGGCCAGCTGCCACACGACCCGGCCTTGCACCCGGGCCTCCGCATCCGACACCGTGACGCCCACCCCCACCTGGGCCGTGGCCAGGGTGCCACGCTCCGCCCGTTCCGGGGCCTCCGCCAGGGTCAGCTGGGCCCCTGTAGCCCCGAAGAGGCCATCGGCACCCGGGGCCACCCCTTCACCCGCGAGCGTCCAACCCGGGGCCACACGGGCCTGCCCACGGGCGGCCGGGAGCAACCGAATCGGCACCGGGCCCCGGGCCGGCGCGGCCGACGTGTGCCCGCGAAGGCGCAGCTCCCCGGGCCCATCCACCCAGATCGTGACCTTCGAGCCCGCCGGGTCGGCGGCCACCGGCGCCGGCTGACCCTTCCAGGTGAGGCCATCGAGCACGACCTCGGGGCCAGCCACCACCGCGTCGAACCAGCCGGCCTCCACCGCTCTGAGCTGCCAGCGGGCGTCGACCCGGACACCGTCGGGGGCGTCGTCGGTGTCGCCGGGGAGCAAGGCGAGCTCCACCACCCGCGACGTCGGCCAGGGGCCCGGGCCCGCCTGCGGCCGCTCCGCCTCGGGCGGCTGGAGGGCCCGCCAGCGCTCGAAGGAGACCGAGACGTCCGCCGCCGAGGCCGATGCCATCCATGCTCCCCATGCCACCAGCGCCCAGGTGCTCAGCGGATCCTCCGTCGTGGTCTGTGGGCCCAACGTTCCCTGACCCCGTGACCTTACAGCGGTTCCTGTTCACAGCGGCGGCCCGCCCCGATCTACGACGTTAGGCGACCACCCTTCGAGCCCGATCCACCTCGGTCCCCTTCCCTGGAGTCGCCATGTCCGATGCCATCGACACCCGCCCGCAGTTCGAAGACCCGCGCCTGGCCGAGCTCGTCCCCAACGAGCGTGCCTTGGGCATGCAGGGCAGCGCGATCCTCGGCATCGCCGCCCACGTGAACCGGCTCCTCGCCGAGGGGCACACGGTGTCGAACTTCACCATCGGCGACTTCGACCCCTCCCTGTTCCCCATCCCGCAGCCCCTGAAGGACGGCATCGTCGCCAAGCTGGAGGCCGGCGAGACCCGCTACCCGCCCGCCGTGGGCATGCCGCAGCTCCGGGCCAGCATTCGCGAGCACTACCGCCGCCACCTGCGCCTCGACTACCCCGAGGGCAGCGTGCAGGTCGGTGCCGGCGCGCGCCCGCCCATCTTCGCCGCCTTCGAGACCCTGGTCGAGCCCGGCGATGTCGTGCTCTACCCGGTGCCCACCTGGAACGTCGGCTACTACATCTACCTTCGCGGCGCCGAGGGCATCCCGGTGGTCACCTCCCCCGAGCGGGGCTTCATGCCCACCGCGGCCGACCTCCTCCCCCACCTCGACCGCGCCCAGGTCGTGCTGCTGAACAGCCCGCTCAACCCGGCCGGCACCGTCATCGACCCCGAGCTCCTCAAGGAGATCAGCGAGGCCATCGTCGCCGAGAACGCCAAGCGCCTCGACGCCGGCCGCCGGCCCATCACCCTCATCTACGACCAGGTCTACTGGCAGCTCACCCACGGCGACTACAAGCACACCACGCCGGTCGAGCTGGTGCCGGAGATGGCCCGCTACACCGTGCTGGTCGACGCTATCAGCAAGTCCTGGGCCGCCACGGGCCTGCGGGTGGGCTGGTGCGTGGCCCCCCCCTACATCGTCTCCCGCCTGAAGCCCCTCGTGGGCCACATGGGCGCCTGGGCCGCGCGGGCCGAGCAGCTCTCCACGGCCGACCTCCTCGACGACGACACCGCCGCCGAGGCTTACATGACCCCGTTCAAGGCCGCCCTGCATCGCCGCCTGCACATGCTCTTCGCCGGGCTGCAGGAGATGAAGGCCGCGGGCAAGCCGGTCGACTGCCTCGATCCCCAGGGCGCCATCTACCTCTCCGCCCGCTTCGACCTGCACGGCAAGACCGTGAAGGGGCGCACCATCGACAGCGACGAAGCCCTCCGCAGCCTCATCCTCGAGGAGGCCGGGGTCGCCGTCGTGCCGTTCACGGCCTTCGGCTACCCGGAGAACAGCGGCTGGGTCCGGTTCAGCGTGGGCGCGGTCACCGAAGACGCCGTGGCCCAGGCCATCGAGCGCCTGGGCGCGCTCCTCGGCTGATCCTCAGCGGAGGAGCTGGGCCTCGATCCACGCCGCCTCTTCGACCTTGTGCTGCGCGGAGAAGCGGTGGATGGCCCACACCACCCGCAGCTGCGTCACCACCTCGGTGATGGCCGGGAACGGCAGGTAGCGCTCGAGCCCGTCGGCCTGCTCGTCGGGGTCGGCGTCGAACGCGAAGAGGCGCCAGCCGTCGGCGTCGATGATCTTCTCGTCGACGAGGTAGTCGAAGTAGGCCTGGGACTCCTCGGGCTGCACGCTGGGAATCTTGGCGAACCGGTTCGGGTGGAGCGCGACCTCGGTGCCGCGCAGGTGGAGCGAGCCATTGCCCTGGGCGGTGGCGTTGTCGTCCATGCGCTCGGGCCCGCCGCCGGCGTCGTCGTTCTCGGCCGACACCCACAGCCCGGGGAGCCCTTCCCCCAGGCCATCGAAGCTGCCCTGGTGCATCACGGCGCCCTTCACGTCGCGACCGCGGAGCTTGGCGTCCTCCGCGAAGAGGTTGGCGAACTTGGCGCCGTTGCTGAAGCCGATGGAGATCAGCGGGTCGTCGATGTCCCAAGCCGTCGTGGCCGACACCTCCGCCAGCACGGCCTCGACCGCGTCGACATCGGGGTTGGCGCCGACGGGCTCCTCGCTCCACTGCTTGGTGTCGCGGTCGGGCGAGTTGACGAGGATGAGCCCGATCCCGCGGGGGTAGAGCAGGTTGTACAGCTCGAGCCACTCGGTCTGCTGCACGGCGGCGATGGAGCCGTTGCTCCCGTGGAAGACCACCACCGCCCCGATCGGGCCCTCGGGCACGGCGTAGGCCCAGCGGCCCAGCTCCTCGCTGCCCGTCTCGGTGAACTCGAAGGACAGCTCCACCGAGCGACAGCACTCCGCCTGGGTGGTCTCCACCTCGGTCCACGGCGTGGTGCTGTGGCTGACGTCGTCGTCGTCGTCGTCCCCCACGACGGTGGTGTCGGTGAGGGTGTCGCCATCGCCGTCGTTACGTCCGCCGTCGCCGCCACCGCAGCCCACCGCCACGAGTGCCACCAGAGTCACCAGCCAAGCCGGATTCCACCGCATCGGACCTCCTCCTGCGGACCTATCCGACCTCGGGCGGCTCAGGCAGGGCATCTCGCCGAATCAAGATCTCGGCCACCAGCTCGGCCATGTCGGCCGCGAGCTGGGTGCAGAACCGATGGCGCGCCGGTCCGCGGAAGTCTTCCCCGAAGGGGGCGGTCAGGGTGCGGCACACCATGGAGCTCCCCTCGGCCGCGCCCCGGTCCAGCCGGGTGGGCCAGCCCCGGTCGAGCTCCTCCATGGCCTCCCGCAGCACCGGGGTGACGGCGCCGGTGGGGTCGGGGTCGCCCAGCAGCTCGCCCAGCACCATGCGTGCGCCCATGAGCACCCCGCACTCCCCGCAGCCCGTGATGCCGCCACGGCGAAGCGCCTGGTAGGGCGGCGTGGCTCGGCCGAAGGTCTCGGCCATGGCGATGCCGCAGGAGCGGTGTGGGGTGACGACGCCGTCGTACAGCGTGTGGGCGACATGCCGCACCCTCGCCACGAGGGCCTGCTCCGCGTCGGTCAGGGGGCGTGGCATCAGTCGCCCAGGAGGTAGCCGAAGATCAGCGGCGCCACGATGGTGGCGTCGGACTGGATCATGTACTTGGGCGTGTCGACCGCCAGCTTGCCCCAGGTGATCTTCTCGTTGGGCGGCGCACCGGAGTAGCCACCGTAGGAGGTGACCGCGTCGCTGATCTGGGCGAAGTACCCCCACAGCGGCAGGTCGACCATGAGGTCCTGAATCCACAGCGGCACGGCGCAGATGGCAAAGTCGCCGGCGATGCCGCCACCGACCTGGAAGAAGCCGACGGAGGGCCGGGAGGTGCCCGCGCCGCAGTGCTCGCGGTACCACTCCAGCAGGTGCTGCATCTGCTGGGTGCCCGCAGTGACGGCGTCGTGCCGAGCGACCTTGCCCTGCATGACCGCCGCCGTGAACACATTCCCGAGGGTGGAGTCCTCCCAACCGGGGGTGTAGACGGGGATGCCCATCTCCTTGGCGGCCAGCATCCAGCTGTCTTCCGCGGGCACGTGGTACTCGAGGGTGGGGTCGTCGAGGACTTCCCACAGGTAGGTCGCCGGAAGCTCCGTGCGCCCCTCCTCGGCGGCCTTGGCCCAGATGGCGACCAGCTTGTCTTCCACCTGGCGCATCACGGACTCCGGGATGCACACGTCGGTCACCCGGTTCATGCCGCGCTCGAGCAAGGCCTGCTCGTCGGCAGCGGAGAGACTGCGCCAGTCCACGTGCTCGTACTCGCGGGCGGCGAGGAGGTTGAAGATGTCTTCCTCCAGGTTGGCCCCGGTACAGGAGATGGCGTGCACCTTCCCCTCTCGAATCATCCGGGACAAGATGCGGCCGATGCGAGCGGTGGACATCGCGCCAGCCAGGCTCACCAGCATCTCGCCGCCAGCGTCGAGGTGGGCCTCGTAGCCGCGGGCGGCCGCCACCAGCTCGCGGCTGTTGAAGTGCAGGAAGTGGTGGTCGAGGAAGTCACGCACGGTCGCCATCGGGGTCCTCCACGGGAGCGTCCCGCCAGGTAACCGTTCAGGGCCTGCTACAGCGGCGCGGCGCCCAGGGTCGCCATCCGCGTCACCACGGCCTCGCCCCGCTCGATGTCCCCCACCGCGTGCCAGCGCTCCACCGCCAGGGCCCACGACTTCACGGCCCGCACCCGCTGGCGCCGCTGAATGCACATGTCGCCTGCTATCTCGGCCATCTCGGCGTACGAACGATCGGGGTTGGTGACCGTGGGGAGGAGGTCCTCGCAGGCGCGGAGGTGTCGCTCGAACTGGGGCCAGCGTCCACGCCCGGCGGTGCCCGCCAGCATGCACACATGGAGAGCGGCGCGCAGGCTCACGTCGTCGGGGACCCAGGTGAGGCCGGGCTCCACCGCGGCCTGGCACCGGTCGAAGTGGCCTTGCTTGGCCTCCATCACCGACCACCGGCAGCGCATGTAGAGGGCAGCGGGGTCGCCGAGCTCCTCGAAGCAGCCCACGCCGGCAGCGAAGGCCTCGCGGGCCGCCTCGTGGTCTTCCGCCCGCAGGGCCAGCTCCGCGAGCAGGCTGTGCGCCCGAGCCTGCCCCAGCAGATCCCCTGCGTCGGCCGCGATGCTCAGCGACCGCCGGGAGAAGGCACCGGCATCATCGACGTCGCCTTCCGCCAGGGCATACCCAGCCACGGCGGCGTGGGCGAAGGCCGCCGTAGGCCCCACCTTCAGCTGAGCCGCACGGGCCCGCACCTCCTCGCCCCGGGCTCGCGCCAGGGTGACGTCGCCCCGCCGGTGGGCGAGGCTGCGGAGGTGATGCCAGGCCTGCAGCGCCACATCGGGCTCCTCGGCAGGCCCCAGCAGCTTCACCACCTTCAGGTAGTGCTGCTCGGCCTCCTCCACCCGGCCCCCGTTGAGAGCCACGGCCCCCTGCACCACGGCCGCCCGGGCCCGCAGGTCACTCCACTCGCCCGGGCCCGACAGCGCCCACGCCTCCCGGGCTTCGCGCCACGCGTCGTCGTGCCGGTCGAGGGACTCCAAGGTCGTGGCGCGGTGGGCGGCCAGCTCGGCCCAGCGTCG
>ENA-OWNT01005805-OWNT01005805.1-seawater-metagenome-genome-assembly--contig:-NODE-5805-length-10005-cov-4.301269_pt1 | contig 10005 bp, 1 predicted proteins | sample MGYA00238136_ERZ651165 | MGnify/ENA primary metagenome ERZ651165 (study PRJEB26861, sample SAMN08777766) | seawater metagenome | isolation source: coastal seawater | place: USA: Florida | collected...
CGTCGCATTTGACACGGAAGAAAAGTCCCAAGTGGGGCTCACGGGTGCACATTGTGAATCAGACCCGAGGAATGAATACTTCCCGACCTCGCGGCCGACGCACGTCACAGCAACCGCGGAACAGTTGAAGGCGACGCCTCCGTCATCCGCGAGAACCGCGGATACAGCGCACTCCTGTGAAACTTCCGTGGCGGCCGAGCAATCGACAATACCACCGGCAACAACAGGAACGTTGGCAAGATCGCATGTTTCGACGCAAACAGCGTCAAATACGTACTGCCCGTCCACGCATTGCAAGGGTGCGGAACCACCGGTGCATTGATGGTGTGACTTCTGGGTGACGTTGCAAAATGACCCTGGTACAATTGCCGAGCTACAATTAGCGGAAACATGCGCTAAGACGGTGGTATTGCTGTAGGTTCCATCGCATTTGGCACCGCATGTACCACTCTCCTGGTAAGTCGAGTCAGACCAGCATTCCACCGTCTTGTTGGAGCAGACATAAGACGACTCGTTCACTTGAAGGGCGCAGAATCTACCAGCTCCTTGGTCTGTACGCGCAGTTGAGCAGTTGGCGACACCCCAGGAATACATCAACAGCCCCGTATTGACGTCGTAATTGCTAGAGTTTGTAGGATCACAAATTGCTGCGCAAGAGTCTGTGGATGCAGCGTAAGAGCTCGTGGCGGCGACGCACGACACCAGCACGCCCGTGCAGTCATAGGATGAAGACGCTGAGGCGACAGAACAGTTGTCCCCGTCGAGAATTGCACCTGAGCAATCGATGGCAGCTCCTGTGACCAACGACGAACTCGCAGTGCCAGTACATCTTCGGTCGCAGGCACCCTCAATGATATATGAGCCTTCGATGCAAACTGACGTTACCGAGGAACAGTTAAACCTCGGTCCACTGCTGGACACCATGCAAGAACTGCCGTTCACAATGGCGCTGCTACAGTCCGCTGATCCACCCTCAAATGTCTGCGTCGATCCATCGCAGATAGCCTCGCAGGAGTTGTTGCGGGCATACGATCCGGTAGAGTCGCAAACAACAGATACCGTGGAGCAATCGTAGCCGGAATTTGCCTGCACCGCACACGTACTTCCCGGGAATTCGGCGCCAGCACATTCAGCTAGGCCGCCCGTAAAGACTTGCTGTGTTTCATCGCACACAGGGGTACAGCTCACTGTTGCGTTCGGGTCCGTGCTGGTTGAATCTGCCGCAATGTAATTGCTAGAACCATCCGACGCGCATGTCGCGGAGATGTTCAAGCAGGAGTAACCATTGTCGGCGCTTACGTCGCATGCATCGCCACCATACAAAGCTGTTGCGCATTCAACAGATGCACCATTAATGGTGGCGCCGTTGTACACGCCGAAGCATTCCGCTCGGCACGCCCCAAATACAAAGTACTCGGGCAATCCCGACGAATTCGTGCCGCAAAACACATCCAAAGCCTCGCATGTCCAGCTACCGCTTGGAGAAGCTTGCACAGAGCATGAGTCTCCGTGATCCGTGGCACCGGAGCAATCAATCACGGCACCTGTGGCTGTAGGAGCAGTGCTCGCGTCGCATGCCGCAGCGGCTACGATGTGGTTCGCACTGAGTCCCAAGTCGGACAGAGCTGCTGACACTGACGACGACGGGACCACACAAATCCCATTATCATTCAGTACGCCGTCAGCGCCCAACGTGGCATTCACGCAGGCCAACGAAGTGTCGTAGGAAATGTCGATGTGGGTGATAATAAAGGATTCCGCCAAGAAGCGCCCACGACGCCGTCGAGACACGTCGCCATTATGAAACAGTGGTCCAACTTCAATGACCGTACCTGCTGGTAATCCCATGACATCAATAATTGCAGCTGTAATGTTGGCAACAAGCTGTTCTTCAGTACACGTGCCGAGCGAGAGACAAGACGTATCGAAGTCAATGTTGATCGACAAAGATACGGATGCCGTCACGCAAGCAGAACAGAAAGTACCACCGCAGTCAACATATTCTTCGTCTTGATTTTGCAAACCATCGCTGCAAGTCTCGCGAATGCAAGCTGGGTTGGACTGAATGTAACCCTCTCCACTGGCACCACACACAACGCTCACGTTGCTGCAATCGTAGTTCGTGTCAGGGGTAACTGAACAAGCCTCCAAAGCCTCGGTTGCAGCGGAGCACTCAACTGTTGCGTTTGCCACAGAACCGTTGAAGTTGCCATCACAGAACGCCTGGCACGTGCCAGTACGCGCATACGCAGCGGAACTGGACGAGCACGTTACAGACAGCCCAGAGCAGTCGAAGTTCCGCTGAGCGACGATGCTGCATGTGTCTCCAGGGTACAATGCGTTCGAGCAGTTAAAGCTTTGAACTCCGGCCACGCTATTGTTGTACACGCCGCCGCAAAGCTGCAAGCACGAATCGCTGGAACTTTCGTACCCACTTCCATCAGACGCGCATGACACCGTCACTCCCGTGCAATCGTAACCGTCCGCGGATGTCAACGTGCAGGTGCTGCCAGCGTCCACAGCATTGTCGCAGTCGATGAAGGCGGCTCCAGTGACAAGGGTCCCCAATGCAGTGCTCACTGTGCTGTTTGTAGCGGAGCACCTCACCTGGCAAGTACCCGATGACAAGTACTGCCCGCTGGACAAACACGTCGCTGTCACATTCGGGCAGACGAAATTGGGTTGCGCTGTGATGTTGCAGAAAGAACCAGTAGCAAGTGCGGAAGAGCAATCGACGAGTGCACCTTCGATCGACGGAGCCGAGCCCGTGCAAGCCTTGTCACATTCTCCGTCGATCGTGAACCCCAGAAAAGTATCGTTGGCGACGCACATCACGTCGACATCGTCACAAGAATACCCGCTGTATGCCGATATTGTGCAAAAGTCGCCCTCAAACGTGTTCCCACCACAGTCGGCGATACCTCCGGCGAAAGTGGGGACATCTGCGGTGTCACACTGAAGGCTGCACTGCCCCGAAACGATGTACTGACCGCCCAACCCGCACGCAACTTGCACCTCCGAACAATTATGGTCGGCAGATATCTCCGTAACTTCGCACTGAGAGCCGATGCTCGCGGCGGACGAACAGTCCACGACGGCACCATCAACAGCTGGGGGATCGGTGCTGGTATCACAGAGGCGCAAACATTGACCGGTCTGTTGATAGGCGCTGGCGATGCATTCGATGCTGAGAGCGGCACAATCAAGAGTTGCGGCATCAACGACGCTGATGTCGCACTGTTCGTCTGGACTTCGTGCGCTGGTGCAGTCCACAATCACCTCGTCCGCGTATGCTGCAGAGAAGACTGCTAGCGAAAGAGGTGCTGTTCCATTGCACTCCAGGGAACAGTTGCCCTCGAGAGTGAGCGATGGGGCGGTGAGTGCCGTCGATGCTGGGCATGTTACACTCACAGCGTCACAATTATACCCGTCGTCTGCGATTGCTTTGCAACTTGCGCCGTTCGAATACGACGCCAAACAGGAAACGTAGCCACCATCTAGCGCCAACTCTGTTTCGTTGACTTTGCACAGTGTTGTGCACACCAGATCATTTGAATATGATCTATTCCCGCCAACACATGTCACATCACCAACGCAGTCATAAAAAGTTGAATTGATCGTCACATCGCAAACATCCTGGGGGGCCAGGGCCGCTGCGCAATCAACGTCTAGAACAGCAGCGCGCATGAACTGATACTCTGCTGGTGAGAGTTCAGCGGTGTGGTTGTAATTGCCATCGCAAATCGCAGCACATGCGCCAGTGGCGACGTAGGTGGCCGAAGTTTCCCCTGCAGCTGTGCACATAACTTCCACCGCGGAGCAGTCGTAATTACTCTCACTTTGAACCTTGCAAATCGACCCAATATCCAGTGCCAACGAGCAATCGACATCGAGCACGCCTTCCAGAGTGGATCCCTCCGCGGGCGAGAGTCCGTCGCAAAGTGCGTCGCACGCTCCGTCCACGGAATAAACTGCCGACTGGGTGTCCGTGTCGAACGAGCATGCAGCTGTCACAGAAGAGCAGTCAAAGCCCGGAGTAGGGTCAACTTCACATTCGGACCCTAACTGCTCGGCCACAGAACAATTGAAGAATTGAACTCCGGTGAAGTTCATGTCCAACAGCCCGGAACACTCTGCGACTTCCACGACCAAAACAATAGTATACTCTACCACAGTCACTCCGTCCTCCGCTGTGACGGCAACCACCACATCGCCAGCATTATCAACGGCCGGCACTGGCAACGTGAACACCCGGCGCCCATCGGCATCCACAAAGTCAATATCTGTGGAGTAATTAGAGCTACAGCTAATGGAGTCTAGTCCAATTCCGGCAGAACTTGTCTGTGCGCCAAAGCTTACCGATTCGGTGAACGGTCCAACAAACAGAAAGTATTCAAAGATAGATGTTGCGAACGCCGGAACCAGTGTCTCGACGTTGTCGCCGCCAAATTCTGTCGGTGACGATGAAACCACCATCAGCGTTGACAACGACGCGCTGGAACTCGGAGTGTACACCGATAAGCGCACCGTGTAATCGATGCCATCGAGCAAATGGATGATCACTTCTGATGTTGTCTCAATGTCCAGTGCAGGCAGTGCAAAAGACATAGTGGAAGCGGAAGCTGTACCTGCCGCCAGCGACGTGTTGGACACCTCCGCCCCAACAACATCATTCAACAAGTCAGAGCCGAAAATTGTCACAGTCATGTCGTCCACACACACATAGGGCACCGTCGCCGCAGTGTACGAAAATACATACGAACTAAATGTGGGTGACAGAGTCAGCGGGTTGCCTTCATTGGTGCTCGGGCAAGTCAGGTCAATGTCGTCTAGGAAATAAACCGTGCCAAAGATGACGTCCACGTCCAACGTCGTTGACACAAACGAGCCACCTGCGTCACTATCACGCCAGTAAAATGTAAGGCTGGACGACCGGGTCTCCCCGCTTTCCTGGCCAGAAGCAGTTGTCAGCACAAACGTCAATTGTGACGATGTTCCTGCCGCAACCGACTCCACTGTGGCGCTCGACGACGGGTATTGCGGGTCGTAGCACGAAGAAGAGCACAATCCATCCAACTCCAACGTTGAGGAGTCGAAGTAGAACTCGATATCGTAATCTCCAGTGTTGCTGACAGTGACAACCCCGTCAACTGCCGCTCCGCCGGACCCTGCTGGGATCTGCACAGTCAACATTGACGAAGGCGACAGCGCCAGCTGGCCCGGAACCATCACTGATGAGCATGCCGCGTCCTTGTAGCCTTCGTCGCAAAAGCACGTGTATTCTGGCACGAGGCATGTACCGTGCCCAGAACAATCTGGCACGATGCACGAGTATTGCGTCGTGGGTGTTGCGGTCGGCAAAGTGGTCGACTCGCTGGATGAGCCTTCAACAAAATATTGACTTGACAGAACCTCTGCGATTCCCAAATTGTTGTCTTCAGTGAAGAACTGCGGAACAGCGTCAGCGGGCCGCAAATACGTGATGGTGAGCCAGACGCTGAGACCTGCCAGAGTCAACCACACCATAACTAAAGGGATGGCCAGGCGGTTGAAACGACACAGCGGCGCGTAGCAATTGAAGAAGCAACGCGCCAAACACGGCCAATCATCGCCAACTTTCATGTCCATCAACGCTTCCTCTGCTTGCTTCACTGCCAATTTTCGAGTCACGGCAGATGGAGGAGCCGACAGAACTGGAATGCGGCCCGCCTCTGCGCTAGCGTCATCATTCTCCGGAAAAAATGCTTTGATAGAATCAGGGATTTTGGCTTCATTTTCAAGGTCTGCGGGCGCAGCAGCCCCCGCCGCTGCCGCCGCCACGGGCTCGGGCTCCTCTGCGTCACGTGGCTTGGGCCGGGGCTCAGGCTGGGGCTCGGGCCCCGCCGCAGGGGCAGCGGCCCCTCCGCCGCCGCCGACGTCCTCCACGTCTTGACCCGCATCGGCCTCGACATAAAGGCTGCCTCCAGGTTCGAATTCTATTCGACTATGACCATCTCCGACTGCCTGTTGGAGATGCACTGCCGCAGCTTCTAGAGCCATCTGGTTACGGAAGCTACCGAGGGACGCGTGACTGAAGGCATTGGATAAACTATTGCGATCCCCCGCCCATCTTCGCGACAGGCTGTGGGGGCGCGATGGCTGCTCGTCGTCGTCGTCGTCGTAATCGTCGTCGTCGTCGTAATCGACATCATTCTCGGAAAGATGGACGTCCAGCCCTTCAATACCTGACAAGTCACTTGAGGCACGCCTATTGCGACGAGACGCACTTTTGCGGCGCTTTGAGTCTCGCATCATTTCGATCCGGCGCAAGTTCGATGGGCAGCAGCACTGAAAGCATGCCCATCTCTCCCAAATGGCGGCAGTCAGTGGAAAGAGCGTCATAATGATGAAGAAGTTGATCAACACTGTGATGCCCATAAAAATGCCGAACTCTTTGATGACGCCAATTGCGGAGGCGATGTTGGCAAAAAACGACGCGGCTGTGGTAAGACTGGTGATCAGCATTGCCTTGCCGCCATCCAACCAAGCGCGCCTCAGTGCCCGAGCAACTTTGATTTCGCGCGCGCGCGCACTTGCAGCGCGCCTGTCCGCCTCCGATTTGTGACTTGGCTCCGACTTCTCGTCTTCCTCATCGGCGGCACCGCCATGACCTTGGACGGAGTTCCAAATGTCCATGAACACGAATGCATCATCGGCACCGATTCCCATGATCAGGAACAGAGCTAGAAAGTTTAGCAGGTTGAACTCGTCGTAGTTGAGCGGGATGCGGTAGATAACGTAGGTGATGGGAAACGAAAGTGTGATGCCAACCATTGCCATGAAGCTCAGCCAAAACGACCGGAGGTAAATTGTCATGTAGACGAGAACGAAAAGGAACGAGCCCGCTACGAGGAGACCGTCCTCGAACAGCGTGTTCAGAACTTCGAACTCGTAGTTTGACCACGAGAGCCACGCCACTCGGATGTTGTCATACTTGAACGTGGAATCTCGCAACAGCCCGAAATACAGCCGCTGAAAATACTCGCGAAGGATATCGTTCTGCTCGTCAGCATCGACGTATGCAGAGTCGTAACCTGGCACGGGACGGCCGAAGCGCATCAAGGATTGCGTGGAGGAAGAAGTCAGATTCGTGGACGAGAAGTAGCGATCCATGAAGAAAAACAAATCCTCGTCGGCGAGCAATGACAGCATACTTTCGATGCACTCCTTCTCGCAGTCCTCGTCGTCGCCACACCCTTCTGGCGGCGCAAACACACAAGCCGGCTCCTGCGAGCCGTCTTCTGGTGCGTCTGCGAACCAAGGGCCCTGGCCATCGAAAGAGATCACTTTTGCGCTCACGTCCCCGTCATCGGCTGATCCGCTGACTGTGGGAAAGAAGAAATTCACCGGCGAGGTGGGAGCAGCACACGCGCCGTCGTCCTTGTAGCAGTAATCGCTGAAAGCCGGTGGGTCCATGGCGCTGCCGTACGGCAGGCCCAGGGACTTCACAATCGTGCCGTCGTCGACGAACGAAACGAGCTCGGCCTCGAAATCTCGGATATCCTGCATCGATTCTTTGTTGAAGATGTTGTCGTGGCTGTTGGCGCCTTCCTTGCACTTGAAGTGTTCATTGCAAGGGACGTAAAACAAGTAGAACTCGCTGGTGGCAACGGATCCTTGCGCCTCTTGAGCGCGCCGACGGCGCGACGAGAAGATTTCAGGGTGATTGTAGCCGGACACCCAGGGCAAGGGCGAGGGAGGGGCCTCGTGAAGCGGTGGCCGAGCCGGCTGCGAGGTGTTCGTTGCGCCGTACAATTCTGCCGCCACGCGACCGAGCGCGGCCGTGGCATTGCGGTCGATGCCGAGCTTGCGCCGACTCGCCGTCGCCGTATCGCAATCCGTGCCTGTGTACCCATCGTCGCAAGTGCACGTGTACGCGCCGTTGAGCTCATCGGCGCAGTCCCCGTGGATGCAGGGGCTGTCCGCACAACCGTTCTGCGTCGTCAATAATGTTCGCGCCGCGGCCAGGGCGTCTGCGTAGTCCGTGTGCAGGTGATCGACGCGCACATAGGCGGCGATGCTGGTCTTGACCTCGGGCATGTACTCGGGGAAGTCCAAGCAGACCGGCACAATGCAGGCCAGCAGGGCGAGCAACGTGAAGATGAAGAGCGGGCACGAAAACCGAACCACACATACACAGCACTTGTCACAGCACTCGAGCTCCTTCTCGTCCGAGTGGTTGTTCGGGGAACCGGGTGGCGAAGGGCGCAACTCTGCGGAGGCGGCGGCGGCCCCGGGCCCACCACCATTCCTTTCCACTAGCTCGATCATGTTCGCTTGGTGGTCGCCTTACCAACACGGTGCAGACGTGGCAACGCGGGGCATAGTTACGGCGGTGTGGCCGCGCCCTTCGTCCCTTTTGGGCTAAATGACACCCGGGCGGCGCCCAGACGTTTCAAGGTCAATTTTGCGGCGTACACGCAGGCCCCCACGACGAGTTGCGCGGCGTGGGTGTTCAACACACGCGAGGCGCAATCTGACTCGCCTGTGCCAACGCCGAATGATTGAAGTTGGGGCGAAAACAGCCAGGTAATGTTGGACACACGCCGAGAAAAAGACGCGCTGTCACTTTGATGCACGATTGACGCTGTGATGTGATGTGATGTGACGCGACGCGATGTGACGTGTTGTGTCCAACGGTGCGCTGTGCGACCTGGTCCCCGCTTTCGCTCTTTGCGTCGACGCACAGTGGCGTCGCGTCGCGTAGCTTGTACGTGTGCGCGTGGGGTTGGGCGTGGGTGTGTACAACGACCATTCAAACCAAACACCGACGCTTCGACGCTTCGACGCTTCTCCTCGACAATGGTGTTCAAATTCAATGGCCGTGACATCTCGTCATCACCAACAACGCGGCCATGCCGCCATGCATACCATACCCGTAGCCACCTTGTAGCTCTTCCCAGCCCATCTCAACGAAACGAACGAACGAACGAACGAACGAACGAACGAACGAACGAACGTCGGAACGAACGAACGAACGAACGAACGAACGAACGAACTTTGGAACGAACGAACGAACTTCGGAACGAACGAACGAACGAACGAACTTTGGAACGAACGAACGACGTCAGCCAAACAAACTTGCTGTCCCGCGCGACCAACCGCCTACACGCAGTGGCCAACACATTCATCTCTCGTTTCTGCTTCGAAAATTTGTATTTACGGTTTAAGCCACTGCAGTTGTGCGTACTAATGTCGTACCGTAGAGTCTGTTACATACTTCATCAAATATTACCCTTAAATGACTGCAGTTTTAGCTCCGTTATGCAGAGCTCAAACAATATCACGCGCCCGACTGTAGTAGTCACCGCGAGTTCACTTTATACCTAATTTACGGTATTCGAAACGTTGTGCTGTGCACTGATTATGAATGTAAACCGTAGAGTGGTTTTCGGTGTTATTCAAATGTCGCCTAATTTGCCTCTTATTCTCCATTCTTCGCCGGGCGGCTCCTCCTTTTTCCCCCAAAGGCCACCGCGCAGTGTACAGTGTGTACGCTGTCGTTCTGTACACCGTACAATCCGTGAACACTTACACTGTACAGTTTCTGTACGGTATTTCGACACACACTGTTAGGCGCAGTAAATGAACGCTGTTTGGAAGATGTACAGGCATTGTACGGTGTGGATGTACGGGAAATGTACGGGTGTACAGAGTGAGTGGGTGAGTGGGGGAAGGAAGGAAGGTGGATGGATGAATAGTGTGCAGCCTGTATTAATATTTCGTTCGTTCGTTCGTTCGTTCGTTCGTTCGTTCGTTCGTTTGGCCGCGGAATTTTTTTTGTTTTTCCGTCGTTCGTTCTTTCGTTCCTTCGTTGCTTCGTTGCTTCGTTGCTTCGTTGCTTCGTTGCTTCGTTGCTTCGTTGCTTCGTTCCTTCGTTCCTTCGTTCCTTCGTTGCTTCGTTCCTTCGTTCCTTCGTTCCTTCGTTCCTTCGTTCCTTCGTTCCTTCGTTCCTTCGTTCCTTCG
>ENA-OWNT01005807-OWNT01005807.1-seawater-metagenome-genome-assembly--contig:-NODE-5807-length-10000-cov-5.129799_pt1 | contig 10000 bp, 7 predicted proteins | sample MGYA00238136_ERZ651165 | MGnify/ENA primary metagenome ERZ651165 (study PRJEB26861, sample SAMN08777766) | seawater metagenome | isolation source: coastal seawater | place: USA: Florida | collected...
GCGTGCGGAACGGCCTGGAGCTGATCGCCCAGCGACTCACCCGGCGCGAGCACCGCCACGACCTCCCGCGAGGCCCGGGCCGCCTCCTCGGCGCGGCGGAGGGTCGTGGGCGCGAACGGAGGCAGGACGAGCGCGACGGGGGACCGCCACCGCAGGACACGCCGCACCCAGTCCTCGTCACCGTCCCGAGTGTCCAGCAGCACGACCAGCTCCGGCGGGTTCGTCGGCGGATGCGGAGGTGCTGCGCTCATCCAGGGGCGCACGTCCTGCTGGAGCACGAGTCGCTCGCCGTCGAACACCCGCAGGCGCCACAGCAGATCGTCGGCGCGGGTGATGTACACCGCCGCGTCCGCGAGGCGCGGATCCGCCCGCAGTGCCGTCTGCAGGGCCCGCGGGGTCAGCCCACGAGGGAGCGCCGCCGGAGGACGCTCGCCGGGCGGACGGTCCGGCAGGACGCCGCCAGCGGCCACCAGGGCCTGGTCGAACGCGCGCTCCGCCACGTCGTCGCTCAGGGGCGCGCGGGTCGCATCGGCGTCAGCCGCCGGCGTCGGGAAGAGCCGCGGCCACAGCCACGGCGCCCAGCTCCAGACGCCCCAGGCGAGCGCAGCGGTCAGCACCGCCGCGAGTCCCGCGGACACGACGGCGCGGCGAGCCCCCGACATCACTCGGCGGGGGGAGTGACGGGCGGGGGATCGGCGGCGATGCCGCCGCGGACGAGGGCCTCGACCCGGCTCGGGTCGTCCAGCCAGGCCGCCGCGATCTGCAGCTCGAAGTCCTCCGCGGCCCACTCCGGCGGCGCGGGCACGCCCTGCAGGATCGGCTCGAGCTCGATCTGCGGGGTCCACTCCCCGCGGTCGCCCAGGGGCAGGTCCGGCTCGATGCCGGATCCGTGGATCGAGCGCCCGCTCGGCGTGTAGTAGCGGGCGGTCGTGAGCTTGAGCGCAGAGCCGTCGGGCAGATCGAAGAACTGCTGGACGGACCCCTTGCCGTACGTCGTGTACCCGACGAGCGTGGCCCGGCCCTGGTCCTGCAGCGCGCCGGCGACGATCTCGGCCGCGGACGCCGACCCACTGTTCACGAGCACCACCAGGGGCGTGTCGCGATCGGTGCCGGGCGCCCGCGCGCGGCCCGGAGGCTCGGCCCGCTCCCGCCCCAGTGTGGAGACGATGAGTCCCTCGTCGAGCCACACGTCCGCGACTGCGACCGCCTGGTTGAGGTAGCCGCCAGGGTTGTCGCGCAGGTCCAGGATCAGGCCCGTCAGCGGCTCGCCGTTCTCGTCCCGCAGCTCCGCCATGGCGCGCTTGAGCTCGTCCGCGGTCCGGCGCTGGAAGCGATCGAGCTTGATCCATGCGGTGCCCGGCCGCACGAGCCGGGCGTGCACCGAGCGGGTCCGCACCTGGTCCCGGCGGACGGGGATGTCGATCTCCTCACCGTCCCGCAGCAGGGTGAGCACGACGAGCGTGCCCCGCTTGCCCTTGATGCGGTCCAGGAGGGCGTCCTTGCCCACGGCCTCGAGGCGGGCGCCGTCGACGGCCACGATGGCGTCGCCGGACAGGATCCCCGCCTCCTCCGCCGGCGACCCCTCGACCGGCTCGAGCACGCGGATCACCGGACCGGAGCTGTCGATGGAGACCCCAACGCCGTAGTACTCGCCGGACGTCTGCTCACGGATCGCGCGGTACCGCTCGGGATCCAGGAAGACGGAGTGATCGTCGAGCCCCTGGGTGAGGCCCCCGATGGCGTCGTAGATGAGCTCGTCGGCCGGCCGGGCGTCGACGTAGCGGGCCTCGATGATCGAGAGCGCTTCGGCGAAGACGCGCAGTCGCTCGAACGGCTCTCCGCTGGCCCCGGCAGTGATGGCCGCGCCCGTGATCAGCCCCGCGGCAAACACGGCAGGGAGCAGGACGGCGGAGCGCAACGAGCGGGAAGACATCGGGCAGACTATAGGTCGGCCACGTGCGCCCTTGGTAGAGCGGACCGGGCCGGATATGGTGCATGCCATGAGGATCCTCGCGATGCCCGTGCGGGCCCGCACGCTGTCCCTGCTGCTTCTGTCGACCCTCCTGCTGACGCTGGCGGGGTGCGCCGATCCGCAGCCGGTCCAGACGATCAACCAGCCACCTCAGATCCAGCTGGAGCAGCCACTCCCGGATCCGGACGGGGATCCGATCCCGATCGAGCAGGGCGCGGGTCTGACCTTCCAGGCGGTCGTGTCGGACACGGAGGACGACCCGGATGAGCTGGTCGTCCACTGGATCGCCGAGCAGACGGACCTGGGCGGCGCGGTCACCAACCTCGAGGACACCGTCCCGGACGCCACGGGCCGCACCAGCAAGGTGATCTCCGGCCTGGCCGCCGGGCGCTACATCATCACCGCCCGGGTGGAGGACACGAACGGCGCGACGGACGAAGTGGGCATGCCCATCGAGGTGTTCGCCGAGAACATCGCGCCGACGATCCTCATCACCCAGCCCCTCATCGGCGCCGAGTTCATCGAAGAGGACCAGATCACGTTCGTGGGCACCGCGACGGACGACCGCGACGTGACGGACCTGACCGTCGAGTGGTTCTCCAGCATCGACGGGCTGCTGAACAACGCACCGCCCATCAGCTCCGGGCTCATGACCTTCAGCAAGGACGACCTGAGCGTCGGCGACCACGTGGTGACGGCGCGCGTCACCGATCCCGAGGAGCTCTGGGGCGAGGCGACGGTCACGTTCACGATCATTCCGAAGGATCTGCCGCCCACGGCGCCCGTCATCGCCATCAGCCCGGCGAACCCGCTCGCGCCGGAGGACCTGAACTGCCTCATCCAGATCGGCAGCTCGGACCCGGACGGCAACCAGATCACCTACGCGTACAGCTGGTTCAAGAACGGCGTGGCGGCGCTCATCGCCGATCCGACCGTCCCCGCGTCGGAGACCACGGCGGGCGATGAGTGGACCTGCCAGGTGGTCGCCAACGACGGCGCCCTCGACTCGGACCCGGGCGAGGACACGGTCACCATCGGCAACCAGCTCCCGAGCGTGGCCACGGCCGTGCTCGACCCCGACCCGGCGTACGAGACGTCCACGTTCACCTGCACCGGCACGGGCTGGGAGGACCTCGACGGCGACCCGGAGGGCTACCAGTACGCCTGGCTCGTGGACGCCGCGGTGCTCCCGGGCATCGTCACCGCCACGCTCGACGGCACCTGGTTCGACCGGGGGCAGACCGTGCAGTGCGAGCTGACGCCGGACGACGGGATCGGCACGGGCACCCCGGTGCTGTCCAACATCGTGACGGTCGAGAACTCGCCGCCCACCGCGCCCACCGTCACGGTGACCCCCGGTGGGCAGGCGGACGTCGACGACGACCTCGTCTGCGCCATCGCGCTCGACGCCACCGACCCGGACGGCGACCCCTTCGTCTACCTCGTCACCTGGACGATCGACGGCGTGCCGGACATCACCTACGACGGGCAGTGGACGATCGCCAGCATCGGCACGGGCCTCGGTGAGACCTGGGAGTGCTCGGTCGCGGCGGACGACCTCATCGACGTCGGCCCCGCCGGCACGGACTCCACGATCGTCCTGCCCGATCCGGGCGACTTCGTGATCAGCGAGTTCATGGCGACGCCGTCGGTGGTGACGGACCCCGCGGGCGAGTGGGTCGAGATCTACAACGCGTCCGGGTCCACGATGAACCTGAACGGGTTCGAGCTCCACGACGACGCGTCCGACAGCCACATCATCAACGCCGACGTGGTGGTGCCCGCGGGCGCCCGGGTGGTGCTGACCCGCAACAACGACTTCAACACGAACGGCGGGGTCTTCGGCGCGTACGAGTACGGCGGGTTCGTCCTGGGCGACACGCAGGACCAGATCGTCCTGTCCTTCGACGGCGTCGAGATCGACCGGTTCGACTACGACCTGACGACGTACTCCCCGTCCCTGACGGGCCGCGCGCTCGCCCTCGACCCGGACCTGGGCGACCCCGATCCGAGCGTCAACGACCTCGGCAGCAACTGGTGCGGCTCCAGCAACCCGCTGACCGCGCCCGGCTCCGACTTCGGCACGCCCGGCGGCGCGAACGACGCCTGCCAGTGCTACTTCAGCGACGGCGACAACGACGGCTACGGCACGGACGCCTCGTGCGGCTGGGTCGACTGCGACGACTCGGACCCGGGCTTCTCGCCGGCGGCGTTCGACATCTGCGAAGACAGCATCGACCAGAACTGCGACGGCGTGGACGCCATCTGCCCGTGCCTGGACACGGACAGCGATGGCGACCAGTTCGGCGACGGGCTCGCCTGCAACCCGTCGGACTGCAACGACGCCAACCCGTTCATCTATCCGGGCGCGCCCGAGCAGTGCAACGGCATCGACGAGGACTGCGGCGGCGACGGCGACAACGACAACGTCAACGGCGCGTACTGCCCGGCGACGAGCCAGGTCGGCAGCAGCGGCGGCGCACCGAACACCTACTGCAGCGGCGCGCAGTGCTGGATCGACTCCAACGGCTGCAACTCCAACTACTACGACATCGACGGCGTCTACTCGAACGGCTGCGAGTGCGGTGACGACGGCTACTCCGGCACCTGCAGCGGCGCATCCACCGGGAGCAGCAACCTCGGCGCGGTCACCGCGGGGCAGTCGCCCATCGTGGTGACGGGCCGGCTCCCCGCAGGCGGCAGCCAGGACGACTGGTTCCGAGTCAACTTCAGCACCGGCTCGCGCCCGGGCGCCGGCGTGCCGACCATCGACTTCCTGAGCAATCCCGGCGGCAACTACCGCATGGACATCCGCTACAGCTGCGGCAGCAACGTGTGTACGAACCGCACGAGCTGGTCCTTCCGGGACAACCAGGCGACGGCCGGGGCCAACCAGTGGAACTGGAACCCCACGGGCTGGCCGACCCAGGTGTACGTCCGCGTGTACCGCGTGAACGGTGGCCAGAACTGCACCGACTACCAGCTGAGGATCTCGCGCTGAGCCTGACCACGCCGCGCAGCGCGCTGGTCCTGGAGCGGGCCCACAGCGAGGCCCACCTGCGCGAGGCGATCGCGGTGTCGGCCCGGGGCGACGGCCAGCAGATCGAGATCCAGCTCGGCCACCTCTGCAACAACACGTGCGTGTTCTGCGTCAGCGGCCAGCTCACCCAGCAGAAGCTGGCGAAGCGGATCCCCCTGGAGCCCGTGCTGGGAACACTCGAAGAGGCCCGCCGCAAGGGCGTGCAGCGGGTCACGTTCCTGGGGGGCGAGCCGACCATCCAGCGCAGCTTCCTCCCCGCGCTGCGGGCGGCCGTCGAGCTCGGGTTCCCGGACATCGTGATCTTCACGAACCTGGTGCGGGGGCGCGAGCCGCGGTTCCTGGAGGAGGTCTGTGATCTGGGGCGCTTCACCTGGCGGGTCTCGATCCAGGGCGGGGACGAGGAGACCCACGACCGCGTGGTGGGGCGCGCGGGGGCCTGGGCCAAGATCCAGGCGGGGCTGCAGTGGCTGGGCGAGCGCGGCCACGACCTGACCGCCAACTCCTGCATCAACGCGCACAGCTACCGGTCGCTGCCCGGGTACGTCGAGCTGGTCCGGCGGACGGGCCTGCGGCAGCTGCACCTCGACATGGTCCGGCCGGGGAGCACCGGCGTGCGCACGGAGGAGCACCAGCGCGATCTGCTCGCTCCCTACGAGGACATGGCGCCGTGCCTGGGTGAGATGCTCGAGGGGTTCGACGCCTGGAACCCCGACTTCGAAGTGAACGTCGGCAACTTCCCCTTCTGCCTGCTCCCCCAGCACGCCCACCGGATCGCCCACGGCGGCGAGGACACCCTGACGGTCACGACGGACGAGCGCGGCAACCTCGGTCGCGTCTGGGACAAGTACGCCTACCAGGGCGCGGACAAGATCCACGCGGACGGGTGCGCGCGTTGCGTGTTCCGCCCCGAGTGCCGCGGCGTCCCAGCGGAGTACGCGGCGTTCCATGAGCTCGACGCGCTCGTGCCGGTGGCGGACGTGACGGATCTGGATCCGCGCGTGGACCGCTGGCTGCGCACCGGCTGGCGACCGGGGCGCGATCCCGAGCCGGACCGCCGCGAGGACATCCGCCGACTGGCGCGCGTGGTCCGGCGACTGCGCACGGGCGCACCCTGGGCCGGCTGGGAGATCGCGGGGACCCGGTCGATGACGGACGGCGCGGGCGCCATCGTCACGCTCGGGTCGAACGACCAGCGGCTGGATGTGCGCATCGCCATACGCCCCCGGTTCAAGGTGAGCTTCGCGCCCGCGGACGGCACCGGTCCCGAGGACGCGCGTCCCCCCATCGAAGCCGTCGTGGCGGCGCTGCGTGGCTGACCAGCCGCGCGTGATCGTCGTCGGGGGCGGCCCCGGGGGCGCCACCGCCGCAGGAGTCCTGGCGCGCCAGGGGATCGAGGTCGTCCTGCTCGAACAGGCGCGGTTCCCCCGCGCCCACGTGGGCGAGTCCCTGCAGCCCGCGACGCTGCAGATCCTGGAGAAGCACCTCGGGATCGAAGCGCAGATCCGGGCGGCCGGCTTCGGGCGAAAGTACGGCGCTGTCTACGTGTGGGGGGAGTCGCGGCGGCCGTGGTCGGTCCTGTTCGACGCGCGCCTGGACGCCGTGGTCGACGACCTCTCCGAGGAGGAGCTGCTGGCCGGCGACTTCGAGCACGCCGTGAACGTCGACCGCGCCCGATTCGACAGCATCCTGCTGAACGCGGCCCGGGACGGGGGGGCCGACGTCCGCGAGGGAACGCGCGTCGACGGTGTGCTGCGGGACGGAGACCGGGTGACCGGGGTCCGCGTCGGCGACGCCGAGGTCCGGGCCGACGTGGTGGTGGACGCCTCCGGGCAGGGCTGCCTGCTGGGTCGGACCTTCGGCACCACCCGCATGGTCACGGACCTCCGATGCACCGCGACCTACGGCTACTACACCGGGGCGGGGGGGCTCGACGGTGCCCTCGGGCGCCACGTGCAGTACGTCGTGACGATCGACGAGGGCTGGGTCTGGTTCATCCCCACCTCCGCCGACACCACCAGCGTCGGGGTCGTCGTGCGCGATGGTGTGCCGCTGACGGCGGACCGATTCGACGCGCTGGTCGCGGAAGCCGGCCTGCCCCTGGACCGAGGGGCACGGCTGCGCGACCGAGGCCGCGACGGGCTCCTGTTCGCCCGCGACTGGTCGTTCTCTCACCGGCAGGTGGCCGGGCCGGGGTGGGTGATGGTCGGAGACGCGGCGTGCTTCGTCGACCCGATCCTGTCCGGGGGCGTCGACTTCGCGGTGCGGGGTGGCGCCAACGCGGCCCTCGCGCTGCTCCGGGGCTTCGACGGGGGTCCGGCGGCGCTCGTCGCGGGCCTCGAGGTCTACAACGAGCAGGTGCGCACCGAGTACCGCGCCTACCTGCGCCTCGCCCGGTACTGGTACGGCAACAACCGCAGCGTCCAGGGCTTCTTCTGGGAGGCCCAGCGCGCCCTGGGAGCAGACGCCGGGAGCGTCCCCGTCCGCGCCTTCGTCTACCTCACGAGCGGGCGCTACGCGGCCGACCAGCACGTGCGCGTCTTCCAGCAGTGGCAGGAGGAGCGCATGTTCGAGGCGCTCGGCGTCGACCCAGACCGCGTCCGGCGAGATCGGTGACCGGCATGGCGGCGCCGCACGGCCCCGGGCACGATCGGGGCATGACCAACGGCCCACCACGGCACCTTGCCCTGATCCCCGACGGAAACCGGCGGTGGGCCCGTGCGCGCCGCATGACCCCGGAGGAGGGACACGAGGCGGGAATCGCCAACGTCGGCCGCATCGCGAACGCCGCGTTCGCCGCGGGCACCGAGATCGTCTCGTTCTGGTGGGGCTCGCCGGCGAACCTGGTGGAGCGCTCCCCGAGCGAGGTCCAGGGCATCGTCGGATCCCTGGAGCGCTTCCTCCAGCGTGGGGCGGATGGACTGCTGGAGCGGCACGGCGCCCGGTTCGAGGCGGTCGGCCGCTGGCGCGAGATCACGCCGTCCCTCGGGCCGTCCGTCGCCCACGCCGCCTCGGTGAGTGGAGCGGGGCCGCACCGACTGGTCCTGCTCATGGCCTACGACGGTCGGGACGAGCTGCGCGCGGCCGCAGACATGCTGCGCGGCGGTGGCGCGGACGAGGGCGAGTTCGAGCGGGCGCTGTGGACCGGACACCTCCCGCCGGTGGATCTGCTGATCCGCACCGGGGGCGAGCCGCACCTGTCGGCCGCCTTCCTCCTCTGGCGCCTCGCGAACGCGCAGCTGGCCTTCCCCGATGCGCTCTGGCCGGCGTTCGATGCGGACATGCTCGCGGCCGCCTACGCCCGCTACGCCGCCACCGAGCGCCGATTTGGCCGATGACCGGATGACCGGCCGCGGTCGCACCGAACCGCTCCCCTCCCCCCGCGCCCACCTCGCGGCCACCCTGCGTCTGCTCGATGGACTCGTCCCCAACGAGGGACCCTGGCCCGGCGCGGACGTGGTCCGTGGAGTGCTCGATCGCCCGCGGGATCTCCCCGTGAGCGTCGCCGCCGACCAGAACGGCCTGAAGTACGACGCGTATCGGACCCACGGGCCGGACGGGCCCGCCTGGGGCATCGCGTTCAACGAGCGTTGGCAGGGGCGCGCCGTGTGGCGGAGCATCGAGCAGCTCGCGAAGGACCTGCCCGGAGACTATGACGTTGCCTCAGTCCGCCGCCTTCGGGGCGCGGTGCCGAGTCCGTCCGTGAACGTCTCCGTCGGGTTCGACGCGCCGGGCCGACCGCCACGGCTGAAGATCTACCTGCAGGAGGCGGACTGGGAGCAGGGCGTGGTGACGGTGGACGGCTTCGCGGCCCTCGACGCCGACCTGCGCGGGCACTGCACGCTCCCCCGGGCGCTGGACGGATCGCGCGCGCTCGGCGTGCTCACCGTGGTCCTGCACCCGGACGGGACCCGCGGCCTCAAGGCGTACTTCGGAGGCGAGCGACCGACGGACGCAGCCGACGGACTGCTCGACGTGCCGGAGGTCCGCGTCCTGTGCGATGGACTCGCACAGTGCTGCCCTTCCCGGGCCTGGCACTACCTGACGGTGCGGATGCGTGCGGACGAGCCGGCGCGCTACGCGCTCAACCGGATCTGGGACCACACCCGCGTGGGCTTCAGCACGCCGGCCGCCCTGAGCGGGGCGTGGGGCGAGGTCCGGGCGCTGTTCGCGCGGGCCGGGCAGACCGATGCGTTCGCCGAGATCCGGGCAGCGGTGGACGCGCTCGCTGACCTGCGCGTCGTCCCAACCGCCTCCGCGTTCGAGCGGGGTGGGACCTCAGCGGACGTCTACCTCGCGGCCTGGCCCCGCTGAGGCGGCGAACAGCGCGTCGCGGTCACTCATCCAGCCGATCAGCCAGCGATTGGGCGCCTGTCCGGCGCGGCCGAGCGCGACCTCGCCGACACCCCGCACGAACCACTGCTCCCAGTCCGTCCCGTCGGGATCGGAGAGCCGGAGCAGCAGCCCGTCCCGCTCTTCGAGGACAGGCCCGAGCGCCAGCTCGGCAGCCCCGGCGAACGCCAACGTGACCGTCCGGGGATCGGGCGGCGCGGGCTGGACGGGGACGCCAAGCTCCAGAACGGCGGGCAAGACCAGGAGTCCCGCCGCGGTGTGCTCGACCAGGCGCTCCGGGTGCAGCTCGAACCGCTGACGATCCAGAGGGGCCCACCCGTCGCCGTCCCGCACGCTGCGGCCCCGGGTGCGTCGCAGCACACCGTCAGGCCCGCGCCTCACGTGGCTGCGCACCGCGTACAGCTGGCCATCCGCGTCGGTCCAGATCCCGCGATCCGGCCGCGCGCCGGCGTAGAGGTAGTCGTCCAGACGCGCCGACTCCGCCGACCGCCCCCGGGGAGTCACCTCCAAGGGCCGGCTCACTCCGAGGCTCCCAGACCGATCGCCACCACGAGCACCGCGGCCAGCTCCGCCGACTCGTCGGCGACGTGCTCACCCAGGAGCGCCCAGGTGGCGACTGCGCCGACCAGCATCGTGCC
>ENA-OWNT01005808-OWNT01005808.1-seawater-metagenome-genome-assembly--contig:-NODE-5808-length-9998-cov-4.151799_pt1 | contig 9998 bp, 7 predicted proteins | sample MGYA00238136_ERZ651165 | MGnify/ENA primary metagenome ERZ651165 (study PRJEB26861, sample SAMN08777766) | seawater metagenome | isolation source: coastal seawater | place: USA: Florida | collected...
ATGGACGCAAGACGCGAATTTAGCGACAATGCGTGTTGTTCTCGCGCGGCCACTTCTTGGAGGCGGCATTTTGCCTCAGTCAGCCGTTCTTCCTTTGAAAAAAGAGCTTCTTGTAACCGCACAATCTGGCGAGAAGCGTCTGATTCTGCGGCAAGCAGCTGTTGTCGAGCGTGTGCCGCCTGTGCACAAAAAGGTTGGTTAAGAAACCACGCAATACTAGTCTAGTTCACATCACGAATCACACCTCTGCCTCCAGGGCCGCTGCACGCTCAGAAAGTTGTTTCTGCACGGTCTCGGCACCTCTTAATGCTTGCTGTGCTGCAGTGGCCTGTGCGAGCTCCAACACTTGTTGAGCTTCGAGTTTTCCTTCAAAAAACTGTTGCATTGATCGCTTTTCCTGAGCCAATTCCTGTGAAAACTGTTGATGTTGCGACGCCATTTCGTCGCGTAGCGTCGCGGCCTGTGTAGGTGCACCCAGAAGTTGAGCTTGTGAGGCTCATAACGGCATATCGACGAACAACAACTCGTGCGTTCACTCACGTCTGCCAATGCTTGCTTCAGCAGCCGTTCAGCTCTATCAGCATTGTCACCTCGCCTTTTCGCCGTCGTTTGCCATTCAGCCAGTGACTCGTTAACAGTCTCGATATTTCCGCGTAACTCCCCGTTCTCTTTCTGTACAACAAGTGCAGCGGTCGCACACTAATTTTGTGACGAGACATTCGTTTTCGAAAACAGCAATCGCAATCATTACCTCCGACGTTGCAGCTCGGTTCTCCGACGCTTCAAGCTTCAATTTGGCATCACGAACCTCAGTTTCAAGGCTCGCAGCCAAGTTCTGAAGTCGGCGCATTTCGACGTCTGCAAAAACCAAGCTATGATGAGCAAAGTTGCGCTCGCGTCATCTCGGTCACCGTGATCATGGCACCACACCTGTCGTTTCTTTGTACTGCTGCATTGCATCATCGTGCTTACGCGACAGATTATCCTCAGACTGCTCCAGCTTTGTGGCCTGCAAAAATATTTGTTTCGACAAGTGACGGAGCACGATGGCGGTGTAAAATCATCAGCCAACACTACAGCACAAACCATCGCTTCCATCACAAGTTCGTTATTATGGGCCTGAAGGAAACAATGGAACCAAAATCTTAGACTGTGTCGAAGAAAGTTGGTGAATAAAGCGCCTTACCAAGGCTTCAACTTCATTACGATGCTCCTCGCGCTGCAGGTCCAACTGTCGTCGAAGGGACTCCACGACACCTTCTAAATCCTCCGACTCTATTTCTCGTCGAAGGTTGTCGAGCTCACCACGATAACGCTTTGACTCCTCCGCCTGATGTTCTGCGGCTTGGCGCAATTTATCCATTTCTTCCTTTGTTGCAGAAATCGTGCTGGATCTTTGGCGAAGTTGCTCATCTCGACTGGACACTTCACTTTGTAATTCTCGGCGTTTGGCATCTTCAACTTTGACCAAATCCGAATACTTCTTCACGACCGCCGTCGCAATCTCAACAGCAGTCTGGGTCTGGAAGCTTAAGGCATGGTATTCCGGAGGGAGAGTTTTGGACAGGGAGCGGCTTGGGCGTTGTGGCTGGTTGACGGCGGTGCTGTGACTTTTTGCTTGAATTCGACTACCGTCGTTCGCGAAAAACGGTAAAAACGGCTTGGATCCGTCGCCACTCTGTCCATCCGTTCCCTTCTCGTCTTTCGAAATGTCAGGCGCCTTTGTTTGCTGGGAGGCTTGTAGCTGTTCAAGCTGCTGCTCAACATCTGCATGTAAGGATCTGAAGTACACCTCAACTTTCCCAAGTGATCGCGCCAGTGCAGCAACAAACGAAGCTGTCTCTTCACTCTCTGCCCGTTGGGTCGACAAATGCATTCGCAGGGCCACGAGTTGATGAGAACGATGAACATCTTCTGGTGATATTACTTTCTTTGTCTGTGTCCCTGCTTCATGATAAGTTCGCACGGTCCGTGGCAATGTTTGCATGGTAGGTACCGACATGTCTGAAGAAGCATGTTCCCGGTGTTTGTTGGAGGTAGCCGCGGACTGCACAGTGCCATTCGATCGATTGCTCAAGTTGCGATATCTGCGAGGTCGATCCCAAGGATTTTGAGAAGAAGTCACTGGTGCGGAATTGGATGAGCTGCCGCGTTCTCCCGGCTTGGTCGCGTCGCCACCGCCATTCTGCGAGCGGGATCCGAAAGCAGCGTCAGGATCAGTGCTCACCGATTCCATCGAGTCCCGCTCGCGATGCCGACGCGGCTCCGAAGCGATTCCGATGCGTTTTTCCAGACTAGATGAGCACACATAATCTAATAAGTTGACCTTCGATGTGGCGCAAACCTGTCACTGTCACAGCAGAAGACACACACCTGTCCAGCCTAATTTCTTGCATGTCCAGCTTGAGTCTCTGAATGTCTTGGAGTTGCTCTTTGATGGCTTGAAGGGGCTCGAACTCATCAACTGCCCTATTTCGGTCCACGGTGGAGGTATTCGCTGAGGTTGCTGCATCTTGCCTCTCGAGTGGGTGAGGGTTGGTGCGCTGCGCGATTTTAAACGCTTCGATTTCTTTGGTGTGATCAAAAGGTTTCCCGTCTAACATTTGGAGATTCGGCAACAGCATCGCCACGGCTGCTTTGTATGCAGCATCAACCGCGGCCCGATTTTGGTTGCACCCGTAGATGGGAGTGGAAAAAACAGTTAAGCGCTTCAGTTGCGGATATCCCGTCAAATGCGACAGTTCTTCAATATCATCAATGCAGTTACCATGCAAAAACAGTCGCTGTAAGGAGTGATGGCGGAACATGGATGGGGATGAAGGAACATCCTCCGCCTTGTGGCGATGCACTACCTCCAAGTCCGCTGCCTGCGTTGCGCGACCCGCTCCATCATTCAGGTTTCGCCGTCGAAGAATTGAAGTCAACGTGGTTCCGTCATTGGAAAAAGAAGACAAGAGGGCAATATTGTTGTACGACACGTCAAGGGTATCCAGCGTTGTGAGTTCATGAATTCCAGCAACATTAGTCAGGCAGTTACTACCCACATCCAGAATTCTGAGGCGTTTGAAGCTCCGAAGCGTTGCAATGTCGAATTCGTGGAGGTTGTTAGCAGACACATTCAAGACTTCGAGCGCAACCAGCGGGCGCAGGGCCGCGATGCTGGTCAGTTCGTTGTTGTACAGATTAATCTCGCACACGGACTGAAATCCTTGACGCTGCACGGTGTCAGGCATCACGCTGTGCAAGTCTGCCAGATTCCGCAAACTGCGTCCAATCAAGGACACTGTTGTCGAAGTGGCGTTGGTGGAGCGTTGATGGGCTGCACCATCGTCGTCGTCGCTGCTGCTATCATTGAACTCTTTCGGAGACTCCGCAAAACGAGATGCCGTGTGCATAACTGAATCCGGAGACTCCTCAGTCATCCTGACCGACGGACCCAGCAACCGCCGACAGTCGGATCAAACAGCACACTTTCGCCAGCCCATGTGCCGGCGCCAAGTTGTTCTCGGCATCCAGTGTTGTGATGGAGTTTTTTTTTGTTCTTACGAAACCTATTTACAAAGTAACACAGATCGAACGAAGGGCACACCACACAGCCAGCCAACCAGCCAACTCCATCAACCACAGCAACAACAGACCGACGATAGATCACCACCACCAACAGACAGACAGACAACCAACCCCGACACAACCAACCACAACGAACAAACAACGAAGACGAACACCGACCCCAACGAACTACAACAATAGACGAACAGACAACGACCATCAGCAACAACCATCAGAGACCACAACAACGAACAAGCCGACTGACCAACGACGCCGAACAAACAGCAGACGAAGAGACGAAGAGAAGAAGAGAAGAACAGACGAACAGACCAACAGACGAACAGACCAACAGACCAACAAACAACAGACCAACAGACGAACAACAGACGAACAACCGACGAACAACAGACCAACAACAGACCAACAGACGAACAACAGACCAACAAACAAACAACAGACCAACAACAGAAGAACAACAGACCAACAGACCAACAGATCCGCGCGTTCGTTCGTTCGTTCGTTCGTTCGTTCGTTCGCTGCAGCGGCAGCGAATTGCAGTGTTGGTGTTTGCTCCAACGCCCGCCATCACTCACTCACTCACTCACTCACCACATCACGCACTCACTCACTCACTCACTCACTCAGTTTGAATTTTTGAATTCGAGCCACTTCGACGCTTTGATTGTTGATGATTGTCTGTCGTTGCTGCACAGAGAGAGAGAGAGAGAGAAAGTGAGAGGAAGTTTGCACTGTCTTTCTACTTTTCAACTTTCGGCTGTTTTTCAGATTTTCAGATTTTCAGATTTTCAGATTTTCAGATTTTCATAGAGCTCAGAGAGCTCAGAGAGCCATCATAGAGTCTTACAAAATCACAAAATCACAAAATCCAAAATCACAAATCACAAAATCACAAAATCAGCAAAATCACAAAATCAACAAAATCAACAAAATCGACAAAATCAACAAAATCACAAAATCACAAAAGCGCAAACTCCAAACTCAATCAAGCGCTGTGAACAACCAACCCACCAACCACACAACGAACGAACACTCACAAACTCATCAAACTCATCAAACTCACAAACTTACAAACTTGCTGACTTTCACTTTCATCATTCATTCCTTCCTTCATCACAGTCAACTTTGTTGCGGAAAGCTGCAAAGAAAGCTGCAGCGAGGTTTTGCGTTTTTTGCGTTTTTGCGTTTTTGCACTTTCGTCGCTGTTTCGAGTTTCGATGACGGATTTATTTTCATCTCGAACGAAGTGTTCAACGTCGATTGGGCGACCACATCGAGGGCGGGAAGAACAATGAACAATGGGCGACCCAAGGGTAAGAGGGACGACCCCTGGTGGCTATGGCATACCCTACAACAATGATGGGGCATAGGGGAGTAGCAGTGACGCAACCTAAATGCAATAGACGCAATGCACAAAGGGCATACGCAAGGCATTGATCATTGTTTCCTTTTTTTTAGATAAAACCACCCATTGCTATGCCGAACATGTTATATGATACAAATAGCACGGAGCACACCGCAGGGATGCATGGACCAACAGCACAGGAGAACGCATGTGACATTACACGGCATGTGGCATGTGGCAAGAAGTAGAAGAGTCGGTTGCAGTCGCAGTAGTAGTTGTCGCGCAACGCCACGGCAGTGGTCAAGGTGCAGAGTCAACATGGCCACAATACGATGGAAGGTGTGCTTTCTGGACAGAGATACTGTTTTACCTGTTATGGCACTATTACATGCAGGTTTGGGTCGAAACCTTCATGGTAGTTGAGGTCAGTGTGCACTGTGCATCACGACTGAGGCATACCATCAGATTCCTAACTGTTCACTCCGCTCGGACACCTCGTCGCGCTCTCTTGAAAGCCGGGCTCGCCTCGAGTTGCTCGTATAGAGCGCGGAGCATCGGATGATCTTGAGCGGACTGTCCCAGCACACTTTGCGCCATCTGGAGCACTCGGTCTTTCAACCCTTGAAATGTACCAACATCACTCCTTTGCCGCCGGGCTCGTTCAACTCGTGCAGTCCACTCCAGGGCGAGAGCTTCTAATGTGTGGTAGCTGTTTCCATATAGTTGTTCGCAGATCGTGGAAGCCTGCACAGCGTGCTTAATCGCTTGGTCGAAGTTTCCACCAACGAAATGAGCCCGACTCAGATGGCGGTAGATTTGCGCGTTGACGCGTTGCCCAATGCTCGAACTATCTTTCAAATGGTCGAGCGCATCCTTTTGAAGACGTAGTCTTTCGAGACCAACGCCATGCTTGCCTTGTTCAATGTCACATGCACCGATGAAACTTCTTGCCCTCATTCGGTCCTCATTCACGACGTCGTCCTCAAACAAGCAATCCAACATCACGACTGCGTCCACGAAGAACTGCCGCGCCTTCTCGGCATCCTGCAGACGGAGGTGCACAGTTCCGCACTCAATGAGCGAGATCGCGACAGTGCGATGTACCGCCGAATAACCACCGTACAACTTTCTCTGGGCGCCGAGTGCCTGCTCGACGTCCTCCTTAGCTGCATTGTACTTACCAATCTGTGTCTTCGCTGCTCCACGTAACATGTACGCTCTCGGCAGTTCACGATCACGGTATTCGCTGACTGGTTTGGACTCAAAGGTTGTAACCGCCGAGGTCAGATGTTTAATTGCTTCCAAGGGTCGACCCCGCATTGTAGCTAGTCCTCCAAGCATCATCTCAGCGGCCTCAGCTCGTGCCCAACGATTTGAGCTGCTCACAGACAATCGGTATTGGAGTGATTCTGCAAACACATCCTTCGCGGATCCAAACTTGCCCATCAATTGAAGAGCACGACCCAGATTACCTAACGTGATGTGCACCGTTGCGTTGAGATTGATTTTTTTTTTCATGTCGAGACTGACTTGGTGATGCTTTGCTGCTTCCACATACTCTCGCAACTCGAAATACGCCAAACCGACCATGTCCTCTTGTACCGCCACAAATTTCTCCTCCCCTGTGCGTTTGCTGTGTTCTCGGTACAGCTCGAGCGACTTCTTGTGGTTTCGCAGGGCTTCGGACAGCGATGTTTTGGTTCCCTGCTTGCGTCCGACTTCACCGAGGAAGCTGGTTCCCATGGCTCGTCGACGCAATATATCAACATCATCGAACTCGTTCACTTCCAACAATTCTTCCCACACTTTGAGGCCAGCGTTGTGTGCTGTCCTGCTCGCAGTAAACATGAACTGACGCACACACGCTTGGCCAACGTCGTGACAAAATGTGCCAAAACCTAAGCTCCTCCACGTTGGGCGAAAAGTCTGATGAACTGAACACACGAATAGCGTTGATCGCATGCGGCAATACTTCTGAACACAGTGATTTATCGTCCAACCACTGCTTCAACAGAGGACACAGTACGTTAAACACGGCCGCACGATTGCGGACTGTGCCACGGCCCAGAACCTGCACTAAAGGGTGCATACTGAGAAATTCCGGGGAGCCTGTCGCGGCGGACCCACTTACGCAGAGAAATGACAGCTGTTTGAGACATTGAATGGCATCCGAAACGATTTTGGACAACTCTTGTGCCGTGGCGGACGGCAACCCATTCACGTTGCTCATCATGTCGCGCAAAAATTTGCCGGTCGGGATGTTGTCCGGCGCCAGAAAGCACAAGCAGTGCAGCATTTTAATTGCTGCTTCTGATTCTTGCTTCTGCAATTGTTCATAGCTGATGGCCCATGTTCGTTCCATCCCCTTGCCATCAAGCATGCACGAAGGAATGGCCGTTACAATGCGCTTCCGAATGTCCCTATCCGTGATACCGGCGGCTTCTAACTTGTCGTTCAGATCCAAGCAATGCATCTGGGCCAAGTCTTTCAAACATATGTTTTGCCGCTGCATATATTCACAAATGGCTTTTGTCGCTGCGGATCCTGCGATCTCGCAAAAGAAAGCATGAGGCTTGCTGGAATTGGCAGAAGGGCTCATGCCTCCAAAAGGTAACGTCTCGGTTGGACTTGCTTCAAAACGATGACAGTATTCTTCGAAGCTGCAACGTTCGCGGCGAATGTAGTCACCTGCCAGTCGCACACCGAGAGGCAGGCCATCTACCATGGTCGGCCCGCAGATTTTGTGGATCGAGTGAGACTCCTCCGACGTTAAGTTGCCGAAGTCAACTCCTGGGCGCGCAATCTGCAGGAGCAAACGTCCGGCATTCTCGAGATTCATCTTCGCCACGTGAATAGCGCGAAACGTGGCAGACCAACGATTCCATGTCTGCGGTTGAGATGTCATGAGAATTCGACCAGGACTTTGGATTTGCAGAAGCTGTTCGAAGATGGGAGCTAACACTTCGGGGTCATCTGCCGAATCTATCACTAACAACCAGCGTCCATTGGTTTCTGAAAGCCATTTGTGCACGTGCCACCAAGCTCGGTCCAACGGGTTAGAAGGCTGCGATCTAATGTCTTTCTCCCATTGCTGCTTCTCGTCTAAACCTGATGCCAAATGATTAACAGCAACGTCCTGCAAGTCTTTGGCTAACATCTCTCGACTTTGGGCGGACAACCACAAAAGCGCTCCAGGGTAGGGGAGCGTTTGTGAATGAGAACGTTCTGCAGCGTTCATGCGAACGTGTTTGTCGAAATAATCTCTCGCAATCTCAGTTTTGCCCATTCCCGCCGAACCAGTCAGCACGCAGGTACAAACTCCGTTCTTTGGGTTCGAGTGGGTGGCAGTGTGCGGCGGGAAAAATTCCAATTCAATGTCATTGACGACATCGCTGCGTGGGACGATGTGGTCGTGCGCCCGCGGCGGAGGCGCACGCACCGGGCGTGAAGCAAAGTATTGTCGAGTCATTGTAGGTGACTCTTGTGACGTAGTCTGCACGAACTCCTGCATCCACTTGGTGAATTCAAGCAGCACCGACGGCGCGCTGTTGAAAACTCTGCTGGCAACACTGTCAAGGTGTCGCGCCATGTCCAAAACATCGCGAGCCACAGCGGTGAATTTTTCCGCAGACACGTGGGAACCACTAATGTGGCTCTGGTAGTTGTTGCGATGGTCACGAATGCGCCGTAAACTCCCACATAGTCTACCCATGGAAGGGTCGTCCGACAAGCCGGATAAGAGTCCGAGTCCACGGCCTCGCTTTTCTGCGTCATGTGCAGAATTCAGCAGCAGCCAAAACAAAGGAGTGGCATCGAATTGGTCAAGACGCCCATCCAACAACTTGTTGAGAACACGCAAGCTCCCAGAACTCCCAAAGAGAGCTGTGTCCTTGAGGTGACGGTCAAACGTTGGGGACGACAGTCCAAACACATTGAGGTGTTCCACAGTAGTGAAACGTTGCGGTAATTCTTCTTTCGTTTTGAATGAACAACATCCGTTGGAGATATGGAGCGGTGATGAGTTTGCCAACCACATTTCATGCTCCCCGATTCGGAGTTTCCGACACGCACGCAACTTCTTCGAGAGGTTGCATCCAAAGACACGAAACATGCGCTGCCCATCATGGGTGTGGTATGCCTGGCCGACACATCTTTCAAACGACGGCTCGGTGCCGAAGAGCAACTCTATCCCAAAATTCTGACCGGGAGTATATTGACGACGGTATCGCTTGTGCCACGCTAAAATAACAAGCCGGCGAAGATATTTCGGGATATGATCGACCAGCAAACGATTCAACTTGTCGTATAACTTTTGTTCGCTGAGTCTTTGAGCAACATCCTCCAGCATCTGCCAGGTTTCGTCGACCCCATGCTGCAGCTCACTGGTATGGTCCGGTGCCGCGCGTCGACCATCGCCCCCAGACATCATCAAAGACTTCAATGCATCTCAGATCTTTCATTTGCCATCTTCGGAGTCAAATATGAAAACCTCGTTTGAACCAACGGACAAAAGCACTTAACGCACTTTCAATTGAAGCAGTGCAGTGAAGATCAGCAATCTCGAATCACCCCTCTTGTTCGCCCCTTGACAATATTTTGCCTCCCGTTGGGAACCAACAGTGCAACAACCAGACCAAAGCAAGGATGTGCCCTAGTTTTCGACGCGATCTCGCACACATGCACGGCCGCAACCCGAGAGAATAAAGGTAGAAACAGACCGGCATCGGAGTATCGGAGCAAGTGAGCGAGCTTGGTCGTCTTTTGTTTTCTCGGGGTGGTTGTAGTTTGCGTCGTCGTCTTCTTCTTCTTCTTCGCTGTTTCTGTGTCGCCGGCGTCATTGGTATCGCCGGCGTCACTTGTGTCGTCGTCGTCATTTGTGTTGTCGTCGCCGCCTCCGTCGCCGTCCTTTATTTGTGTCGTTGTTGTCCTTCATTGTGTCGTTGCCGCCGCCGCGTCGTCGTCGTCGTCGTCGTCGTCGTCGTCGTCGTCGTCGTCGTCGTCGATCGCCACCGACACGACGTCGACGTCGCCGCCGTTGTCTGGCAGCAAAATTCGTGGCCAACACTCGCGTGCGGCGTCGGTGGCG
>ENA-OWNT01005809-OWNT01005809.1-seawater-metagenome-genome-assembly--contig:-NODE-5809-length-9997-cov-4.242339_pt1 | contig 9997 bp, 14 predicted proteins | sample MGYA00238136_ERZ651165 | MGnify/ENA primary metagenome ERZ651165 (study PRJEB26861, sample SAMN08777766) | seawater metagenome | isolation source: coastal seawater | place: USA: Florida | collected...
ACGCACAACGAACAACGCACAACCACCACCACCACCAACCAACCAACAAAACGAACGAACGAACGAACAAACAAACAAACGAACAACGACCAACGAACAACGACCAACGAACAACGACGAACGACCAACGACGAACGACCAACGACCATCGACCAACGAACGACGACGTCGTCGTTCGTCGTTCATCGCTCTGTCGTCCTGTTGTCGTCCGTCGTCCGTCGTCAGCGCAATCTGCTCCACCACAACAAACAGCTCAGTCAGTCAGTCGGTGGGGGGACTCAGAGAGTATCCATCCATCCACTCACTCACTCACTCACTCAGTAACTCACTCTCACTCACTCACTCACTCACTCACTCACATTCAGTCATTCACTCAGTCAGTCACTGTGTGACTGTGAGTGAGGGAGTGAGTGCATCGATCGAAGTTCGATCGGATCGTGAACTCACTCACTCCCTCATAACTCACTCTAATCACTCACTCACTCATACACCCACCCACCCACACCACCCACCCACAGCTCACTGCCTCTTCTGCACTGTCAGCCGCACTGCAATTTCAGTATCTATCTATTGCGTTATTCTGTGTACTGCCGCTTTGTAGTAGGACTGTGCAGTCACGATAAAACAAGAGTACCGCTTTCACTTTCAACCACACTCGTATCCATATTATAAAACCTGGACAAACAAACTTCAATCTTTACCGAAAAGAATAGTACCTAGTACCAAGTACAACATGTAGTCACTTTCCACAACACAGCCTGTAGATTTCAAATCCACCTTTCAAGGCATTACGACATCATCGAAGGGTGTTAATAGAATTTTTTCCGGCTTCACTTCCCGCAAAACGGACATTTTGCATTAATTCCAAACAAGGATACATACCTCATGAGAGACACATAGTGAATAAGAGGGGTGAAACAGGGAGTTGGAGATATCTACAAATGGTATCACACTGTTTAACAAACTGCTCGTCAAAGTGTTGTGTGCTGCGTGCCTGCAGTCCACAGCAGCCAGCCAGCCAGCCAGCCAGCAGCAGCGACTGACTGACTGACTGACTGACTGACTGAAGGCCGTCAGCCAATGAGAATGCAGAACGACATCCTTCCAAACACGCCAGACAGAGAGAGTGACGGAGAGAGAGAGACAGAGAGAGAGAGAGAGAGACACCGACACGAAATGATTGACGGCGGTGCGCCCACTCACAGTCACTCACAGTCACTCACAGTCACTCCGCCGAAGCGCTTCGGCGGAGCGGTCAGTTGAGTGGTGAGTGATTGTGATGATGTTACTTTATCCTTATTTGGCATTACACTGTATTCCAGCACATGGACTCATCTAAAACCACGGAATTCCTAATTATAGAGAAGTATGGAGGGAGGGAAATGAATGAATCGAATCACTCATCAGCGCGCTTGACGACAGTGAGTGAGTGAGTGAGTGGGAGGGAGGGCGAGAGGGCGAGCCCCGTTCACCCGTTCACTGTTCACGCCCACTCTCCCGCACCCAGCCCCCACAAATCACTCACTGGCATGGCCGCCGTCGCTCCCCCTCCCTCCCATCCACCCACCCACTCACTCGACAATCGCTCGCTCGCTCGCTCCATCCAGCGTGCTGGCTCACTGCCGTTCACTCACTCACTCACTCACTCACTCACTCACTCACTCAGTGTGCGGTTGGTTGGTTGGTTGATTGATTGATTGGTTGGCGGACGGCTGAATGAATTGATATGCAGGAAGGCGGGTGAGTGAGCGGCGTGCGGCGCCAGCGCGGTGAATTCGGTGGCTCAGTCGACGGCTGCCGCACCCACGCACTGCCGCAGTCGCTCAATCGTCGAATCAGTCACGCTGCGTCCCTCCCAGTCACTGTAAAAGCAGCTCACTTACTCAATCAGTCAGTCACTGTAGCGGTCAGCGGGGTTTTTCGTAAGTCACGTGGCAGACGAGTCGGCGGAATATCCGGAGAATGAGCTGTGAATAAAGTGCGTAAGTGCGGGGAAGTTTGAATGATTGAGTGAGTGGTTAAATGTGGGCGTGGGAGGGAGGGAAGGAGGGAGAGGTGTGGGAGTGCATGCGGTCAGTCAGTCAGTCAGTCAGTGGGAGAGAGAGAGTGAGTGAGTGAGTGAACTGTGGTGGTGAGTGAGTGAGTGAGTGAGTGAGTGAGTGAGTGAGTGAGTGAAGTGAGCGGTTGGGTGGTTGGTTGGTTGGTTGGTTGGCAGACGGCTGACTGACTGACTGACTGACTGACAGTGTGACTGACTGACTGACTGACTGACTGACTGACTGACTGACCGTCGAACGGCGGGCGAGCGGTCGTTGACTTTGTTTGTTTGATGTATGTGACTTCCTGACTGCCTGACTGTGACTGACTGACTGACTGACTGACTGATTGCTCGACGTGTTGACTCCTTCGTTCGTTCGTTCGTTCGTTCGTTCGTTCGTTCGTTCGTTTGTTTGTTTGTTTGTTTGTTTGTTTGTTTGTTTGTTTGTTCGTTCGTTCGTTGTGTTTGTGTTGACTGACCTGCAGTCTGCTGCTGCGGTGGTAGTGTGTTGTTGTTTGTTTGTGTGTTGTTTGCGTGTGGATTGTTGTGTTGGGCTTTTGGTGTAGAGTTGTTGTGTTTGTTCGTTGTGTTGTCTTGTACGGAATCTATTCCTTCTGTGAGAAGACGGGATGGGAAACTATGGCGCGGCGACGCTGCTCTTCGTGCATTCCTCGTTCCTACCCCGCGAGTGGACGGACACGGCACTTGGTTGGTGGTATGTGGGTTCCGACTTCTGACGCCGTCAATGTTGCGTCTTGTCGTGAGGTTGAGGTGGGTAGGTAGGTGTGTAACACAAGGACTGACCCGTTGAATGAAGCGCTGCTGCGCTCGTCGCAGCCAGCAGAACTCTGCATTCACGGCGATTCAACAGGGCGATTGGGCCTGGCGTTGCTCGAAGCTACATGTTCCACTTTAAATCCGCGGGCTGTTGTTTTCGTTCGCTTTTGTGGCGTCTGTTTCGGCGTTTGTGTTGGTCCTGTCGCGGTGCCGCTCTGCCGCCGCTGTTTGTGGGTCGGCGGCGTCGTTTTGCGTGTTCGGTTCGCGTGCAGACGCCCTGGTTTCTTGTGTTCCGTGCGAAGTGCCGCTGTCTGTTGTGCACGCAGCAGCAGCATCTTTCTCGGGGCGGATTGGTTGCTCATCTTTCGGCCAACACGCGAGCATTGGCTCCGTTCGGAAGTTACTTCATACCGCGTGCCCGTCGCCTGTACAGCGGTGGGTACCGTCGGCGAGCACTGCGCCCTCTCAACGTTCGTTCCCAGTGCCCGCACCGTAGACGTGACTGGTCGTCCACTGCCTTGGCGTGGAGGACTCGGCACTGTTTGCCGCGGAGCCGCGGAGCCGCGCTCGTAGCCTCGATTTCGCAAGACGAACGGCATGGACGGAGACCACCCCTACGGGGGAATGTCCATGGAGCAGACCATGATGCTGCAGCAACAAATGATGCAGCAGAGCATGTTGCTCCAGGCCAGCGAAGACTCGCGCAAGCGAGGTGCCGATGACTTCGTTGACGGTGGCGACGACAAGAAAGTGCGACTGCAGCCCCCGGATCTCGATGACCACTCGCTGCTCGATGGGTTCGACCTCCAGTCTCAAGACCAGCAGCAGATGATCCAGCAGCAGCTCATTCACCAACAAATGCAGGCCCCATTTTCGGACGCGGGATTCTCACCCGCGCTCTTAGTTGGAGTGGGTGACGACTTAGTTGGCGTGCCTCACAACCATCACGGCCCAGATGTGCTCATCGACCCAACCGTCGGTTCTCACATCGCACCCAGGCCCAATAACGCGGCCATAGTTCACCATAGCGAAGATCCACCAAATCACGATGAGCACGAGCACGAGCACGAGCACGAGCACGGACATGAACACGAGCACGAGCACGAGCACGAGCACGAGGACGAGCAAGACGAAGACGAAGACGACGACTCCGAAACTGACTCGGAGGAAACTTCTGAGGAAGAAGAAGAGATCGAGGGCCTATTCACAGTTACGGTGCTGCCGGGATACAGTCAGGGTATGACCATGCGCTTTCGCACGCCGAAAGGCACCGTGTGTACCGTGCAGATTCCGGAGGGCATCAACGCCGGCGACTCCTTTAGGGTTGCTGTTCAAGAAGAAAGCCCGAATCTTTAGGATCCAGGCTGCCGTATTCGTATTCCACCTGCCGTGAAGGCGCTCGAGATTTACACAAAAGTAAACAAAATATGTGGCCTAGGACCACAAGGACGCCTGTCTCATCCGCCAGAGAAAAGGCCGCTTGGCGTCAAGGCCTGACTACGGACAGAGACCAAAATTCACCAACTCTCAATCAATAGTGACCTCTTTATAACGTTTGCCGTGTTTGCAAACGTTTTGTGGTCGGACAAATAAATAGCTTCTGTACTCCTTTTTTTTAAACAGTCAGCCATTCACATGTGAATGTAGCGCTCAGTTTTGTGGGCAGTTATTGGTGCCTGCGCCTGCGCCTGCGCGTGTGTGAACCGAAATGTCATCGATCAACGAGTGCACACTGGAATATCCATTAGTAAAATGCATACAATACATGCAGCTGGCTATATATGCACTGTTCGCCGCTGGTTGACTAGGTGGCTCAGCAATTCCGACATTGCTTTGTGAGTGTTTGGGTGCACATCACTCACACTGACGACTTGGATTCACTCCCGTCGCCTTGGTCGCTGTTTCTAGGTTTGTTGGCCTTTGACTTTCCACCACCGCCTCGTTTGCTTCGACCTCCACGCTTGCGGCGACCAGATCTTTGTGGCTGCTTCGGTGTTTCAGCATCTCCACGATCCGCGTCATCACTGCACAGTTGTGTTTGCGCAATTTGTGTCGTGGGCGCGGTTGAGCTCGATTTATTGTCCACGCGATCCGTGGTCGCCGTCCTATCGTCCGTGCGGTCTGGAGCGTTGACTTGCGCATGCCGAGGCTCGGTTTTCTTCGCATTCGCCAACCCATCAGACGATTTTCGCCGTCCGACAGCGCTTCTTTTGGCGTTATCAGTTGCTGAAATCTTCGAATTCCGCTTGGCTTTGCCGCATTTCTGAGAGCACAAGACATCGACGGGTGACACACGTCATCAGACAAGAACAAAACCGGATAGTCTACTCACCACTGGTGCTTGACGAAGTTCATGCCGCCCGTGAGCGTACCCACATTCGTCACCTTTGCTGCACGACAATCCACCTGTGACAAAAACACACGGTTCCGTGCACTGTGAGCACACCACACGCTCGTCCGAAGGACAAATCCACCCCTCACCTGAAGCTTCAAAGTCGGCGCACAGTTTGCACTTGTAACGGTGGCCGCCTTTGATGGCGCGCTGACGCTGCACGAAATCGGGGACTCTTTGCTCCAACACCACAACAGCTGCGGCCGTTGCCATATCTCTAATTGAATGGCTGTGTGAAGAAGTATTGGCCACATCGAGAGCGGCGTCATCGCTCAAGTTAGCGATCCACTCTTCCGCTGTCGGGAAAGGGCCGGCGAAATGTTCGTGTCTTCTAGTGGTGCTGTCGGCACGATTTTCGTCAGTCGCCAAGCAGCCTGCCGCAGACTCTGCTGTTCTTTGTCCGGCCGATCCCAGGGCAGCAATCGCAGCAGCAGCAGGGCCAGATGACGCTGGGAGGTATGGCGCCATGAGACTGTGTTGGCGCAGGAACGGGCTGCTCAGAACTGTGTTGTACACGGCGATCAACAACAGCGGAAACCGCGACGGCGCTGTGAAGTAGCGCAAAAACCCGACGGGGACTGGCGTCAACTTTGGTTTGATCGAGTCCGGCAATTCCTCGAAATGGTGTCGCTTGTTTCGAATCATACGCAAACATCTGAGCACGTACAACAGAACATGCGAATGTCAGTGTTGAGGTGCAGCAAACTGAATACCAAGTCACAAGCACGCACGATCGAAGGCTGAAGCGGTCGTAGGATTTGTGCCGACCAACATCGCCTCGTAGCTCCGTGTCCAACTTCAGGTCCCAGCGTCCTTCCGGTCCGATCACTCGTCGAGCTTGACTCTCGAGGAGTCGGATGGCTGCACCAGTATCAGAGATTCATACAGGCGAAATTATTGACAATTGCCAAATACGTAGAGACTGAGGAAGACATGGTTTGCGTACCTTCATGGTCGATGTCGTCAAGTCTCTCCAGCGCATCACTGACGTCCTGGATGAAGTTTAGAACTGTAGTCGAGCTCCAGAAAAACGGATGATTCGCCAAATCAGCGGCAGTTGGGCGTTCAAGTGGTACGGGGTTGGTCATTTTCGCAACCAAGTCCTGTAACTCTGGGACGCGGTCGAGGGCCGTCAAATCGCTGCAGAAGGCACAAAAAACAGCATATGACCACAATCCTCGCATTGTCGCAACACACCCATCAATAGTATTCACCGTTTGCCATTGAGAATGTTCTGCTGCCTTTCCACGGGTTCCCCGAAAGGGTGTTGGCCGGGAATTGCCGTCGCGAAGAAAATACAACCAAGCGAAAATATGTCTACTGCTCGCGTTAATCTGTATTGCTCGCTGTCATCACGGTCATTCTGGCCGAATGAATCAGTTAAATCGGCACTTTGACCACGTCTATGGAATATCGGCAACACGGTGTCAACGATAGTGTCCAGGTCCAGCGACAAGCTCATTTGCACCACTTATTGCGTACCTGCGGTGGACGTTCTTGTTTCGGATCCGGAGAACTTCCGGCGCTTGCCACCCAATGGTTCCAACGTGAGCAACCGAAGAATTGTCAGATTGATTGTCAACCAGCCCACTACTGTTGCGACGGATGCCGAGATGGCGGTGCCGATAAGATTTGCTTATGTGACTGAAGCTCCTTCCGGTGCTTGTGTGGTGCCCGAATGAGCTGTATTCACCTTGAAGTTGCTTTCCCAATCCCATGTCCGAAATTTTGGCCCGGTGCGTGCGGCCCCAGTCCTCCGCGTCCTTATCTCCTGTGCCTCCTGACGACAAAGTTCGAATAACGTTTCTGTGGACGTCAAGAATACGATCCTCCGCAGATGCATCGGGTAAAGCGCCTGATGCTTCTTCCAAAGCTTGCTGTTCTTGTTTCTGTTTTTTGGCCTTTTCGAGGGACACATATTTGCCCAAGAGTACGTTTTGGGGTTTTAAATCACGATGGACAATGCGCCTGTCAAAACACAGAAAAAAAGTTAACAGGTGCCCCATGGGAACAGATGATGAGGCCGCAACGCACAAATCATGAAGGTGGGCCACGCCATCAACCATGTCTCGCAAGACATGAACAGCCATGGCCGGAAGATGCGGGTACCGCACGCTGGGAACAACAACCTGTGTCAGCGACAACAACCACGCACAACAACAACATGACTTCCCAGTAAGCTTTTGCACAAATAGAGCGCCAAGATACAGATACCCACCCAATCGTCTTCATCCGACCAATGTTCATCGTGTTCATATTCGGTACCCTCAAAGTCGCTCCAGACAGCCCGACGCGATGGCGGCGATGATGGGTCGTCCATGATCGCAAACATCTCCGGCCGCTCGTGGAGCGCGTCGCTGAGTGACATTTCGCACAACTCCAACGCCTACAGTCAACCCTTTTGTGAAACCACAGAAGCCGCACGGTGGGAATTCAAGCATAGGTGGTCGGCACGCTAATCGCACCAAGTGAATAAATTCCCCAAAGTCTTCGCGCTGAAAATATCTGAGAACGTTCGGATGGTTTGTGGACATCAAAAGTTCGATTTCTCTGTCTGCTGTGTTGTAAAATGCTTTCAACATTTTCTTCACAGCAACTTCCTGACTTCCGAGCAAGCCCTTGAAGACCATTGTGCCATTGCACCCCTGAAACACGCAAATGAGCCACATTAACAGTGCAGTTGTATTTAAACAGAACGAGACGGTGAGTGCACGGACCTGGCCAATTAATTCCTCTGGACAAAGTGCAAGCCGACCTTGGCCCACTTGAACATACCCCGGCGGGAGATTTAAGAGCTGACGCCGCTTGAGACGTCGAGCGTAACGGACTGCGATTAATCCTACCAGCGTCACCGCGATGCCAACACTCAACGTAATTGTCATGAGGAGCCACACTTGAGACTTTGGAACGAAGCCAGGCTACACACACGAACAACCAATGTGGTGAGTCGTTAAAAAGTGGGCGTGTTGTCTAAACGAAGGTCAGAGCTCGCAATGACAATTACAAACAACGCGTACCGGTCGACTCGCAGTTCCGGCAGGCAGCGCCCATTGCGGGTAGTATCTACTGAATTGATCTTCGTTGTACTGGCGTTGATAATGGTACTGACGCTGCAAAGGGTTGGCGTACAAGTTGTATAAACCGGCACTGTGGGAATGAATCAGGCAGTAACCGTCAATGCCGTAGATACAATATCCGTGCTCTGAGTCGGTGCTATCATCGTCGCTTCCGTGGGCACGTGACGAAGCACTTGGGGGAGCGAGTTGAAGGTGATCCGCGAAGGGCAAGAAAGGGAACATAAACCCAGGATTGATGGAGTGATCTTCGCGTTGATACGCACTAGTCTGCACAACGGCATACAGCCCGTTGTTTGGCAGCCGGTCCAACGAAACTCCTTTCATTGGATCATCGTTGCCGTTATCTTCTTCAGAATCACCAAACTCTTGCGAATCAACTCCCTCCTTCGGGTCGAACAATGTGAAAGCTTGCGCTCTTAACTTTCGAGGATTGTGGCTCGGGTACGTGAGCATTTGGGACACCGGGTTCTCTAAGTCCACGGTCCATCGTGGCAAATTGCACTCGTCGCTCGCATCCTCTTCAAAGCCGCGACTTCCGGTTCCGTCCGAAGTGTCCAGGTCGACTTCTTCATTGTCAGGGTTGCCCATTGACGCAGCATCGTCACCGCTGCAGTAATATCGAGCAATTTTGCCATTCTTTGTAACCAGAAATTCGAGCGGATCGAAGCGTTGACCGGGAGCATTTGGAGCAAAATCTCCGGGTGCACCAGGTGTTCCAGCAGTACCTCCAAACGCACCAAGCCCTGGCACGCTCGGCATTCCACCACCACTGGAGGAAGACAAACTGTCGTATTGTGAGATGGAAAAGTTCCACTGCTGCAGACCAGACTGGTCCATCAATCTGACACGATAATCGGTTCGACCGAGCCACAAAGTTTGGTCCCTCTGAAACAAAAACATGCACCAGAAACACGTTACAAGGAAGGTGACTGCATTGAGCAGAAACGTTCGACGGTGGTGAGCATACCGTTGTGGATGACGAAGAGGCCGTCTGGTCCGGGTCTTCTCCGGCAGAAAAGCGTGCTTTCAGCGTTCCAGTGTTGGGGTCGAGGCCTACAGATACAAGTCGCCATTTACTTGCAGCGAAGTCAAGTTGTAAGCAAGGCGATTAGAACCAACCGAACAACGTGGTAGTTTTTTCTCCAATGAAGAAGTTGGAGTCCTCAACTGGGCCAGCTTGAAAGGAAAACATGGCCACAAGCTGGCTGACGTCGAAGGGCAATCGGTGAATGCTAGGCCCCGGAGATGTGGCGGGGCTGGACCTGGATGACCCTGCATTCAGGTCACCGTCAGAATCCACTTCGTATTCCAGGCGGTGTTCGCTGTCAAAGTCGTCATCGTCGATTCCCAAAGGGAGGCCGCGGTGCGAGGACCTTGATGCCAGTGCCTCGAGGTCATCATCCGATCGATCGTATCGGAAGATGCTTCCATCAGTGCCTGGAATGATGATGGATGGGCAGACATCATTCTGATGAGACGAAATCACAGATTTTCCAGCGTCGAAACTCCACAATTGTGTGCCAGTGTCCGCGTCCAAACCAACAATGGTACCATCGATGGTCGCGACCACCAAAACATCGGTGTCATCACCGGCATTTTGCTTCGCCAGACTATGACGACCATCGTATTCCACGATTTCTGGCGAGTGGAATGACCCACCTAATTGCACAGTCTCTTCTTCGACATCGTCATCCTCCAAAGCCTCAACATATC
>ENA-OWNT01005810-OWNT01005810.1-seawater-metagenome-genome-assembly--contig:-NODE-5810-length-9997-cov-4.108669_pt1 | contig 9997 bp, 9 predicted proteins | sample MGYA00238136_ERZ651165 | MGnify/ENA primary metagenome ERZ651165 (study PRJEB26861, sample SAMN08777766) | seawater metagenome | isolation source: coastal seawater | place: USA: Florida | collected...
CTCACCCACGCCCACTACCGCACCACCCCCAGCGACCTGCAGCGTCTGCTCGACAGCCCGAACCTTTCGGTCGCCGTGCTCCACGACCACGACGGCCGGGTGGCCGCGGTGAATCTCCTCGCCCAGGAGGGGCGCCTCCCCCCCGAGCTGTGCGAGGCCATGGTCGACGGACGCACCCGCATCCGCGGACAGGCCCTGGCCGACACCCTGGTCTGTCACACGGGTCATCCCGAGGCAGGCCCGTGGCCCATGGTGCGGAGCGTGCGCATCGCCACCCACCCCGCCTTGCGCCGGAGCGGCCTCGGGGCCCGACTGGCCCGCCACGCCCACGACCACCATCACCCGGAGCTCTTCGGCACCCTGTTCGGCGCCACCCCGGAGCTGCTCCGCTTCCGCCGCGCCCAGGGCTACCGCCTCGTGCGTCTCGGCGCCTCCCGGGGCTCCCGCACCGGCGAGCCGTCCGCCGTCATGGTCCGGCCGGTCACGCCCCGCGCGGAGGCCCTGGTCGACCAGCTCCGCATCGTCCTGGCCCGCGACCTGCCGCTGCAGCTGGCGCTCCTCGACGGCGACGGCGAGCTGCCTCTCGACCCAGGCCTGGTGGGCGCCCTGGGCCACGACCTGCCCCCCCGCACCCCCTGGGCCCTGCCCGACGCCCTCCACGCCGCTCGGGGCTACGCCTTCGGTCCCCGCCCCCTGGAGGCCGCCGCCTCCGCCCTGGTCCACCTGCGCCACACCCTCGGCCCCATCGGCGCCTCCGAGGCCGAGCAGGCCTTGGTCGACGCCCGCCTGCTCCAGCACCGTTCCTGGGCCGGCCTCACCCGGGACCAGGGGTGGTCCTCCGTCCGCGTCGCCATGCGGGCCATGCGGCGAATCTGGCGAACGGCGATCGGGCAGCTATGATGGGGCCAGTCCTGGAGGAACCATGAAGCGCATCGCGGCCGGCCTGATCAGCGTCCTCGCCCTCTCCGCCTCGGTCACGGTCTACGCCGGCGGCTCGTGGGGCGACGACTGGATCGCCGAGCTCTCCAGCGGCGACTGCAAGGGTCTCGCCTCGGGCAACAGCACCTACTGCGACACCTCCGACTGCAAGGGCATCACGAAGAAGAGCGTGGCCAGCTGCAGCACCAGCGACTGTCGGGGCGTCGCCAAGATGGACTTCGCCAACTGCTCCAGCGCCCTGTGCAAGGCCTGGACGCGCGAGGATGCCAACTACTGCCGCAACCGCGACTGCAAGGGCGTCATCAAGAAAGACGCCAACTACTGCGAGAGCGACAACTGCAAGGCCATCGCCAAGCAAGACAAGAACTACTGCCCGTAGTCGCCGCGGCCCTCGCCGCTACTGGGCGATGACCTCGCAGCCCACGAACTCGTCGACGCAAGAGCCATCCGTCAGCGCGCCGCTACTGGCACAGGCCATGTAGTCGTCGAACTGAGTGCGGCAGTCGTCGTAGAGGCAGGCGAACTGGTCCTCGAAGTACTCGGCGCAGCCGTCCATGCAGCCGAGGAGGAACAGCCCCTCCAGCGGGCACGACGTGCCGACGCAGTCGCCGAACAGCCCGTCGAGGCCGCAGTAGAGGCAGGACTCGCCCGAGGCCGCCATGCAGCTCGTGGCGCAGATGCCGTCGTCGGGGGCGCAGCCGGCCACACACAGGTCGTAGTCGGCGCAGCTCCCGGTGCCGCCACTCCCTTCGTAGGGGCGCACCAGGGCCAGGTAGTCCAGGCACATCTCGTCGTAGCTGCCGTCGCCCCAGCCCACGTCTTCCGGGTCGCGCGGGGTGCCGTTGTCGGCGGGCTGGTTGGCGGCGGAGTTGTCGTAGGTGCAGGTGATCTCGACCTCGTCGTGAACCGACAGGTCGATCCAGGACGCCTCGGGGATGGCGTAGCTGCGCTGCCAGTTGAAGTCCCACGCGTCGATCTTGGACAGGCACTGCTCGGTGCCGTCCGCGCGGATCACCTTGGTCTGTAGGGAGGTGCCCAGCAGGTGCATGTGGGGGGAGGTGGCGAACACCTTGCTCCCCTCGGGGATGGGCAGACGCTGGCGGGCCGTCTGCACGCTGTGGGCCTCGCCGGCCGGGATGTCGAGGGAGAGCTTGGGCACCGGGAAGACCGTGAGGAGCTGGTCTGGCTCCTGGCCTTCGGGGAGGGTCCAGAGGCGCACGCTGGTCTGGTCGGCGGTGGGCGTCGCGGCGGCCGTGTTGTAGTGCATCTGGAGGATGAGGCGGGAGCCCGCGGGGATGCGCTGGGCGATGCCGTCGCCGTACAGCGCAGGCTCGTTGCCCGGCACCCAGCCGCCCACGGTCTGGGCGTTGTCGAGGCCCGAGGTGCCGAAGCAGGTGTAGCCAGGCTCCGGGTCGGCCGCGTCGAGGGCATCGAGGGCCCCCAGGCCGGACGGTGGCACCGCGTAGATCAGCACGTGGTGAACCAGCGCCACCTGGTCGGGCACCACGTGCACGCCGGACACGAAGAGGTCGCGTTCGAGGACCTCGGCCACGGGCAAGCAGCGGTAGTCGTCGAGCACGGCCGCGTTGGGGACGTAGGCCTCGGCGGGGGTGAGGGTGAGGTCGGGCGTGCCGATGTCGACCGGCGTCGGGAGCTCGGGCGCGACGTAGTCCGCCGCATCACCTTCGGGGTAGCCGCCGTCGCGCCAGGCCGTGACCATCGCCACGTCGGCATCGCTCAGGCGCAGGTTGCCCACCGTGTCGTGGCAGTCTGGGTCCATCCCCCACGGGGGCATCGTGCGGTCTTCGATGGAGGCCACGATGAGGGGGGCGAGGTCGAGCATCTCCGCTGGGGCGTCGAAGGCGAAGGGCGCGATCTGGCCCGGGCTGTGGCAGCTCACGCAGCTGCGCTCCACCAGCGGGCGGATGTCGCGATGGAAGGTCGGCTCCGCCACCGTGGGGGTGATGGTCGTGCCCGTGTCGTCGGTGGAGGTCGTGGTCGACGCGGTGGACGACGGGGTGGACGACGTGAGCGTGGTGCCGGCGGTACCCTCCGGACCCTCCGACTCGCTCTTCCCCCCACACCCCGCCACCACGGTCAGCGCCATCAGCACGTACATCGGTCGCATCCGATCCTCCCGTTGGCGGCTAGGTAACCGCTGGGTGGAGAACCGGAGCTGTCAGCGCCCCTCGACCGCGCAGCTATAGCTCCAGCTGCTCACCACATGGTCGATGGGCTCCCCCGCGCCGACCAGCGTCTCCACCTCCTCCACCAGGCGCCCGCCTGCGTCGTAGCTGCGGGTGTGGGTGGCCACGAGCTCCCCGAAGGCCGACTCCTCGAACAAGAGCCCGTCGTCGCCCCAGCGCGCGGTGTAGGTCTGGAAGAAGCCGTCGACCAGGCCCTGCTGCCCCACCAGCCGACCGTCGTCGTCGAAACGCTCGTCGGCGTCGACGAAGAGGGTCTGGTCGAGGTACCCGACCCGGTGCCGGTCGAGAGATGGACCGGGCCGGTCGTAGGTGGCCCGCCACCAGGCATCCAGCGTGCCGTCGGCTCCGTAGGTGTCCTCCCGCTCCACCCGCCCGGCGTCGTCCAGGGACATGACCTGCTCCCGCACCAGGGAGCCGTCGATGCGCTCGGTGCGGCGCACGACCGCCTCGCCCTCGTAGACCTGGTCGACCGTGACGAGCCGCCGTGACACACGGTCGTACTGCTCGGTGCGGAGGAGGCGCCCGGCGTCGTCGTAGGTCCAGTCGGTCACGACCTCGACCCGCTCGTCGCCATCGACATCGTCCAGCCGATGGACCAGCAACCCACGCGTGTAGAGGAACTCGGTGCGAGCCTCGGTGCTGGCGCCGTGGACCCAGCGCCGCTCGAACACGGTCAGGCCGGCGTCGTCGTAGGTCCGCGCGTAGTGCATGATCTCGTAGCCGTCGTCGACCACGTCGCCGGTGGATGTGCAGGCATCGGAGGGGGGCTGGGGCTCGCTGAAGCAGGCCGAGGCGGCCAACCCGAGCCCCGCAGCGGCAGCAGGGAACCTCATGGCGTCGACTATACTCGGCCCGCACCCACCCCGGAGGCTCCCGTGCACGACGGCTTCGACGCCCCCCCACAGCGCTCCGGCTGCGGCTGCTGCGCGGGCCTGATGTCGAGCATGGTCAGCCTGCTCATCGCGCTGGTGGGCGGGCTCATCGTCCTGGCCACTTCCTTCGGCCCAGAGCTGTGGCGCAGCATCGGCCCCGTGCTCGACACCCCCGACCCCGTGGAGGCCCCGGCCAGCCCAGCCCCCGACGGCCGCGACGACCGCAAGAAGGGGGGCAAGAAGGGCAAGAGCAAGGGCGGAAAGCGGCGCTGATCAGCGCTCGGAGAGGCCGGGGTTGTGGGCCAGCAGGCGCTCCACGAGGGACCTCCGCACGATGGCCCCGGCGTGGTCGGCGCGGAGGCGCAGCACGTCGACGTAGGCCGCGTGGGCCCGGTCGAGCCATCCGCGCACCACGAAGCCCGGCACCTCCTCCCCCAGCATGCTCATGGCGCGCTGGTAGGCCAGCTGGCCCTCCAGGAATCGCCGCTCGGCGGGGTCGGCCACCAGGGCGAGGAGAGAGGACAGCTCGAGGTCGTGCACCCGGAGGGAGGCCGCACCCACGGTGGATGCAAGCAACAAGAGCTCGGCCGCCTCCGGGGAGGTCGGCTCGAGCTCCAGGGCATCCAAGCAGCAGGACTGGCACAGCAGCGGGTCGCCAGAGGCCAGCGCGTGGCGAGCCTCGGCGACCAGCGCCGCTGCCGAGGCGGTCACTCGGTGCCGGTCTCGGTGAGGGCAGCGCGGACCACGTCGGCGTTCATCCGCATGATGGCCTTCATGGGCACACCCTTGGGACAGGCCGCGGAGCACTCGCCGTGGTTGGTGCAGCTCCCGAAGCCCTCGGCGTCGGCCTGTGAGAGCATGTTCAGGGCGCGCTGGTCGCGCTCCGGCTGCCCCTGGGGGAGCAGGCCGAGGTGGGACACCTTGGCACCCATGAACAGCATGGCGGCGGCGTTGGGGCAGGCGGCCACACAGGCACCGCAGCCGATGCAGGCCGCGTAGTCGAAGGCCTCGTCGGCCACCGGCTTGGAGATGGGCAGGTTGTTGGCATCCTGCGCGGCGCCGGTGCGCACGTCGACGAAGCCACCGGCCTGGATGATGCGGTCGAAGGACGACCGGTCGACCACGAGGTCCTTCACGATGGGGAAGGCCGAGGCGCGGAAGGGCTCGAGCCAGAGCTCGTCGCCGTCCTTGAAGGACCGCATGTGGACCTGGCACAGGGTGACCTTGTCGCCGGGGCCATGGGGGACGCCGTTGACCACCGCGCCGCAGGTGCCACAGATGCCTTCACGGCAGTCGTGGTCGTAGGCGAAGGGCTCCTTGCCATCGCCCAGGAGCTGCTCGTTGAGCACATCGAGCATCTCGAGGAAGGACATCTCGGGGATGACATCGACCTGATGCTTCTCGAACGCGCCCTTGGCCTGGGGGCCTGCCTGACGCCACACGTTGAGCGTGATCTTCACTTGTAGCTCCGGGTGCTGGGGGGCACGTAGTTGAAGGTGAGCGACTCGGTGTTGCGCACCGGCTCGTTGCCATCACCGTCGAACGCCCAGATGGCGCCGTGGCAGTAGTTCTCGTCGTCGCGCTTGGCCTCGCCGTCGGGGTGCTGGTGCTCCTCGCGGAAGTGGGCGCCACAGGACTCGTCGCGGGTGAGGGCGTCGAGCACCATCATCTCACCGAGGTCCATGAAGTCGGCGACGCGGCCGGCGGTCTCGAGGGTCTGGTTGAGGCCATCCTTGCCACCCACGACCCGCAGGTCGGACCAGAACTCCTCGCGCAGCTCCTTCACCTGACCGAGGGCCTCCTTCAGGCCTTCCTCGGTGCGGGACATGCCGCACTTGTCCCAGATGATCTTGCCGAGACGCTTGTGGAAGGCGTCGGGCGTCTGGGAGCCACCGATGCCCATGAGGGTGTCGATCTTCTTGTTCACGAGGTCTTCGGCCTCGCGGAAGCCCTCGTGGTTCGTGTCGCTGAACCCGGCCTTCGCTTCCTTGAGGTAGTTCCCGATGGTGTACGGGATGACGAAGTAGCCGTCGGCCAGGCCCTGCATCAGCGCCGAGGCGCCGAGGCGGTTGGCGCCGTGGTCGCTGAAGTTGGCCTCACCCAGGGCGAACAGGCCCGGGATGTTGGTCATCAGGTCGTAGTCGACCCACAGACCGCCCATCGTGTAGTGCGACGCCGGGTAGATGCGCATGGGCGTCTGCCACGGGGAGTCGCCGGTGATGCGCTCGTACATGTCGAACAGCGACTTGTAGCGGTCGCCCACGGCGCGGTTGCCCAGGCGGTCGATGGCGGCGCCGAAGTCGAGGTAGACGCCGTAGCCGCTGGGGCCGACGCCGTAGCCGGCGTCGCACATCTTCTTGGCCGCGCGGGAGGCCACGTCGCGCGGGACCAGGTTCCCGAAGGAGGGGTAGATGCGCTCGAGGTAGTAGTCGCGCTCGTCTTCCGGGATCTGGCTCGCGGGGCGGGTCTCGCCCTTCTTCTTGGGGACCCAGACCCGACCGTCGTTCCGGAGCGACTCGCTCATCAGGGTGAGCTTGGACTGGTGGTCGCCCGAGACGGGGATGCAGGTGGGGTGAATCTGCGTGAAGCAGGGGTTCGCGAAGCCGGCACCGCGGCGGTAGGCCCGCACCGACGCCGTGCAGTTCGACTTCATGGCGTTGGTGGACAGGTAGAAGACGTTGCCGTAGCCGCCGGTGGCGAGGCACACCGCGTCGGCCGCGAGGCGCGTGATCTCGCCGGTCTTCAGGTTCCGCATCACCACGCCCTTGGCGTGGCCATCGACGAGCACGATCTCGAGGACCTCGCTCCAGGTGTGCATCTTGACGCCGCCGCGGCCGATCTCCTTGGAGAGCGCCTGGTAGGCGCCGAGGAGGAGCTGCTGGCCGGTCTGGCCCTGGGCGTAGAAGGTGCGGGACACCAGGGCACCGCCGAAGGAGCGGTTGGCCAGGTAGCCACCGTACTCGCGGGCGAAGGGGACGCCCTGCGCGACGCACTGGTCGATGATGTCGGTGGAGACCTGCGCCAGGCGGTAGACGTTGGACTCACGGGCGCGGAAGTCGCCGCCCTTCACCGTGTCGTAGAAGAGGCCCCAGACGCTGTCGTTGTCGTTCTGGTAGTTCTTCGCCGCGTTGATGCCGCCCTGGGCCGCGATGCTGTGCGCGCGGCGGGGGGAGTCGTGGAAGCTGATGCAGTGCACGTTGTAGCCGAGCTCGGACAGCGAGGCGGCGGCAGAGGCACCGGCGAGGCCCGAGCCCACGACGATGACGGTGTACTTGCGCTTGTTGGCCGGCGAGACCTTGCTGGAGGCCTGCTTGTAGCGCTGCCAGCTGGTGGCGATGTCGCCGGTGGGCTCCTTGCTCTCGAGGGTCAGGTTCGTGACGCGTTCGCTGCTTGCGTGGATTCCGGGCGTGCTCACTTGACGACTCCCAGCATGACGCTCAGGGGGAAGGAGATGTTGACCAGCGTGATGAGCGCGGCCACGGCGATGGAGCCGTTGCGGCGGGTGTCGTTCCACTGCGGATGCTCGAAGCCCAGCGTCTGCAGGGAGGACGAGATGGCGTGGAACAGGTGGAACCCGAGGGACAGGTTGGCGAGGATGTACACCACCGACACAATCGGGTTCGAGAAGGCCTTCACCACGGTCTCGTAGGGGTGACCCCACTCGAAGTCGGGGATGCCGAGACCCACCGTGATGTGGAGCACGTGAGCGATGATGTAGACCAGCAGGAAGATGCCGCTGGCGCGCATCGTGAGCGCGAAGACGCTCGTGGTCTGGCGCTTGAGCCCCTTCTGGTAGCCCTCGGGCCGGGCGGCGCGGTTCTGGCTGGTGAGGCTGATGGCGGCCCACACGTGCAAGACGAGGGCAGCGCTCATCACGGCCCGAACGGCCCAGATGCCCCCATGGCTGCCTTCCTGCAGGACCCAGCCATAGAAGTTCATCGCCGAGAGGTCGCTGAAGGGCAGCGGGTGGTCACCTGCGTAGAGCAGGGTGTTGCCGACCATGTGCATGAAGACCCAGCCGACCATCATGAGGCCGGTGACCCCCATGATGATCTTCTTGCCGATGGCAGACTGGAAGTACATCCGCCAGTTTCGCGGCCGGGTCACCCAGGCGCGATGGTTGGACGAGGACGACGAGGACATAGGGACTCCCACGTGCGAGGCCCGTCACTTAGCGCGGGGGGGGACGGGGGCAAGGCCCTATCGAATGCCACCCAGAGCTGGGGCCGAAGGCCCTACGAACAGCCCGGCCCCAGGTCGAGCGTAAACCTGGTTCCCCCTGACGGATCCTTCTCCGCCGACAGGGTGCCCCCCAGGGCGTCGGCAATCCGCCGGCTGATGGCCAGGCCCAGCCCCACCCCCGAGCCGCCTTCCTGAAGCCGATGAAAGGGTTCGAAGACGGAAATCAGCTGCTCATCCGACAGGCCGGGGCCCTCGTCGACGACGTGGAAGGCGGCATCGGCATGCAAGAGCCACACCCGCCCCGGCATGGCGTATTTCACGGCATTGGCCACGAGGTTCGTGAGGATCTGGCGGACGCGACGCACATCGCTGCGCAAGGGGGAGCCATCGGACTCCACCACCAATTGCATGCCACGGTTCGCTGCACGCAACCGAATGGTGTCGGCCACCTCGGCGAGCAGGGCCTCCCCGTCGACGTGGTCGACCTCGACGTCGACCGCCCCCGCCTCGACCCGAGCGAGGTCCAGCACGTCGTTCACCAGGCCCAGCAGGTGCCGACCAGAGCGAGAGATGCGCTCGAGGTCGTTGCGCGTGGAGGGGTCGTGGGCCTCCTCGCTGAGCAGCTCGGCGTAGCCCAAGATGGCGTTCAGCGGGGTGCGGAGGTCGTGGCTCATCGCGGCCAGGAAGGCACTCTTGGCGTGGCCGGCGGCGAGGGCTTGGTCGCGCGCCACCTGCAGCTCGTAGACCAGCGCCTCCCGCTCCTCGGCCTGCAGCTTTCGCTGCGTCACGTCGTCGAGCACCCCCAGCACCAGCCCGATCGAGCCGACCGAGTGGGCCGAGCAGCGCACCTCGTAGGCCCGCCCTTCGAACCACCTGTCGGCCACCCAGTAGTCGCCCCCGGCGGTCTCACAGTGCAGCTCGAGGTCGACGATGGAGTGACCGACGACCTGGTCGATGGCCGTGCGGCCGAGCACCGCGGGCAGCGAGGGGTGGCACTCCACCACCTCCCCGTCGGCCTCGCGGGCGAGGAACCAGGGCTGAGTGACAGCCTGGCCGATGCGGTCGAACAAGGAGCCGCCCGGGGCCCCAGCCGCATGCCGACGCGCCGCCAGCATGGCCACGGGACGCTCGCCCAGCCGCACCTGGTGGAGGGAGGTGTCGGTCACCGCGATGCTGCCGTCGCGCCGACGGGACAGCACATCGCCCCGCCAGTGGCCCCGCTCCAGCAGCGAGCCGAGGGCCCCGCGCAGGTAGGAGGGGTCGTGCAGATCGGAGCGCAGCACATCGCCCGGCGTGCGCCCGATCACGTGGCTCGGCTCGTAGCCGGAGCCCTCCGTGAAGCCCTGGCTCACCTCGAGCCACCGAAGGTCGAGCCCGGTCACCTCGAGCCAGGCTGGGCTGCTGCGCACCGCCTGCCGCATCACCTCGTGGCCCACCCGGTCGGCCCCCTGCTGGAACGCGAGCTCCAGCGCCGACGGGAGCAGCCCCAGCGTATCGGGCCAGGCCACCACGGCCCCCGCCCCCTGGGCCACGGCGGCCTCGGCCTCCTCGCGGCTCGCTACCAGGGCGACCCACACCACCGCGGAGGGGTCCGGGCCGATGGCCACCCAGGCGTCGTCAACCTCCTCGATGCCGAGGCCCCCCTGCTCCGCGATGGCCGCCCGGACCTCGGACGCGAGGGGCTCGGGCAGGGCGAGACGGATCTGGCGGGGTGGATGCACGCGCCCCCATATCCACCCGCCGGCAAACGGCACGATGAGGCGTTAGATGCCGCTCATGAAGCTCCTGAACACGGTT
>ENA-OWNT01005812-OWNT01005812.1-seawater-metagenome-genome-assembly--contig:-NODE-5812-length-9995-cov-2.891208_pt1 | contig 9995 bp, 9 predicted proteins | sample MGYA00238136_ERZ651165 | MGnify/ENA primary metagenome ERZ651165 (study PRJEB26861, sample SAMN08777766) | seawater metagenome | isolation source: coastal seawater | place: USA: Florida | collected...
GATCGGCAAGGTGCTTTATGAAGAATTCTTCAACAATCGCGATTGGCCCGTGGCCTCGGCGGTGGCGGTGATCCTACTCTTGATCCTGATCGTCCCGATCATCCTGTTCCAGCGCAACGAGCAGAAGGCACGGGAGGCGGAAGGATGACATCTCTTCCAACCCCCCTGCGCTTCTTCTCTTTCCAAATACGCAAACCCGACCCTGCCGCCCGCGCGGCGCGGGGCATGGAGGCGCAGGCATGAGACGCTTCTCCTGGTTCAACGCCACCTCGCTCACGCTGGGCTTCGCCTTCCTCTACCTGCCGATGGTCATCTTGGTGATCTACTCGTTCAACGCGTCCAAACTGGTGACCGTCTGGGCCGGCTTCTCCACCAAATGGTACGGCGAACTCATGCGGAACGAGGCCTTCCTCGACGCCGCCCTCGTCACCCTGCGCGTGGCCGTCATGACCTCGACGCTCGCCACGATCCTGGGCACCTGCGCGGCCTACGTCCTCGTCCGCATTCACCGCTTTCCCGGCCGTACCCTTTTTGCCGGGATGACCTACGCGCCGCTGGTCATGCCGGACGTGATCCTCGGCCTGTCGCTGCTGCTGCTCTTCATCGGACTGAACGTCGACCGCGGCGTGCTCACCATCGTCCTCGCCCATACGACCTTCGCCATGTGCTACGTCTCGGTCGTCGTCTCCTCCCGCCTCGTCGCCTTCGACGCCTCGCTGGAGGAGGCCGCGCTGGACCTCGGGGCCACCCCCTGGCAAACCTTCCGGCTCATCACCCTGCCGATCATCGCCCCCGCCGTGATCTCCGGCTGGCTTCTGGCCTTCACCCTCTCGCTCGACGACCTCGTGATCGCCTCCTTCACCGCCGGGCCGTCCTCCACCACCCTGCCGATGAAGATCTTCTCCGCCGTACGTCTCGGCGTCTCGCCAGAGATCAACGCGCTCTCCACGATCATGATCGGCCTTGTCACCATCGGCGTGATCACCGCCTCGCTCGCCTCGAAACGCGCTGCCCTACGCCGCGCCCGCGAGGAAAAGGCCGCCGACCGGGGCTGACGGCGGCCACATCCTTCCCCGGCGTCCGCCCAAATTTCCGGCACCCGCGCGGCCTGACACAAATCCGCGTCGCCCATAGAGGCAAGCCCGCCCCTGTCTTGACAGCAAAGCGCCTCCCGGTCCCCACTGATAACCTGAACCCTGGTCGGGGGATGCCGACTCACTCAGAAGGACAGGTCACGCGATATGAAAACCACTCTCTCCATTTCCGCTCTCGCCCTGATGGTCTCCGCCGCTACGGCCCAGGCCGAAACCCTCGTCGTGTCGTGGTGGGGCTATAACGGCGAAAAGCTCAACGCCAACATCATCGAACCGTTCAAGGAGATGTGCGGCTGCGACGTCGTGTTCGAAACCGGCAACAACTCCGACCGCCTGGGCAAGCTCACCGCGCGCGGCGGCAAGGGGGTCGACGTCATCTTCCTGACCGACAGCTATTCCCAGATCGGGATCGAATCCGGCATCTTCCAGAAGATCGACCGCTCGAAACTGTCCAACATCGACGAACTTTACGACATCGCCAAGGACCCGCAGGGCGGCTATGGCCCCGCCTATACCGTCGGCCGCATCGGCATCGTCTATGACAGTGCCAAGGTCGCGCCGATCACCTCCTGGGGCGATCTCTGGCGGGACGACCTCGCCGGGCAGATCTCCCTGCCCAACATCACCACCACCGCGGGCCCGATGTTCGTCGTCCAGGCGGGCAAGGAAGCCGGCGTCGACGCCTATGAGGACGCCGAGGCCACCTTCGCCAAGATCGAAGAGATCAAGCCGAACGTCGTCAAGAACTACAACACCGGCTCCGAAATGGTGAACCTCGCCTCCACCGGCGAAATCACCGTCACCATGACCCAGGACTTCACCCTGCGGTCGCTGACCCAGGCGATCCCGACGATGACCTGGGCCGAGCTTGAGGATGGCGACATCGCCGTGCTCAACACGCTCAACATCCCCACCGGCGCCGAAAACGTAGACCTGGCCTATCAGTTCATCGACTTCGTCCTGTCGAAGGAAGTCCAGCAGCTCGAGGCCGAACAGGGCGTCGATGCGCCGATCAACACCAAGGTCGAACTCACCGAGGAACAGGCCGCCAACTGGACCTACGGCCAGGACGAGATCGACGCGCTCAACACCATGGACTACGCCAAGATGAACGCGGCGAAAACCGACTGGATCGACCGCTGGAACGAAATCTTCGGCATGTGATCCCGGGCGGAGGCGCGGTCATCCCGCGCCTCCCTCCCCCCTTCATCTTTCCCCAAATACTCGACAGCCTCACGCCCGACACCAAGACCGACGACCCAGAAGAATGACCCCCCGCCTCCGCGCCTGGGCCCTTTCGGCCCCCGCCCTCCTGCTGGTCCTGCTGTTTCTGGGCCTGCCCGTCCTGTCAACCCTGACCACGACCTTCGGCGACCCCAAGGGCCCGTTTTCGCAATACGCCGCCTTCTTCAACTCACGCTTCCGCATGACGGTCCTGTGGCGCACGATGGAGGTCGCGGTGATCACCACGACCATTTCTCTCGTCGTGGGCTTCATGACGGCCTGGGTCGTCGCCCGCGCCCCCTCCCGGATCAAGTCGCTCCTGATCATCGCGGCGGTCTTCCCGCTGCTGACCGGCGTCGTCGTGCGCTCCTTCGCCTGGCTGATCATCCTGGGCAAGAACGGCATCCTGAATGACACTCTTATCTGGCTCGGCGTGATCACCGAACCGCTCTCGATGCTCTACACCCAATTCTCGGTGACCATCGCGATGGTCTACCTCTTCGTCCCGCTGATGATCCTGACCCTCGTCGGCGTACTCGAAGGCATTCCGCAGGACCTGACAGAGGCCGCCGCCTCCCTCGGGGCCACCCCCGCCGCCACCTTCCGGCAGGTGATCCTGCCCATGGCAGTCCCCGGCCTCATCGTCGGCTCCGTCCTGGTTTTCACCGGCTCCTTCACCTCCTACGCCACGCCGCAGCTTCTCGGCGGCGAACGGCAGATGATGATGGGCACCTTCCTCTACCAGCGCGCCATGGTCACCTTCGACTGGGTCGGCGCCTCCACCATTGCGGCGGTCATGGTGGTGGTCACCCTGACAACGGTGCTGGCCATGTCGAAACTGGCCCGCAGACTGAACCCGGTGGCCGGCTGATGAAAACCAATCCCTTCCTCATCGCCTTCGCGGTTCTGACCTTCGCCTTCCTGATCGGGCCGCTGATCATCATCATCGGCACCTCCCTCTCCGACACCACCTACCTGACCTTCCCGCCCCAGGGGATCAGCCTGCGCTGGTACGAAAACATCTTCGAGATCAGCGCCTTCCGCCGCACCATGGTCACCTCCTTCCTGCTGGCGGTCGGCGGCACGGCCCTGTCGATGCTGATCGGCATCCCCGCCGCATATGCCATGGCGCGCTATCGCTACGAGCTTCCGGCGATCCTCGGCAATATCTACGTCCTGCCGATCCTCATCCCGGAAATCGTGCTGGGCTTCTCGCTGATGAAATCCGTGGCCGTGGGCATGGACTTCCCGATCATGGCCGCATTGCTGGTCGGCCATGCGCTGCTGGTCCTGCCCTATTGCGTCCGCGTCGTCGGCGCCTCACTAAATGCCTTCGACTTCTCCATCGAAGAGGCCGCCGTCTCCCTCGGCTGCCCGCGCTGGAAAGCCTTCTTCACCGTGGTCCTGCCGAACGTGCGCGCGGGCATCATCGCGGGCTTCATCCTCGCCTTCATCACCTCGCTCAACGACGTCTCCATCTCCATCTTCCTGACCGGCCCCGGCGTCTCCACCCTGCCGATCCAGCTGCTGGCGCATATGGAGCAGTTCTTCGATCCCACCATCGCCTCCGTCTCGGTCCTGCTGATGTTCGTGACCGTCGGGGTCATGGCGATCGTGGAACGCACCCTCGGCCTCACCTTCCTGACGAAATAACCATGACTGTCTCGCTTACCCTCTCCGGCATCACCGCCCATTACGGAACGACCAAAGTCCTCGAAGACCTCGACCTGCATGTGAACGAAGGCGAACTTGTCTCGCTGCTCGGGTCCTCGGGCTGCGGCAAGACCACGACGCTGCGTCTCGTTGCCGGGTTCCTCGAACCCACCACCGGCACGATCCAACTGGGCGAGCGGGACCTCACCCGCCTGCCCGCCCATGCCCGCAACATCGGCCTCGTCTTCCAGACCTACGCGCTCTTTCCGCATCTCACGGTCCGCGACAATGTCGCCTTCGGCCTGAAACAGCGCGGCATCGGCGCCGCCGAACGCCGCAAACGCGCCGAGACCATGATCGACCGCGTCGGCCTCACCGATTTTGCCGACCGTCACCCGGCCAATCTCTCCGGCGGTCAGCGTCAGCGCGTGGCCCTTGCCCGTGCGCTGGTGATCGAACCGCCGCTCCTGATGTTCGACGAACCGCTGTCGAACCTCGACGCCAAGCTGCGGGTCGACATGCGCGTCGAAATCCGCCGCCTGCAACAGGCCAACGGCACCACCGCGCTCTACGTCACCCACGATCAGGAAGAGGCGTTCTCCATCTCCGACCGCGTGGCGATCATGAATGCCGGAAAGATCATGCAGCTCGACACGCCCGAGGTGCTCTATTCCCGCCCCGCCAACACCTTCGTCGCGGATTTCGTGGGCTTCGAGAACATGATCCCCCTGCGCGCCGTGGCCGAGGCCGGCGATGCGGTGCGTGCGGAAATGCCCGGCGGCGCGATCCTGACCCTGCCGAAATCGCAGTTCACCGTGCCCTCCAAGGATTTCATCCTCGCCACCAGGCCCGAAGGGCTTCTGGCCGCGCAATCGGGCGAGGGGATCCCCACCACGCTCGGCTTGCGCACCTACCTCGGTCGGGCCTACCAATATCAGTGCGACACCCCCGCCGGAGAGGTAAAGGCCAACGGCCCCCTCGCCCAACCCTTTGACAGCGGCACCCAGGCCGTCCTGATCCCGCAACCGGAACAATGCTGCCTCCTGAGCGCCTGATCCTCCACAACTGCCGCCTGCTGACGATGGATGCGGAGCTGACCGATTTCTCGGGCGGCTGGATCGAGATCGAGGGCGACACCATCACCCGGCTCGGAATGGGAACGCCGCCCGACGGGCCGCAGATGGACATGGACGGCGATCTGGTCATGCCGGGCATGGTCAACCCGCATTGCCACATGCCCATGACCCTCTTCCGCGGGCTGGGAGAGGACGTGGACGACCGCCTTTTCCGCTACATCCTGCCGCTGGAACGCGCCCTGATGACCGCCGAACTGGTGACCGTTGGCGCCACCGTCGCGGCGCTGGAGATGATCCGCGGCGGCGTCACAACCGTCGCCGACATGTACTATTTCGAGGATCACATCGGCGGCGTCCTCCACCGCGCCGGGATGCGCGGCGTCCTTGGCCAGACCCTGGCGAATTTTGACGCGCCCGACCATAAGAGCATGGACGAAGGCTTTGCCCTGCTCGACAAGCTCGCGGACCTCTGTGACGGCCACCCCCTGCTGACCGCCTCGGCCGCGCCGCACGCGCCCTATTCGACCGGCGTCGAGGTGATGGAGCGTATCGCCGACTGGTCCGACGCCCATCCGGACCTGCCGATCCAGATGCACCTGGCCGAAACCAAGGCCGAGCTTGACTGGGCCGCCGAACAGGGCGCCACCACAGTTGAGCTTACCGACCGTGCGGGTCTTCTGACCGACCGCCTGATCGCCGCCCATGTCATGTACCCGACCGAGGATGACATGGACCTGATCGCGGAAAGCGGCACCCATGTGGCCCACAACCCCCGTTCAAACGGCAAGGCGGGCCGCGGGGTCGCCCCGATCACCGCCCTGCGCAAACGCGGCGTGCAGGTCGGCATCGCCACCGACGGCCCGATGTCCGGCAACACGCTCGACCTCTTCAGCCAGTTCGCCCCGGCGGTGATGTTCCAGAACATCGCACAGGGCACCCGCTCGGCCCTGCCTGTGGTCGAGGTCGTCAGGATGGCCACCATCGAAGGCGCCGCCACCCTGCGGATGGACCACAAGATCGGCTCCCTCGAACCCGGCAAACAGGCCGACCTGATCCGCATCTCCCTCAAGGACCCGCGCCTGCACCCGATCTACGACATCTATTCCATGCTGGTCTACGCGACGATGCCGACCGACGTCGTGTCCACCATGGTTGCGGGCAAATGGCTGATGCGCGACCGGCAGGTCCAGACCATCGACACGGAGAAAGCCATGGCCGACTTCCTTCAGGCCGCGCGCATGTTCAAGATCAATATGGCCAAACTCGACATCGGAACCTGAATGCCCGCCATCATCGACACAGACCCCGGCATCGACGATGCCATCGCGATCCTCTACGCCCTGCGCCACCCCGATCTCGACATCGCCGCCCTGACCACGGTCGCGGGCAACATCGGCCTCTCCGTCACCACGGCGAACGCGCTCAGGATCACCACCCTGGCGGAGGTCCATGCCCCGGTGCACGCCGGGGCCGCCGCCCCCCTTGGCCGTGAACCGCGGCCAGAGCTTGGCATCCACGGCAATGACGGCCTCGGCGGTGTCGCCTTCCCCGATCCCGCGTCAGACCCGGCCAGCGACGATGCGGTCGGCTACCTCATTTCGACACTGAACCGGGCCGATCCGCAGACCATCGACCTCTTCTGCCTCGCCCCCCTGACCAATATCGCGCAGCTGATCACCCGCGCGCCCGAGGCAGCGAAACGCATCCGCCGCATCATCGCCATGGGCGGCGCAGTGGACGAACCCGGCAACATGGGCCGCGGCGAATTCAACCTCGCCCACGATCCGGAGGCCGCGGCCATCGTGCTGCACGCCGGTCTCGACCTCACGCTGATCCCCCTCGACGCCACCCGCCAGTTCCGCGCCGACGCCGCCTATCTCGACACGCTCCGCGCCACCGGCAAGGCGCCTGCCACGGCCTCCGCCGACCTGATCGACGCCTATTTCGTGCAGACCGAACACCAGGCGAAAGGCTCCGAGAGCCGCCCGCTCCACGACCCCTGCGTGCCGCTCTACGCGCTGCACCCCGACCTCTTCCGCATCGAGACCCGCCACCTCCAGGTCGATCACGACGGCGCGCTTATCGAAGGTCCGCACCCGATCCGCGTCGCCATGGGCGTGGACGCCGACGCGCTTCGCGCACGCCTCTGCGACGGCCTCGCATGTTAGGAGAGTTCCTCCTCCACCACCGCGCGCCAGAAGGCGACGCCATAGGGAATGCAGGCATCGTTGAAATCGTAATTGGTGTTGTGATGCTGCCCGTTCTTGCGCGTCTCGCCCATGCCCAGCCAGACGTAGCAGCCCGGCACCCGCGTCCCGAATTCGGCAAAGTCATCCCCGGCGGTCGACGGCGGGAAACTCTCGCGCAGCAGCGCCTCGCCCATACGGCCCCGGACGGCCTGCCGCGCCACGGCGACCGGCCCCGCGTCATTGACCACCGGCGGAATGCGCCGCCGGAAGTCATACTCCGCCGCGATGCCATACCCCGCCGCGACCCCGCGCGCATGTCGTCCGATCGCCTCTTCCAGCTGGTCCCGCACCGCCATCGAATAGGCCCGCGCCGTGCCACCCACGCGCACCACCTCCGGGATGACGTTCAGCGCCTCGAACGACCCGGCCTCCAGCGCGCAGGCCGACACCACCGCCGGTTCCAGCGGATCGACCTCGCGCGCGACGATGCCATGCACCTGCGCCAGAAACACCCCCGCCGCCGTCACCGCATCGCGCCCCTGATGCGGCTTCGCCCCGTGCGAGCCGACGCCGCGGAACACCACATCCCAGTTGTCGGAACTGGCCAGTTGCGGCCCCTCCACCGCGGCCACGACGCCCAGCTCCAGCCCAGGCATGTTGTGCAGCCCATAGGCCGCATCCACCGGGAACGTGTCGAAAAACCCGTCCGCCACCATCGCCGCGCCCCCGCCGCGCCCCTCTTCGGCGGGCTGGAACACGAAATGCACCGTGCCGGAAAACGCGCCATCCTTGGCCAGCGCCTCCGCCGCACCCAGAAGCATGGTGGTATGCCCGTCATGCCCGCAGGCATGCATCTTCCCCGGCACGGTCGACGCATAGGGCAGCCCCGTCTCCTCCGGCATTGCCAGCGCATCCATGTCGGCCCGCAGCATCACCGCCCGGTTCCCCGACCCGCGCCGCAACGTCCCGACCACCCCGGTCCCGCCCAGCCCGCGCGTCACCTCGATCCCCGCGGCCGCCAGGCGTTTGGCGACGATCTCGGCAGTGCGGGTCTCTTCAAACCCCAGTTCGGGATGAGCGTGAAGATCACGGCGCAGCGCGGTCAGCTCGGCCAGCGTTTCGGGGGTCATGTCTTGCATCTCGGCACCTCTGTTTGCGCCAAGGCTACGCCCCCAGCCCCCGAGCACAAGACCCAGGAGGCGGGACCCGCATGAGAACCGACGTCTGGCAGAAGCTTCACACCGAGCTGACCCCTGGGGTGCAGCCCGATCAGGAAACCTATGCCGTTCCCTTTGGCGATCACCAGATCCTGCTCCCGATCCGCCAGCTGCCCGACGGGCGCGGCGTCGCCCCCCTGATCGTCAACCAGGCGAGCTTCCCCGTGCTCGACGCCCTCGCCGATGCGCTGACCGAGAGGCTGAAGCTCCACGAACCCGACATCATCGTCGGCGTCCCCACCCTCGGGCTTACCCTCGCCGAACAGGTCGCCCGGCGGCTCGGTCACCCCCGCATGGTCCCCCTCGGGACCTCGCGGAAGTTCTGGTACGACGACGCCCTCTCCGTCGACCTGAAATCCATCACCACGCCCGGTGGCGGCAAGCGGCTCTATGTCGATCCGCGGATGCGCCCCCTGCTCACCGGCCGCGTGGCCCTGATCGACGACGTGCTCTCCACCGGCGCCTCCATCGCCGCCACCCTGCGCCTGCTCCAGCTCATCGACGTGACCCCGGTCGCCATCGGCGCCGCCATGCTGCAAGGCGAGGGCTGGCGCGAGCGAACCGGCGACATCCCCGTCGAAGGCGCCTTTGCCACCCCGATCCTGACCCGCACATCCGAAGGCTGGACATGACCGACATCACCGCCGCGACCGAGACAAAGATCCGCCAGACCCTCATCGACGTCGCCCTCGGCCGCACCCCCGCCGACACGCTGCTCCGCGTCGACCGCCTGCTCGACACCAACACCGGCCTGTGGCGCGAGGACGTCGAGATCGCCATCCACGGCACCCGCATCGCCTTTGTCGGACCGAGGGGAAGTTTCCCCGGCACGGCCCACGAAACAGTCTCTAAACCGGGCCTTTCGGCCATCCCCGGACTTGGCGAGGTCCACAAGCATATCGAAAGCTCGCACGTCACCCCGGAATACGAAGCCGCCCTCGTCATCCCCCGTGGCAACACCTGGACCTGCGAGGCCAGCCACGAGCTTTCCAACGTGCTGCCCGACCGCACCCTCGACTTCTGGCTCGCCCCCGGCCGCGCCGGATCGCCGCTCAAGATTTTTCCCCTCCCCGGCTCTGCCGTGCCCCCGACCGCATGGGAACATGGCGCCCATCTCGACGGCAGCGACCAGACGCGGTTCCTGCGCGAAAGCCTGATGACCGCCGGTCTCGACGAGGTCATGGACTGGCCCGCCGTCCGCGACCGCGATAATCCCGCCCACGCCCGCCTCTGGTCGATGATCGAGGCCACATGGACCGCCCGCGCCGTGGTCGAAGGCCATGCCGCCGGGATCCGCGATCTGCCAAACATCAACGCCTTCGCCGCCTTCGCCGCCTCCGATCACGAGGCCTGGACGGCGGAAGAGGCGTTCGACAAGCTCCGGTCCGGTCTCTTCCTCGAAATCCGCATTCATACCGGGCCAGAGATCATCAAGGGCCTGCTCGACCGCGGCCTCACCGACTGGTCGCAGGTCGCGCTCGCCACCGACGACCGCCCCGCCCAGGAGGTGCTGGCCACCGGCGCCACCGATCGCAAAGTCCA
>ENA-OWNT01005814-OWNT01005814.1-seawater-metagenome-genome-assembly--contig:-NODE-5814-length-9993-cov-3.812021_pt1 | contig 9993 bp, 8 predicted proteins | sample MGYA00238136_ERZ651165 | MGnify/ENA primary metagenome ERZ651165 (study PRJEB26861, sample SAMN08777766) | seawater metagenome | isolation source: coastal seawater | place: USA: Florida | collected...
TCGAGCACCAGGTGGTTGAGCAGGCGTGTCGCGCCCGTGTTCGTGTGGCTGGCGGCCTCGAGCGGCGGCACGTCGGTAGCGACCGACAGGCCCTCGCCGATGGCCAGGCTGGAGGGCAGGCTCGCGCTCCAGGGCAGCTCGTAACGCAGGAGGAAGAGCCCGTTCAGCTCCTGGTGGTCCTGGTCGCCGAGGTGCTGGGCGAGGCCGAGCTCCCACCCGGTCTCGATGGGACCCCAGCGGCCGAGCGGCTCGCTCCAGGTCGCGGACACCAGCCGGGCGTCCAGGAGCCGCAGGCCCTTGCCGACGGCGATCTCCTCGGGCAGGGAGGCGTCGCTGTAGCGGCCGCCGTACACGGCCACGGCGCGACCGGGCTTCGCCGGCAGGCTGCAGGCGGTCAGGGTGAACAGCAGCGCGGCCCCCGCGAGGCGGGAGCCGGCCGGGGAGGGCGCGGCGAGGTCACGCCCTCTCTTGGGACGAGATCAGGGCCCGATCCAGGCCGCGCCGTTGGTGACCCGCGGGACGCCCTGCCACAGGAGGTAGGCCTGGGTGTGCAGGATCGTGCCGGCCGGGGCGCCCGAGACGCTCAGGTTGACCGACAGGGTGCCCGAGCCGGGCACGCTGCCCAGGAACAGGATCTGGGCCGTGCCCAGGTCGACCCACAGGGTGCCGGCGCCGGCGAAGGGCGTGAGGGGCAGGCCCGGGGTGCCCGAGTAGGCCAGCCAGACCGGGCTACCCACGTCGCCCTGGAAAGTGGCTTGGAACAGGTTGAAGCCGATGTCCGTGTCGGTGTGGGCGGGCACGTTCGAGGCCGGCCACAGGCCCAGGCTCTCCCACACGTCGCCGCTCGACACCGTCTCCGTGCCCGACGCGCTGGCGTGGCCCGGCGCGGTGCCGGCCAGGCCGTAGGTGCCCGCGCCCAGGGGGAACTCGTAGTAGCCGTCCGTGCCGGTGTACACGAAGGTCCCGTCCGCCAGGGCGACGGTGCCCTGGACGCGCTTCGACGTGCCTACGCTGGCGTCGTACAGGACGCCCTTCAGGGTGCCGCTCGAGGGCGTGCCCGCCAGGCGCGCGGCGATGCCGCTCCGCACCTCGCCCAGCTTGCCGTACAGGATGTCCCCGGGGCAGGCGGTCGCCTTCACGTCCCGGTGGCCGTAGACGTTGGTCATGGTGCCGCCGTAGCCCGCGTACCAGGAGCTGCCGTGGGGAGCGATGCCCTGTTGGTCGCACTTCCAGGCGCCGAGCTCCTCGAGGGCGTCGAGCAGCGCGCTCGTCGTCGGGTCGTTCACCGGCGTGTGGAAGTACCCCAGCGCCGCCACGCCCATGGAGCCGCAGTTGTGCCCGTCGTGGGCGCCCTTCACGTCGTCGCCGCCGCCGCGTCCCTCGAAGATCCAGCCCTGCTTGCTGACCAGGTAGTTGTAGCCGATGTCGCACCAGCCGTTGGTGTACATGTGGTACGCCTGGATGGACTTGACGTTGCCCGCGGCCTGGCTCCAGGTGGAGGCGGTGTAGTCGGACGCGCTGGCCGTGTGGTGGCGGAGGAGGATGGCGGGCGAACAGTATTGTATCCGTTTTGGCGACGTAAACATTGCGTAAATTCATACATAGTACCTTTTCCTGCACACCTTTGTAACGTCATTTTGAACATTTCACTATTATGCCCAACATTAAATCACGGAATATGTGTACAGGCTTGTTTCATAATCACTGATTTTCCCACAACCTTTACTGTTCTTGTAAGGTGATTATACCCCTCTGTGCTCACGCAATAGTGGTGGGAGTTCAGCGGTCACCACTGTAAAGTCACTTTGCTCTCGTGGAAATTTCCGAAAGTAATACTCAAAAATCCATCATTCTGCAAGTTCATGACAAGTTCGGTGAACAGTGTCCCCCTGGTATTGGCCGGGCGGTTTTCTACGCAGTTGTTCCCAGTGTTTCGGGAACCGAAATTCAGTGCGTGTAGGCGAGGAAATGTGGGTGCAACGGCGGTGCAGACGGTTTTTTTGACGTGCATGACGTGGAGGCGTTCGTTGGTGGTGTTGTTTGGTTGTCATGTCGTTGCTCCCACAAGCCTGTGACTTGGGGTCGTTGTTCCTGGTTGCCAAGTCGGCGGACGACGTGTCGACGTGTCGACGTGTCGAAGCGTTGTGATGGCGGGCACGTGACGGGCGGACGGCCAAGTGTGATACATACTCCGTCGAAACCGATTTGAAGCATGTACGGTGAAAGAACACAGAGAACAAGCCGTGTCAATCAATCGAAGGGATTGACTGATTTTGCCAGACGACGACACTGACATGGCAGGCGGCCAAAAGAGTTGGAGTCACCGAAAGCGAAGGAAACACTTCTGCCGAAAATCAAACAGAATTTTTTTTCGAGGGAAATTCGTCCGTGCACAAAACAACCCAAACCTTCAGCGATCTCCGGGCTTCACATTCGATGATTCAATACTGAAGAGGACTCGGACAACAATGCAGGCAGACGTTCTTGAGACCATGAACAAGGCGAAAGCCAAGTTGAGGACAGGTAAGCCGCTCCCCATTTCAATTGTGCCGTTGTTGTTCCCGCTAATGTCGGTACCTTTGTGGACTGTTGCCTATTGTTTTCTTTGTTGTTGACAGACTTGGATGAGGATGAATGGAACATGTATGGGTATTACAAGCACCCAATCGGTATCGGTGAGGAAGGATGCCGCAGTGACTACATTCAGCGCATTCATGTCCGGGACACCAACCGTGAAGACTTCCAGAAGAACTATGAATCGACGCGCACTCCTTGCATGATCGAAGGAATCTGTGAGCAATGGCCCGCTTGGACAGAGTGGACCATCGAGAACATTCGGCGAAAGTATGGCGACACTAAAATGAAATGCGGTGAGGATGATGACGGCCGTTCCATCCGGCTGCGCGTGTGGAAATATTTGGAGTACATGAAGCATCAACAGGATGATAGTCCTGTTTATTTATTCGAGGGCGCATTCGACGAAGACCGCAAGTGCAAACAATTGCTTCAAGAGTATGTTTCTGACTCGAACTTTCCCACGCGAGCCACTCAACGTCCTCCCATTACGGTATGCGTTGGTCGTGTTCCTGTGCTACAGGTACACACCGCCAGACATTTTCCAGCCGTCCTTATTTGACCTAGTGAAAGAAAGCCGGCGACCTCCATACCGATGGTTCTTGATTGGACCAAAGCGATCCGGTACAACAGTACATGTCGACCCTCTGGGGACCTCGGTGGGAACACAATTTCGCACACCTGTCAATTGTCGCCCGGGATGCAAGTTGATCTTGAGCTGCTTGTGGCTTCAGGCATGGAATGCGCTACTGCACGGTCGCAAGAGATGGGTGATATTTTCGCCGTCAACACCCAAATCCATTGTGAAGGGGAAACAGTATGTACCGCTGCGAAGGTTGCATAGTCACTGTAATACAGGGTTCAATTTTAGAGCACACATTTTCGTAGGTACTTGAGAAAAGGCGACGATGACGAAGCCATGGGCTACTTCAAAAATATTGTGCCAAAAATTCGAGCAGACAACTATCGCAGACGTGATATGGTGATGTACGAGTTTACCCAGTACCCAGGAGATGTAATTTTCATTCCTGGAGGCTGGTGGCACGCTGTGTTGAACTTGGATGACACAGTGGTGTGTAGCTCGTGGGCAGCACTATTGAATTGCATGTCTGCAGTGTATCAACCGCTTAATTCGACGTATCCTTCGTCTATGATGGTAGGCTGTCACCGAGAATTTTGCCAATCCAGCCAATTTCGATCAAGTGTGGCGCAAGACCAGAAAGGGTCGTCGCAAGGTGTGGGACTGTTTCCTTGTGTCATGCATGTAACTGTCCACTCATTTTGACCACGACCCCACCCTTCATGCTAAATACCAGATGGCGTACAAGTGGCTCAAAGCCCTCGAGACTGAGTATCCAGACATCGCAGAACGGGCAAAGCGTCTCAACAAGATGGACGGTTTCAAAATGTACGTTGGTGGTGTTGAATGGCGACATTGCGTGAAAACATCGGTGGTTTTTTACTGACTCCACTTGTCGTCAGGTACAAGCCACGGCATCTTCGTGAGAAGAAGGACAAGAAAAAAGCCAAGAGCCGTAAGAAGAAAAAGTCTGACTCGAGCCACAAGCACCACAGCTCAGACTCGTCAACATCGACTTCCACTCAGAGTAGCGAGAAGCTGAGTGATGGTGCTCGAACCACAGAGTGAGTGTGCGGCAGCAATGTCAAATATCAAGAATACTTTTGAGGTGACCAGTGGTTATGTTGTACTTGTGCAGATCTTCGCGGTCGCAGGCGTCGAACAACAGTGGAGGGTTCGTGTGCAATGCCAATCGATCCGCACGCTACTGTGGCTCTTTCTGAAGATATGGTGTGCATTTTATTCCTTCAGGTGGAAATCTGCCTCTCCTCGTTCGCCGTCCACGAAGCATGCCGCAAAGAAAAAGCGTGGTAGCGATTCGGGTTCAGACAGCTCAGGTTAGGCGTACACCGGCATGGAACCCCAAACTCGCTTTCTGCTTTGTCAGTAACATTCTACGATGCAACCATATCCCCACTTGTTGTTCGTGTTCAAACGATCACACCAACCAACAGTTCGCATGCATCGTCGCCGTCGCTATAATCGCTGTCAGCATCATCGTCGCCGTCATAGTCAATATATTATCATCATCGTGATCACCTCCTAAAGCAGTTGGAGCTGCAGCGTCGCCACTGTCGCAACATGGAATAGTAACGTCAGCGTCATTGCCTATTGATTTGATATGATATGATATGATTTGATTTGATCGTAGTCGTCATCGTCGAATTCGACATCATCATCATCCTCTATCATGGTCGTTGTCGTCGCCGCCGTCATCGTCGTGTCATTCATCATTCAAGTACCCGAGTTGGTCAATCGTCCATCAAGTAGGTGGTAGATTTGATCGTAGTCGCCACTTTTTTCAAATTCACAGTCATCATTGTCCATCATCATCGTCCATCATCATCGTCGTCGTCGTCGTCGTCGTCGTCGTTCTTGTGCCAATCATCAATCAATTATGAATCATAAGTACGTTGTTCCATCGTCAATCAAGTCAGTAAGTAAGTATCATCAAGTAAGTATGGCATAAGTAGTTGGTAGGACAGCTTGAATGAGTACAGAATGCGTTCAATCAACACACAACAACAACAACAACGTCTGTCCCACTCCTCAAAAGTTATCTCATCCCTGTGTTCAGCGACTTTTCGTCGGTTGTTCGCAGGCGTCAGCTCCCACAAACGCACTCACTCACTCACTCACTCACTCACACGCAGTCAAAGCCACAGTTTGGCCTTTCGTTTCGTTCGTTCGTTCGTTCGTTCGTTCGTTCGTTGGTTTTTGCTTTCATCGTTCGTTCGTTCGTTCGTTCGTTTGTTCGTTCGTTCGTTCGTTCGTTCGTTCGTTGTACCCTTCCTCCCTTCGTTCGCGCTGCGACTCTTTTTGTGTGAGTTCCCAACCCAAACGGTCCACTGGGGAGTCAGGGGCAGGGTTATCACAGTCAAGCTGACGGGGCGCGGGTAGGTGGCTTTGAGTTGGTCGAAAGAAGGCGTGTGTAGTGGCGCTCAATGCAGCGTCATGCAATCAGCGTGTTGCTTGAATTTAAAGTAGCTGATTTGAAACGTCGCGCCGGTGACAGCAGCACATTGCAGGCATGTTAGAGTCGCGTGTACTAGAGCACCCTAAAAGCTGGAATATGGCGTGGAGTGCGATTTGGAGAGCGAGTGAGGCCCAGGTATTCGTGAAGAAGGTGTGTGGCGTTGGTCTGGCAACTTCAAGCGCTGGTCACGCTACTGCAATTGACGGGTGTTTGAAATTTTGAGTTTTATCAGTAATATCCTTTCCCCGAAACAGCTTTCATGGGGATGTCGCTCGAATTCATGCAATAAGCGTGCATGCTGACTCTTTCACTAAGGCGGAGGACCTCTGGCTCCGTGGGTGGAGCAGGAGTTCTTGTCGCCAGCTGGCTGCCCTGCTGGTTGTAGTGTGGCACAGCCATTTATTGGGGTCGCGACAGAACAAGATGGACGACGATGAGATATTCGGCCCTCCAAAAATTCCGGAACAACTGCGCATGATATGGCCCGTTCCCTCCTTACATCATTCTGCGGGATTGCCAGACATGGTCGAGGCGGAGCGAGACCCAGTGTTGTTCCCACTCGCGAACGTTGACGATGCCACCGTTCGAGCGGAGTATGTTGAGAGACAGGTGCGACGCAAAAAATTTCCTTCTGAAGTCATTGATAAGATCGTGTACGATGCCGTGGAACCAAGTCCTTTTGTGGGCAAAAGGAAGAAGAAAAAGAAAAAGAAACAGGACAAATCCTCTGAAACTATTGACCTGCCGATCAAGGAGTCGCAGTTCGGGCAGCTGCCACCGTGGTACGTGCCAAAAGCGAGGGACAAAACTCTTGTGTTCGAATCTCGGTTTGAAAGCGGAAATCTGCGCAGAGCGGTGCAGATCTATGACTTTGAGTATGACCTCATTGCTAAACCGGACATGTACACGTCCCGCCACACGCAATGGTTTTTCTTCTCCGTCACCAACGCGTTGCCCAACCGCCGCTACACTTTCAACATCATCAACATGCTGAAGAGTGATAGTTTATTCAATGATGGAATGCAGCCGTTAATGTTCTCAGTCGAATCAAATCAGGGATGGGTTCGATGTGGTGAAAAGATTGTATACACCAGCAATGATCTGAAACACGATTCTGGAAACTTTTACACAGTCACATTCACCGTGACAATGCCAGACACCACCGACAACGACACGATATACTTCGCTTACTGCTACCCATACACCTACACAGACCTCAAGCGCTATCTTCACACCATTTCCGCGGCTGGGGCAACGGATTCATTCATGAGAACAGAGGTTCTTTGCAAAACGTTGAGCGGCAACTCGTGCCCTTTGTTGACGATCACCAATTTCGAGACTGAACCGAGCAGGATCCAGCTTCGGAGGGGAATCGTTATAACAGCTCGTGTTCATCCTGGGGAGACCAATGCAAGTTGGATGATGAAAGGTGTCATCGATTATTTGTGCAGCGACACTCTGGACGCCAAAATCCTCAGGGACAACTTCGTTTTCAAAATTGTGCCCATGCTTAATATCGACGGCGTTGTTTGTGGAAATTATCGATGCAACCTAGCTGGCGTGGATCTCAACAGGCAATATTTGGATCCTTCCCAGAGTCAGCATCCGACAATCTATCACTTGCGCAAGATGGTCAAGGAATTTCAAGCCGCGCACAATGTTTTGATGGCAGTTGACCTTCATGGTCACAGTCGACAGAAGAATGTGTTCATGTATGGATGCTGCGACAAAGAGCCAACGCGAGTGGCTCGCATTCGAGGTAACGATTGATCCGTGAGCGTGCCCCCCCATTGTTCCGTTCATAGTAACCTCCTCCGTCTGTGTTAGGCCAAATATTCCCGAAAATGCTTGCAAAAAATGCAGACATTTTCTCTTTTGAGGGATGCAATTTTGCCGTTCAGAAGTCGAAATCGTCGACGGCACGCGTTGTGTACTGGAGGCAGCATGGAATTGCGAATAGCTTCACTATTGAGGTCAGCGTTTTGTTGTGCAAGAATGACGCACAGCTCCGCTTGTCGCTCAATCATTGACACCTTTGATGCACATCCAGGCCTCCTTTGCCGGAGCAAATATCGGCCGTTACAAAGGATTTCATTTTGACACGTGCCTGCTGGAGCGTGTGGGTCACCACTTTTGCGATACAATATTGGATTACTGTGATCCCGACCAATCCAACGTTGATGAAGCATATCGACAAGTCGAGGTCAGCGTACCAATGCATGCGCACCCTATGAACTGTTTCGTAATTTGACATGTGACTTGTGTTTTCAAATATCGTTCTCACACAGGCCGAGATGCCTTTCGAACTGCTCCCGTCAAAACGTTTTGAACTAGACCTTGATATCGGTTCGGACTCAGACTCGAATTCGGCCGACGAAGCCGCTGAGCCGAAAGCAGTTCGGAAAAAGGTCACCAACGCCACCCGCAAGGTAACGAAAAAGCGACGGAAGCTGAAAGCTGGAAAGAAACGCATTACGAAAAATTCGTTCAAGAAGCAGAAGCCCCCGTTGGGATTGATGAAAGTCGATGCACGCTTTGCACTGCACCGGTTAATGGTCGAGGATGGCGCTGCACACACATCCGCGAAAGCGGCACGTGCACGCAGCGTGTCTGCAACAGGGTTATCTCTCACTCGCCGTCAACCGACGCCGGGTCGCAAGCAAGGGTCTGGTGGACTGTCCGTAGTCAAACGGAAAGGGTTGCGGAACCCATACCGCGCAGCCAGTGCCGAGCCCGCAGCATCACAGGGCACATCAGCGAAGCCAGTGAGACGACCTTCCAGTACGAATGGCTCTGGGACAACCACCTGCAACCGCAAGCTACGAAAGTCGGTTAAGGTGAAGAAGAAAGTGAGCAGCAAGCCCAAGGGAAAGTATTCAGGACTGAAAATCCCAATACCAAGCACTACAACAGGCAGTAACAAAGTCAGCGCCGTTGTTCCGGGTTCTTCTAAAGCTCTGACTCCTGCGTCCAAGGCTGCAGCAGGTAAACAAGGCGTGCATTACCTTTTATGGACCCCTGTCATCATCTTGACTGTATTTTTCGTCATTTTGTGTCTTGGTTGCGTCGCTTCATAGCCGCTGCGGCCCGAATTGCCTCCCCTCGTTCACGTAAAACCTCTTCACCACCCTCAAGAGCTGCTGGTACGCGATATTGTGGTGATTGTGTTCAAGCCTGCTGGGGTTGCGACTGATGCTTTGTGTGATTGTAGGCCGTGCACGCATGACTGCAGCTCAATTGACGGCGTCTTTTAAGGAACCACTGTCCCCGAACGCCCGCGACGCGATGCTCGCCGATGCCGACTTCCTCGCCGCAATCATGAGTCCAGGAACCTTGGCCTTGCTGAAACAGCGACGCAGCAGCAGTAGCAACACAACCACCCCAGACCATGCATCCCACACGCAGTCTTCACCGTTCAGTCCGCCCCGCTTTGGTGCACTGGATGCGTCTGGAAGCAGTCCGCGGGCATCATCATTGACACGGTCCTCGCGTGCGTCTTCCGACGTGCGTGGCCTTGGGCGTGGTAGCTTGAGTCCTACTCGACAGGATCTGGGCTCATCACTTTTATTTCAGTCAGGCGGTGTGTGCTTGCCGACCGGCAGTGCAGCGCTGCGCTCGCCAGTTTTGAATACCTCACCTCTGAGCCGAAGTCCTAGAAACAGACACTCTCCGGTAAGTTTGTGCTGCTCAATTGCGATTAATATTTCGTTGCGACTTTGTATTCTGACGAATCTTGAATGCAACACCAGACTCACGCTGACCGCATGACGCGAGGATTTGGAGATGGGGGCGGTTCGCCAGGGCACTCCGCCATGCACGTGTCACCAAGCGTGCAAAGCAACACTCAAGAAACAATACAACTCTTGAAATGTCTGCCAAAACTTCAATTGCGCCGGGAAGCCGACTAGTTGGATGCATCACAGTCCATTGCTCGACAGCATATCCCAAACAAACTGACATGACCGCGTACGCGTGATGAGTTTCAATTATTTATGAACTATGAACCCTGTTTCATTTCCTTCGTTCCATTGTCACAATGTTTGCTATTGTGGTGGCAATGATGAGCGAGTTCGATAGGAAAGCCAATTCCCCACAGACATGAAAACAAAGTTTGATTGATTGACACCCTTCTACGCCTGCACTAAAAATGTATGAATGTTGTTGACGTTCGTTCACACGTCGTCATCATCCACGGATTTGTATGCCACCATCGCGTCCACCTTGTGTACTTTTGTGGTGAACGATCGGAGTCGAACCTACGTGGATGATGGGAGAGTTTGTGACCACACTTCGCGCACAGGACGACGCAAACAACAGCAAAGACGGGTTTTGGACATACTTCTGTGGAATCCGAGATGAATTT
>ENA-OWNT01005815-OWNT01005815.1-seawater-metagenome-genome-assembly--contig:-NODE-5815-length-9992-cov-14.288855_pt1 | contig 9992 bp, 7 predicted proteins | sample MGYA00238136_ERZ651165 | MGnify/ENA primary metagenome ERZ651165 (study PRJEB26861, sample SAMN08777766) | seawater metagenome | isolation source: coastal seawater | place: USA: Florida | collected...
ACTTCTGGCAGAATAGCCGCAACATCAGGCAAGAATCGCGAGGAGGCGGACCCCATGGGCCGTGAACAGGTGCATCCCGAGCCGGAGTGGGAGACCGGCGGCGAACCGGCGCCTCCTCGGGGAATCGTGGTGGGTGTGGATGGCTCGGACCACAGCCACTGCGCCCTTGTGTGGGCAGCCCGCGAGGCCGAGCGGCGTCGCCGGCCGCTGCATATCGTGACCGCCTATTCGGTTCCGATCTTCGCCGCGTCCGGGCTCGACGGCGGCTACGCCACGGTGGATGACTCCGTGATCCGTGAAGGCGCCGAAGCCATCCTCAAACACGCCCTCGACAAGGTCTCCGGCTACAACATCGACGTCGACGCCTCTGTGGAAAACGGCGACGCGTCCGGCGTGCTCCTGGAAATCAGCGAAACCGCGGAGCTTCTGGTGTTCGGGACCCGCGGCCGCGGGGGCTTTGTGGGCCGGCTGCTCGGCTCCGTCAGCAGCGCCCTGCCCGCCCACGCGAAGTGTCCCACGGTCACCGTGCCGCTGATCTGCGCGGACCGCCTGGGTGAAACCACCAGCGACAAGCACGTCCTGGCCGAACGGGCGAAGTCCGGCCACCAGCCGGTCGAGAACGTTGTGGTGGCCGGCGTCGACGGCTCCGAGCAGGCCCGCGTCGCGGTGCTGGAGGCCGCCGCGCAGGCCGAACGGCTCTCCGCCCGGCTGCGGCTGGTGTGTGCCGTGCCGCAGTACACCGGCTCGCTGGCCTGGGTCCCCACCCCCATGGACCGCGACGCCCTGTTCGCCGACATCAAGGTTCAGCTCGACGCCGGCGTGGCCTGGCTGCGGAGCCATTTCCCCACCCTGGAGGTGGAGACTCAGCTCGTGGACGGCTCTCCCGTGGACATCCTCGTCGAGGCCAGCCGGCACGTGGAACTCGTGGTGGTCGGCACGCGCGGGCGCGGCGGCTTCGCCGGAATGCTGCTGGGCTCCACCTCCGACGGCGTCCTCCACCACTCCAAGGGGCCCGTCATGGTGGTGCCGGACCGCGACGACCCCCGGCTGGCGGACCGGGCCAGCTTCGGACCGATGCTCGGCGACTCCTGACCGGCTGAGGCTACGGGCCCGACGACGGAAGGACGATCCGCAGATGGAGCACCCCCGAAGGCCGGACCTCGCCCAGGAAAGGCCGGCCCAGGAAAGGCCGGCCCAGGAAAGGCCGGACCTCGACGGGCCGGTCCTGGCCTTGGGACGCCTCGGGCACGACATGCTGGCCGAGGTCGGCGGCAAGGCGGCCAACCTGGGCGAGCTGACACGCGCCGGCCTGCCCGTTCCCGACGGCTTCTGCCTGACCACCCGGGCCTACCTGGACGCCACGGCCTCGCCGGCGCTGGCGGACGTGCACAGTGCCCTCGCCGTGACCGCCTCCGAGGACCTGCCCGCGCTGGCCGAGCTCGCCGCCAAGGCCCGCGCGCTGGTGCTCGACGCCAACGTCCCGGCCGGCATCGACGCCGCCGTGCGGGCCGCGTATGCGGCGCTGGGCCCGGACTCCGCGGTCGCCGTGCGGTCCTCCGCGACCGCCGAGGATCTGCCGTTCGCAAGCTTCGCCGGCCAGCAGGACACATTCCTGAACGTGGTCGGCGCGGATGCCGTGCTGGCTGCCGTCCGCCAGTGCTGGGCCTCCCTGTGGACAGACCGCGCCGTGACCTACCGGGCGGTGCAGGGCATCGGCCCCTCCACGGTGTCCCTCGCGGTGGTGGTCCAGCGCATGGTGGACGCGGCCGTGGCCGGGGTCCTGTTCACCGCCAACCCCGTGACCGGGCGACGGCACGAGGCCGTCATCGACGCCAGCCCGGGGCTGGGAGAGGCGGTGGTGTCCGGGGCCGTCAACCCGGACCACTTCGTGCTCGACGGCGCCACAGGACGGGTACTGGAGCGAAGGATCGGCGACAAGGGCCTGGTCATCCGTGCCCTGCCCGGCGGTGGAACCGAACGGGTGGCGCAACCCGGCGCCGGGTCCGCGCCGAGCCTGGACGATGCCCAGCTGGCCGCGCTGGAGCTTCTGGGCCGCCGCGCGGAAGTGCACTTCGGCTCGCCGCAGGACCTCGAATGGGCCATCGGCCAGGACGGTGCCGTGTGGCTGACACAGTCCAGGCCGATCACGACGCTCTATCCGATGCCGGACAAGCCGCCGTCCGGACCGGGGCTGCGCGTGTATCTGTGCTTCAGCCTGGCCCAGGGTCTGACCCGGCCCCTGACGCCGATGGGCCTCGCCGGCATCCGCCTGATCGCGTCCTCCGTGGCACGTGCGGCGCTGTTCCCGGTGCCGGCGCCCCGGGACGGGCCCTCGCCGTATGCGGAGGCCGGGCAGCGCATCTTCTTCGACCTCACGCCCGTGGTCCGGAGCAAGACCGGGCGCGCAATCGTCCCCCGGGTGTTCGACATCATGGAAGCCCGTTCGGCCGTCGTGCTGCGCCAGCTCTTCACCGATCCCCGGTTCTCCGTCGTCTCCACCTCGCCGTGGCGGCTCCTGCGCCACGTCGCCCCGGTGGCGGCGCGGGCGAGAGTCCCGGAGACGCTGATCCGCGCCCTGATGCGGCCCGAGGAAGCGCTGCGCCGGGCAGACCGGGTCGGTGAACAACTCAGAGCCTCACTCACGGTGCCCGCCGGCGCCACCGCCGAGCAGCGGCTGGACCACGTTGAGCGGATCCTGGGCCGGAACGTCTTCCCGGTGGTTCCCGCCCTCCTGCCGCTGCCCGCGTTGGGGTTCGCCCTGCTGGCCGCGGCCGGGAAACTCGCGGGAAGCCCGGGGAACGGGGCGCTGCAGGACGTCCTTCGGGGTCTGCCCAACAATGTGACCACCGAAATGGACCTGGACCTCTGGCGGCTGGCCGCCGCCATCCGGAACGACCCGGCGTCGGCGGCGGTGTTCGCGGAGGCCGCGTTGCCCGAGATGGCCCGGCGTTACCGGGCAGGGGAGCTTCCCGGCGTCGCGCAGTCCGGACTGTCGGGCTTCCTGAGCCGTTACGGTCAGCGCGCCGTGGCGGAAATCGACCTCGGCATGCCCCGCTGGTCCGACGACCCGACCCATATCCTCGGCGTCCTGGCCAACTATCTGCGCGTGGAGGACCCGGCGCTCGCCCCGGACCGGCAATTCGACAAGGCGGCCCGGGAAGCGGAAGCGCAGGTGGGGCGGCTTGTAGCAGCCGCAGGGCAGCGCAGCCGCCTGCGGGGCACCCTCGTGCGGGCCGCGCTGAAGCGGACGCGGATGTTCGCCGGGCTGCGCGAACTGCCCAAGTACCACCTCGTGGAGGCACTCGGCGCCGTCCGCCAACAGCTTGCCGCGGTGGGTGCCGAACTCGCCGCGGCCGGGGCCATCGATGCGGCGGACGATATTTTCTTCCTTGACCTGACCGAGGCGCATGTGGGGCTGCGCGGCGCCGCGCTGCAGGGGGTCGTGCAGCAGCGCCGGGAGGCGTACCAGGCCGAACTGGGGCGGCGGCACATTCCCCGTGTACTGCTCTCCGACGGCACCGAGCCCGAAGCCGTGCAGACCGGCGCCGTCGGCCCGGCGGGTTCCGGCGGCCCGCCGGGAGTGCTCTCCGGGACGCCGGCCTCGGCAGGCACCGTCACGGCCCGGGCGCGGGTGATCCTGGACCCGCAGGGCGCGCACCTGGAACCGGGCGAGATCCTGGTGGCGCCGTCCACGGATCCCGGCTGGACGCCGTTGTTCCTGACGGCGGGCGGCCTCGTGATGGAAATGGGCGGCCCCAACTCCCACGGCGCCGTCGTCGCGCGGGAATACGGCATCCCCGCGGTGGTGGGCGTCCCCGACGCGACGTCGCGGATTGCCACGGGCCACAACGTCACGGTCGACGGCGCCGCCGGCACCGTGACGCCGGCCAGCTGACGCCGCCATGAGCGAAATCCGCGGAACCGGGGGCCGGCAGCCGGAGACGGCCCGGACTCCTCCCGCAGGCACCCCAGCACCCGACGCCGTGCCGCCGGAAGACCCCTCCGCCGTCGTTTCCGAAACCCCCGCGGCCGGCGCCCGTGCGCCCGGAACCGCCGGACCGGAAGAACCTGCCCCCGACGCCTCCGGCCAGCGCCATCGCCGGCGTCCGTCCCCGGACCCGTCCCCGGACCCCGACGTCTGGCTGCCGGCGTGGCTCGTGGATCATCCGCTGACGGCCGGCTGGGCGTGGGCCGGGTTCTGGGCGGCGCTGATCGTGGCCGACGAATTCCTGGATCTGGCCGGCTGGTCCTGGTATGTGCTGGTGGGCATGGCCGCGCTACCGACGCTGCTGGCAAGCATCGCCCTGCTGCACGCCACTCCGCGCCGGTACCTGAAACCGCGCCGCGACACGGTGCTGGGCCACTTCTTTGTCCGCTTCCTTGCCCTGATCGCCGCCTTCCTCGTGTGGGGCGTGTCCGTGGTCATGAGCGCCTCGATCTCCACCACCCTTCAATCACTCGTGGGCGCGTCCGAGCGCGAGGTCACCGCGGTGGGCTTCAACCTCCTGCTGGCCGCGATCCCGCTGGTGGTCTCGGTGCTGTGGCTGGCCTTCATCATCCGCTGCGCCTGGTTTCTGCGGAAGCTCCGGGGCTGGAAGCAAACCCCGGGGCCCGGTGCCATGCCCAAGAAGTTCCTTCGGAACAGGCAGCGGCTGAGGCGGGTGGTGGTGGGCCTGGCGCATCCCGGACTCCTGCTCGTGGCCGGTCTGGGCACCTCCGTGCTCGCGCTCCTGCTTGGCGCGGTGGAGCTCACAATCAACGTGTTGAAGTAGGGCAACAATGCGCTGACGCAGGACACCCGCGCGGCCGTAGCCAGGCGTACTGTTGACCTATGAGCTGCACTGGAGCGCGCATTCCTCAGCCGCGGAATTTTGGTACCTCACCTCGTGGGGCGCGTATTTTTGGGGCGTATGTTTTTGGAACGCGGTCATGATGACCCGCAAGTGGCTGCGCTGGCTGCCCGCCGCGGCCGTTCCTGCCGTCATCGCCGCCGCTGCGCTGGCCGGATCCCTGCCCGCCAGCGCGGGTGATCCCCTGCCGCCCAAGACCCCTGAGCAAGTGCTGCAGCTGATCGCCCAGCACCGCGACCCCGCCCTCTCCGGAACCCTGGAACAGTCCTCTGAGCTCGGCCTTCCCGAACTCCCCAAGACCGGTTCCGGCACGGACACTTCAAGCGCTGCCTGGCTTGAACTGCTGACAGGTCCGCACACCGCGCGGGTCTACCGGGACGGCCCGGACAACGCCCGCATCCAGGTGATGGACCGGCTGGCGGAGCGGGACGCCATACGCCACGGCAACGAGGTGTGGTTCTACAACTCCAAGGACAACACGGCCGCCCACGCTCAACTCCCCGCCGGGGCTGCCGGCGACGCCGACCACTACAGCGGCAAAGGCGCCACGGCCACCCCAGACCAGCTCGCCGCGATGTTCCTGGCCAAGATCGACCCCGGCACGGCCGTTAGGGTCGGCGCCGACGTCCAGGTCGCCGGACGCGAGGCCTACAACCTGGTGCTCACCCCGAAATCCGAAGCGACCCTGGTCTCCTCCATCGCGGTTGCCGTTGACGGCCAGACCGGGCTCCCGCTGAGCGTCGAGGTCAAGGCCCGCGGACAGGCGGATCCCGCCTTCCGCGTCGCCTACACGAGCCTGACCCTCGAAGCTCCGGACGCATCGGTCTTCAGCTTCAGCCCGCCGCCCGGCGCCACCGTCAAGGAGATCCCGGTCCGGGAGTACCAGCACGGAAAAGACTCCGCGAACGCAACGCCGCCCGCCAAGGACAGCACCCACAAGCCTGCCGTCACCGGCTCCGGCTGGGACACGGTCATTGAGTTCCCGGCGGGAACGGCCGGCCCGACGTCGGACGCGACGGCCCTGCTGCAGCAGGCCACCGTTCCGGTCGAAGGCGGCCGGCTGTTGTCCACCGCACTGGTGAACGTGCTGGTGCTCGACGACGGGCGGGTGCTCGCCGGCTCCGTGCCACCGGAGCGGCTCCAAGCCGCTGCAGCGCAGAAGTGAGTCCGGGCACGGTGCCAGGCGGCAGCCCGGTGACGGCCGCGTGAGCGGCCCCGGGCCGCGGGCCGGGCTGAGTATCGAGACCAAAGGCCTGACCAAGCGGTTCGGCCATCAACTGGCCGTCGACGGCGTCGATCTGGCCGTGCCCACGGGCGCGGTCTTCGGCTTCCTGGGCCCCAACGGCTCGGGGAAGACCACCACCATCCGGCTCCTGCTCGGCCTGGCCGCGGCCTCCGGCGGTTCCATCCGCGTCCTGGGCGAGGAGATGCCGCGGAAACTGAAGGACGTGCTGCCCAGGGTCGGGGCCTTGGTGGAGGGGCCGGCCTTTTACCCGTTCCTCTCCGGCGCCGCCAATCTGCGCCGCATGGACGCCGCGGACCCCTATGCGTCGGCCGCCACGCGGCGCGCCCGGGTCCAGTCAGCCTTGGAACGGGTGGGTTTGACGCACGCCGCGGACAAGAAGGTCCGCGCCTATTCGCTCGGGATGAAGCAGCGGCTGGGGATCGCCAATGCCCTGCTGGCCCAGCGGGAACTGCTGGTGCTGGACGAGCCGACCAACGGACTGGATCCCCAGGGCACCCGGGAGGTGCGGAGCCTGGTGCGATCGCTTGCGGCCGACGGCGCTACGGTGTTCGTTTCCAGCCACCTGCTGGCCGAAGTGGAACAGATCTGCACGCATGCGGCCATCATGAGTGCTGGACGGCTGGTGGCTCAGGGGACCTTGGCGGAACTGCGCGGGGCGGGCCAGGCGAGAATCCGGGTGCTGACCCCGGACCCCGGGACGGCGGCGCAGGTGCTGGCCGGCCTGGGCCTGGCCGTCATCTTGAGTCCCGACGGCGGCCCTGGCGCCGGCGGCGCTCACTCAGGGACCGACGCGGTCCTGTTCGCGCCGCTGCTGTCGGTGCCGTCATCCACGGCAAACCGGAACGCGGGGGCGGAGAAACCGGTGGAGCCGGAGGCTGTGGTGGCTGCCCTCGTGGCGGCGGGGGTCCGGGTCCGCGGCTTCGCGACCGAGCAGGTCAGTCTTGAGGACCGTTTTGTGGCCTTGACGGGGGAGGGGTTCGACGTTGTCCAGTAACGGCTCATTCACGGGCGGTCCGCCGGTCCGGCGCCGGTCCCTGGCCGGCGGGCTGCTGGCCTCCGAGCTCGGGGTGCTGTTCCGCCGCCGCCGGACGTGGGCCATGTTGTGCGCGCTGGCGGCCATCCCGGTCCTGATCGCCGTGGCGGTGCGGGTCTCTTCCGCCGTTCCTGCGGGCCGCGGACCGGCCTTCCTGGACCGGATCAGCCAGAACGGGCTGTTCGTGGGCGTCACGGCCATGGTGGTGTCCGTTCCGCTGTTCCTGCCGCTCACCGTTGGCGTGGTGGCCGGAGACACGATCGCCGGCGAGGCCGGGCAGGGAACCCTGCGCTATCTGCTGGTCGCCCCGGCCGGGCGGCTCCGCCTGTTGCTCGTCAAATACGGCGGCGCGGCGCTATTCGTCGTCGTGGCCCCGCTCGTGGTCGCCCTGACGGGGGCCGGAATCGGCGCGGCGCTTTTCCCGGTGGGGCCGGTGACGCTGCTTTCCGGCGACACCATCGGCACGGCCGAGGCCATGGTCCGGCTCCTGCTGATCGCCGCCTATCTGGCGGTTTCACTGCTCGGGTTGTCGGCGATCGGCCTGTTCATCTCCACCCTGACCGACGTTCCGGTGGGGGCCATGGCGGCCACCGTGGTGCTCTCGGTCGTTTCGCAGGTCCTGGACGCGCTGCCGCAACTTGATTGGTTGCATCCCTGGCTGTTCAGCCACTACTGGCTGGACTTTGGCGATCTCCTCCGGCAACCCGTTTCCTGGGACTCCTTTGCCGTCAACGCGGTCCTGCAGGGCGGCTACATCGCCGTCTTCGGAGCGCTGGCCTACGGCAGGTTCATCACCAAAGACGTGCTCTCCTAGCCTCGGGAAAAGGCGCCTGGCGTGGGCTTCAGTAGCGCGCCACGTAGCCGTAGAGCTGCATCCCGGACATGGCGGCAACATCGGTCACGGTGATGCCGGCGTCGGGGTTCAGGGCCTGGACCACGCGGCCGCCGCCGAGGTAGATGGCCACATGGTAGAAGCCCGGGGCCGAACCCCAGACGAGCAGATCACCGGGACGGGCCTGCGAGAGAGGCACGTGGACGGGGGCCTGCGCGAACTGCTGCGAGGCTGTGCGGGGCAGGTATTTTCCAGCCGCAGCGAACGCATTCTGCACCAGGCCCGAGCAGTCAAACCCGTAGGTTCCGGTTCCGCCGTACTGGTAGTAGAACGGCGAGCCGGTCTTGCCGAGCGCAACCGAAATCGCGGTCTGGTTTGACCCGCCGGAAATGGGCGCCGGAACAGGAACCGGAACAGGAACCGGAATAGGAGCCGGAATCGGTGCGGGAACAGGATCGGGAACGGGCGCCGGAACGGGATCAGGTTCAGGGGCAGGCACGGGTTCAGGCGCGGGGGCCGACGCCGGTTCGGGCTCCGGCGCGGGAGCGGCCGGCGCATCGGCCGGAGCCGGGGCCGCCGGCTGCTGGGCGGCGGCATTGCCGCCTCCCGGCGCTGCCGGGGCTGGTTGTGATGCGGTGTCGGGCTGTGAACCCGTGCCCGGCTGCGGCGCGGCGCCGGCCGCCGCAGTCAGCGCCGCCAGCCGCTCCTGCTGGCGCTGGCGGTCCAGCGCATCCACCCGGGCCGATTCCAGTGCCGCGGTGGTGTTCTTGAGGCTTGCCAGCTGGTCTACGAGCGCGCTGCGCTGTGCTTTGGCATCGGCCACGGCCTGGCGCTGGGCCGCGGTGGCCCGGTCGGCGTCTGCCTTGCGGGCTTCCGCCGTCGCGGCAGCCTCGTCGGCGGCGCGGTTGGCATCCGCTGCGGATTCCGTCAGTGACTGAGCGGCGGCGGCCGCGGTTTCCGCCGACTGGAACGCCCGCGCGCGTCCGGCCGTCACGGCCTCCAGGGTCGCGGCATCTTCGAGCGCCTGGCCTGTGCCGCTGACGAAGCTGCTGAGGGCCGGATTCAGGCCGCCGTTGCGGTAGAGGGCGCTGGCCAGCTGGCCGACCTGCTTGCGGGTCTTGGCCTGTTCCGCCTCGGCGGCGGCGGCCTTGGCGGCCGCGACCGTCGCTGCCTCACGCCGGGTGGCCAACTCCACGAGGGCCTCGCCGTACGCGTTGTTCGCCTGGAGGGACACGGCGAGGCTGGTTTCCTGGGCAGCCGAGGCATCGGCCAGAAGCCCGTCGATCCTGGTGACCTCCGCCGCCGTCGCGCTTTCACTGGACTTGGCGGCGGCGATCTCCTCCGGTGAGGGGATTTCCGGCGACGCCGGAACCCGGCCCGTGGCCGGCAGCTGCCCGTGCGCTGACGTCAGTGCGGAAGGCCGCGGCGCGGCCTGCGCTGGGAGCGCGAACGTGCCAAGGAGGACGACGGCGGCGCAGAGCACAGCCGTCTTGCGGCCGGATCCGGTCCAGCTCATGGGCAAACCTCGCTGAAGTCTCAGGCTGGAATGAGCGAGGTTGGATTTTGGCACATGAAAAAGCCCCTCTGCGGATCACCCAGCAGGCATGAGGCTACGTGCCAGAGACCACTTTGGCAACACGAGTCACACCAATAACATAAACAACATTGGTGTCATTTGGCCGCGTGCGCGAGGGGTGTGTCCCACCGGCGGGCGGGCCGGCGGCCTGCGCGGCAAGCAGCGAGGTCTGCGCGGACAGCAGTGCGGCGTCAGGCGTGCTGGTGTGCCTCGTGCTCCGAATGCGTGGCGGGCTCGAGCTGGAAGGTGCAGTGCTCCGTGTCGAAGTGGGAGCCCAGGCACGCAGTGAGCTTGTCCAGGACCCGGTCGGCGCCCCGGGCACCAAGCGCCGCGTCCTCCACCACCACGTGGGCGGAGAAGACGGGGACGCCCGAGGTAATGGTCCAGATGTGGATGTCGTGGACGGACACCACTCCGTCCACCGCGAGGATGTGCTCGCGGATCATCTGGACGTC
>ENA-OWNT01005816-OWNT01005816.1-seawater-metagenome-genome-assembly--contig:-NODE-5816-length-9992-cov-2.671810_pt1 | contig 9992 bp, 9 predicted proteins | sample MGYA00238136_ERZ651165 | MGnify/ENA primary metagenome ERZ651165 (study PRJEB26861, sample SAMN08777766) | seawater metagenome | isolation source: coastal seawater | place: USA: Florida | collected...
ATTGGGTATATCGTCGCCTTGTTCGGTACTTTGCTGTTTCTGGCAGGGGAACAAGAGAGCAAAAACGACGCATTTGCCCTGCTCATCGGTATTTGTCTGATCCCACTGATCAATGTTGTGTTTGACTGGGGGTCCATCGGCCTGACCCGTCATCTGCTGCGGAAGAATCTGCACGGAGGTCCTGGTCGCTGGTCAACAAGTCGGGCTGCGCTGGATTTCATCATTGCGATGGCGCTGCTGGTATTGCTGGCCATAACGCTGGTTTCGGTCCTGACCCTGGTGGATCAGATCGGCTACGCAAGGGGTATGACGACGGCGATTGTGGGCGTGGATGCGGTGCTGGATGATATCTGTGGTGAGCCTGCCGCCCCTCGGCATTGGTGGATTTATTTCACGCTGTTTTCGACCCTGATCCCGACCTTCATCCATGGCGTGATCTGGGTGGGGAGTCTGTCGAGCGTCAGGCCCAAGATCGTTGATCAGTGGATCCTGAGGGAGATGGATGAGGTGGCCGCAACGGAAGACCCGGAGGATCGCATTGGTCATGCCCGGCGGGCGGCGGCTTTGGTGCTGGTGCAGTGGACTGTCGCGACATTTCTGGTCGCGGCGGCGTGCTATCTCTTCTGGACGGCGGCTGACCATCTGACCGGTGCAGGCGAACTGCTTCTGACTCTGCTGATCTGCGTGCAGGAAATGACCGCCGCCGGGGCGGCATGGGTGTTTTGGTGATGGGCGGCTTCTGGTTCTGGGTGTTGATCGTCACGCTGCTGGCACTGGGGGCCTGGCTGTTCCGGCGCCTGGTCTGGCGGCCGGTGAAGGCGGCAATGGGCACGCTGGATGGGGCGGTGCATTTCCGGACCTATGCCATGCATGTGGACCGGCCATCAGTCGCCCGGCGGTTTGCTGATTTACTGACTGCCCTAGGTACCGGGCTGGACCGGTATATGGACGGGCGGCCCGGCGGGCGGGATGCGGCACTGCCGGGCTGGACCGTTTCGGCGCTGGATCGGTCGGTGATGCTGATGATGGCGGCGGTGACGCTGGGGCCGCTGATCACCTGGGCGGTGCTGGGTCATGGCGGCACGGGCGGCACGATGCTGGGTCTGGCGGCGGAGGCACGGGATGGCACGCGGCTGAGCCTGGTCATTGGCGTCCAGTTGCTGATCACCATCACGGTACCTCTTATCGGCATGATCCAGCCGGGGCGCAGCACGACTGCGAGGGTTTTTGGATTTATCCTGCTGGTTCTGGTCATGACCGTCAGCATAATTTTGTTCGTATTGTTGAGCAGACGGGCAGATGCCGGTGATGCGGTCGGCATGTTCGGCATGATGCCAGCTCTGATGGTTGCGGCTGCGGTGGGTTTTTTACTGCTGCGACCGGTGGACGGACAATCAGGCATCACCAGTTTCGGATTGCCGCTCTTTTCCATGCTGCTGATCGTCACTGCGGCGCTGGGGCGGGGCGAGTTCTGGGCAATTCTGGGGGGCATATTTGCCGCCAGCCCGCTGATGTACCGACAGCATCGCGCGTTGCTGGCTGTGGTGTGGGCGGCATTGGCACTGTGGATGATATGGCAGTCGATTGATGTGATGGCGCCGTTGCGGGTGGCGGTGTTCTTCGTTGCCGGTTTGGCGCTGGGGCTGGTGGTCGCCCTGATGCAGCGCCGGACGGTCAGCACGGGCGGCGGGCTCGGCGGATGGTGGACCCCGATTGCCCTTGTGGTTCTGGTCCTGACCGAAGTGGTGGCGATATATGCGCTCGCGTTGTTGCCGCCGGGGCTGCTGGGGGCGTTGTATCGCCCCTACATCCTGATCTTCACCCTGCTGCCGGTCCCGGGCGGGATCGTGCTGTTCCTGTCACAGGGACTGGCGCGGCGGGCGTGGCGGCGGGGTGGCTGGCGGCTCGGGCTCTGGCCGCTGCTGACGCTGGGCTTGGTGGGGCTGCACGGGCTGGCACTGTTGCTGGTGCTGGATGGGGTCAACCGGCTGGACCCGGCGGCGGGGCAGGCGGGCGCGATCCTGCCGCTGGCGACACTGTTGTCCGATCTGTCTCAGGGTGGCGGCGTTCATATCTGGCTCTATGTGCTGCTGGCCCTGCCTGCGTGGCCGCTGTTCGTGTTTCTGTGGGCCGGGGCCTATGCGGTGCTGTCGACCGGTGTCCGGTTCTGGGATGGCTGGATCCTGACGGCGCTGGAAAACATCCGCGCGGGCGAAGGGGCGGCGGGCCGGGTGGTCGGGCTGATCCTGATGCAGGCGGGGCTGGCGCTGATCACGGTCACGGGCATTGTCGTGTGCATGCTGTATCTGCTGTTTGATCAGGCCGGGCTCGGGCCGATTCTGATCCGGGGCGCCGGATGGCTGATCGGCTGAAAGCCGGAAACCGGTCAGCGGCTGATTTGTCGCGGAGAAAACATTCCCACCGGCTGTTTCATTCACCCGGTCCATTGCAATTGCGACACTGGTCCGGCGTGGCAATATGATACCCGTCAGGTGCGGTATCAATATAAGACTTTGTAAATTCAGGGATTTGTTGCCTAAACAACATGAACAACATGTAGTATTTACTACGCTGTCAGGTTGTGAAATCACAGCTTTTGCAGGAGTTTCTAAAAGAAAAATCGCGATCAGGGCCGGTTTGATCCGGTTAGGTGTGGGTGAAAATTGCTTCACTACCCAGGGGTGCGCGCAGATTTCGCATGGCGTGCCGCGACCGGTTCCGGCATGGAAGGCGCGTTTGGAAATCACTGCACGGGCCGGGTCTGGGGTCAGGCCGGTGCAATGGGTACTGGATTGCACAGAGTAGAGTGAAGCAGTTGAACGGATCATTGATGTGTGCCGCCCGGCGACGGGCGCTGACGGACTGGCGGGTGTCGAAGCCCGATGGGGTAATGCCGCCGTCCGGGAACAGATTTTGGAACCGCAGGCATGCCGTGCCCGACCGTTCGGCCGTGGTAAGCGTGACAGATTGGCGGTCTGCACCCTGAAATGAAGTAGCCGGCGCCGTTTCAGGCTGGCGCGGCTTTTGCCTTTTCACATTTTGGACGCGTGCAGGGGTCCGGACCGGTGCTTCGGCAACCTCCACCTCGCCCCGCAATCATCTGACCCCTTACGGATGATGCGGGATCGTCGGTACCTTCGCCCGGGCGGTGTAACCCCCTGACAATCCCGCCCCGGCGCAGGCCCCCGCATGTCACCCCGTCAGTAGCGTTCGGGAGTAGAGTAAAATGTTCGAGCAAAATGAAAACGTTTCCATTGTGTTCGATGAGCCATCGGGTGTCATGTCGGTAACCATTACCGGCATGGCCTCGGTCGCCGGTGTGACCCGACCGCTGAACCATCCGGATCTGGGCCGTACCTGCTGCATGCTGTGGGATGTGCGGGATGCCTGCCTCAGCGCCCTGCACCCCACCGCGTTGACGGAGATTGCGGAAAAATATGCTGATTGGGGTCACAAGCCCGTGGCGCGGGGGGTGGCGATTGTCGTGACCGGACCAGAGGCCGAGATCCTCGCCCGTCTGTATCGGGAAATTCTGCAGCATACGCTGGGCTGTGACATGGCGCACAAAATCACCAACTGCATGAAATCGGCGCGGGCCTGGCTGCGTCGGGGTGTGAGCCTTCCCACGCCGTCGAATGATGATTTTGCACCGGATGCAACCCCGCCGACCCCGGATGGCGGCCCGGTTCCTGTGCCGGAAAACACACCCGGTGGCTGGCAGGCCCTGTCCCGGAAATGCTGCATCGGCGGGCACAAGTCTTAAAGTCGTGGTATGTGATTACTATAACAACTTTTGACTATAATTAATCTACCAATGGTCGAAAAAGAAGTTACAATATTTTAACGAAATGCCTTTAGATTTCCCGCCGGACTGGGGCGTGCCCACCGGGGGAAGTCCAAAAAGGGGCGGGGTAAGATATTGATACAGAGCGATTTTCTTGACCGGAATCAGGAATTGCGCAGCATTCTGGTCACCATTCGGGACAATGCGCAAAAGGTTAATGCGGCTTCCCGGGCGCGTGTGGCCTTTCTTGACGATCTTATCACCGAAACCGAAGACATGCGGTCCCGCCTGGGCCGGGCCAATGATCAGGTAACCGGTGCCTGTCGGCACCTGACGGAAACGCTGGAACAATTGGCGACCATTGGGCGGCTGGCGGAAAAGTCGGCTGAGGATGCGGCAGAAGAAGAGGTCATTGCCCGGAATTCCGGGGACCGGCTGACCGCCTTCAATTCCGAATTTGGTCAGATCAATCATCTGGCCGGGGCGATCAACGCCATATCGCGGCAGACCCGGTTGCTGGCGCTGAATGCAACGATCGAGGCGGCGCGGGCCGGGGAACAGGGCCGGGGATTTTCCGTTGTGGCGACGGAGGTGAAGCGCCTGTCTGCCAGCACCGAACAGTCCAGCAGCGAAATCAACAGCGTGCTGGAACCGCTGGCCGGGCATGTGCAGAAACTGGAAGACAGCATTGACGGGCTGATGACGCTGATCGCGTCAGCGGCGGAAAACCGGACGGAACTGGTGGTGATTGTCAATGCCATTGCCGAAATTGTCCGGGACGCCAATCAGGATGCAGAAGGGGCCATGGTCTGCACCGGTTCGGTGATCAGGGATTGTGATGGCGTCATCGAAAAATTGAGCAGAATTCGGGCCGATACCCATGCGGCCATCGACGGATCGCAGGCGAATATGAAACTGGCGGAAAACGCCATGACGCTTGCGGCGGCCCTTGGACAGGCCGTCTGATCCGGACCGGGGCAATACGCTTCGGGGATGGGGACCGGCGCGGTGGGACGCGCCGATGCTGGCAACCACGTTGCGCGGGGTGGAGGGGGCAGAGGCGCCACCCGGGCCCGCAGGATGAACGGTTGGCCGGACCAAAGGGAGACGTGGGAAAGGAGAACTGGAACCGAAAAACCATTTATCGGAGTGAAGGCCGATGATTGATATCCGAATAGAGGCTGATCAGGCGCGAGACCTGACCATCGTCAACATATTGGGGCTGCCGGATGCGCAGGCTCTGATTGATCTGCATTACCGACCGGAATATGGCACCACTCGCCGTGTGGTCTGGGATTATCGTCATGCGTCGCTGAGCGAGCTGACCCTGGAAAATCTGATCAGGATTGCCGAAAACACCCAGGCAACCGACCACACCCGCAAAACCGAGGCACTGGCGCTGGTGGTGCGGGACGAGGATGAATTGCTGCTGGTCAAATTGTATACCGAGATTTCTCTGCGCATGTTCGACAAGACCATTCACTATCTGGTCACCCGGTCCATGGATGAAGCGATGCTGTGGATCGAAGGGCTGGACCTGCAGGGTTTTCCGAAGCCGCCGACGGCGCCGGGCAGGGTCGGTCCGGGCGGGGATGCTGACGCAGATACTGTGGCGCAAACCATCTGCCCCGCCCGTTGAACGGCGTCAGCCGGGCGTCGCCGAAAATCATACCCATGACGCCTTTTCCGGCCGGTATCGGGTGCGCCGGGCATATGATATTCAAATTGTAGAATAAAAAGAATTTCCCGGATAAATGATTCAAAACAATGATCAGACAATGAATTCTTGCTGAAATCCGGTCGGCAATACCCACATCAGAAACGCGTGTAATGACGGGGCCGTTTGTGACCCTGTCTGCTGTTTTGGCGGGAAAGCCAAATTGTCATCGGGCGACTATTTTTAGTCATTCCTGACAATTAAATGTGAATACAACGTAGCGTCATAAGAAATTGTAATACTGATGCGGTTAGCATTGGAAAAACAACGTGGCGGTGCTGAATTACCTCATTGTAAAGGGGCATCTGGCTTGGCTATGATTGATCACGGGCGAAAAAACGATGGTGTGTGTCGGAGCTTGGTAATGGTGGATATTCGCATCGAAGTCGATGTGAACGGGGACGTAACGCGTGTCACGACGATGGGCCAGGCCGATCCCAACCGCATAATCGCCGTCTTCAGCGCACCGGAATATGGCCGGACGTCGCGCATTGTCTGGGATTATCGCGCTGCCAGTCTCAGTGATCTGGGCCAGGACAAACTGACCGAAATCGCCCGCGCGGTAAACGAAATCGACCGCCCGCTGAATACCCGGGGTCTGGTGTTCGTGGTGCGGACCGAAGATGCCAGGCTGTTGATGAAATTGTATACGGAAATTTCCCAGCATCAGTTCGGGCGGGACATTCAGTATCACATCACCACCGACATCGATGATGCCCGCCGCTGGCTGGATGAACATGCCCCGGCCATTGGTTCGGCGAAACAGACCGGCCGCCGCACCGGCTGATGCGGCCGTGTGGCCTGCCGGGTGTGCGCCCGCCCGCGCCCCCCGGAACACCCTGATATGCTGCCAACCCGGCCAGGATGTTGTGCGCACCGCCGTCCGCAATTATGGCGCATACCATCACGGCGTGTGGGTATGGTAGTTCAATTAAAGAAAAGATTGTGAATTAAGCGACTTGTATTATTGCAAGGCGGGAAGAAAATCACAATTTTTGTTATATAATTTTTCGTGATTTCAACCAATTCATACCGTGTTTGTAACTAATAGGCGTTATTTTTCGATTCATTGATTGCTGATTTCTTGAGGGTTTGGTATATTTGACCAGTTGGACAAAAACGGCCATGTGCTTTGGGGTTAGTAAATGTTTGATATGCGTATCGATATGGACCGGGTGCAGGATCTGACACGCGTTACGACATTCGGTCAGGCGGATGCGGATCAGATCAGCAAAATCATCCGCGCGCCGGATTACGGGCATACGTCCCGGGTGATCTGGGATCTTCGGGCGGCCTGTCTCAGCGACCTTTGCCAGGATGAACTGATCCGGATTGCCCGGGCGGCCCGGGATGTCGGCCATCGGCTGAACACACAGGCGATCGCCTTTGTCGTGCGTGGCAATGATGCGCGTTTGCTGATCAAACTGTTTACCGAACTGTATCGCCACACGTTTGGCCGCAGCATACCGTGCCGTATCACGTCGGATATGGATGATGCCCATACCTGGATTGACGGTGTGTTTCCCCCGCAATCTGTGGCGCATTACACCGGGGCATGTGCGGGCTGAACCTGTATTTGCCCATATCTGCGTGGTTCTGTGATCTGCCTTTCGGACACAACCGGATGTAGTTTTTATCGGCTGGACGGGCCTGTCTTCGCTTCGGCCATGTACGGAAAAGTGTCGCAAATTTGCAATTTCCCACACAAATTACTGTGAATAACCAGCTATCACATGGCCGGATTCTTGCGTGGTGGCAATTTACCCCATGGTCGGCAAATGCCGCTGCTTCCTATGTTGGGGCGGACCGGCGCGGTGGTGGATTGACGGCAGCGCAGGGCGCGTTATCGGAGTTTGATGATGATTGATATTCGCATCGACGTGGATATGGGCCGGGACCTGACCCGGACGACCGTGCTCGGTCAGGCGGATGTCGACCGGGTGATTGACGTGTTCCATTCGCCTGAGTTCTGGCAGACCAGTCGCAACATCTGGGACTATCGGGCCGCCAGTGTCAGCGCCCTGGGCCAGGAAAGCCTTGTCCGCATTGCCGCCGCCGTCCGGGAAACGGATCGTGCTGGTATTTCAAGGGCTTTTGCCTTTGTGGTGCGGAACGAGGACGCCGTGCTGCTGGCCAGACTCTACACTGAAATTTCCCGTCACAAATTCGACCGGCAGATCCAGTATCACATCACCACCGATATTGATGACGCGCAAACCTGGCTGGATGAAAACATCCCGCCCCGGACGGAGGCGGAACGGAACACGGACCGTCGCATGGGCTGAGGCATGGGGACGCTTGCAGCCGGTGGCAATTGCACCGGCACAGGGGGTGGGGTAGATGTGGTCGCCGGCGGTCGAAATTTTACGGGCGTGTCACATAATTAACTTGTTTCCCGTCGAATTCCCGATAATGCGGCATTTTTCTCATTGTGGAATGTAAATAAACTGTTATCACCCTGCGGAAACTTCCTGGTGGTGGCAATATACCCCGTTGTCGGCGATGATGTTTGCCATCTATGATTGACCAAATCAAAAAACAGGCGGGCGATGGGAAAGTAGCGTAGAGCGTATGATCGGAGTTTGATCATGATTGATATTCGCGTCGATGTGGATGTGATGCGGGACCTGACACGGGGCACCATACTGGGCCAGGCGGATGTGGACCGGATCATCGCGGTATTCAGGTCACCGGATTTCTGGCAGACCAGCCGGATCATCTGGGACTATCGCGCTGCCAGTCTCAGCGAACTTGGTCAGGAAAACCTCACCCGCATTGCCGCCGCCGTGCGGGAAACCGATCGCTCGCGCAAGACCCGGGCCCTCGCCTTTGTGGTACGCAGCGAAGATGCCGGTCTGCTGATGAAGCTGTACGCGGAAATCTCTCACGTCAAATTCAACCGCGAAGTCACCTATCACATCACCACCAGCGCGGATGACGCGCTGGCCTGGCTGGATGAACATGCACCGGCTGAACCGCTGCCGAAAAACGGCTCTGACCGGCGCGCCTGCTGACGGCCGCGCAGTCTCTCGATTTTAATCAGTCCCCGGCCTGCATCGCTGTCGCCACCTGGCTGCGTCGCCAGCCCAGAATGGCGATCAGGGCGACCACCATCATGCCTGCCGAAATCAGGAACGGTGCACCGGGCAGGTGTATGGGTGCGCCCGGGCTGGTGAACCAGCCGAATGACTGGGTCATGATCAGCGGGCTGAGAATGGCGGCAATCGCCTGCAGTGATGATGTCACCCCCTGCAATTCCCCCTGGGCATTGTCCGGCACGGCCCGGCTGAGCAGCGCCTGCACCGCCGGTTGGGTCATGACCCCCAGCGATGTGGCCAGGATGATGGCGAAGACGTGCCAGGTTTCAAAGGCCAGCGCAAAGGCGATGAAGGAACCAACCTCCAGCGTCAGGCCCAAGATGGCGATGCGCATTTCACCGAAGCGGGGCACGATGTGGCGCATCAACAGGCCCTGCACCACGGCGGAGGCCAGGCCATATACCGCCAGCGATATGCCGATCATGGAGGGATCCCAGCCAAAGGTGGCCACCCCGTAATAGGCCCAGACCGTCGGATAGACAAAAAACGCCATGCTCATCAGAAACGAAACCAGCAGCAGCCTGCCCGTGCCCGGCAATTCCCGGACCTTGGCCAGCGCGACCAGCGGGTTGGCCCGGCGAATGTCAAAGGCCCGGCGGGTCTTTTCGGTCACCGTTTCAGGCAGGGCGAAAAAGCCCAGTATCAGGTTCAGCACCGTCAGCCCAGCGGCGGCGACAAAGGGCGCGCGCGGCCCGAAATCCGCCAGCAGCCCGCCGATCAGCGGTCCCAGAATGAAGCCGATGCCGAAACTGGCGCCGATCAGGCCGAAATTCTGCGCCTTTTTTTCCGGTTCGGATATGTCGGCCATATAGGCATTGGCGGTGGAATGGGTGGCGGCGGTAATGCCGTGGGCGATCCGGGCGATCAGCAGCATCCAGATGGTGCTGGCAAAGACCATGATCACATAATCCACCACCATGATCGCCAGGGAAATCAGCAAAACCGGTCGACGGCCATACCGATCCGACAGGGACCCCAGCAACGGCCCGAACATGAACTGCGCCACGGCGAAGACAACTGTCAGCAGCCCGCCCCAGATCGCCGCTTCGGACAGATCGGCACCCGCCACCTCCTGCAGCAGATCGGGCATGACCGGCATGATCAGCCCGATGCCCATCGCGTCCAGCACAATGGTCATGCAGATGAAAACGATCGGCAGGCGCATGAAGATTCCAATCCGGTGAAGTCATCGCCCGCCGCGCGCGGACGCATCTGTGTCATGTATGTCGAATGAAGATGATTGCCAAGGGGGAGGGGGGCTTTGGAGTTCGTCGGGACATCCGCCCTTCTCTCTGCACCGGGGTAGGATCTTTGTTTGTGCGCTCGCGCATCCGCGCTCACTTGGCTGCGCCAGCCCGCTCCCCCACCCGACCACCCAGCGGGACTGGCGCAG
>ENA-OWNT01005818-OWNT01005818.1-seawater-metagenome-genome-assembly--contig:-NODE-5818-length-9990-cov-7.122970_pt1 | contig 9990 bp, 7 predicted proteins | sample MGYA00238136_ERZ651165 | MGnify/ENA primary metagenome ERZ651165 (study PRJEB26861, sample SAMN08777766) | seawater metagenome | isolation source: coastal seawater | place: USA: Florida | collected...
CGACGTCAGAACGCGCGAGGGGCGGTGGCTCCGAAGAACCACCGCCCCTGCGTTTGTCAGCGTCTCTTTGCTCCGCCTCCGCCCGAAGGCGTCGCCCGAAGGCGCCCACCCGAAGGTGGTGGCGGCACACTCGGAACCCGGCTCGCTGCCGAAGCAACGGCTCGATTCTCCCGCCGGCCCGTCCGGTGCGACCGAAGTCACTCCGTCCGTCGTCGACCCGACCGAAGTCGAGTCGAAGGGCCTGCCCGGCGCCACCGCGGCGTGCGTCGCGACCGAAGTCGCTCCGCCCGTAGCGGCGACCCACCCCACCCGGCCGACCGAAGTCGTCCGCATCAGGGCGGCCTCCCCGACACGTCCGACCAGAAGCTGGCCATGTCGAGGCGACCGGAACGCCCGCACCGAGGTCGGCTCCACACCCCGAGGGGTGCTTCGCTCGCCCGCCGTCCCCGAGGGGTTGGCTGGTGCGTGCGCAGGGTCCGCGTCCCGTTCCGCCGTCGATTGCGGCGGGGGGTGCGCGGCACGTGATGTCCTCTTCAGAGTCTTTGGGCTCCATGTGGGCGCTTCCCGACACCCAGCCGCGGAGACTGAGTGCCGTTGGTCGCCCGGAGGCCGGAGATCGCTCCCCGGCGGTCGTTGTCCGTGGTGCGCCTGCGGTTGCCCGCCGCGCAGCCTCTCACGGAGTTGATGATTCCTTCAGGGTCTAACGCCCTCGAGTAGAAGCGGCATGGGTTCCGCTCCACCGGCCTCGACCTTGGTCTCTCGACCCGGTCCTCGCCGTCTTCCCCGAGGTCGCTTCCCAGCCTGGATTCAGACTGGAGCGCTCCCCTCCTGGACTTTCTCTCTCCCGCAGAGTTCCTGGATGCTCGCGCGCTTCCGCCGCCGCCCGAAGGCGATGGGTTCCGCTCGCTCGCTGAAGTCGCTGCTGTCGCATCGCCCGAGGGCTCTGCATTCCGCCCGGCCCGAAGACCGTGCGCCCGAGGCGACTTCCAACGCCCTGCCCGCCACACCACCGGCCCTGTGAAGGCGACCTGTGGCTGCGAGCTCCTCTCTTGAGGTTCGTCCGCCCCTTCAGCGCATCAGGATGGCTGCGTCCACTCTCTCCCCGGCTCGTCCGCAAGCGAACAATCCGGCTCGAGCCGCGGCGTTGCCTGCCGCTTCGTTCCGCCCTCGTCGTTTCTACGACCTCGGCGGTTTGCTCCGCAATCCATCCCCGTCCCGGTTTCCCGGCACAACACTCATGGGGTTCGGCTCACCCTCCAGGGATCCTCCCGCCTCGCGAGGGCCGCTCCGTCTCCGGTGCGACCTTCCCCTCCTGAGCTTGATGCCTGGCCCTGCCTTCGCAGTCGCTTTCGCTTCCACCAGCACACCGGCTCTCCAGGGGTTTGCTCCTCGAGGCGACCGTCGTCGCTCGCGTTCGGTTTCCCTCGCGCGAGGACTCGTCTCCCTCCTGGGCTTCTCTGGGTGGGACCTCGCTCCGTCCGCCTGCCGCGCTCCCCGAAGGGGGCTCGACCTGGTGCCTCTGCGCGAGCTAGCTCGCCAGCGACTCGCTCCCCCGCCCGAAGGTGGGTTCGCGCTCCTCTCGTTGCTCCGCCGAGCTGCCGACTGCCTCCGCGCCTCCGCCCCCCGAAGGGTGCGCATGCCCGATGACTGCCCGGCCTCCATCCGCCGCCCCCCGAAGGGTGCGCCGGCCCAACCCGCCCGAAGGCGCGCTGCCCATCTCCACCCGAAGGTGGCTCTGGCTGGTGACCTCACCCCCGCTCCGTCCGTCCCCGCCCGAGGGCGGCTCCGGTCCCGTCCCCGCCCGAAGGCGGCTGGGGTCAGTCCGCTCGAAAGCGGCTCTGCCGAATGGTGGTGGCGACTCCCGCGGACCGCCCGAAGGCTGCCCGTGGTGCGAAGCCCGGTTGGGGCTCCAGTGCGGACCGGTCGTCCGGTCCCGTCACGTGTTCCGAGTTGTGAAAGAGCGCCGCGACCCGCTCGGTGACCGGTGCCGCGCTGACGAGAAAGACAATATTTGCAGGCACTTGCGAGGGCAAGACCTCAGAACCCCGCTGCCGCAGGGCGGCCCAGAACTCCTGTGTTCACACGCAGTTGCGGCCCAAACCGATGTCACATTGTTGCGGACATGTGATGGACAGAAACTCCGATCGGCTCGTCCACGATCCGTGCGGGGCGCAAACAGCCCTCAAGATCGAGGGGGTTTTCCGAGATCCCCGACGCCATCGGCCGATCCGCCGATCCGCCGATCCGCCGAGATGCGCGCGTCGAAGTAAGCGTCAAGTAGTTGGAATCACTGCCTGCGCAGCGGGCGTGCCATTTGGGACGAACTTCGAAACCGATCGCTCAGGGGGCCTTGGTCGCTTCAGTGACCAGGGTGCGGAGCGCATCGAGGTTCGCGCGCACGTCGGTCGGGATGGCCTCTCCGCCCGAGCCGGTGTACTCGACGGCCAGGTGCCACTCGAGCATCGCCAGCGCTTCGCGGGCCGAGCTCGACGCCGGCGCGCTGCGAACGGCCGCCTCCAGGTAGTACTCGGCCTGCGAGAGCCAGGGCGAGTGACCGATGCGCGCCTCCGCCAGCCCGAGCAACCAGTACGCCTCGGCCAGATCCTCCGAGCGCTCCGGGCGCCCCTCCACGTACCGGTTGAGGAGCGAGCTCGCGACGATCCAGTGCACCAGGCCCTCACGGCCGGACGGCGAACCGCTGAGGGTGCGCGCCCGCGCGATCAGGGCGCGGGCGCGCTCGAGGCGGGCCTCACGGGGCCCCTCTCCCGACACCGGCGTGGCGGACAGCTCGTCGAGGGCCGCGAGCCAGGCGGCCACGTCCTTGCGCACGAAGGCGGGCAGCCGCTCGGCGTCGACGTAGGGCTTCAGGATCGGCTTCGGCCGCTCCAGATCACCCAGCACACGGATCGACAGGACCAGGTAGTCGACGAAGTACCAGATGCGCGCGATGTTCTGGTCGGTCGGGACGTCCTTCAGGAGCCCCTCGTAGGTCACCGCGGCGTCCTCGAACCGGCGCGTGGCCTGCTGGAGCTGGGCCAGCTCGTCCGGGTGCAGGGTGGCGCTGTCGATGGACGCGAAGAGCTGCTCCCCCAGGTCCGACTGCTTGTCCGCCGGGAGCCGCGAGTGGCACGCCACGCAGTTCAGCGTGAGCCGCTGGACGCGGAACCGCGCCTCGTCGTACTGGCGCGCCGCGAAGGCCGCGCGAGCATCCCCCACGTCCCGGCCGAGCGAACGCGCGAACCAGACGAAGCCCTGATCCTGGCCCCAGGCGTAGTCCTGCAGCCCCGTCACGTGGGCGTCCATGACGGTCAGCGCGGTGCTGATGGCGTCCTGGTTGGCGGGATCGCTGAATCCCCCGTCCTTCAACGACAGCGGCAGCAGCGTCGTCGCCGCGCCCACGAGCCCGCCCATCATCGGCTTGGGGTCCTCCCGCAGTGGGAGTTCGGGCTCCAGCTCCGGCGCCGGCTCCGTGCACGAGGCCATTCCGAAAGCGGCCGCCACCGCCACCGCTACGAACAGCTCGACGGGCGCGCGCATCAGCTCTTCACCTTTGCGGACAGGGCGGAGGCCTCCAGCAGGTCCCGCAGCGTGCGCACGAGGTCGACCGCGGAGAGCACTCCGACGCAGGCGCCGGTCTTGTCGACGACGGGGAGGGCGCCGTACTTGCGGTCGAGGATGATCGCGACGGCCTTCTCGACGGGGTCGTAGGTGTGCACGGCGACCACGTTGGTCGTCATCAGGTCCTTGACGAGCAGATCGTCCTCCAGCCGGTAGCCGAAGGACGTGTCGTGATCGGGATCCACCCAGTCGGGGCGGCGGATGTCGCGGTCGCTGATCCATCCGAGGATCTGCTGCTCGCCGTCGAGCACGGGCAGGTGCCGGATCCCCTTCTCGCGCATGCGGAAGAACGCGGTGCGGACCCCTTCGTCGGGGCGCGCAGAGATCACGGGCTGGGTCATGTAGGCGCTGATGTTCATCAAGTCTCCTGGGTGCGTCCTCCGGATGAGCAAGATGCGGGCCAGAAGGCACAGCGGCCGCCGGGCCAGCGCGGCCCCCCTGGTGGGACCCCCAACCCGCCGATCGGCCTGTGCGAAACAACACAGGCGCGCCGAGTGGGGTTGTTGCCCTTGACACCCGGACTCCTCGCATTACATATGCCGCATATGACATTCAACTCGACACGGACCGACGCCGAGCTCGACGAGATCGCCGCCCTGATGGCAGCCCTCGCGCACCCCATTCGGCTTCGGATCGTCGAAGGGTTGCTGTCTGGAGACTGCTGCGTCGGCGCGATGGTCGAGTGCCTCGAGCTCCCGCAGCCCCTCGTCTCCCGGCACCTCTCGGTCCTGCGCGCCGCTGGCGTTGTCACGGTCGAGCGTGAGGGGAGACGACGTCGTTACCGGGTGACGCATCCCCGGGTGCAGCCGCTGATTGGCTGCGTCCTGGGGCCGTTCCCCTCAACCGAGAGAGAGAGAAGGCCATGAGCGAGCACATCCTGACCGCGACCGACACCGACTTCGAAGCGAAGGTCCTCCAGGCCGATGGCACCGTCCTCGTCGACTTCTGGGCGCCGTGGTGCGGTCCCTGCCGGGCCCAGGCGCCGATCCTCGAGCGCTTCGCGACGTCGAACACGGACGTGACCGTGGTGAAGGTGAACGTCGACGAGTCGCCCCGCGTGGCGTCCACCTACGGGATCCGCAGCATCCCCACGATCGCGGTGTTCGAGGGCGGCAACGCCCTCCTCGGCGCCGCCGGCGTCCAGAACGAGAAGCGGCTCGGCACCCTGATCACCGAGGCGCGCAAGCACGCCGAGGAGCACGCCGCCCACTGACGCGTCCGACCGAGCGCCCCGTCACCCGTGCGACCATGGGTGGCGGTGGCCCTCGATCACGACCACTTCGCGCAGCACGGCTACGCCCGTCTGGGCTGTGCGCTCGACCCCGACCTCGTCAAGGACTGGGCGCGCCGCGCGCTGGTCCGCCTCCGCGAGCATCCGGAGGAGCTGAAGGACTCCGTCCCTCCGACGGATCCTGCGGACTTCAGCCAGCTCGATCCTGAGGATCCGGCGACCTGGCGGTGGCGACGGGCCACGCTCACGGGCGCGCGGCGCGCGCGGCTCTCCCAGGTCGCTCCGGCCGTGGCCGCGGCCGCGCAGAGCCTCCTCGCGCCCCACCGCCTCGCCACCGAGCAGCTCAGCGACTACCTCATCATCACCTTCCCCGCGCGGGGCCTGCGCCGCGTGCCGTCCCCGTCGCCGGGCCGGCACACGGGCCGCTGGCACCTGGACGATCCGGGCACGTCCATGAGCCTGGCGGGGTGGCACAACGCGCTGCTGCTGTTCGTCCTGTACAGCGACATCGCCCCGGGCGGCGGGGGCCCGTTCGTCGCCTGCGACTCCCCGATGCGGATCGCGCGCCTGCTTCGGGATCAGCCCGGGGTCGATCTGACGGACGCGGCCGTGGTGCGCCGCGTGGTCCGCAGCTGCGCGACATTTCGGGAGATCACCGGGCGCGCGGGCGACGTCTTCGTGGCCCACCCGTTCCTGCTGCACAGCCCGTCGACCAACCGGGGCGCCACCCCCCGGCTCCTGGCCAATCCGATGCTCCGGACCGTCGCCCCCCTGGACTTCGACACCGGGACCAGCGCGCTCGAGACGATCACCCGCGGCTGGATCGGGCGCTGACGTCCAGGAGGTTGGCGGCCCGGCGGCGTCGGGTGCTCGCCTCGATGCGCGACGGATCGTTGGGGGCGTTCGCGCGCGGGCGGTGAGTCAGGCGCAGCTCGCCGTCGCTCGTGAACCAGGTCAGGCAGCTCGAGCTCCGGTTGCCCCGCATCATGGCGTGAGCCTGCGTGAGCAGCGGACGGAGCGCCTGCGGGTCCGCCCCGACCCCTCCTCCGTCGGGCCAGATCGCCGCCAGCTCCGTGCCCGTCTCCCGCGCGGCGCGCGCCAGGTGCCCCGCCGCGCGCGGCGCCAGGTGGGCCATCAACGACTGGAGCCGCGCCCCATCGCCCTGTTCGGCCACGAGGAGGGCGAGCGTGACCCAGGCCCCGAGTCGCGTGGGGTTCAGCTCCACCGCCAGCTCGAGGTCGGCCCGAGCGGCGTCGACGCGCCCGAGCAGCCGCGCCGCCTCCGCCCGGTAGACGTAGTGGGACGGGCCGTATCCACCCATCACGGCGACGCCCTTCGCTCCCACCGCGAGGGCCCGCTCGGGATCGCCGCCGAGGCCGCGCGCGCCGAGCTGTCCGATCCAGCCCCAGCGGGTGTGTCGATTCATCGCCAGGGACTCCTCGAAGTCCGCGACCGCGCCCTCCCAGTCGCCCATCCAGAGCCGCAGCTCGCCCCGGTGGACGACCCCCATCGACGAGCCGGCGAGGTCGAGGCGGCCGAACCGCTCCAGCGCGCGCTCCGGGGACATGGTCCGAATGAGCTCCAGGGTGCGGCGGGCCTGGGCGCGGGGGGAGTCGGGCCCGCGGGGGCTGCGGTCCCCACCGAGGCGCGTGAGGATGACCGGGACGACGGACTCCACGCCCGAGGCGCGCGTGAGCTGCGTGAGCTCCGCGTCTCCGAAGCCGAGCTCCCGCAGACCCGGCCCGAGCTCCTCGAGGATGCCCGCGTTGACCCGACGTCCGCCGCGGCTGGGGATCAGCGGAGCCAGGGGCTCGAGAATCCGCTGCAGCGGCCCGTCCACGGCTCCGACTCCATCCGCCCGCACCTCCAGCAGGTACCGCAGCAGCCGCGCCGCGAGGACGTAGCCCCCGCTCTGGACAACACCCTCTTCCAGATCCGCGAGCGCCGCGGCGTCGTCACCGAGGCGGATGTGCGCCTCCGCTCGCCAGATGCGCGCCTCCCCGAGGTGCGGTGCCCCCGCCAGGGCCGCGTCCAGCTGGGGCAGCGCCTCCTCAGCGTCGCCGACGGCGAAGAGAGGCGGCCCCTGGGCCAGGAGCACGGCGCCCCGGACCATCGCCGCGAGCGGCCCTTGCGCCCGCCCAGCGCACTCCTGCGCCTCCGCGTACTGCCCCCCGCGGAGGAGCGCCAGGGCGCGGACCGGGGCCAGATCCGCGCCGTCCCCCAGCGCCGCGAGCGCTCGCCGGTGCTCCCCGAGCCGGCCCCAGAGAGCGGCCACCAGCACGGGGTCGTCGCTCAGGGCGGCGGCCTCCGCGACGGCCGCCGCTGCGTCGGGATCCCGGAGCTGCACGAGGACCTCGGCGCGGAGCAGCGCGCCACCGCCCCCGGCGGGCCCCTCGGCGAGGACGGCCGCGGCGTCCTCCAGGTTCCGGGCCTGGGCGAGGAGGCCAGCGCGTCGCTGCCGGGTCGGCGCGTGGTCCGGCTGCAGCGCCTGGCGGGCGTCCATCAACGCCAACGCGCGGTGGTTCCAGCCGACCTGCTGGGCGAGGCTGGCGGCCTGCGTGAGCGCGCCGGTGGCGAGGGGGTCGTCGAGGCCGCCCACCTCCTGGAGCCAGTCCAGAGCGTCGTCGTAGAGCCGCGCGTCGAAGGCGATGAGTCCGGCCGCCACCCGCTCCGCCGCATGGGCCTGGTGACGCCGACCTTCGAACCCGCGGAGGAGTCGGCGGGCGTCGGACGGCGCGGAGTCCAACGCCCGCAGCGCAGCCCGCAGCGCGCGCCCGGTCGCGGTCACCACTCGACCTTGAGCCCCAGCCACGGACGCACGGTGGGCCAGAACGTCAGGGCGCTGCACGACGGTGCCCCGCCGCCCTCGGGGCTCTCCGACGGGCAGTTCTCGAGGAAGACGCGGCCTCCCAGGTCTGCGTTCAGCTCGAAGCTCCCCCGAATGCGGACCCGACGCGTCGGAATCCGGTGCTCGAGGCGCAGGTCGACCCGGTGGATGGCGGGGAGGCGTCGGTCGTTGAGCCCGTCGATCACCCAGGCCCAGCCTTCGTCCTGGGCCTGCGGGCTCAGCGTGGACGCGGGCCAGCCGCTCTTGCTCGTCCACCCGAGCCCGATGACGAAGCCGCGGCGCTTGCCGAGGTGCACCCGCGCATCCGCCCGCACGCTGTGTCGCTGGTCCCCCGGCGGCGCCACCGACGCGTCGAACCGGGTGTGCCGCGGGTTCCACCGCCGCGCCACCATCAGGCTGTAGGCGGCGCCCAGATCGAAGCGGCCCGGAGCCCAGCGCCAGCTGACGTCCGCGCCGCCGGCCACCCCGCGCCCGTCGTTGGTCCAGACCGGTGTTCCGACCCCCACGTCGGTCCCGACGATGAGGTGGTCCATCCCGCGGGCCCAGCCGAGCACCTCGATCACGCCGGCCGGACCGAGATCCTGGCCGAGCCCCAGGACCCCGATGACCGCCCGCTCCGGCACCAGCCCCGCGGTGCCGAGGTCGGACTGGATCAGCGGATCCGTCGAGGCCTGGTGGACCACTCCGAGGCTGCCCCGCAGCACGGTCCCCGTCGGCAGGGGCGCGCTCAGGGCCACGCGGGGCGACACCCGCGGGACGAGCGAGGCGTCGAGCACGGTGGCCCGGATCCCCGCGCGCACGTCGACGCCGCCGAGGTCCGCGAGGTCCACCTCCGCGAACAGGTCGAGCTCCGGGAACGTCGTGGCGACGTCGACCTCCAGCAGGTCCTGGACGAGATCGGCGTTGGGGAGCGCGGCCCAGGCGGGGAGCCCACGCGTGTCCAGCAGCTCGCCCTGCACCCGGCGCAGCACGAGCCCCCCCTCGATCCCCAGACGGAGCGCGTGGCGCGGCCCGAAGCCCTGCTCGAGCAGCGTGCGCAGCCGCCCGCGGTGCTCGCCGTCGGTCCAGGTGCGCTTGCCCGGGTAGTCGAAGTCCGTCTCCGGCTCCGCCAGCTCCTCCCACCGCCAGGCGAACAGCGTCGTGACCGTCGTGCGGGGCCCCGGTCGGGCGACCCACTCCATCGATCCGCCCCAGGCGCGATGGCGGGCGTTCACGTCGTCGAACAACGAGCGGTCGTGCAGGTGGAGGAGCGTGAACCGCAGGGTCTGGGCGGGCGACGGGTCCAGCCGCAGGCGGGTGATGTAGCTGCCGTAGTCGACGGTGCGCAGGGGGATGTCCACGGCCCCGGCAGCCTGGAACGCGCCGAGGTAGGCCTGGAGCAGCGAGCGCCGCGCGCCCACGACGAGCGACGCCTTCGGCTCCGGCTGCTTGTCCAGCGCCACTGCCACGTGCGCTCCGGCGGCGAGGAAAGACAGATCGACCACGCCGTCCACCCGATCCCGCGGACGATCGACGTAGCGCACATCCACCGCGCCCGACAGGGAGTCCGGCTGGGTCGCCGACGGCACGCCGGTCTCCACGGTGACGGACTCCGCGAGGTCCGGGTCGAAGGCGCCGAACAGCCCGCCGAGGTGCGTGGGCTCCCGCAGTCGGATGCCGTCCACGAACACCAGCGTCTCGTCGGTCTGGCCCCCTCGGATGCGCAGCTGGGCGGACGCCGCGGTGTCTCCCGTGACCCCGGGCAGGCCCTGCAGGGTCCGGTTGAGATCGCCGTACCCGCCGCCCTGCAGCGCGTGATCCGCCGGCGTGACGGTGTGCGCGCCGGGGCTCAGGCTGGAGTCCGGCGCGGGCGCGGGACGGGTCAGGTCGCGCCACCCGCCGCCGAACGTCGTCGAGACCGCCCGCCGGCTGCGACCCCGGCGGAGCTGGATCGTCATGGGCCCGTCGGTGACGGCGAAGGTGGCGTCCCGGTACCCGGGCGCAAAGACGACCAACGTCAGGTCCGCCGGCGCCTCCGCGGGCAGCGGCACCGCGAAGCGACCGTCCTCATCGCAGACCGCGACGCGATCGACCTCCACCACCACGGCGCCCTCGCAGACGACGGCCCGGCCCCGGCGATCGACCACCTGGCCGCTGACCGTATCGGCCCCGTGCGCGGTGATCGGCACGAGCAGGAGCAGGACCGCGGCGAGGATCGAACGGGGCATGCGCGCGGCGAGGATGCCACGGGGCCGGGTCCCCTGCCCCTTCGCCAAGTAGACTGACCCGCGATGAGCGAGACGCCTGCTCGAAC
>ENA-OWNT01005819-OWNT01005819.1-seawater-metagenome-genome-assembly--contig:-NODE-5819-length-9990-cov-5.363159_pt1 | contig 9990 bp, 7 predicted proteins | sample MGYA00238136_ERZ651165 | MGnify/ENA primary metagenome ERZ651165 (study PRJEB26861, sample SAMN08777766) | seawater metagenome | isolation source: coastal seawater | place: USA: Florida | collected...
TAGCGCTCGATACAAACGTCGCTTTCGGCGCTGGCACTTTCTGATAAGCAAACGCATCCTGCAGGTACACTTTGTTACAGCAGCGCAAAATTGACTGCGTATCGTCCATAACCACAATGCCTTCTCGCTCTGCGGCACGCGCTAAACGGTAAGTATGATGGTCAATCGCCGTCGTTTCACGAATGAACAATGCATCATAGTGACCCAATTCTTCTTGCGACAGGCGACTCACCACATCTGCGCGAAAGCCCACTTTTTCAGCTGCTTTAACAAAGTTTTTAATGGCGCGTTCGTCACTAGGCGGCGTGCTCTCTTCTGGGTTAACCAAAATGGCCATATCCCAACGAGTACGTTTGCTCGTTTTACCGGCTTTCCACTGTATTTTGGTATGTGCTTCTAATTGCTCAATGAAACGCGCTTGTTGCTTGGCGTTTAAGTCCTTAAACGCTTTTGCCTGTACGCTTGCAAAGCCTTCAATTTGTACTTTACCCGTGGCTTTAGGCGACACTTTCGTATCGGTAACTGTTGGGCTTAACACCAAAACAGGGTACGGGTATTTTTCAAACGCTTGGCGCGCCAAACGCTTAAAGCGCTGATCTTTCACTTCGCCAAAAAGTACTAATATAGGTTCATCAGTAATTTCCGTATTGTCTTGGGATACCGACAAAGAGAATACGATGCGATCGATACTTTTTTCTTCCGCCATGCGTAAATCGTTAATGGTATTTACAGAAGGCAATACAGAGTGATTACGTGCCTGAGCCAAAAGTGAACAATAGTACCCTTCGCTTAAGTAACGCGTGGTATCACAAATATTGATAACGCGTGTTTTGGGCTCGTTCAACTTTGGAAACTCAGCAAGATAATCTTGAAAAGTCAGCACGGTTAAAGCTGTGTTACAAAAAGGAGTAACATCATCAGTAACAATCAGTGTATTGTGCATGTAATTCGCTTCTAAATAGTGTGTTGTCAGTTACAATTATTGCTGTGTTTGTTCAATTTACAAACACGATTAAAGTAGCGCTGAGTTTACGCTTTACTCATCATTTGCATAGCATTATCAGCACGGCTTTTTTTCATCGTTAAGACAACGAAAACTAATGTGCATTTGAATAGATTGAAACGACTTTTGTTTATTGAGTTTGCCTATACATTGAAGTAAGCAAACAAGATACGAATGGTTTAAGGAGTACGTATGTTATTAGCCAGCTTGGCTATTTTAATCGGATTACCGGTTTTGCTTTGGAGCGCAGGGAAGTTTGTAGGTGGTGCCGCATCGGTAGCCAATCATTTCGGTGTTTCCCCCTTGCTCATCGGTATGCTCATTATTGGGTTTGGTACATCGGCCCCCGAGATTATTGTTTCCATATTTGCTGCAATCCAGGGCAACTCCGGCATAGCGCTCGGTAACGCTTACGGCTCTAATATCGCCAATATTCTGTTAATCCTTGGCCTTACCGCAATCATTAGTCCTATTGCGGTTAAATCAGAAATCATTAAGAAAGAGCTGCCTGTTTTACTTGGCATCACCTTCTTTGCCGCATGGCAGGTGTGGGACTTAAATATCTCGAAAGACGACGCATTCTCTTTGTTAGGACTGTTTGTGCTTCTGCTTTCTTGGAGTATTTATCACGGCATGAAAGGCGACAAAGACGCCCTCGCCGACGAATACGATGAAGAGATTAATAGCAACGAAGGTACAGTAAAAACCCACGTAATGTGGTTGATTGCAGGGCTTTTATTGCTAGTTGCAAGCTCGCGTATGCTGGTATGGGGCGCGGTAGAAGTCGCCACCTTCTTTGGTGTTAGCGATACTATTATCGGGTTGACGGTTATCGCAATTGGTACATCGTTACCAGAACTTGCATCATCGCTAATGGCGGTGAAGAAAGGCGAACACGATTTAGCCATTGGTAACGTGATCGGATCTAATATGTTCAACACTTTGGCAGTAGTGGGCATTGCAGGCACCATTCAGCCAATGACTGTAGGTTCTGAGTTTTTATACCGCGACGTTATGGTGATGTTCGCATCAACCATTGCCCTATTCATTTTCTGTATTGGCATTAAGCGCCAAGGACGTTTAAACCGTCTGGAAGGCGGAGCATTTGTGCTGGCCTACGCGGCCTATACGTACTGGCTTATCCAAGCAGCTTTTATTTAAGTTATTGCCGCAAGCCTTGTAAATAATAACGCTTATTATGCATCGCTCACTTGATGGGAAGCTCACAGCAACCCCATCAAGTGACATAAAAACCGCTTGTCGAAAGCGCTACTCACAAAGCTTTGTCATTTTGCCCTTGAGTTATGTTTTTGTCGTGCACCGCATGTAGAGCGCTTTCTCTATTCACAGGCCCAGTGTGGTAGCCAGTGTGATTAGGCTTATCGCCGCAATAGCAAATAAAATGAATAGGTTTATGCCAAAACTATCGCTTTGACGACGGTTTCTTCTGGCACGCATAATTATGCTAACCAAACTCACTATCAAACATACCTGTAGCATGATGGTCATGGCCGATAAATGACTTTCAGACCAACTGGTATCGCCTTTTATTCCCCAGTACTGCTGCACGCCACTGATAAAGTCAGGGCGCGCATAGTGAAACAGTATGAGTACGACAACCATGCCAACCCAGCCAACGATGTTTAACCCAAGCATCACCTTATAAAAAGGCGTTTTAGAACGGGGCGTTGAACGTCGCTCTGCAAGTTGCTCGTAAGTCATAGAACTTCTCTCATTTTCGGCATCGCTAGAACGGTCAGCGTCACTTTGCGTAGCACTCGGTTCTTGTGCTTGCTGAGACACTGGCGTGTTCGAATCATTTTTATTTCCCATTTGTCACTCTGTTCTCTGGCATCCCGCTTTATGTTGGGTATACTAGCGTGCTATTGGATTGTATTTCATTGGTTATTTTTACATCACCAAGTCATGTTTCGATCTGTATTTTGCTTATACTTGGCACCAAGCGAATTGCGAAATGCCTTTTTGAAAAGCGAAAAGCTAATACAGATTCTAGTAAGTTATCGGCATGGCAATCCAAAAACATTGACTATAAAGCAAATTTTAGTGCATTTTTTCATTCACAGTTTAATGCACTGTGTTGTTGAAAATGACTCAATAGTAAGCAACAACATAAAATTAGTAAGACGGAGAAATTAACATGACGCATGCGCCCGTAGTTGACGTACTTAAAGGTAAGTACGCCGTTGGCGAATCGGTAACCGTAAAGGGTTGGGTAAGAACACGCCGCGACTCTAAAGCGGGGTTATCATTTATTGCACTACACGACGGTAGTTGCTTCGATCCTGTACAAGTTATTGCGCTAAATTCTCTGTCAAATTATGCCGATATCCAGCGCTTAACAGCAGGCTGCTCATTATCGGTTACCGGTACAGTGAAAGAGTCTCAGGGCCAAGGCCAAGCCGTTGAAATTGACGCGACTGACGTTGAAGTTTTGGGTTGGGTAGAAAACCCTGATACCTACCCAATGGCCGCTAAACGTCACAGCATTGAGTACCTTCGCGAATATGCGCACCTACGCCCTCGCACTAACGTTATCGGCGCGGTAACCCGCGTTCGCAACTGTTTGTCGCAGGCGATTCACCGCTTTTTCCATGAGAAAGGTTACTTCTGGATCTCTACGCCAATTCTAACGGCTAGCGATACAGAAGGTGCAGGTGAAATGTTCCGCGTATCAACGCTTGATATGATGAACCTTCCACGCGACGACAAAGGCAATGTTGACTACTCAGAAGATTTCTTCGGCAAGGAAACCTACCTAACGGTATCAGGTCAGCTTAACGCTGAAACATATTGTACAGCTATGTCTAAGGTATACACCTTTGGACCTACGTTCCGTGCAGAAAACTCAAACACATCTCGTCACCTCGCCGAGTTTTGGATGATTGAGCCTGAAGTGGCGTTTGCTGAATTGAAAGACGTAGCACAACTAGCTGAAGACATGCTGAAGTATGTATGTAAGGCCGTGCTTGAAGAGCTGCCTGACGACATGGCGTTCTTTGCTCAGCGTATTAAGAAAGACGCCATTGAGCGTTTAGAAAAGTTAGTAAGCTCTGACTTTGTTCGCATGGACTACACTGACGCTATCGAAATTCTGCAAAACTGCGGCAAAGAATTTGAATTCCCTGTTGAATGGGGTATCGATTTATCTTCTGAGCACGAGCGCTATCTTGCAGAAGAACACGTTGGTGCGCCAATTATCATGCAGAACTACCCGAAAGATATTAAAGCGTTCTACATGCGCATTAACGATGACGGTAAGACTGTTGCAGCAATGGATGTACTTGCGCCAGGCATCGGTGAAATCATCGGTGGTTCACAGCGTGAAGAACGCCTAGACGTTTTCGATGCACGCCTTGACGAAATGGGCCTATCGAAAGAAGACTACGCGTGGTATCGCGACCTTCGCCGCTACGGCACCGTACCTCACTCAGGTTTCGGTCTTGGTTTCGAGCGTCTTGTAGCATACGTAACCGGCATGCAAAACGTACGTGACGTGATCCCATTCCCACGAACACCGGGCAACGCTAGCTTCTAAGCTTGCCAACTTCATTGAAAAGCCCGCCTGCAGAAATCTGTAGGCGGGCTTTTTCTATTGTCTTTTACGCTTAATCTAACTCGACAAAACCTTACGGATTTATTGAAAGGCCAATGGCAGCTGAACGACAGGGCTCAACCGTGTATACGAAACCTTCAGCTGTTTCTGCCGTCTTTTCAATCTGCAAAATTTCGTAATCGTTAAGCTCTATGACGCGGGTTCCTTCCGGATGAGCACAACGAGATCGCGAGTCTGCTTCAAATTCATAGATAAAATTTGCCAGTGCCTGTCGCTGCGCTTTTTTGTAATCAACGCTCTTTTGTTTAGCGTTAGTTAAAAGCGTAGTTAAATCTCTTTCTAGTTCAGAAACATCTTCAGCTTGTTCCTCAGTAAGTTGCGATTCACTGTTCTCACGCTTATTTTCAGTTTCTTCTATGGTTATTAACGGGTTAGCACTATCACTACTGAATTCAGAAAGTAATCCAACCTGCCCAGCTAAAATGCCAAGCTGCAGGGCAACCCCCAGCGTCCAAACAAACCTCGCTACGGCAGTGGATAAAACAAAACGATATCCGGGTTGGTGCCACAACCTTTGAACACCAAAAGGTTTAAGCAGTAATAAGAAAAACAAATAAACAAAAATTACCAGCATGCCGCCGACTAGCGCCATTAACGTGGTAACGAAAAACCAACTAGGCACCATTAGAATTAGTGCGAAATTATGGCTATAAGGTAACGCGCTCGCAGACACACCGGTTATGCTATTCACCATGCCACTGGCAGAAGCTAGCGCAAAGTTAGCGATAATGGCGTAAACGAACAAGATAACCGCTTTCCCGGGCAAGCTATTCCAAAGCACCATGAACTTAGGCCAGGTTTCACTAACAATACCAACAAGCGCAAAACCAAACATAATAGCTTCGAACAAACCACTTTCTATATTCAAGAGCAGCTGTATAAGAAGCATGCTGGTTGCCAGAAAATAACACCGCTGGGCGAAGGTGATACTCACCCAAAACCGTAAAAAGCCAATTCGCCTTTTCAAAAATAAACGGCTTCCTTGCTTCTTTACTTTTTCATAAACGTTGCGAATGTAGTTTGTTGTTTCCATTATTTAATCGTCAATTATTGTTGTTATACTTCTAAATACGACTGGCTTTACTTCCCGACGTGACCGCAATAAGCTATGCTGTTGGTTCTAAAAATCAACGGGTTATATATCTAGGCTGCTAACTATCATACATTTAACATACAAAAAGTAGCGTGCAAAAACCTTATGGCTGAATCTAATACGTTATCTATAGTTTGTGAGCAATGCCATACTAAGGTACGCATTCCCGCCCTCGCGCACAGGCAACGGGCCGTGTGCCCAGTATGTAACCATACGCTAATATCCCATCGAAATGGCGCAAGCGAAAACTTACTCGCTTATACCTTCAGTGCTATTATTTTTTTACTGCTCTCTTTGCCCTTTAATTTTCTAACATTTAAAGCGAGCGGCCAAAAACACAGTATAGATTTGCCCACCGGCATTACAGTACTCATCGAAAACGACTATTTATCATTAGCCATAATAACCACTTTAGCGACGCTATTACTGCCCGGAATGGTATTAGCTGGAATGTTACTGTTGTCATTAGCTCAGTTGCAAAATCGCCGCCCCTTTTACTTGCCCAGGTTGTTCAAGTTAGTAAAAGCGCTCTTACCATGGAGCATGGCAGAAATTTTTCTTGTTGGTACCTTGGTTAGCCTTATCAAAATTACCGAATTGGCCGACGTTTCCATAGGCCTATCATTTTATGCATTCGTTGGCTTTTCAGCGTTCACGGCTCTTTGTATATCCCAATTTGATCCCACACGCTATGCCATGTGGATGTCTCAAGGACAACCACCACAACCTAAACCATTGTGTGAAGCGCAAGCGCAAGAGAGTATTCAGCGTACGTGGGCGTTGTTGATCACTGCTTGTATCTTATATATTCCTGCTAATGTACTACCAATTATGTATACTGAATTTTTTGGCCAAGAGACGCCCAATACGATTATTGGTGGTGTCATATCGTTGTGGGAATCGGGCTCGTATCCAGTGGCGATAATTATTTTAGTTGCCAGCGTGGTAGTGCCAGTGGCAAAAATTATCATTCTTGCTTGGCTCAATTTTTCCGTACAGCGAGAGAAAACCACTTCAAAACAATTACGTATACGTTACTACCGCATCACTGAGGCGATAGGCCGCTGGTCGATGATAGACGTTTTTGTTGTAGCAGTGCTGGTATCCCTTATTCAGATGGGGAACACCATGTCTATTTATCCGGGCCAAGCGGCACTCGCCTTTTGTGCCGTTGTATTTGTAACGATGATAGCCGCGATGACGTTTGATTCGAGGCTAATTTGGCAGCAGTGGAAGCAATTACCATGACCACAAACGATCCGAACATTAATGAAGCTAAGGTCAAACCGACCTCGTCCATTTCTCGCATTTGGATTATCCCAATTCTTGTTATCGTTATTGGTGGCTGGATGGTGTACTACCAATGGAAGAATCAGGGCCCTCTCATTACGATAGAGCTGCATTCGGCAACAGGTATTGAGGTAAACAAAACACCAATAAAAGTGCGGGACCTAGATATTGGACAGGTAAAAAAGATAACGCTAAAGCCTGACTTAAACGGCGTACTTGTCACGGCCAGAATTGATGCTAGCGCGGCCCATCTACTCAATGAAAATGCAAAGTTTTGGGTTGTCGCCCCCCGTATAAGTTTTTCAGAGGTTTCAGGGCTTAACACCCTCTTGTCTGGCAGCTATATTGCCATGTCAGCCCGTGATAAAGGCAAAGAGCAACTCCATTTTACGGCACTTGAGCGCCCACCGGTTACGCCTCCTGGCACTCCAGGGCTGCATGTTATGTTAAAAAGTGACGACGAATTTGCCTACAAACCTGGCGATCCCGTTATTTATAAAGGGTTTAAAGTTGGCGAGTTTGAAGACGCTACCTTTAATATTGAAGAACGTGTGGTGTATTACGACGCATTTATTGAAGCGCCTTACCATAAACTCATAACCAACACGACACGTTTCTGGGATGTCAGCGGTGTTAAATTGTTGCTTGAATCGAACGGTGTAAGCATTGAAACAGGCAGCTTGGAAACCTTATTAGCAAACGGTATTACCTTTGGGATCCCTGACGGCGTGCCAAAAGGTGAACAAGTGCTAGATAACGCCTTTTTCACAATTTATGGGGATAGCACATCCGCCTCAGATGCACGTTATAAAGTCGCCGCTGAATACTTGCTACTTATCGATGAAAGTGTGCGAGGTCTAACCGTTGGCGCACCGGTTGAATACCGTGGTATTGAAATTGGCAACGTAACTGCTATCAACTCCTTCCCTGCTTTAGATGGCAACATTTTGGAGCGAGATTATCCCATCCCCGTGCTTATTAATATTTACCCCGGTAAAGCAAGGCAGCCTGATACCAAAGAAGGCCTTAGTGCAATAAAGCAAACCATTCGAAACTGGCTAGAAAGAGATCTTCGCGCATCGCTACGCATGGGTAATGTATTAACAAGTGGTTTGTATGTAGATTTACAGCATGTACCTGATGCCGACAGTAACGGCGGCATTGAAGTGATTAACGGCTACGAAGTAATTCCTACTGTTAGTAACGAGTTCACGCAATTGACGCAAAAGGCCGACGCAATTTTAGACAAAATCAATCAGCTTCCGCTTAAGGAAATGGTGGAAAATGTGCAGTTAGCCGTTGAAGACATGCGTTTAGCTGCTGAGTCTGTGGAAACGGCGAGCAGCGACTTTGATGTACTTATCGCTGATATTGATGCGAAAGCATTAAATAGTAATCTTAATCAGGTTCTTGTTAGCCTTGATGGCCTGCTTAAAAATTACAGCGAGGGTGGTTTTAACCAGTCTGAGATAAAAGAGACCGTTGATGCGCTGCAAGAAACCATGCGCAATATTCAGCCTTTATTGTTAAAGCTAAACCAGTCTCCGAATAGTTTAATATTTTCAAAGGATGATGAAGCGGACATTCAACCTAAAGCGAAGAATTAGCGCAGTAGAGTCAAACAAATACGCGGTTAATTTTCGAGCAACAATGGCGTAAAAAATGAATGCTCTTTATCCTTGATAATTAGCCGATATTAAGAAAGTAATACGCTACAGTGAATGTCAATTGACAGTATTGCCATAGCGAAACATCCAAAAACAAGGATGGAAGGAATAAATAGAATGATACAGCAGTTTAAGGTTTTCCCATCTCAACCTACAGGTAAAGCACTGTTTATCGGTGTATTTGCGCTTTTCACCTGCGTATTATCGGCGTGTAGTAGCGCGCCTCGTTCGCTGACATACTACTTACTTCACACCACGGGTGACAGTGCATATACCGTAAACAAAGCATCAACGGCTGTTGTAATAGATAAGATAACCCTACCGGAATATCTCAAACACCGTGGGCTTGTGTACCAAACCAGTGACACCAACTTGCATATCTCAACCAGTCACTTATGGGCCGAACCTGTAGACGAAGGGCTTACTAAGGCGCTAACCAGCGCGTTAGCATCAAAGCAAGTGTCATTGCTTCGCCCCGATCACTACGCAAGTGAAGAAGCCATTCATATGGCGTTGCACCTCAATGATTTTGTCAGCACCTATGAAGGGGAAGTTATTCTATCTGGCCAATATGTGATTACTCACGTGGAAGGCCAAACGCAAAGCTATCCATTTTTATTCAAAACGCCCCTTGAAGATGATGGATTTTCTCCAAGTATCAAAGCAATGAGAAATACTATCCAACAACTCGCAGAAGATATTAGAAAAACTGTGACAAAATCTGTTTAATCATGTTCGGCGCTCTCAAGCAATACGTATTTAGTGGCGTAAGCCGTCACTACAAAGATGAAACCAACAGACGCATTATGGTGGTGAACCTTTTTGCGGCAGTGGGTATGTCTATCACGTTCTTGCTTGGCTCTAGGGCTTTTATTGACGGTGAATATTCTCTTTCAACTACGCTCTATACTGCCAGTGTAGTATTTGCTATTTCACAGCGCTTACAAGTTCGGTTTGCGTCAGCCAAAGCTCGTACATGGTCTATAACACTTCTCATTATCTGTTTAATGGTACTGACTCTCCTGCTGCTGATTACCGGTGGTAAAGACAATACCGGTCCCCTTTGGATTTACTTGGTGCCGCCAGTCACTATGTTTTTTGCAGGCTTTGTCAGAGGCCTCATCGCACTTATTGCCTATACGCTAGTTAGCGCCATCGTGCTGTTCGCCTTCAATGACGCTTCATTTGTAGCAAACTACACCTACGCGTTTAAAACTCGTTTACTGTATTCTTTTTTAACCGTTTCATTTCTGTCGGCGTTTTATGAGTACAGTAGACAAAAGAGTTACGACACCGCACTCTA
>ENA-OWNT01005820-OWNT01005820.1-seawater-metagenome-genome-assembly--contig:-NODE-5820-length-9990-cov-3.949763_pt1 | contig 9990 bp, 9 predicted proteins | sample MGYA00238136_ERZ651165 | MGnify/ENA primary metagenome ERZ651165 (study PRJEB26861, sample SAMN08777766) | seawater metagenome | isolation source: coastal seawater | place: USA: Florida | collected...
CTCACTCACTCACTCACTCACTCACTTTGACTCGCTGTCACTCACTCACTCACTCACTCACTCACTCACTCACTCTCACTCACTCACTCACTCACTCTCACTCTCACGCACTGTCAAAGATACTGTACGTCTAAAAAACACGTGCGTCTAAAAAATCAAACCTCTAAAAATGGAAAGTTGACCATTGGCCGAATTTTAGAGGGTCCGCTTTTTTAGACGGTTTTGCGGAGTGCGCTTTCGTCGCTTCGTCGTCGTTCGTCGTCGTTGTTCCGTCGTTCGTCGTCGTCATCGAACTTTCGAACTTTCGAACTTTCGAACTTCGATGGCGACGACGGCGGCGACGGCGACGGCGACGACGAACCATCGCTTTGGTTGTCGTTGTCGTTGCGCTTTGTTGTGTTGTGTTGTGTCGTTGTTTTGAGCGGAATGTAAACGTGACGAGCTGGTGAGGCGTGGGTGGCGCGGGGGCAACGGTGGTGGACACGCGTGGTGGAAGGTAGCTCGGTACTTTGCAGTAACAAATATCCATCGTGCCATGCCAAAAGAAAGTGTGCGGATACGCCGACCGGTGAATGTGTTTCAAAGTGATTGAGGAACGCAAGATGTCGAGATGGTTATCCGTATCATGAAGAAACAGTATTGTGTAGCGGAGCAAGGATGAGAGGACATAAACGTAATTTACTGGTAGCATATTAAGGTGCCGTAAATTGAGAGTCGATTCGCTCATCGTCAGAAGGATTTGAAATTGTGGTCGCAGTGCCACGTTGCTGGCGCTCGTCTAACTTGATCTGTCGCCGCATTCGTGGCAGGTGAACCAACATCCATGCATGCCTTGGTGAAAATATGCGTTTGGGGAACGTTCGCTTGTTTGTTCGCGGCAGGGTCACGATGCTCCAATCTCAATATCGGACTTGACATTGACAGCAGCGATGTAGTGAGACGCGGCAATGTCCAACCAGAATTTGCGCTCGGCGCAGGTGCTTCCAAAGTGAATTCCATTGGTTCTGATACCGAGCGAACTTACTTGTGTACGTTATTGAGTTCTCTTGCGTACATAAGTTGGTGTTTTTTAGCTCTGATTTTTGTTTGCTCGTGGTAGACTTCAAAAATGTTGACGCGGGAGACAATGATGCGGACAGCAAGCTCCGCGTCACTGCCGATTTGCAATACACGAGTCCCTTGGGACAGACACTATTGAATCCGAAACTAGATGGAGATCTGGTGTGTTCATGTCGCGGTGTCATTAGTTTCGTGCCGTCTGTGATCTCACATCTGTCTGCGGCTGCAATGTGCAGGCGGAGTCGTCCATGTCGGCGAGCGGCCATCTCCTTTGGTCCAAAACGAAGAGCCTAGAAGTAGTTTACAATTGCGCTCATGCCGGCGGCGTGTCGACCGTTGTGCTGAACGTGAACTGCGGCGGGGGCAACAATAAAAAGGATGAACCTGATTTGCAGGTCGTGTGGACAAAGCATTGTTCGCACTTGCAGAAACCACGACAAGGGATCGATGTTCGTATGGGAAGTGAGGTTCGTCGTGTCCAGATCGGCTGCGTGCGCGACACCAACAGACATTGGTGGTGACATTCTTGGCTATGTACATTCCACTGGTGTGCAGCTCGTTGTTTCGAATGGCGTCGCCATTGGCGACTTTAAAGTGGGCACTGGAGCTGCTAGCGTGAAGAAGTCCGTCTCCAAGAGCGAGTTTTCCATTTTTACAATTGACGGCACTTCGCAGGTGGGATTGTGTGCGGCTGGCGGGGTGGAGAGTGATAGGTTTGCTTATTTTCTGTACGACGTTGAATGGTCATCAGGTGTTCGGTCCACCTCGCCTTGAACATGATGAGACCGAGCTTATTGCTACTGTGGGCGGAGCCGCTCACTGGGGTGGCGTCGCGAACGGTACCATCACTGCATGATGCACTACAAACTGTGCCTCTGAGGTGACCGGTAACCTCATTTCTGAAACCTTGTTTTGTGGTCGTTGAATTTGGACAATTGACCGTACAGGCGCTCCAACAACTTTTGAGGTTGAATACTTCTGCAGGTTGGCAAGATTTGATAATGTATGTGGTCCCGCAAACTGGATCACAATCACCCGTTTTGCTATGACCTGCCTGTTACAGCAAGCATAACTTCGTTCCGTCAGCATACCTCACCGTCGTCATCGATTTATGTGCGGAGGGCACAAATCCGAAACTGTACGTTGCTCGTCCCCTCTTTCCGAGATTCGCAGTCATTCGATCACCTTTCTCACACATACGTTTGGCGCTCGCTGCATCTACAGCTGTGATGCAGACCATCACGATAGCAAGCACTCACCACTGCGCTTCGAGTAAGTGTTGTTGTGGTACTAGTGTTCTGCGTCACTTTTGCGCACCGGACTCAATCTCGTTTAAACGCAGATACGTTAAATTCTGCGGCCATGGCTGGGGTCGACTGTCGAAATTGTTGTTCGCGGTTCGTTCGTGTGTCACGTGTAGACCCACAACTTTTGTTCGGTGAAGTGATCTGTTTGCTCGTGTCCACAGGCGGTGCTGGTGTGTTGCATCTTTGGGTGTCTGTACGTTGGCGAGGCGCGGTCGACGCCACCCCGACCAAAGTTTACGCCCCTGAATGGAAGCGACGATCAGGCAAACGACTCCCAACAATCAAACATCGCACCAACTAGCAACACCGCAGTGCAGAGTGGCGTCTCTAAGGTTCGAATGTGTGTCGCAACTCTGTTTGCAATTCACGCGGTTTGACTTTTTATTGCTGCGTTAACGATAGGTGGCAAACGACGTGGCGCGCGGGTTTGGTCGTGCAGCTCAAAAAGTGTCGGCATTTGCAAATTCAGTTCTCGTAAGTCTCGCCTGCGTTGATTGACCTGGAAATTAGATTATGAATGGTCTGCCGTTGTCGCCTAGGAATCAATACAAAAACCGCGGGTCACGAATTCCCAAGCAAAATATTCGCATGCAGCTTTGGTACGTCCAGCACCAGCGTTTCGTTTTCCTCACGTATCAATTAGCGTGGTTGTTCTGTTGTGGCCGTTGACACCGATTATGACCCACTGCTTTAGGCCCCTTCGTCTCCATCAACCAAAGCAAGCATCTTCCGCAGTGACGAGGAAGACGAGGAGGACATGGAGGACGAAGAAACATCGTCAGACGACGACGATGACGAAGAAAATGCAGAGTTGGCCGTTCCCTCGACTTCTTTGAGTAGCACAGCAAGTCGCGAAGGGTCGTTGATGGCGTCATCATCGGTGAAGTCATACGGGGCAACTGACGTTTGACAGCACGACTGTTGATATTAGAATACGTGCATACGTGCAGTAGGCACGAATACATCCACGCCAGTAACGAAATAACAAATAATATTATGAAGAGAATGGTTTGATTTTACTGATCAAACCGGCCTAGAAAACTGATTCACGGTGCCACGAGGACAGTAGTTATTGGTTTTGCACAGTCCCGAGCAATTTGCATCCGTGAGTCCTTCTTCGTCGCCGTACGTCCCGATGGGACAGGGTTGTTCTGTGGCACTGGTTGATGCTTCAGGGCAATAATGACCTGCACAGACACACAAGAGGCAACAAAATGAAGTTGACGAAGTACGCGGCAAAGTGAATTCCACAATTGCAAACGTACCCATTTTACACTTTCCGGAGCACTCAGCTGATGCCAGCCCAACGTTGGCTCCGAATGTACCAGCAGGGCATGGAAAAATTAAACCATCGACACAATAGTGGCCGAGTGGACACAAATCTTGACCAGTCCGCAACGTTTCATCTCCGTCCAAAGGGGTGGTGTAATACCCACTCGTCACCGGTACTGGAGCAACGGAAAGATCTGGGCAATACACTGACGATGACCCGCAAGGAGTCATTTCGGTGGATCCGGCCGTGCAATAGTATCCCGCTTCACATCCACCTGCAAATATAAATGCTGGTCACTAAGAATCACTCCGTTTTGAAGACGTCAGAGGGACGCAGCACTTACCAGCGCATTGCGGGTTAGTCATGCCAGCAATTCCAAAACGTCCAGGAAGGCAAGGCATTGGATCCGCCACCACTGATGCAGAGGTACAGAAGAACCCGGCCTAAAGAAAACAATGAAGACGACAAACTTTGAGAACGTCTCGCGTTGTCTCGCGAAATGTGTGGAGTGACTGACCTTGCAAAGTCCTGAACAGTCGATCGAGGACAATCCAAACTCGCTGCCATATTTCCCTGCCGGACACGCGAACTTGAGACCTCCAACACAGTAATACCCGGGCTCACATATTTTCTGAGCCGTTCGATGTGCGCCAGCTCCTATGAATACACGCAATATAACGCGTGAGCACCACATACAACCATGCGAAAGCTAAAACTGTGACGACAAACCGGCTGCGGTACTCAGGTCTCCAGAAGTTCGGTCATTCAAAGTATAGTAGCCTTCGCTGACAGGAGTTGGCTCGAATGACCCTTCAGGGCAGAACACGTGCGCTCCACCACATGGATGTTCTTGTCGCGATACAGAGCCTTCCGGACAATAGTATCCAGCCTAGTAGTGCACAAGAGCAAACCAGATGACGCGTCACTCAACAGCAGCGCTCCAAGTGAACAGTTGACGAAACTAACCTCGCATGGCTCAGAGAGACAGTAACCAGAGCCGGCGCATGACGTGCCAAGTGTGAGTTGTCCGCAATCTTGAATCGACCCGAGACCCTTGGTTTCGCCGGCTGTTCCAGGCGGACACGGGATTTCTGTTTCACTAGTAGATCCAGCGGGACAATAGTGCCCTTCCAGGCACAGCCCGGAGCACTCTTCATCAGTCAGCCCCGAAGTGGCGCCGTAAGTGCCCTACAGAAAGTATGTGTTTGCATCAATTCGATGTTCCGGCATCAAGTACGATAGCTTTCAGCGCGCCTAACGTACCGGTGGGCAATCGGTGGGCTCGCTTGAACCGACCGGACAAAACGTTCCTGCTGGACACAGCGTCGAACACCGAACCTATCATTGAACGTGCACACAATCTGAGTCTCTTGATCACGATTCCACGACCAGTCACAACAAAATTGTGCCCCCCAACGTACTGCTGCACCTTCTTCCGATTGATATGTGCCAGGTGGGCACTCTACCTTGACACCATCCTCACAGTATGACCCAGTGGAGCAAATTATCTCGCTGGATCTTGTACGTGGGTTGCCACCCGCAGTGTAGTATCCTGTTGTGGCACGAATCGGGGCGCCAGATCCTTGGGGACAATATACTGCGCCAGCACCGTTGGCGAGATCGCTTGCATCCGCATCACCTTCAATAACAATTTCCCCATTGTTCTTAATTGTCTCTGCTAGCTCCAGCTCTGCGCACGGGTGGGCCCTCGGATCGGACGTGGCATTTGGGCAAAAGTACCCTCTTGGGCAAGGGCCGTCGCATGAGTCAGTAGTGAGACCTGTGGAGTTGCCGAACGTCCCGCTAGGGCACTCCACTTCGGTTGCAGAGGTAGATGCTGGTGGACAGTAATGGCCGGCAGCACATGTACCGTCGCAACCGGGCTGCGCCAAGCCAGAGGAAGCTCCGAAGGTTCCTGGGGGACAAGCCACCAGCTCGCGACCACTGGGACAATAAAACCCTGGCGGACATCGAGTTGGGATGACAGACCCCTGTGGACAGAAAGTGGAAGGATGGCACTCTCCCGTGCACAAATCTGTTCGGAGTCCCCAAGTTTCGCCGTAGTACCCCTCTGGACATAAATGCTGAACTCCACTTTCGCAGTAGCTCCCAGGGGCGCACACGTCATGGTCAGTGCGATGGAACGTGTCCGAGTCGTCTGGAGTAGAAAAATGCCCTGGCGGCACTGTCTGGCGGAACCCATTCGCACAAAAATAGTTGGCAGCTGTCGTGTCGTCTGACTGTGAGGGAGCGCACGATTCCATAGTTGCCGAAGTTGACCCAGCAGGACAATGGTAGCCCGGCTCACAGGAACCCTCGCACTCGCTCGTCGTCGCACCGGACTGTGAACTGTATCGTCCAACGGGACAATCGGAGCATTGTTGGTCCAATGCCAAATCGGTGTTGTTCGTGTGGGAAATTGTCACGTTCGAGTACTTGCCGGGAGGGCACTTCAGTTGGTATGCACAACTGTTTTCGAGACCACCACTGGACACATACATGTACTCTTCGCTACCTCCAAGCGCAGGTGCGTTTGTACAAGGCTCGCATGTGCCGGGCGACGTGCCGCCTCCACACCCAGACCTGTATTCACCGATGTCGCAATCAGCGAGACACGTAGCAGTTGGGCACGCATTTTCTCCGACCGGGCTCCCGTAGTGATCGACAAACGAACCACAGCCTTCGGACACGTCCGCTTTCTCCTCACCACACCGCCGCAAAGCTCTAAATGTCCCCCCTTCAATATTATGGTCCGTCAAACAGTAGAAAGTGCACACACTGCACTCGGCACTACCATCACAAAAGTCTCGGCACGCATCAGACGTGTTGAAAATGCCGAGCAAATGGTCTGCATGATTCCAATTTTCGCAAAATACGCCCTCATTGGTCGTCCATGTGACGAAATATTCTCCGGCATCATCATATTGGTTGGAATCTGTCAAGGTGCATGGCTCACACCAGCCCGGACTTGATCCGCTGCACCCTTCGCGGTACGTTCCCGCCGGGCAATCAAACGCGCACAGCTCCAGAGGGCAGCTCTCCGGATCCTCCGTGATGCCTGGGCCAGTGAAATAAGCATCAAAGGTCGTCACCGACGTCGAGTCGTCGTCCGTCACTGTTGAGTATGAATTGGTACACGGCAAACAAGTTCCCGAACTGTTGCCGGAGCAGCCAGTCAGATATGTGCCATCTGGGCACTCTGTGTACTCCTCGCACACTTCAAAACTACATTCGCTTGTGGCGTAATCGCACGCTTCCGATGTGACGCAGTCAGGGTTTGTGCCATCGTCGGTGTAAAAGTACGTCAAGTTTGTACTTCCAGACGGCGCGTTGCTGCATGCGGCGATTGGACAGTTGTCCGTGAGACCACCATCGCCGGTGTAGTAGTAGCCCGTCACCGAAGTCGTGCACAGTTCACATGAACCAGGCGACGTGCCAGCGCACCCTGATCGATACTCCCCTACTCCGCATGACTCGCAAGCAGTGTACGGGCAGTCATTGCCGTTTGGCGAACCTTGGCCTGAATAGTAATAACCATCTGGCGCATTTGAACAGTTTGCGCAATATCCCAAGCTGTTAACGCCCACGCAATTCTCCTTGTACTGCCCAGTGGAGCAATCTGCGACACAATCGGTCGCAGGGTTGAAGAAATCAACTTGAGCTGCAACATCGAGGGTGGAGATGCCGACGACGGCAGCGCAAACTGCAACGAGCCTACTGCAAGAGAGCTTTCGCACCATCGTGCGTGTGTATTGGATGTCTACATGCTGCTTCTGCAAATACTGTGACAAAATTCACCCTCTTTACGGGCGACTGTTGAACCAGGACAAGCCTGCTCAAAGGCACGGAAAAAATGCCAACCCGATGAACGTCTCTCTCCACAAAATCCTCACCGTATCTGTGGTTGGAAAGCCTCTTCCACCAAACCTCTTTGCTGCGTTCTCGTCCACACTTTCTGTGCACGAGCAATCAAACAACGTCGATTGTCGATTGGCTGCTCCAGGACAAATAGAACAGACAGAACAGAACAGAACAAATGACTCCTAACCAACGCACGTGATCAAACACGCTGCGTCCAACTGCAATATTTTGTATTTTGAAAGCGGCACCATTTGTTCTTCTCCCTTGACTGCTAGTACCATCACCCACGACTTCGATTTCAATATCGACATACTGTCGTCAAAGGCACTACAATCACTACATTACTGTCGACTTCCTCGACTTGGGGCTGTCGACTGTCAATCGTCGATTCGAACAAACGACAACGACGACGACGACGAACGACGAACGACGACGAACGACGAACGACGAACGACGAACGACGAACGACGAACGACGCACGACGACGCCAACTTGCAACGGCTCTCTGTCTTCGCGCTCTGGCTGACAGTGACTGACAGTGACTGACAGTGACTGACTGAGGGCGACGACGTTGCGCTTCGACTCGGCTCTCCGAAGTGAGTGGACGGCGTTGCTTTTTCGTATTTTAAATTACGTTTTATGTGTACTGTACGTTTACATTTACCATGAAATAATTCGTGAGATGTACTCGTATACGGTAACGTTTGTTTTGCATTGTTGAAATTGAGTTATGTACAGTAGTATTATTTGAGGGATGCAAAATACAAATTTAGCCACAAATCAGATCGCAGATTTTTGTACTGTTGCCCAAAAAAATTGTGTCATTGTGTCATTGTTCGTTCATTCAATCACACAAACAGTCCTTGTGGGCTCTCAAAGGCCATTATAGCAAAGTGTCGACAAGTTATGGGTCATAAATGGTACATAATCGCAGGTCGGCAACCTGTATTGGGCGTTATATGGCCGTTATAGCGTCGGTTGGGATGTTGTGGGTCATGTATGGTACATAAGGAGAAGGGAGACCAAACGAACCACAACACAGTTGGGAAGTCGTTCGTCGCAAGTCACAGTGAAGTCTGTTGCAATGATGCTCCAATCGATGAGTAATACTGTAGCTAGCTGATGATAGACCTTGTTGCAATGTTGAATGTTGCATACGATGTTGCAATTATTACATACGCTGTTGCATGTTGCATGCCATCTCAACACCGCAATGCAGATCAACAAATGAAGCGATGATGATGACGACCTGTTCACTGCAAGCTAAAATTCAAGCTACCCGTGCTAACGTAAGTCTGAATACCCTGACTCTCATTGAACGACATCAATCAATAACTCCTTCATGGAAAACACGAAATGGCATTCGACTCGACCGCCACAATTCGGAGAACATTGCACGAAAACCTGCGGTCCCTACACCATGGAAAGCCACTACAACTTTCCTTCCATCATAACTTTGGCTTCAGATTCCACGACGACGGGGTCAGCAAGAAACAGGCACCGTGGCGCAAGAAACCGAACAACTGTTAGACGAAGCCGACGAACATCAACGATGGGCGGAATGAAAGTAAAAAAAGCTGTTTACGCTTACGTGGCGCAGCATGCACGCACACTGACGCTTCCCAAGCACTGTTAAAGTAACCAACAACGTCTGCTTAGTGGACAACAGAAAGTGATGCCCACAGCATACGAGTAGCTCTCAAATCGTGCACCGGGCGTCAAATTGAGTTTATTTCCGCAAAAGTGCGGGGACTAGTATAGTTGTTTTCGCGGCAGAGTTTAAAGTTCGACATCAAGAATCGAAGCAACAGTTTGAAGGAGAAGCGGGGCATTGCATCCTTCGATTACCTTCTGCACCTGCTCGTCTTTGACGAGAGCAAATAGTGGGCGGCAGCCATGGTTGTCCGGGACAATTTCTACTGAGGGGAAGAACTTCTTCACGTTCTCCTGGTCGATGGTCACAAACTCGAGCAATTTGACCGCATCGTCGATATTTATCAGCATGTACTCAAACGTGGGCTGGATAATTTCACAGGGTCCACTCCATGTTTTGTAGACGTCCAACACGACCAGCTTTTCGTACGACTTGGCAAGAACTTCATCAAATTGTTCCTGCGTCTCGATGTTTGTCTGCTGGAGTTTTAGTTTCCGCGACATCTTTGCACAAACGAATCGAAAACTGCTGCGACAAAAGTTCAAAGAAGCCGATAATTTCCAAGAAATTTTCTGCTCGGTACTCCCGTGGCGCTGCAAAAGCCATACAACTGACGGTCCCACTGCCGGGTATGTGTTTGCTTCGTTGGGCTTCAAACCAGCAGACCACACCACTACCGTCATCGACAGCGACACCAACTACATTAACACACAACAGTGCTGGAGCGTGAGTGACGCGCAACGTAAACAGCCAAGCAAACGAAAATAGCAACCACAAGCACCATCCTGACAACAACGCCAACGAACAACAACAAACACTGCCATCGGCGGCGGCGA
>ENA-OWNT01005823-OWNT01005823.1-seawater-metagenome-genome-assembly--contig:-NODE-5823-length-9986-cov-3.887880_pt1 | contig 9986 bp, 3 predicted proteins | sample MGYA00238136_ERZ651165 | MGnify/ENA primary metagenome ERZ651165 (study PRJEB26861, sample SAMN08777766) | seawater metagenome | isolation source: coastal seawater | place: USA: Florida | collected...
ACACAACGACGACACAACGACGACACAACGACGACACAACGACGACGACGACGACAACGATACAACGACGACGACCACCACCACCACGACGACGACGACGACGACGACGACGACCACAACCACGACGACGACCACAACCACAACCACGCCGCCGACAGCGACAACGACACCGCAACGACGAAGACGACGACGACGACGACGACGCAACAACGAAGACAACGACACAACAACGGACGTCGACAACAACGACACAACGACGGACGTCGACAACAACGACACCACGACGGACGTCGACAACGCAACGACGACGGCGACAACGAACGGCTGACACGTTGGAATGAGTGCTAGTGTTAGTGGATACTTTAGTGCTTAGTTGACGAACGACAACGACGACGTTGACGACGACAGCGACGGCGAAAACGACGACGACAACGACGAACGAACGAACGTTACAACAATGGCAACGACAACGACGAACGAACGAACGAACGAAGCAACGAACGTTTGTCGTTCGTCGTCGTCGTTGTTCGTTGTTCGTCGTCGTTGTTCGTTGTTCGTCGTCGTTGTTCGTCGTCGTCGTTGTTCGTCGTCGTCGTTGTTCGTCGTCGTCGTTGTTCGTTGTTCGTCGTCGTCGTTGTTCGTTGTTCGTCGTCGTCGTTGTTCGTTGTTCGTCGTTGGTCGTTGTTCGTCGTCGTCGTTGTTCGTTGTTCGTCGTTGGTCGTTGTTCGACGTCGTCGTCGCTGACTGCTGTTTGTTGTTGTTGGAGGTGTGGGTGGGTGTGGCGTCGTGGCTGTTGTCGTCGTGGTGGCTGTTGTCGTCGTCGTCGTAGTTGTTGTTGTTGGTGGTGGTGGTGGTGGTGTTGGTGGTGGTGGTGGTGGTGGTTTTACGTTGCTTCTTGTGTGTGTTGTGTGTTGTGGTTTGTTACTGCACTCGAATCGATTCGTTTTTGTTTCCGTTTCACAGGTCAATTCGACGCGGTGGAGTTGGGTTTGCAATGCCTTGTCTGTAGTATGTGGTGACCGTGCCTAGGGTTTTCGTAGCCAGGGTTTTTGTGGTTAGTGGTGGTGAGTCCCCCTCTTGCGTGTTTGTGTTTGAGATGTGTAGTTGAATCCTTGTAGTGGAAATGTGGGGTTAGTTGTGGTGGCGACCTGATGTTCCAACCTACGAAGCAATACACCCAAGACCAAAAGACGAATTGCCCTATTTTTTCCGCTCACTTCAGCCATGATGGTTGACGAAGTTGAGTTTCTGTTGCAGTGACGGCCTTGAGTGCCCGCGGTCGACGCAGACATACTAGGTTTTACGATGTAACCCTGGCGTCAGATGTCGCTCTCTCTGCAAGCAAACTCGTTTTGGGGGAGCAGTGTTGGAAAGCCCAACGAAGATGCTCGCAGCGGCGTTGAAGCTACAGCCGAAGGCAACTCGAAGTCCAATCAGACAAATGCCATGAAGCGCGCTGCAGTCCGCACAGAGAGGTTAAGTTTTGCGCCTTTCGTGTCCGCCGCGGGTACACTGCGACAACTGACTTCCTACGATCGCCCCGATACAACACCTGGTCCTGGAGGCCCTGCCAGCGACACATTAACCACGCATCACAGTCCCACCGTCGCATTTACGCACGCGAAACGCGTCCTCGACTTTGGTGACGAGCTGCTTGCGACAGCTCTTCGCACTGAAAGCCGCAGCTCCAAGCTCCGGGCGAGAGGTGTCGAGCATAGCCTCCCTAAACTCAGGTCTACAGCGTCGAAGGAGAAGAGACCAGCACTCCGCACCAAGCGGCGATCGCAGCCGCGGCAGACAATATCTCTTGCTCCACGGTTCAATGGCAAGGATCCGATGTCCTTTCTCAAGCCAGATTCCAACGATAAGTTGATACCTGTTGTGAATGAGTTCTGGGATCGAAAAGACCCAGCATCGATGGTTCGGCGAAGGCGGCGGCGAAGGCGTTTCAAATAGCCTGCATTGTGCCAGCCAATTTTTGCCACGACTTAAGTTCTACGCCGTGCAAATTGAGCGAAGCTTGGGCAGCCACATGTAAAGTTTATCATTATTAGTATTGCCGCCTAATCATACCCAACCGTTTGCTGAAAATTTGTGTCGGTCACTGAGCCATCATCTGTGTCGTGCGCATTCTGCAGCCGAATGTTGTTGCGAGCAACCGATGCTTCTGTATCACCGTCGTCGTAGACGATATCGAACGTGCCATCGTCATTGACTGCAGCGATTGACCCAGCATACCATTGCCCTCGACCGCCAAAGTTTGCTTCAATGTTGTCGCCAATCGACAACACGGCGTCGGCCGGAGACGCATCCACCGCACGAACGTTGGTGGGTGCAACGCTGTCCTCCTTGTCTCCGTCGTCGTACACGACTTTGTACGAGCCGTCTGAGTTAGCAGCTGCGATCTTGCCAGGATACCACTTGCCTTCTCCAGCAAAGTTTGCTTCGACTTTCTGCCCCACTTGCAAGCTCTGAGAATGCGCTCCGTCATCCGCAGCAGGGTCTCCAAACGCCCTGATACGATCCGCAGGAACGTCGTTTTCCGCGTCGCCGTCATCATACCCAATGTTATAAGTGCCGTCGGTGTTGACCTTGGCGATAGATCCAGGGTACCATTTCCCCTCGCCGCCATAATTCCCCTCCACCTTTTGAAGAACGGTGAAAACTGCCTGGGAGGCTTCGTCTCGTGCACCGCCGCCGTTGTTGGTTGCTGATGCGGCTGCCACTTGCGCAGCGGCACCATCACGCGCGCGAATACGATCAGCGGGTACGTTCTCCTCAGAGTCCCCGTCGTCATATCCGATGTTGTAAGTACCGTTGCTGTTCACCTTGGCAATGGATCCAGGGTACCACTTGCCTTCGCCACCGTAGTTGCCTTCCACCTTCTGTAAGACCGTGAAAGCAGCCTGGCCGGTGCTGGTTACAGCGGGAGCGGGCTCCGCGGTATCACCACGAGCACGAATGCGATCAGCGGGCACGTTCTCCTCAGAGTCCCCATCGTCGTATCCAATGTTGTAAGAACCGTTGCTGTTCACCTTGGCAATGGAGCCAGGATACCACTTTCCCTCACCACCATAGTTGCCTTCCACCTTTTGCAACACTGTGAAAGCAGCTTGGCCGGCGTTCCCTGCAGCAGGAGCAGGCTCAGCAGCAGTACCACGAGCGCGGATACGATCAGCGGCCACATTCTCCTCGGAATCCCCGTCGTCGTATCCAATGTTGTAAGTGCCGTTGCTGTTCACCTTCGCAATGGATCCAGGATACCACTTTCCCTCGCCGCCATAGTTGCCTTCTACCTTCTGCAAGACCGTGAAAGCAGCCTGACCGGCGCTCGCTGCAGCAGGAGCAGCGGCATTCCCCAGCGCACGAATACGATCAGCGGGCACGTTCCCCTCGGAATCACCGTCGTCATATGCAATGTTGTAAGAACCGTCGCTGTTCACCTTGGAGATAGATCCAGGATACCACTTGCCTTCGCCACCATAGTTGCCTTCCACTTTCTGCGACACAGTGAAAGCAGCCTGAACAGTGCGGGCTGGTGCTGGAGCTGTTTCAGTGGCATCGTCACGAGCTCGGACACGATCTGCAGGCACGTTCTCCTCGGAATCACCGTCGTCGTATCCGATGTTGTAGGTGCCGTTGCTGTTCACCTTCGCGATGGAGCCAGGATACCACTTGCCTTCGCCGCCATAATTCGCCTCTACCTTTTGCAAGACACTGAACGCAGCCTGGTCGACGCTCGCTGCTGCAGGAGCAGGCTCAGCGGCTTCACCAAGAGCGCGGATTCGATCAGCAGGAACGTTGTCTTCGGAATCCCCGTCATCGTAGCCAATGTTGTAAGTCCCATTGCTATTAACTTTGGCGATGGACCCCGGATACCACTTGCCTTCGCCACCGTAGTTGCCTTCCACCTTCTGCAACACGGTAAAAGTGCCCTGGACAGTGGTGGCAGCTGCAGGAGCTGGGTCGGCGGAATCAACACGTGCGCGGATGCGATCAGCAGGCACGTTCTGCTCGGAATCACCGTCGTCGTAGCCAATGTCGAAAGTGCCGTTGCTGTTCACCTTGGCAATGGATCCAGGATACCACTTGCCTTCGCCACCGTAGTTGCCTTCAACCTTCTGCAATACAGTGAAAGCAGCCTGGATAGTGCTGGCTGGTGCAGGAGCTGGTTCGGCGGTATCACTCAGCGCGCGAATACGATCAGCAGGAACGTTCTCCTCGGAGTCCCCGTCGTCATACCCTATGTTGTAAGTACCATTGCTGTTGACCTTGGCGATGGATCCAGCGTACCATTTACCTTCACCACCATAGTTGCCTTCCACCTTCTGCAATACAGTGAAAATTGTCTGCCCTCCTCCTTCGATACGATCAGTTTCTGCTGCTGCTTCTGCCACGGCAGGCGCGGCGCCGTCGCTAGGGACGCGGATTCGATCAGCAGGCACGTTTTCTTCGGCATCCCCATCGTCGTACCCAATGCTGTACGTACCATTGCTGTTCACCTTAGCGATTGATCCAGGATACCACTTTCCTTCGCCACCATAATTACCTTCCACCTTTTGAAGAACGGTGAACGACGGTTGGCCGTCCGCAATCGCACTGGAATTCACGGGTGCAGCCTCCTGACCTCTCGCACGAATGTGATCGGCAGGCACGTTGTCTTCAGAATCTCCATCGTCATATCCAATTTTGTAAGTGCCATTTGTGTTCACCTTCGCAATGGATCCAGGGTACCACTTGCCCTCGCCAGCATAGTTAGCTTCCACTTTCTGCAGAACGGCGAACTGCGACTGGTCGTCAGATGCTGCTGTTGCAGGCTCAGATGTACCGCCACCGGCGCGGATTCGAGCGGCGGGGACGTTTTCTTCAGAATCCCCGTCGTCATAGCCGATGTTGTAAGTGCCATTGCTATTCACCTTGGAGATTGATCCGGGGTACCACTTGCCTTCGCCGCCATAGTTGCCTTCCACCTTTTGCAGCACACTGAAAACGGCCTGGCCGGCGCTTGCTGCTATCGCAGCAGGCTCAGCGGCATCACGCAAAGAGCGGATACGATCAGCAGGCACGTTTTCTTCGGAATCGCCATCGTCGTAGCTAATGTTGAAAGTGCCGTCGCTGTTGACCTTGGCAATTGATCCAGGATACCACTTGCCTTCGCCACCATAATTGCATTCGACCTTCTGCAGCACTGTGAACGCTGTCTGCTCATCAGCAATTCGACCTGCTCCGACAGAGTTGTCACGACTGTTGCTGCCACTGACTGGACGCGCTGGTTTATGCTCATTTGACGGACTTTGTTGTCGCTCCTGTGTTTTGCGCTGCCGCGACCTAGAACGGGCGATTGCAGCTTCGCCAGCACGCCTGGATGCTTGTGACTGAGAACGACTGCGACTACGCGCGTTGGAGGGTTCGCGCGAACGAGATCGTTCCCGTGAAGCCGATTCTTTCTGCAAAGGCACGGAGGCAGGTTGTTCAAATTGGGGCCGATCGGGCACGGTGCTGGGCACGGAGCCCCCTCCTTCGGCCTTCTGGGGTGTAAACTCGATGCCGGGTCGAGTGAATGTTGAACGATCGTCACGGTCTCGCGGTTTGAACTGTTGAAGTGGCACAGGTGAATCGTCAAACACGCGCCGCTGTTGCGGTGGTGCACTCTTCCGTTGTGGTTCGTGGCGGGGTGGTTTCGACTGCCTTTGCTGGGCCGGGACGTCCCTCGGCTCATGCCTGAACTCGCCATACTCCATTTCCAGTGCCACAAGACTCCCAGTGTTATTGGAAGTATCATTCCCATCGTCTCGGATGTACTCTTCGACGATGGCCAATAATTGTCCTCGCGAATATACGCCCACGCGATCCGAAGGCTCGTCTGAATGCTCGTCTGACTTGCCAGAATGAAGAAGTCGCGAAGCGCTGGCTGCCATTTGGTGCAACGCGTCTGGCCCACATTTGATGACAGCAGCGACATCCCCATTGCCATTGCGCACGGTATCATCAGCACCGGCCTCGATGAGTACACTCCCGACCCGCATTTCGCGCTGGGCCGATCGACCGCCAACGCGTGGCGAGGATGTGGCTCCAAAAGCCCGAGCATAGTGCAACGCCGTATTGCCTCCCATGTCTTGGAGATTGACATTTGCTCGGCATGCTAGCAGCGTCTCGCAGACATCTGTCAGCCCCAAGGAAGCTGCGAGCATGAGAGGAGACTGATCAAACGCATCAGTCTCATTCACGCTAACCTTGGCGCGTACGAGCATTCGAAGACAGCTGATGCTCCCGGAATTAGCTGAGCTAGAATACCCGTTTCCGGGTTGGGCAGTGCTCCCACTTGATCCACGCACGCCACCTCGTCGGGTGTGCCGAGCACTCTTCGCTGACTTGCTGAAGCCAGACGGGAAGTGATTGGCGGCATATGATTTTGAGAGGGTTGTGGTGTTGTTCCAGGCTTTTTTTGGTTTTCTGTTGGCGTCGTTTCGGGTGACACGTGTGCCCCAGCCATCAGTTGCTGTTGGCGTCGGTGCTGGCCCGTACCGCTTCGTCTTCGGATTATACTGAATCGCACGACGGTGTTTGTGTCGGCTGGACTTTGCTTGGCCACGGTTTCGGTGGTACAGTCCGCACAATGTGACGTGAATTAAGGATCGGCGCTTGAGGGGCGTACGGCAGTCGGCGACCTCCGAGTCAGAGTGAAAATTTTGTTTTAGCAGACTGCGGATGCGAGTTGAGTCCGCGTTCCAGCACGCGAAAAATATATTGGACTCAAACTGCAGCCGGCCGCGAGACTGGCGCACCAGGTCCATGGGTAGCTGCCCTTGGGCATCCCTTATTTGCGCAACAAGTGGGCGCCCGACGGGCTGGTCGAAGTCAAAATTTTGAAGCACCTCCAGCGTTCGGAAGTGGCGGCGCCGCGACGCCACGTGAAATGGTGTCCAACAGCGCTTTGACACCACGCAAGCACCGAGAGAGGCACCCAGCAGCAAAAGACACTGTACTCTTTTGTGGTGGCCGTGGCGCACGGCGCTCAACAACGGCGTGCGCCCGTGGTCGTCGCGAGCCTCGATGGATGCTCGGAGGGCAACAAGGGCGCGGATGGAATGACAAAAGGCCTCTTCCCGCGCAGCGTATAGCGCTGGGTTGCGGTCTTCAAGGTCTCGAACCGTTTGTGCAGAAGTTGCACTTGACGAACCACCAGAGTTAGCCTTGGCGGCGGGCACGCTGGAGGCTGCGATGTGTAGTGCGGTGTTGGCGGAATTAGACGGGGAAAGGAGGCATTCGCGGACCCCTTCCTCGCCTTGTACTTCCCGGATGGTTTCCAGGAGCAGCATCATGGCTCGAACGTGGTTAGCTGATCCCCCAGCGGCGGCGTAGTGTACGGGCAGCCACCCGTTTGCGTCTCTGATGAGTGGATTGCCTTTCATTGCCAACAAGTAGGCAACAATCTCTGGCTCTGCGGCCTTGGTGGCCGCGTGGAGACCATTTGACAACTTGCTGTCCGTGCAAACATTAATTTCGTCATCCTGCCGGCTCACCATGCAGCGCAACTCCGCCATAGCGATGGAACGGGCATCGTCGCTTTGAGCCGTGCTCAAGTCTTCGATCACCTGATGCAAGGGAGCGATGCGCTCTTGACCGAGCAGGTTTGGCGCGATCTCTATAGCCGTGAGACCATCACCGTTCAAGAGGGATTTCGACGCCCCAAGACCGAGCAGTGACTTGACGCCGTCGAGATTCGAGAAGGCTGCTGCGACGTGCAGAGCAGTATTTCCGTTGTCATCTTGTATGTCCAGCACTTCCCTGCGCCGCGCTTGGATGGAAGCGACGGCCTGTGGAGAGAACACGCGTGCAAACATTTCTGGTAGCTCCGCACTTTGAACTCTTGCACTGGTGTCCGCTAGGTACAGAGGATGGAACAAGAACTCCATGCTCGTGCAGGGCAGGCGAGCCGCGTAGTGCAGGACTGTGCGTCCCCGGGCATCCTGGCAATCCACCAGGGCATGCCACATTTGCTCCCGCAGCTCGAACATCTCACGATAAACCCGGGCCTGCGCCGTCACATTGCGACGCTCGATCTTGTCCAACGCCTGGATTCTTTCTCGAGCCGCGAGCAGCTCCAAACGAAGTCGGGCCTCACGGAGGTGCTGGAAATACGCAGCCCTCTCCTCGTCCAACTTGTCCTGCAAATTCGTCCACTCCTGTGCACAGCTCGCAATGACGTCGAGAATTCGTTCCGCGAGTCTAATGTGTCCGTTGCACACAGCGACGTGCATTATGGTTCGACCCTTGCGATCGAGGATGTCATGAATGAACTTCCCGGACGGAAGGTTCCGAATGAGGCTTGCGACGGTTTCAGCGTCTCCTCTCCGGGCTGCTGCGAACAAGGCATTTTGCTCCACACTCGCATCGTGCTCGAATCGTTCTGCGCCGTCATTTGCACGGCGTTGGCTGCGCAACAAGCGTTGCTCTTGCTCTCTCACTGCATCGTACGTTAGCCGCCGGTTCGGACTGGACGGCCCACCAGGGACCGGGCGACGCGCTCCACCACCGCCGCCCCTAGTATGCCCGTCCCGGTGTCCACGCCGGGAGTGGTTGTGGCCGTAGACAGCGGGCATGGCGTGAACCCCACGTGGCAGGTTCTATGCGCTGGCACACATGGCAGCTCAACTAGTGTTGTAGTCACGACCTGTTATTGAGTTGGACAAAATTCACGATTTGGAAACTGTGACGGGCAAATACGAGGTTGATGAAGACGACACAAATACGCGTACAGCGTAACAAGAGCGAAGAGTGCACGGAGAGTGGGTGTCAGTCCAGTAAACCTACGCGGGCAAGAACGCCGTGTCGCGGAACGAAACTTGCAGACTCACGTACTTCCTGCCAGGGCCTTGACTTGTGCGTTTCATGCTCGCGCATCCAACTCAAGTGCTGTGCAAACGCACATACCATACCAGCAGACAGACCGACACAGAACGAACGAACGAACGAACGAACGAACGAGGTCGACGAACGAACGAAGTCAACGACGTCAACGAACGAAACCAACTAGCTAACGAACGAAGTAGACGAACGAACTAAGTCAATGAACGAACCAACCAACCAACCAAATCAACGAATGAACAAACAAACGAAGCCACGAACGATGTCAACGAAGTCAACGAACGAACAAAAGAAGTCAACGAACGAACAAAAGAACGATGTCAACGAAGTCAGCGAACGAACGAACAAACGAAGTCAGCGAACGAACGAAGTCAACGAACGAACGAACGAAGTCAGCGAACGAACGAACTCAACGAACGAAGTCAACGAACGAAGCCAACGAAGTCAACGAACGAACAAAAGAAGTCAACGAACGAAGTCAACGAACGAAGTCAACGAACGAACGAAGTCAACGAACGAACGAAGTCAACGAACGAACGAAGTCAACGAACGAAGTCAACGAACGAACGAAGTCAACGAACGAACGAACGAGCGAGCGAATGAATCTTGGATCTCTCTCCACAATCTTTGAATTTATTGAATTTGTATTTTTCTTTTCATACTGTATTGTTCATTTAATTACATTTCTAAAATTACAAATGCACTGTCGTGCGTGCTTCATCATACATTACTAAATACTAACAGCAACCCTTCAGTACTGATATAAGGTTTCACGAAACGACAAACGGGGAAAGACGAACGACAAACGTCAAAAGAAAACAGAACAAAAGAGCAAAAGAGCAAATGAATCATTTTGAAGTGTACAGTTTTCATTTTTATTACATATATGGCGTTCATGGAGTATATACAAATAAATATTGAAGTAGTGTACATTTGCTGCATTTCGATCGTTTCTCGTTTCATTGTTTCATTGTTTCATTGTTGCTTGTTGCTTGTTTTCTGCATGTGTGTGTCAACGACCGCCCGCTGCTGTGAGTGAACTCACTGCCACTCACTCACTCACTCACCCACTCACTCACTCACTTGATTGATGAACCACCAACCACCAACCACTGACA
>ENA-OWNT01005825-OWNT01005825.1-seawater-metagenome-genome-assembly--contig:-NODE-5825-length-9985-cov-6.720832_pt1 | contig 9985 bp, 7 predicted proteins | sample MGYA00238136_ERZ651165 | MGnify/ENA primary metagenome ERZ651165 (study PRJEB26861, sample SAMN08777766) | seawater metagenome | isolation source: coastal seawater | place: USA: Florida | collected...
ACCACCGAGGCGACGCCGACGCCGAAGCGCGCAGCGACCTCCTCCTGGGTGCCTTCACCACGCTCCCACGCACCAACCACTCGCTCTCTCAAGTCCACAGACAACGCATCGCTCACCAGCAGCACCTCCAGGGCGCACTGGATCACGCCGGGAGATCTCGATCAAGTGCTCTGCCCCCCGCAATGAGCGGCAGGTCTACGTTCACCTCGATGACGTCTTCTCCAGGCTCAAGGGTCACGCCGTTCAGCCCGGCATTCTTCGGCTCGAAGGGGTCGAGTCCCGTGTCTGCCAGCTCCCATCGCCGGCGGCGAGGTCCGAATCGAGGGGGTTTCACTCCGTGACCGCGATGCTCGTGCGAGTTCGGGCAGGTGAAACAGCTTCGGCCGACGTGATCGAGGGCTGACTACGGCAGGCCGGCGAGCTCGGCGACGCGCTCCAGACGGCGTCGCTCCCCCTTGCTGATCGCGATCGTGCGCGCTCCCCGGATCGCCTCGCGGCCGCGGACGCCGCAGCGTCGTAGCGCCCGCGCGATCCAGGCTGCCTCTGCGTCGGACGGGTCGGCGCGATCGGGGCGCTTGCGCAGGTCGTCCATCAGGACGCGGATGGCGTCCTCGCCGCCGATCTCGCCGAGCGCGAATGCGGCCTCGACCCGAACGGCGTCGTCGTCGAAGCGGTCGCGGGTCGCGGCGATCGTCGACTCTGCGCCGCGCCACCCGAGTCGACCGAGGGCGCGGAGGGCGTCCCGGGCGTCGGATGGGGTGATGGCCGACGTGGCTGCCGCGGCCAGGGTGTCCAACGACCGTGGATCTCCCTGCAGGCCCAGGGCCTGGAGCGCCGATCGCGCAGGCATCCGCTGGGCGAACAGGTCGCGATCGCGATCCCGCGCGAGCGCTCCCAGGTGCAGCAGGGCGCGGCGTTCCTCGGCGCCGTTCAGGCCCGACAGCGACCGGCGCAGCTGCTGGGCGACGATCTTGTCCGCGCCCTCCATGGCCGGGATCCGGGGGCGCGCGTCGTCCGACGTCAGCCACGATCGCGCCTTGGTGGCCCACCACTTTGCCGCCTTGTCGGCGTACAACGGCTGCAGGACCTGCATGACCAGTCCGGTGCCGTCCGGCAGGTCGCCGGCGGGCGGATCCGACAGATCCCGGTCGTCCGGGAGCAGGGTCGCCCCCACCGCCCAGGTCCGCACTGCCCGCCAGTCCTCCTCCCGCCCGATGGACGCCAGCGCGCGCGCCGCCGCGAGCTGGACCTGCGCCGGGCGCTCGGGGTTGAGCAGGCGCCGGATGGGTCCGCCGGCGGACTCGGTGCGCAGCCGCCCCAGCCCCTCGACGGCGACCCGCAGCGTGGCCGTTGGCGCTTCGCCTGCGTCTTCGGCCAGCAGTCCCAGGAACAGGGGAGCGGCCTCGGGGTCGACGAGCTCCGCGAGGCAGCGGACGGCCCGGAAGCGGGCCAGCGGGTCCGCCGTCTCCGACGCCAACCAGCGCAACCGCCGACGGTCGCGCCGCTGCACCAGGGCGTCCACGTCGTCACCGGCCAGCGCGCGCTTCACGCGGCTGGCGACGGGGCGGCGGAGGCGATCGAGGAGTCCGGCCATCGCCCCGGAGCATAGACAGCCCGTGCGTAGACTGAGGCGTGCCTGACGGTTCGCACGCATCGCAGATTCGCAGCAAGCGCGGCACCGAGCGTGTGCGCGCCCCCGACGCCGCGCCCCGTCGCGCCGTGTCGCTGCGCGCCCGCGTCATCGCCGGCTACCTCCTGATGCTCGCGCTGTTCGCGGTCGTCTTTGCCACCGTGCTCGTCCAGCTCCAGCGCCTCCAGACCGACCTGCAGCTGCTCTCCGAGGGGTACCTGCCGCTGGCCCAGGAGCTCGCGGGCGTCTCTTCGTGGTCGCCCGAGCAGAGCACCGCCGACTCCGCTGTCGATCGCCTGTACCGGGAGCGGCGGGTGGACGCCTGGATCTTCAAGCGGATCGAGGGGCACCTCGCCCGGTCGCAGGAGATCGCGGACGGGATGCTCCTGCGCCCCATCTCCGAGGACGATCTCGCCGCCCTGCGGTTCGTCAGCGCGCAGCTCGATCTCGCGCTCGACGTCGCGGACAAGCTGCAGGACACCCACGCGCTGTTCGTGCAGGCGTTCGAGGAGTCCATGGAGCTCGACGGGATCGACGACTTCGGCAAGGCGCGCCGCTTCGTCCCCGAGCTCCAGGACTACGAGCGGCAGCTCGACATCAACCTGCGCATCCTCAACAAGCGCCTGGCTCGCCGGGTCTCGCGCGTGGTCGAGCGCACCCGGCGCACCCAGAAGGACGCCGCCGTCGTGGCCGCCTCGGTGAGCGCGGTCGCGTTCGCGGTCGGGCTCCTCCTCCTGCTCGCCACTCACTTCGCCCTGCGCCCGATCCGCAGGCTGATCACCGGCGCCGAGCGGATCCGCGCCGGGCGGTTCGACGAGCGGGTTCCGGAGGAGTCCCGGGACGAGATCGGCCGGCTCGCGCGGTCCTTCAACGCCATGGCTGCGTCCATCGAGGAGCGTGAACACCGCCTGGAGCAGCGATCCGTCCAGCTCGAGCAGGCCCTCGCCGATCTGCGCGCCTCCCAGGACCGGATGATCCGCAGCGAGCGCCTCGCCGCCATCGGCCACCTCGCCGCGCAGATCGCCCACGAGGTCCGCAATCCGCTCAACGCGCTCGGCCTCAACGCCGACGCGCTGGGCGACGAGATTCGCGACGGCAACGTGACCGACGCCGAAGAGTTGCTGGGCGCCATCCGCGACGAGATCCGCCGCCTCACGAGCATCACCGAGTCCTACCTGGAGGTGGGCCGGCTGCCGCCGCTCAAGCTCGCGCGGCAGGCCCTGGGCCCCGTGGTCGCGGACATCGTGCGCTTCCACCAGGAGGACCTGGAGTTCCAGGGGCTGACGGTGGAGGTGGAGATCGGCGACCTGCCGGATGTGCACCTCGACGCCGACCAGCTCCGTCAGGCGCTCCTCAACATCCTGCGGAACGCCGCGGAGGCGCTGGTCGAGAACGGAGGCGGCACCTTGCAGATCGCGGCCCGGCGGGAGGGCGAGCACGCGCTCATCACGATCCGCGACGACGGACCCGGCATGGACGCCGAGCACGTGGCCCGGATCTTCGATCCGTTCTTCTCTACGAAGGACGCCGGATCGGGGCTCGGTCTGCCGCTGACGCAGCAGGTCATCGTGGAACACCGGGGTCGCATCACGTGTATAAGCCAGCCCGGCGAGGGAACGACCTTCAGCATCCGGCTGCCGGCCGCCCCAGCGGAGTCGCCCGCCCGCGATGAGTGACCGACAGGCCCGCATCCTCGTCGCCGACGACGAGGAATCGAACCTCAAGATCCTCGGCCGCATCCTCGGCCGGGCCGGGTTCGACGTGATCAGCGCGCCGTCCGGGCCCGAAGCCCTCGACGCCCTGCGCGATCAAGGCCCCGTCGACCTCCTCCTCACCGACCTGCGCATGCCCGGCATGGACGGCCTGGAGCTGCTCAAGGCCGCGCGCACCATCGCCCCCGAGACCGAGGTCATCGTCATGACCGCGTACGGCACGGTGGAGATCGCCGTCGAGTCGATGCAGCAGGGCGCCTACGACTTCATCACCAAGCCCCTCGAGAAGCGGGCGCTGCTCAAGACGGTCCGCAAGGCGCTCGAGAAGGCGCACCTCCTGGCCGAGAACCGGCGGCTGCGCGAGCAGGTGGCAGCGGCCGCGGAGGGCATCGGCCAGACGGCCTCGATGATCGGGACCTCCGAGGCGTTCCGGGTCGTGATGGAGACCGTCGCCCAGGTCGCCCCGTCCGAGGCCACCGTGCTCATCCGCGGCGAGAGCGGCACCGGCAAGGAGCTGCTCGCCCGCGCCATCCACGACCTCAGCGACCGCAGCGGCGGACCCCTCGTCCGCGTGAACTGCGCCGCGATCCCCGAGACGCTCTTCGAGAGCGAGCTGTTCGGCTACGAGAAGGGCGCGTTCACCGGCGCCGCGAACCGCAAGCCCGGCCGCTTCGAGCTCGCCGACGGCGGCACGCTCTTCCTCGACGAGGTCGCCGAGATGGACCCGGCCGCGCAGGTGAAGCTGCTGCGGGTCCTGCAGGAGGGGGAGTTCGAGCGGGTCGGCGGCACGAAGACGCTGTCGGTGGACGTGCGCGTGGTCGCCGCCACGAACCGCGATCTGGAGCGCATGGTCGCCCAGCGGACCTTCCGTGAGGACCTGTACTACCGGCTCAACGTCATCCCCATCCACCTGCCGCCTCTGCGGGAGCGGTCGGACGACATCCCCCTGCTCGCGTCGCACTTCGTGGACAAGTACGCCCGCAAGAACCGCAAGGAGATCCGCGGGCTGACCGACGACGCGCTCGACGCCCTGAGCACCTGGCGCTGGCCGGGCAACATCCGCGAGCTCGAGAACACCATCGAGCGCTCCGTGGTGCTCTGTCGCTCCGACGTCATCGGCGTCGAGCAGCTGCCGTCCCAGATCCGACCGGAGGGCACGGGCGGCTCGCGGCGGCTCGTGTTCCCCATCGGGACGAAGCTCCGGGACATCGAGCGCACCGCCATCCTCGAGACCCTCAAGCACGCCGGCGGCGACAAGCGCGTCGCTGCCAACCTGCTGGGCATCGCGGCCCGCACCATCTACCGCCGCCTCGAAGAGGAGCGGGCGTCCAGCGAGGACGCCACCGGAGACGGCGAGTGACGGCGCCCGGTCGGCCGCCCGAGGCCGACGAAGCCTGGATCGGGCTCGGCACCAACCTGGGTGACCGGGCGGCCCACCTGACCGCTGCGCTCAAGGCGTTCGGCACGTCGGTGGTCGTCGTCTCCAAGGTGGTCGAGACCGAGCCCTGGGGGATCCGCGATCAGCCCTGGTTCCTCAACGCCGTGGCCCGGATCCGGTGGACGCGGGGGGCGGACGCGTTGCTGCGTCGCTGCCTGGAGATCGAGAAGCAGCTGGGGCGCCATCGGGAGCAGAAGAACGGGCCGCGCGTGATCGACCTGGACGTGTTGATGGTCCGCGACCTGGAGCTGGAGCTCCCCGGCCTCCGCGTCCCCCACCCGGGGATCGCCGAGCGGCGCTCGGTGTTGGAGCCCTGGGCGGCGGTGGCGCCCGATCTGCTGGTGCCGGGACTCGACGCCCCGCTGGCCGTCCTGCGCGCCCGGGCCGAAACGCTGCCCGACCAGGGGACACGACCCTGGCTGGCTCCGTTACCCTTGGGACCCTTGGGCGCCTTGGGGGGGCCCGGGACCATCGGAGGTGACATGGCTCGCATCGTCGTGCTGTTCGGCAAGAAGCCCGAGCGCATCATCGACCTGGACGTCGAGGAGCTGAGCATCGGTCGGGGGACGGACGTCATGCTCGACCTCGACAACGACCTCATCAGCCGCACCCACTGTCAGCTGCGCCTCGTCGGCGACGGGTACGTCGTGGAGGACCTGCGCAGCAAGACCGGGACGTACGTCAACAAGGAGCGCGTCACCGCGCACATCCTCAACGACGGCGACCGGATCGGCGTGGGCCCCTGGACGCTGCTGTACCAGGCCCCGCGGGTCGCGCAGTCCGCCCAGAAGGAGGCGGACCTCGACGACTTCTGGGCCGCCGCGGCCGCGGACAGCGGGATGATCGAGACCGTCCTGCCCGAGGAGGATACGGGCGAGATCCAGACGGACTTCGCGGGCCTTCCGCGGGCCGCGGCCTCCATGCTCCGCCCGGATGTGCCGTCGCCCGGGGAGTCGATGGTCGACTACAAGGGCACGATGCTGGCCAGCGCGGACGAGATGGACCGCATCCGCAAGTCCCTCGAGGTCAGCCAGGAGCCCCACCTGACGGTCCGCGTGAACGGCCGGGTGGAGAAGCTCAAGCTCGAGGACGTGACCTTCGAGGTCGGCTACTTCGACGACGCCGACTACCGGCTCCCCGGCAACAAGCTGTTCGGCAAGAGCCAGTTCCTGCTGCGGGAGCTCGGCGAGGGGGTCTGGCAGGTGGAGCGCGGCTCCTTCTTCGCCAAGGTCAAGGTCGGCGGCAAGCCGCTGAAGTCGGTGAAGCCCCTGAAGAACGGCGCCGTCATCGCGGCTGCTGGCCTCAAGTTCCGATTCAAGACGGGAGCCTGACGTGTCCGAGTCGATGCTCAACCAGCCGATCCTGACCCTGCGCGGCCGCCAGATGTCCGTGCACGAGCTGCTCGTCGGCATGACGGCGCTCAAGGCGTCCGACCTGTATCTGAAGTCCGGCTCGACGGTGCGCTTCAAGATCAGCGGCCGCGTCGTCGGCTTCGAGTCGGACAAGCTCACCCGCGACCGTATGGACCACATCCTGGGCTGCTTCCTCACCGAGGACGCGCGGATGACGTTCTCCGAGCGGCAGGTGGCGGATCTCGTCTACGAGACCGAGCGTGCGCGCTTCCGCGTCCACTTCGCCCAGGGGCACACGGGCCCGTACGCCACCATCCGCATCATCAACCAGGAGATCCCTGGCCTGCAGTCGCTGGGCCTCCCCCGGGAGACGCTCGAGCGCCTGCTGTCGCTCCAGGGCGGGCTGTTGGTCGTCTGTGGATCGACGGACGCCGGCAAGACCGTGACGTGCACGTCGCTCATCAACGACATCAACCGCACGCGCGAGCAGGCGATCCTCACCCTCGAGGACCCGATCGAGTACGTCTTCACGGACCAGCGCTCGATGGTCCTGCAGCGCGAGATCGGCACGCACACGCCGACGTTCGCGTCCGGCATCAAGGCGGCGCTGCGCGAGAACCTGGACGTCATCTTCGTCGGCGAGATGCGCGGCCTCGACACGATCGAGGAGTGCCTGCGCGCGGCCGAGATGGGCCACCTGGTCATCTCGACGCTGCACGCGGACGACGTCCTGGCCTGCATCAGCCGGATCGTGGGTTCGTTCCCCCCGGAGGAGCAGGGCCGCATCCGCCAGAGCCTGAGCTCGGTGCTCGAGGGCGTGCTGTTCCAGCGGCTGGTGCCGACGGCCGCCGGGGGCCGCACGCCGGTGGTGGAGAGCATCTGGCCGAACACCGCGGTGCGCAGCATCTTGCGTCAGGGCGAGGTCACGAAGCTGGGCAGCTACATCGGCAAGTCCGCGGGCAGCCGGAGCTTCCGCGAGAGCCTGCACGACCTGGTGAACTCCGGGACGATCTCCCGCGAGACCTTCAACAACCAGATGGCCAACCTGCCGATCGTCTGATGGACGCCGTCGCCGCCACGGAGGCCTGGGTCCGGGACTTCGTGATCGCGCTGGACCTGTGTCCGTTCGCCGCGGGACCGCTCGGCCGCGGGGCCGTGCGCGTGGTCGCCAGCCGTGGCGCCGACGTGGCGGAGCTCCTCGCGGAGCTGTTGGATGAGGTCGAGGTGCTGCTCGAGGGCGTCGCCGAGACGACGCTGCTGGTGGTCCCCCAGCTGCGGCTCGGGTTCGAGGATCTGCTCGACATCTCCGAGCTCGCCGAGGATCTGCTGGAGCAGCAGGGGCTGGGCGGCGAGATCCAGCTGGTGGCGTTCCACCCGGACTACGTGTTCGCGGACGGTGACGGACCGGACGACCCGGCCAACGCCACGAACCGATCGCCGTTCCCGACGCTCCACCTGCTGGTGGCCGCGGAGGTGGAGGCGGTGATCCAGGACCACCCGGACATCGCCTCGATCCCCACGAGGAACGTCGCCCTCCTCCGCCGGTTGGCCGAGGAGAGCGACGCCCCGTAGCGGATCAGCCGGCCGTCGCGTCCATCGGACGGATCGGCTCGCCCGTCCGGATGCGCTCCGTCAGGGTGTCGCGCAGCACGGTCAGCTCGCTGTCGCTGAGGGTGCCGTCGAGGTCCGTGTCCCACGCCTCGATGAGCCGGTCGCCGGGATCGCCATGCTGGCGCCCCATCCCACCGGCCTGCGTGGGCCGGTCGCCGCCCATGCCGCTGTCGCCGCCCATGCCTTGGCTGTCGCCCTCGCCGCGGTTGCACTCGCCGGTGCGCTCGGCGCGCCGCTCGGCGATGGCGTCCTCGACGGCGGCGAGCTCGGTGGCGTCCAGGTCGCCGCTTCCGTCGACGTCGAACTCGGCGAGGATGTCCGCCTGCCGGGCTTCGCACCGGGCGTCGAAGTCCGCGACCAGCGCGGTCAGCTCGTCACCCTCGATGCTCTCGGACCCGTCGAGGTCGTACACGAGCTTGATGAGCTGCCAGCGCCGCGCCTGCCGCTTCCATCCGCGGCTGGAGCGGCCCTCGCGGTCGTCCCAGACGCCTTGCTCCTCGGAGATGGCGAGGGTGCCGTCGGCGTCCGCGTCGTAGCGGTCGGTGAGGCTGGTGAGGATGGCCTCGGCGCCGCACTCCCGCATGACCGACGGCTGGTCGACGGCTTCGCCGGTCCGTTGCGGATCGGTGTGGAGGTCGTCGTAGCCGGGGCGCAGCTCTTCCTCCTCCGCGGACACGACGGTGAGCAGCAGCTCGCCTTCGGCGGAGAGGTCCGAGCCGCCAGGGCCGGCCGCGCAGCCGGCGAGCAGGGCCAGGGCCGCTGAGGTGGAGACGATGAGTTGACGCATGAGCACTCCAAGGTGTGGTGCGGTCTGGGATGAGGCCGCACACCCAGACTGCGATCCGGCGGCGGTGCCGTCCGTGGCAGAGGTGCGAGCGAAGGTCAGCGTTTGTAAGCCGGCGGCGTCTTGAGGACCGAGCACGCCGGCGGCCAGAAACGGGGAGGAACTGACTGTTCCTCCGTCAGGTTGTCCGGCCCAGGAGGCGTTGGGAGGATCGACGCGACTGGTCCAGTTGACCTGTGGGTCAATCGGGGCCGGAATTGACCTGGAGGCCAAGTTGGCTTGTGGGTCAATCGGGGGTTTGGGGGTCTTGCGCGGCCAGAAGCGGGGATGAGCTGACTGTTCCCCCGTCAAGTTGTCCGGATTGGAGGCGTCTTGGCGGGTCTTGCGGCCAGAAGTGGGGATGAGCTGACTGTTCCCCCGTCTGGTTGTCCGGATTGGAGGCGTCTTGGCGGGTCTTGCGGCCAGAAGTGGGGATGAACTGCCAGTTCCCCCGTCTGGTTGTCCGGATTGGAGGCGTCTTGCGGGTCTTGCGGCCAGAAGTGGGGATGAGCTGACTGTTCCCCCGTCAAGTTGTCCTGATTGGAGGCGTCTTGGCAGGTCTTGCGGCCAGAAGTGGGGATGAGCTGGCTGTTCCCCCGTCAAGTTGTCCAGACGGGTTCGGATCGCCCTGGCCGGGCGCTCGCGCCGTCGCTCGCGCCCTCGCGCGCGCCGGTCATGGGACGATGTTCCGGCACATCGGGGTTTCCCTGCCCGAGGAGGGCTCATGCGCCTGGTTCACCTGTTCTCTGTCGCGTCGGTGTGCGCTGCACTCGCCGCCTGCGACTCCCCCGTCCCTGCGTCCACCGCGGCTCCCGTGGACGCCGCCCCCGAGGCATCCACCGCCGACGCGCTCGTCGTGCCCTGGAACGCCATCGACGTGGGGCGCAGCCTCGATCGATACGCCGAGCAGCTGCGCGGCCTCGAACCCCAGACGCTGGAGGAGCTGGCCTCCGCGGCGTCCGCCATCACCCGGAACTGCCCGTACAACCGCTCCTCGGTGGCGCTGCCGCTGACGGTCCAGGTGGTGCTGGCGCGGCACGAGGCGCTGCTCAACGACCCCGACTTCCTCAGCGTCGCGCCCGAGGCGGCCCGGCAGCTGGACGGGATGGTCGCCAACGCGTCCACCTGGACCTCGATCTACACCGCGCTGAGCGTGGCCGACCTCCCGGCCCCCGTCCCCGGCGACTACCTGCACGGAGCCGGGCTGGTGACGGCGGCGGACCTCCAGACGCCGGACGCGGCGCTGGCCGCCATGGGGCTCACCCTCGCCGCGGTGCAGGGGCTCGTCGATGCGTACGACCCGACAACGCTGGCCACCATCGACTCCGCGAACGCGAGCCTCTCGGACGCGTTCGGGGGAGGCTGGCCCCTGAAGATCGAGGTGATCGCCTTCCGCAACAGCATCGAGGAGGTGATGGC
>ENA-OWNT01005826-OWNT01005826.1-seawater-metagenome-genome-assembly--contig:-NODE-5826-length-9984-cov-3.784092_pt1 | contig 9984 bp, 8 predicted proteins | sample MGYA00238136_ERZ651165 | MGnify/ENA primary metagenome ERZ651165 (study PRJEB26861, sample SAMN08777766) | seawater metagenome | isolation source: coastal seawater | place: USA: Florida | collected...
CTAATTGGATTATCATCAACGAGTGCCCACACAGATTGATAGGTTTATATTGTTAAAGAGCGTTCTTCTTTGTGACTTACATCACTTCGGAAGAGGCGGCCATTTTAGCGAGATAATATTTTGTGTCAAACACTTTTCTAAATTATTTCGTTTTTCTTTCTGACCTTGTCGATTTGGCTTTAGACCCTTATGAGCCCTTGCCCTGTCGACGAGGAGGCATTATAGAGATCGCGCTCACATTGGCAAGCGCTATTTTGGAAATATTGCAAAAATAACGCTTAAACGAGCAAGTTTCATTCAAAGCCTTATTTATCCAACTTTACCCCATTATAGCCAACACAATACACACAGAGTTATCCACAATCTGTATTTTTAGCTAAAAGAAAAGGTCGCCTTAGCGACCTTTTTATCCTCTATATAGAAGCAACTTTAGAATTAGATGCCCGAACCATCCTGTTCGTTATCTTCTTCATGCAATCCACACTCTCTTTTTAGACCAAAGAAGCGCGTTTCCTCTTCTGACATTCCTGGCTCCCACTTTTTAGTGGTGTGGGTATCACCAACAGATAAGTAGCCTTCATCCCAAAGCGGGTGGTAAGGAAGGTTGTTCTCTTCTAAGTAATAGTGGATATCTTTGTTCGTCCAGTCGATTACCGGAAGGAATTTAAACACACCATTCTGGATCGACAATATCGGAAGGCCTGCACGAGACTTCGATTGCTCTCGGCGAAGTCCAGAGAACCAAGTACCAACATTGAGCTCATCCAGAGCTCTACGCATCGGTTCGACTTTGTTGAGCCTGTTGTATTTTTCGATACCTTCAATCCCCTGCTCCCAAAGTTGCCCGTATCGCGCTTCTTGCCAGTTAGCACTTTCTTTAGCTCGGTACACTTTTAGGTTCAGAGTCAGTTGTTCACTCAATAAATCAATGAAACGGTATGTCTCTGGAAACAGATAACCTGTATCCGTGAGAATAATGGGTGTATCCGGCTTTTGCGCTGTGACTAGGTGAAGCATCACCGCGGCTTGGATACCAAAGCTTGATGATACAACATGCTCCCCTTCCAAGTTTTCAAGCGCCCAAGCAACTCGTTCTTGCGCTGACAACTGCTCAAGCTTCACGTTGATTTCTGCAAGACGCAGAATTTGCTGCGTCTTAGTGAGTTTGAGTAGCTCTGTCAGCTCCAGTTTTGAAGCTACAGAATCAAGCATAGAAATCCCTCTTCGACACAAATACTTCTTCAATGATGCCAGCACGAATGGTGAAGTCACCGAAGCATTCGCCTTCTTCTCTTTCTTTCGCCCAGCGGCCAACTAACTGGTCAATCTCTTCTAGGATCTGTTTGTCGGTGATGTTCTCTTTATACATCTTCGGTACTCGCGTGCCTCCACGGTTACCGCCTAGATGTAAGTTGTAGCGACCTGGCGCTTTACCAACTAAACCGATCTCAGCCAACATCGCACGACCACATCCATTCGGACAGCCAGTCACACGTAGGATGATGTTGTCTTCTTTCGGCAAGCCGTGTTTGGCTAAGATAGCCTCTACGTCAGTGACAAACTCAGGCAAGAAGCGCTCAGCTTCAGCCATCGCCAGTGGACAGGTTGGGAAAGCAACACACGCCATTGAGTTCTTACGCTGCTCGCTTACAGACTCGTCCATCAAGCCGTGTTCAACGGCGATCTTCTCGATCTTCGCTTTTTGGCTCTTAGCGACACCCGCCACAATCAAATTCTGGTTTGCGGTCATACGGAAATCGCCTTTGTGGATCTTCGCAATTTCCGCAACACCAGTTTTAAGCGGTTTACCTGGGTAATCCAGTAGTCGGCCGTTCTCAATGAACAAGGTTAAGTGATGTTTGCCATCGATCCCTTCAACCCAACCAATACGGTCACCACGCTCTGTAAACTCATAAGGGCGACTGGTTTCAAACGTAACGCCAGCACGCTTTTCAACTTCAGCTTTAAATACGTCGCTACCAACACGGTCTAAGGTGTACTTGGTTTTCGCATTCTTACGGTTAGAACGGTTACCCCAATCACGTTGAGTGGTAACCACAGCCGCAGCCACATCGAGTGTTTTCTCTAATGGGATAAAACCAAAGTCATCAGCGCGACGCGGGTAAGTCGAAGTATCGCCGTGAGTCATTGCCAGGCCGCCGCCGACTAGAACATTAAAGCCCACCAGCTTGCCGTTTTCTGCAATTGCAACGAAGTTAAGGTCGTTCGCGTGCACGTCAACATCGTTTTGCGGCGGAATGACTACTGTTGTTTTGAACTTGCGTGGTAAGTAGTTGCTACCCAGAATTGGCTCTTCATCAGTCGTTTCGACTTTTTCACCATCCAACCAGATTTCCGCATACGCACGAGTCTTAGGTAGAAGATGTTCGCTGATCTTCTTCGCCCACTCATACGCTTCTTGGTGCAGCTCTGATTCTACTGGGTTAGTAGTACACAATACGTTACGGTTTACGTCACCCGCCGTTGCGATTGAGTCGATACCAATGCTGTTGAGCGTTTGGTGCATCAGCTTGATATTTGGTTTCAATACGCCGTGGAACTGGAACGTTTGACGCGTCGTTAGACGAATACTTCCATACAGAGAGTGCTCTGTTGCAAACTTATCGATCGCCAACCATTGAGTTGGAGTGATGATGCCGCCAGGCATACGAGCACGTAGCATAACGTTGTGCAACGGCTCTAGCTTTTGCTTAGCTCGTTCATTACGAATATCGCGGTCATCTTGCTGGTACATGCCATGAAAGCGAATCAGTTGGAAGTTGTCCGCGGTAAAGCCACCCGTGATACGGTCTTGCAGGTCTTGCTCAATCGTACCGCGTAAAAAATTACTTTCTCTTTTTAGACGCTCGTTATCCGCAAGTGACCCTAATTCTTCGCCTAGTACAACCTGCTTATTATTTTCGATAGAAAAAGTCATTAGTACACATCCCTTTGGTAACGTTTAGCTTTGCGTAAGTCATTAATAAATTGTTCAGCATCATCGCGTGGCATCTTGCCTTCTTGCTCAGCAACGATAACCAAGGCATCGTGAACGTCTTTCGCCATACGAGTCGCATCACCACAAACGTAGATGTAGGCACCTTCTTGAATCCACTGCCACACTTGCGCTGCGTTTTCTAGGATACGATGCTGCACGTAAACTTTTTCCACTTGGTCACGGCTAAACGCGACATCAAGACGGCTCAATAACCCTGACTTAAGGTACTTTTGCCATTCAACCTGATACAAGAAATCTTGAGTAAAGGTACGGTCACCGAAGAACAACCAGTTTTTACCTTCTGCGTCACGGTTATCGCGCTCTTGGATAAAACTACGGAATGGTGCAATACCAGTACCAGGACCAACCATGATGATCGGTGTGTTGTCATCTTGAGGAAGCTTGAAGTTATTGTTGTTCTCAACAAACACTTTCACTTCACCGCCTTCTTCTAGACGCTGAGTCAAAAAGCTTGATGCGCCACCAAAGCGTTTTTCGTCGTCTTTGTCGTACTCAACCAAGCCAACGGTAAGGTGCACTTCTTCATCCACTTCTGTTTGGCTCGAAGCGATTGAATACAGACGTGGCGTCAAACGACGTAGTAAACCAATCAGCTCTTCAGCTGACAGCTTGGTTTTCTTCTCCGCGAGAACATCAACCACTTGGGTATTCGTCGCGTACTCACGTAGCTTGTCTTTATCTTCCACCAGCTTTTGTAGCTTTTTGCTGCCCGATAGCTCAGCGAACTTAGTCACTAGCTGAGGATTAGACGCCGTGATCTCGAACTTGCTAACCAAAGCGCTATGAATAGAGATACTTTCGCCATCGACATCAACACTCTCGACACCAGAAAGGCCGACTTTGCCAAGAATCGCGTTGGCCAGCTCAGAGCTATTGTCGAACCAAACACCCAGTGCGTCACCTGGTTGATAGGTTAAACCCGAACCTTCAAGGTCGATTTCTACATGACGCACGTCTTTACCTGAATCTCGGCCAGTAATTTTCTGGCTGGTCAGTAACGTCGCCGTGTATGGATTTTGTTTGTTGTACTGAGAATGGCCAGACGCTTGACCAACTGGTAGTTGTACCACTTCAGCCTGAGGGCCAGCCGCTAGATCATCTTTTACTTTGTCTAGCGCTTTAGCTTTCCAATCTGATGCAGGTGCTTCGTAATCGACATCGCAATCTACGCGGTCAATAAATGGCGTCGCACCTAATTTAGATAAGTACGTATCAAAGTCTTTACCAGTTTGGCAGAAGAACTCGTAGCTCGAATCCCCTAAACCGATCACGCCGTATTTCAGGTTTGGTAGCTTAGGTGCTTTCTTCGATTGTAAAAACTCGTGAAGCTCGATGGCGTTATCTGGTGCTTCGCCTTCGCCATTGGTCGACGCCACGATGATCACGTGGGTCTCTTTCGCGAGGTTTTTGCCTTTGTAGTCACTGGCGTCAAACAGCGCAACATCAATACCCTGCGCTTTGGCTTCTTGCTCCAGTGATTCTGCTACACCCTTTGCGTTACCCGTTTGAGAGGCAAAGATAATGGTTAGCTTACCTGCAGGTTGAGCTGCAACTGCAGTGGCCGCTTGCGTTAATGGCGCAGACGCCGAAGCCGTCTGAGGTTGAGACTGGGCTAAGCCCCAGAAATAACCACTCACCCAAGCGAGTTGTTGTGACGATAGACCTGCTACCGTTTGTTGTAATGAGCCAAGCTGCTGATCATTGAGAGGAGCAGCAATTGACGGTAATTCTTGTGAGGTGTTTCCTTGAGAGGGAACATTCTTGTTTAAAGACATGGTCACGACATCCCTATTCATTGCGTGAACATAGGTTAACCACTCTTTTTAATAACAAGAAAGAATAGAAGTGAATGTTTTATAACTTTTTGAAGTAAAGAGTGAGCAATAAATGCGCTCTATGTTACTTAGCTTCAATTCGAACCTGTTTGAAGCCAACCGCCATTGCTGACTTAGAGGCCAAGTCAACATCCATATAGTGGCACTCTTCACCATGAGAGTCGGTGAGAAGAACAAATCCTCCTCGGGCGTGTCGAAACTCGACAATCCAAGTCCCTTCCTCAGCTGAAGGCTCAATAATGGCTTCAACCAACTGTTTTTCCCTAAATAGATTTCTTAGCTCAGTGATCGTCATGAGATTCCTTTCTCTGCCAGATATAAGGCTACCTATAAATGATGGGTCAAACAGAGAAAAGTGCTAAAGAAATATTTTATATATAATTAAAGGGTATAAAAAATGCCGCTATATTTAGCGGCGATTATAAAAAGATGAAGGATTACAAACGGTATTCGGCTCCTAAGAACCAACCATCGGCAAACACAAACGGTTTACCCAGCTCTGAGCCTTCAGCGACCCGAAAGTCATCCGACTCTAAATCAATAACACGGTATCCTGCCTTTACAAACCAGCGACTGTCCTGCCAATCCGGCTGATATTGTACGCCCGCCATCAAATCAGTACTTTTAATACCTCGACTATCCCCAAAGTTCATTTCGCCTATGACATCAAATTGGGTATCCGGCACGGCTATTTCTGCATACCCGTGCCAAGCCCATATCACACCATCGTAGTTGACTTGTGCATTCGTATCCGCATTGCGGTAGTGGGTATCATTCAGGTCACTCAACGTGAAACCAGCATCGAAGCTCATCAAATCATGCTCGAAGATTTGGTAATAAAAGGTAAGATCAATCTTATCGAACGCCATGTAATCCGCATCGACCGAGGAATAGCGCAATCGCACATCAGGTACGTACTTAACATCATGCTCAATAGCGGCATAAACATTAGATGTCGTATCACTCTCACGATCAACTTCATTCACTTTGGTGTTTGGCCACCAGATTTCAGCTCCTAACTTGGTCGTCAAAGTTGACTCCGCGTAAGCTGATAATGACATAACCACACTGGATAGTAAGACAGCGGCTTTAAGGCCCATCAACGTTTTTCTCCGAATATTGGTAAGCCTCTTCTACTGCTCTAACCCAAGCAGCAGAAGAGCAAATGGATTAGACGAATTCTAGCATATACCGAATTGATGCCTATAAGCCTTTCGGGTACGTCGCCTATCTCGTATGGGCGACATGGGATTTAAAGAACCAAATACCAATTGCTATCACAATCAACCATGGTAGTAGTTTAAGCACCGCCCCCAGCATTCCGAGCAGAACCATGACAACGATAGAAAATGCCACTGCTGCAAATACCGTCAGCATAGTGACACCTGTTACCAACAGGGTCGCAGTAAAGACTAAAATAAAGATTAACTCAAACATACGCATCTCCTTTGTTTAAGTTTATCTATCACGATACATGCCAACATAAACAACAAAATAACCAGTTGAATTATTTGAATAAAATAAAAAAGGCGCTCTGGTGAGCGCCTTTAATAATTTTAATTTGGTTTTTTTAACCATGTGTGTGGTGAGATTTACACATCTAATTCTTTGGGAATTTTCGCTAATGCCGCTTCTACCACTTCGATACCAGAACCTGGTTTATGAGCGTTTTCACTAATGTAACGACGCCATTGACGAGCACCCGGCATATTTTGGAATAAGCCCAGCATATGACGCGTAATGTGGCCAAGGTATGCCCCTTTCTCTAGTTGTTGCTCGATGTATGGATACATCTCTTGCACGACTTGAGTGCGCTTCTTGATTGGCTTATCCAACCCGAAGATCTGCTGATCCACTTCCGCAAGGATATATGGGTTTTGGTACGCCTCGCGACCCACCATCACGCCATCAAGATGTTGCAAATGCTCTTTAGTTTCTTGCAACGTTTTGACTCCACCATTAACTGCGATAGATAGGTGAGAAAAGTCTTTCTTCAACTGATACGCGCGTGGGTAATCAAGCGGCGGAATTTCGCGATTCTCTTTTGGGCTCAAACCAGATAACCAAGCTTTACGCGCATGGATAGTAAATTGCTCACAACCACCTTTTTCAGACACGGTAGACACAAAGTCGGTGAGAAACTCGTAAGAATCTTGATCATCAATGCCAATACGCGTTTTCACCGTAACAGGCACATCCACTACGTCTTTCATTGCTGCAATACAGTCCGCTACCAATTGCGGTTCAGCCATCAAACACGCACCAAAACGACCATTTTGCACACGATCTGACGGACACCCCACATTGAGGTTGATTTCATCATAACCACGTTCAGCGGCCAACTTAGCACAAGTAGCCAAATCTTGCGGGTTCGACCCTCCAAGCTGTAACGCTACCGGATGCTCTTCTTCGTTATAGGCAAGAAAGTCTCCTTTGCCGTGGATAATCGCACCGGTGGTGACCATTTCCGTGTACAACAATGTTTCGCTCGTCAGCAGGCGATGGAAGTAGCGGCAATGGCGATCTGTCCAATCGAGCATAGGGGCTATGGACAAGCGGCATTTAGGGTGCATAGTTAAAATCTCTATATTATTCAAGGTTTTAGCCATACAATCCATGACGGCAAAACTAATTATATTAAGTACAATTGCTACTTTTGTACCCTTAAATGTCCCCTGAGGGAGATTTTTGGGGACAACGAAAAGAGCATAGATAAGGGCGGGATTATACATACTGCCTCCAAATGCTTCAATTAAGCGCTGATAGGGAAATCATCAACACCCTCTCAATTAATAAAGTGAGAGGAAACATTCATGGCAACAGTTACTATCGAGAAAGTTGTGGGCAAGAAAGCTACTAAGCACAAAGCTAGAGTGCGCCTAACTAGCCACGGGAAAAAGCTATTTGAGAAGTCGAAGACCTTCGATACTGAAAAGCAGGCAAAGATATGGGCAAAGAACCTCGCTTGTCAGTTAGATAAAGAAGGGGTACCAGTTGAACAGCGAAAGGACAAAACAATCCTGATCGGCGACTTAATAACCCTGTATCTGAATGACCCAATTACATCTGAGAGTATTGGGCGATCTAAGTTTGCTGTACTGAGCCGCCTAAGAGCCTATGACATTGCTTTAATCCGTGCAGATCACCTAACAGCAAATGACTTGGTATCCCATTGTCGAGTACGTAGAGAAGAAGCAACGCTTCCACTCCCCCAAACTATCTACCACGACATCACCTACCTCAAAAGTGTCCTTGATGTTGCAGGACCAATGTTTGGTTATAGTGCTAATACGAATGCGCATGGTGATGCTGTCCCTACCCTAGTTCGATATGGACTAATTGGTCGTAGTCAACGACGGGAGAGAAGACCTACAGCTGATGAATTGAAAACAATGGAAAAAGGACTAAGAAAACGACAGTCTCATCGTGCTGCGAGCATTCCATTGGTAGATATCTTTCATATTTCTATTCTGACTTGTATGAGACTAGGGGAAATCACTCGCCTTAAATGGGATGACCTAGATATAGCTTCATCAACATTAACCATTCGTAACCGCAAAGACCCAAGAAATAAACAAGGTAATAACTGCACTATCCCACTCTTTAATGAAGTAAAGGAGATATTAATGCGCCAACCCAAAGTAGAACCTCGCATCTTCCCATTCAAAAAAGAGTCGATTGGTGCTGCTTGGCAACGAGTCTGCCGTGAGGAAGGTATTGAAGACCTTCGCTACCATGACCTTCGAGCAGAAGGTGCATGTCGTCTATTTGAAAAAGGTTTGAATATTGTGGAAGTGTCTAAAATCACTGGGCACAAAGATATAAATGTACTAAACAACGTATATCTTCGCTTAGGAGTTAAGTCTGTTCACTCTATGTGTACTCGGTAAAAACAGTGCAAAAACACACCACTTAGGACATAGGTCACATTCTTAGATTTAGTTTGCAAGTTTTTTAAGTTTGAATCTGGAGAGAATTACAACTGACATGCCCAAAATCATGCAAAATTCGCCAAATACGAGGGGGTTTTAGTTTTCAGAGTTAAAAATCCCCTCTAGCTCCATAACCCCCTTCTATTTGGCTTAAAACGCACTGTTTTGAGGTTCCCTCCTGATTTGTGCGTTTTTTTAACTCCCCATAGTATCCAGCCCAGACGCAAGAAATTGCATTTCCCCCATTTTCCTGAGGCTTGGATCACTTGGCAACTAAAGCTATTGAGCAAGTAGAAAACCGAAAAGGCACGAGATATAAAGCTCGTGTCCGGGTTACCTCATGTGGAAAAACACTCGGTCAATGTTGTAAGACGTTTGATACCTATAAAGATGCTGATCTATGGGCTACTAAAGCTGCCCAGATTTTGGATAGAGAAGGTGTTGCGGGATTACAACGAGCCAAAAAGATGAAGACTCTTCTAATCGGAGATGTCATCGAAATGGTATTAAACAACGAGCCGACTTCTAGTCACTTAGGACGCTCCAAGAAAGCAAACCTAAAAATGCTGCTCAACTATCCAATCGCCAAACTTCCAGTAGATGCTTTGACTGCACAATCGCTGTACGAGCATTGCAAGCTCAGATGCGAAACAGTTCAGCCTCAAACTGTATCCCATGATCTTTCTAACCTGTGTACAGCCCTTAAAGATGCCAACACATTTTATGGCATCTCTACTGATTGCATGGCTTTTGATAGTGCACGCTCATCCCTGCAAAGGCATGGATACATCGCTCGAAGTGCAGAGCGTAGTCGACGCCTTGAATCAGATGAATTTGCCCAAATTTCAGATGCTTTGGAAGCAGTAAATACAGACTCAAAGCAGCACATGCCTCTTCGAGACATTATGGAGGTAGCTGTCGATTTAGGGTTGAGGCTTGGTGAAATATCAAAGCTACGTAGGAGCGACATTTGCAAAAAAACACGCAGACTTACGGTACGTGACCGCAAGCATCCTAAGAAAAACAAAAGGCATACAGACACTATAAATCTATCAGTTAAACTATTGAAATTATTAACTAAGCAGCCAGAAAGAGAAGATGAGCTACTGTTTCCATATAGCACCAACGCTATCGGTGATAAGTGGCGTAAGCTGACTAAAGCACTTGGTATCGATGATTTACATTTTCACGATCTTAG
>ENA-OWNT01005827-OWNT01005827.1-seawater-metagenome-genome-assembly--contig:-NODE-5827-length-9983-cov-9.655158_pt1 | contig 9983 bp, 3 predicted proteins | sample MGYA00238136_ERZ651165 | MGnify/ENA primary metagenome ERZ651165 (study PRJEB26861, sample SAMN08777766) | seawater metagenome | isolation source: coastal seawater | place: USA: Florida | collected...
CCGACCACATCACCCTGCTCCTCGAAGACCCCCGGTCCGCCGAACACCTCGCCGACCTCACCGAAGCCTGGCTCCACCTCGGCCTCCTCGACACCGTCAGCCGGGTGGGCCTCGACGACACCGGCCGTGCCGAGATGCGCGCCGACTTCCGGGCCCGCGTCACCGCATCCACCACCGTCTCCGACCTCTTCACCGACGGCGGCATCCTCCTCGAGCCCGCCCTCCTCACCGCCCACGGTGTGCCCGACGGCTCCGGTCCCGTCCAGCGCGGCGTGATGGTGCGCGAGCTGCTCCTCTGCGAGCCCCTCCCTCCTCCACCCAGCGGCGTCGACACGTCTGCACCCGACGTCGACCCAACACAATCCACCCGCGACCGCTTCGAACAACACAGCGCCGACCCACTCTGCGCCACCTGCCACCAACACATCGACCCCCTCGGCTTCGCCTTCGAGCACTACGACCAGCTCGGCGCCTGGCGCGCCACCGACCAGGGCCATCCCATCGACACCACCGGCCACCTCGACGGACATCCCATCGACGGCGCCACCGAGCTCGCCGCCGCCCTGGCCCACGACCCCCGTGTCGCCACCTGCTTCCTCCAGACCGCCCGCCGCTGGCTCGACGGCACCCCCGGCTGCACCGACAGCATCCAAGACACCCGTCTCACCACCCCTTTCATCGAGCTCGTCGACCGCGGCGTGCTCACCACCCGTGCCCCCGGATAGATGCGCCGCCTTCCCCGAGGCTCCCATGCGTCGCATCGCTCTGCTGCCCCTCCTCGTCCTCGCGTCGTGTCCCAAGACAAGCGTGCCCACCCCCGCCACGCCCGAGGCCCGCTGCGGTGTGCACGCCGACGGCTCGCGCACCTTCGGCATCCTGCACGTCAACGACGTCTACCGGATCGAGGGCCTGCTCGACGACACCGGTGGCATGGCCCGCCTGCGACGCCTCCGCATCGAGCTCGAAGCCGACTGCCCCGAGCTCCTCGTCACCCACGGCGGCGACTTCCTGTCTCCGTCCATGCTGTCCAAGTCCACCAACGCCGAGACCGACCCCAAGCGCAAGATCCGGCTGTACGGCGAGCACATGGTCGACCTCATGGCCCGTCTCGACGGCGACGCCGAGGCCTTCGACGACCGCATGTTCATCGCCATGGGCAACCACGAGTTCGACAACGGCGGCGACACCTTCGGCCCCCGCCTCGACCAGCTCGTCGAGATGAGCGGCGGCACCTGGATCGACACCAACATCGCGTGGAAGCCCGTCGAGCACGACGGCGAGACCATCCCCGCCCCGTCCAGCGAACACTTCGCCGCCCACCCTGTCGTCGAGCTGGCCGGCCTCAAGGTGGGCATCTTCGGCATGACCCTCGACATGAAGACCGAGAAGAACGGCGAGCGCGTCAACAAGCGCGCCTTCTTCGACACCGACGACGACCACGTCACCGTCGCCAACAAGGCCATCGAAGCCCTCGCCCACACCGACGTCCAGATCGGCCTCACCCACCTCGACGTCTCCGCCGATGTCGCCCTGCTCGGCGCCGTTCCCGAGCTCGACCTCATCCTGGGCGGCCACAACCACACCGCCATGACCCGCGAGGTCGACGGCCGGTACGTGCTCAAGGCCGACTCCGACGCCCACACCGTGCGCATCGCCTACGTCACCGTCGCTGCCGACGGCACCATCTCCGTCGAGCACGACGCCACCGCCGACATCGAGGCCACCCTCCTCGACGGCGCCCCCGACCCCACCATGCAGGCCCGGGTCGACCACTGGGAACAGCGCCTCGACCACGACTTCTGTGGCGAAGCCGACACCGGCTGTCTCGACGTGAAGCTCACCGTCGCCGCCAATCCCTTCGTGGCCGAAGAGCTCGAGATCCGCCGCTTCGAGACCAACGTGGGCGACAAAGCCGCCGACCTCGCCCTCGAAGCCTACGCCGCCCAAGGCGCCCAGCTCGCCTTCATGAACAGCGGCGGCATGCGCCTCAACCAGACCATCCCCGCCGGCGCGCCCTTCACCCGCCGCCAGCAGGAAGAGCTGTTCCCCTACAACGCCCCCGTGTTCCTCATCGAGCTCACCGGCGAGGAGCTGCAGGGGGTCGCCGACCGCGCAGTCGAAGCGTGGGAGGGCAACGGCCACTGGCTCCAGGTGTCGGGCTGGGGCTTCATCCACGACCCCACCGCCAACGACGGTGCCGGCAGCGCCACCCGCCTCCACCTCCTCCCAAAAGACGGCGAGCCCATCCCCATCGACCCCAACGCAACCTACACGGTGGTCGCCAACGAATACCTGGTCACCGACAAGTACGGCGACCGCGACGGCTACACCTTCGAGGTCCGGTACGTGGGCGACGTCCCCGCCAACCCACCCGACGTGAAGGTGCTGTTCGGCCAACACCTGCGCCAGAACGCAGAGACGACGCTGCCCACCGAAGGGCGCATCTGCAACACCACGCGCCCCGATGCGCCCTGCCGGATCCCGGCGGAGTAGCGCAGCTCAGGCCACAGCCGCTACTCCTCCGCCCGGTCCAGCTCCGCTCGGAACTGCTCGGCCAGGGCCGAGTGACGTCGCAGCCGTCCCAACGTCTCGTTGTGGTCCAACTCTTCGATTAGCCACGTTGCGACGACGTCCAGCCTCTGTGTCCAGCCGGAGCTGTCCGGAGTGCGGGCCGCCATCCTGGACAGGACCTTGTGCGCATTGCGAAGCACCTGCTCGGTTCGCCAGTCGGAGTGGGTGGACAGCAGCTCCCACCACCGGTCAAAGCGCTCCTTGAGGCCCTCTGCATCGTCGTCTGGCTCGAGGAGCTCAAGGTGCAGAAGCTGCTCGAGTTCGAGTGGCGAGACGGGTTCGTCGCGCCAGGACGACCGGCGTGCAGCCGACGGCCTCTGGACCGCTTGCAACAGGAAGCCCGGAGCTCCATACACCTGCAGAGCTCCCCAGGTGAGGTCGCCAGACAGACCCTCTCGCTTCGTGGTTCTCCGCGCCTGCTCGGCTGCGCGGGCAAGTGGACGGCCTTCCACGAGCTCCTCGTAGAACGTCTGTGCGAACACCTTCGCACCACGGTCGTCCACCTCCCAACCTGCTGCCACCACTACATTCACGCCCTGTCCGATCAATGCGTCCGCCACACCCGAGGCGAAACGCGGGGCTCCTTCGAGGTCCTGGCTGCCGAGGTGACAGCAGTTGAAGAAGGCGATGGTGGGGCGACGCCGGAAGGTTCTGAGGACCGCGGGCGTGAGGCGTTGCCCATCTTCGAGCACCACACCCGACTCCCATGGCCGCCCGGGCTCATGGATGCCGTGTGCAGCGACATGGAGGATGTCGATGTCAAGGGTGAGCGCCTCAAGTACCTCCCTCAACGTGGGCTGGAGGAGCAAGCTCACGTCGTAGCCAAGCTCCTGGAGAGTGTCGCGCACGGCCAGCGCTTCCTGTCGCGCTCCCTCCAGCTGGCCGAGCTCGGCGTCCGGTCCGAGCAATGGATCACCGATGACCAGCGCACGGCGGGACGAAGACGGAGGAATATCAGCTGCCGTGGTCTCGAGCTGCCGCACCAAACCCAGCGGAATGCCCGTGTCGGTCTCCAATGACCGCGTGGGGCGAAGCAGCTCCCAGGGAATCCGAGCCGAGAAGCGGTCGAGGCCCAGGGAAAGGGAATCGGCGGTCGACGCCAGCTCCCACAGCTCCCGTGGCCACAGGTAGTGGAACAGGAAGGCGAGCAAGCGGGGGTTGTTGGAGGATTCCGTGGCAAGCAGTCGATCGACGAGGTCGGGGTCGATGCTCCGGCGGCTGGCCTGCAGCTTTGCACGGGTGGTGTAGACCTCGAAGTTCAGTGAGGCTGGCCTGGCCTGAGCACCCTCGGTCACGGCCCTATCGAGGAAGATTCGGATCTGTCGAGCGGTGCCTCCGGACCCCATCCGGGGCGGAGTGGGCAGGCCCCCACGGTCGACATCATAGGCGCTGCGACGCGTGGTGACCCGGATTTCCGGTGGCAGCAGATCACGACTCTTTCCAAGGCTGTCTGCATGGCGCATCGCACGGTGGGCCACGTTGGAGAAGCGCTCCAGAACCTCAACCTCGTGGAAGAAGTCCTGGTGTCCAGTCACGCGTGCAAGCTGCAGGTTGGCCTTCCCCGCCGCGGTCACCAGGGCCTTCATTGCACCCGCAGGACCAAAGCCCATCCCGCTGCGACGGCCCACCAGCACACTGCTCAGGCGCACATGGCTGCGGTGGGTCAGCGCATGTCCAACCCGGACGAACGCACGCTGGAGGGCATCGGTGAGCGCTTCGATGGTGAGGGAGCCCACATTTCCCAGACCGACCACCAGGACTTGCTTCTCGCTGTCGCCCACAGAGTACAGCTGGGACTCACCCGCATGACTCGGGTGGATACCGAGCATCACGCCACGGGTGAGCGCCCCATTGGTCCAGGTGTCGAGCTTCGCCTCTGGGCCGACAATGAGTTGCCCACGGTTGTGGCCAACCACCACCACCTCTCCGTGGGCATGCTCGATGCTGGCATGTGCGACGGTGAGCTGGATGTGGGTGGTGTCGAGCGGCCGGGCCGCCTGGCTGGCGCCCATGCAATGCCTCCACGCTTCTTCCAGCGATGGGAGTACTGCCGGTGGCGACACATCAGAGGAGAGGCCTCCTCGGCTCGAGACAGTGAACTGTGTGGGCGGCTTGGTGCTCACAGGCATCGTCACCGGGCTTCCCTTCCCCTCCGCGAGCACGCGCGACACCTTGTTGAGGTTGGACGGCCACGTGGCGATGTCAGTGTGGTCTCCTTCAAGCTGCCACATCCTGGCGCCCTTCATGTAGGAGCTGGCAAACAGGATGGTGCCGTCGCCCTTCTGCTCCTCGACCAGCCGATACCCCTTCCGCCATCGGCGCCGGGTCACGGCCACGGGTGTGTTGTGGGGTGAACCGAGGAATACGTCGAAGTGTACACCGTCTACCTTTCGCAGGTTCTCACGGAACGTGCTGCCCTCCTCCAGGCGCGCGCGAAGCAGTGCACGCAAATCGGCGTTGGGGTTCCATCCTGGCGTGCCCACCATCTTCAGCGCGTCGACTCCCATACCCCTTTCGAAGAACGCCAGCGGGAGCATCTGCGTGACCGACCGGTGCATGGAGAACACGTTGGCGATGTCCTTGCCGTCAATCGTCCAGAGCCCGGCCGCATCGATTAACGAGACCAGGAAGTCGTCTCCCACGATGGGCGCTGCTGCGAGCCACGCACCTTCGTTGGGGGGCGCCAGCAGTGCGATGCGTCCGTTCGTCTGCCGGATGCGCGCCAGAACAGCCTGGCCTTCGGTGGTGATGCCCAACGCCCGCACCGCTTGCGTGCCTAGAGAGTGGGCAATCACGTGCACGGGCAGCGCCGGGTCCGCCCCATCGAGCACCGCCTCGAGCACCCCCACCAGCTCCGAGGCCGCGTCGTCGAGGCCACCACGCCAGTCGTAGGGAAACGGAACCACCTCCGACCAGCAGGCATCCAGGTGCTCGAGCGTCTTTTTGTAGGCCAAAGGCAGCGGCTCGGTGGCCCTCAACTTGTAGGCGCCATCCATCTTCTCGTTGAACTGCGTCACCAGCTTCGGGCCCACCCACACAGTGGATTGCTTGCCACCTCTTTGGTCCACGAGGGTGGACCCCAACACGCCGGGCACAAACACCACCACGCCGTCGCGCTTCTTGGTGCGGGTTCCACGGGCATAGCCAAGGCGCCCCGTACCCTTTGGAAAGGTGCGAGAACCCTTGATGAAGGGAGCTTTCTTGCCCTCGTGCACCCACCGCAGCATCCGCTTCGCGCGGTCCGGTGTGTCGAAGTACGACAGGTGGTGGATGTCCTTGTCGCGCAACAAGCACTTCACCACCGCATCGTCTTCTCGCTTGGCCCCCATCACCATCGACCGCACCGGGATCACGTTGTCGCTGCGCTCCTGCATCACCGGGAGCGCCACCAGTGAGGCCAGCGTCTTCCAGAACGAGCCGAAGCGCGACGCATCCCCCGCCATCACGGCGAGATGAGGGGTGTCGACGGCCGTGCAGTGGCGGTTCAGCACCTTCTGGAAGCCCGAGCGCACGCGCATGCAGTTGAGCCCCGGCAGCGCCGACCGACCATCTTTGTCGGGGTCGGCGGTGCCCTCGAGCAGCGCCTTCACCACCAGCATGATCGCTGAATACACCGGCGAGGCCGCCCATCCCGTGGTGGCCCCGAGCACGTTGAGCAGAAACAGCAGCCCGCGGTCGGTGCGGTCGGACAGCCACCACGTGCCTCCGGCCGGCGTGGCCACGCGCAGGAACCGCTTCACCGTGATGTTCCGGTCTTTCCGAGTCCGCACCACACCTTCAATTCCCTTCGCAATCGCCTCCAGGCCGGGCGACCTCTTGGGCGCGACCTGGTCGACGCAGAGCAGCTCGCCCACCAGGCCGCCCCGCGACGTGGCCATCAGGCGCACCGTGCTGCCCTCCGGAAGCGCCTTGAGGAGCGCCTTTGCTTGGGGAATGGGGCCCTCGGACATCGTCGGATGGTCGAAGGCCAACACAAGATGGTCCTGGAACATCTGCTTCCACAGCTCACCGCCAGACTTGGCCAAAGATCGGAACGAGCCCCGGAGTGCATTCGGCTTCCGGGGGTGGTCCTTGGCCGTGCACGAGAACGTGCCGTGGATGAGCACCAGGATGTCGCGCCCGCCGCGCAGGCCCTCCACCTGTTCGGGCGTCAGCGCATCGCCCTTCGGACGCGCCCAGTCGTCCACCCGGAACAGACCCTTCCGCGGCCGTAGCACGTCGATGGGAAGCTCGGCCATGGGGTCGGTCGGGTTCCACGCCGGCCCACCGTCTACGCCGATGATGGCGCAGTCCGCGAGCTGGCCAGCCATCTGCACCAGCGCACCGCGGCCCGAGAACCCTGCCTTCTCGGCGAGAGCAGCCAGTGCACCCGACTCCAGCTTCGACTTCACAAGCTGCCGAAGCTTCTGGTTTCCGCGCTGGATGATGAGCTCCAGGAGCTTGCCGCCCCCCCGTTGCTCAACCTCGTGCAGCCAGTGGCCCCGGCCGCCGCCCTCACCCCGACTCGTGCGTTCCTGGAGTTCCTCGTGGTCGCGCTCCAGATCGGCATGGCCGGCCACATCAAGGAACACGGCATCGCCATCGGTCCACTCGAGCAGCAGGAACTCGTCTTCTGCCAGCTGGAGGTCGACCGGCTCGTGTCCCGAGCCCCGGCCCGCACCCGCCACCACCAACGGTGGGTCGTACTGCAGAGCATCTCCAGGAATCCCCCCGCGCTCGGTCGACAAGAGCTGGGAGATGGGTCCGGTCGACGGAGCGACAACAGCTCCACCACCACGGCTGTCGCTAGCGCGCACACGAATCTTCATCAGGCCCCCTTGTTGGTGCAGCGAGCCTGAGAGTGACACCACTACGCGGCCCATGAAGGACGCAAGGTGGATGATGCGAACACTGTCGTCCGCGCAAGCTCGAGCGTGGACAACTTGCCTGCTGCGGCACGTGTCCTCAATGACTCGGATGAGGCATACTGCTCACCCCCATTCAGTCTACACTGATGGATGAACCATGAAGTTCAGTCCTCTTTCGCCGGCTCCACCACCAACACCTGCCCCTTCCGCAGCTCCCCCAACACAAGCCCGTCCGGCAGCAACCGCACCACACTCCGTCCGGTCCGCAGCCGCACGGCCACACCCTCCGGATCCACCGTGAGCTCCTCGCCCTTCCAGGCCGGGTAGCCAAAGGCCTCCGCTTCATAGCGCAGGCTGGACCACGGAATGCGAAGCCACTTGTGGGGCCCGCGGAACAGCATGGAAACACCCAGGTACAGGGCATCTTGGTCGGCCCCCGCCAACACGACCAGGTTGTAGCGCACCCAGCCCAGCCTGACCGACATCCGCGACATCGGGACCGAAATCGCCGCACGCTCCACCGCAAACCGCTGCTGGAGCTTCCGCCACCCACTCAGCTCCGCCAGCACGAACACCAGCCCGTACCAGTACGCCACCATCGCCAGCAGACCAAGAGGGGCAACCACAAACGGAGGAAGCTCAGCCACCGGTGTTCCTTTGTCGAGAGTGCCGCGCCTGGACGTAATCCAGCGGAATCTCTTCAGCCGCTCCCCGAGACGACACAGCCTTTTCCTGCGTCAACGCAGCCCCCCACCCCTCTCCCCCCACCCGTCCCCCGCGCGCTGGCGCATCTGCGGTATGGTCGCGGGGTTCCGCCACGGACACCGCCTGTGCGTCGCGGACACCGGGAGAGACGGAATGGGTGGCTCTTTCAACCTCGTCACCACACTGCGGCTCGGCGCGTCCAGGCTCGGTGCCTTGGGCCTCGCAGCACTCACCCTCGCCAGCTGTGAACCGGCCGCGCCCCCGCCCGAAGACCCCCTCGACGCCGGCTATGTGCCCGTCTACCACGAGGTCATGACCGCCTACCGCGACTCCGCGCGCAACGTGCGCAACAAGGAAGCCCGCGCCCGCAAGACCGCCGCCGACCGCGCCCGGCTCGAGTACTTCCAAGACCCCGAGGTCGCACAAGCCATCGAGGCCGCCCGACAGGCCCCCGAAGGCACCATGGACCGCGCCCGGGGCGACGCCTACTACCGCGAACAGCTCGTCGCCAGCTCCTGGCGCGCCGACGAAAAGGCCGAAGAGACCCGCCTCCTCGCCCGCCTCGAAGAAGCCCGCACCATGTCGGCCAGCTGGACCTCCGAAGACGGCTCGCTCACCCTGTCCCTCGACGACGCCTGGTCCGAGCTCGCCGTGCGCACCGCCGAGCTGTCCGAAGACGAACGCACCGACCTCGCCGAGCAGTTCGCCTCGCACCAGATGCGCCTCGTCAACATCGACCTCCAGCGCCTCGTGGAGCTGCGCAACCGCGTGGCCACCCGCGCCGGCTTCAACAACTACTGGGAGATGGCCCTCGCCGGCCACGGCCTCACACCGGCCGAGGTCGACACCATCATCGACGAAATCAGCACCGTCGTCGCCCCGCTCAACCAGGCCATGGTGGTGGCCGAGCAGGATGCGTCCGCCGAGACCGGCCTGAAGCGGTCCTTCACCAACCTCCCCCGCCTGCGCGAAGCCGCCGGCATCAACGGTGGGGAGATCGACGCCGACCGCTGGTTCGACGGCGACCTCGCCGAGGAGCGCATCACCAAGGCCTGGGCCGACATGGGCATCTCCACCGCCGGCTGGACCGTCTTCACCGGTCCCTCCCGGTACGTGCGGCCCGGCGCCTTCGCCTTCCCCACCGAACCGCCCAAGCAGGTGGCCATCGTGATGAGTGTCGACCGGCGGTGGTCGTTGTGGCCCTACGAAGCCCTCGCCCACGAAGGTGCCTTCGCCATCTGGTGGACCCACCTCTCGCCCGAAGTGGTCGACTCGCCCCCGCTGTGGGGTCCGCCCGCTCCCTGGTTCGAAGGCTTCGCCCAGTTCTTCGAGCGCCTGGTCACCGAGCCCGCCTTCACCGAGCGCTACGTCCCCGACCTCCCCGCCGAGCTCCGCGACGACCTCGCCCGCCAGCGCGCCCGCGACATGCTCGACATGATCAACGACAGCCTCGTGCGCACCGCCGCCGAGCGCCGCCTGTACGAGTCGCCCGAGAACCTCACCGTGTTGTGCGACTACGTTCGCATCCAACGCATGGGCCGTGTCGGCACGCCCGAGCCGCCCCGCTCCGAAGACGGCCTCGCCTACGACTCCGCCCTGCTGTCGCCCATTCTCTGGAACTACCCGGCCTACAGCCCGAACTTCCTGTTCTCGTACATGGCCGAGGCCTGGATCTACGACGCCGTGGTGGCCCGTGTCGGCGAACCCGTCGACAACCCGAAGGTGGGCCCGTTGCTCGTGGAGAAGGTCATCCAGGGCGACCCCACCGTGGGCATTCCCGAGCGCCTCGAGGCTCTGCTCCCCGGCGAGCGCACCGAACCGCTCGCCAAGTACCTGGAGCGCGCCCGCCTGCAGCCCAAG